>Ga0066903_100003973_pt1 | contig 12304 bp, 13 predicted proteins | sample PanSoiMetaGPlot1_FD_67491 | JGI IMG/M metagenome (GOLD analysis project Ga0066903, IMG submission 67491) | Tropical forest soil microbial communities from Panama analyzed to predict greenhouse gas emissions - Panama Soil - Plot 1 (version 2) | ecosystem: Environmental > Terrestrial > Soil >...
CCACGACCACGGGCTCATTCCGGTGAAGTACCTGGGCGTCGAGAACGGCGTCAACGTGACGTTGGGCTTGCCCTTCGTGCGCACCAGCCCGGACCACGGAACCGCGTTCGACATCGCCGGCACCGGCCGGGCCGATCCGTCCAGCCTGATCGCGGCGATTCGCCTCGCCGCCCGGCTGGCCCGGCCGAACGTGCCGGTCGCCGAGGCCGCGGCCGCGCCGCAACCATGAGCCCGATCGATGACCTGCCCCCGCTGCGCGAGGTCATCCGTCGGCATGGTCTTAAGGCGCGCCAGTCGCTCGGCCAGAACTTCCTGCTCGATCTCAACCTGACGGTGCGCATCGCGCGCGCCGCCGGGCCACTCGAAGGCGTCGCGGTGGTCGAGATCGGCGCCGGCCCCGGCGGCCTCACCCGCGCGCTGCTCGCGGCCGGAGCGGCGCGCGTGATCGCCATCGAGAGCGACCGCCGCTGTATCGCGGCGCTGGCAGAGATCGCCGCCCATCATGCGGGACGGGTCACGGTGGTCGAAGGCGACGCGCTGCGGATCGATCCGCGGCCCTACCTGGATGGCGGTCCGGCCCGGATTGCCGCCAATCTGCCCTACAACGTCGCGACCGCGTTGCTGACCGGTTGGCTCGCAGCCGAACCGTGGCCGCCGTGGTACGATTCGATGACCCTCCTGTTCCAGCGCGAAGTGGCCGAACGGATCGCGGCCGGGCCAGGCTCGAAGCGTTACGGCCGCTTGTCCGTGCTGGCCGGCTGGCGCACGCACGCGCGTATCCTGTTCGACGTGGCGGCCGCCGCCTTCGTGCCACCCCCGAAGGTGACGTCGTCGCTGGTCCGGCTGGAGCCGCGCCCGGCGCCGCTTGCCTGCGAGCGGGGCGTGCTCGAGCGCGTGACCGCCGCTGCGTTCGGCCAGCGTCGCAAGATGCTGCGGCAGAGCCTCAGGACGCTCGGGCTCGATCCGGGCGAATTGCTGGCCGCGGCCGAAATCGAGCCCACGGCGCGCGCCGAGGACGTGCCGGTCGAGGGTTTCGTCGCGCTGGCACGTGCATTGATCGCGCTCGAGCGCGAGCAACGACGGTAAGGTTGGGCAAAGCGGTTCATCGCCACGTGCCGCCCGCCGCGCCTGGCGGCGCGCGCCCCCTCACCCGCGCCAGAGCGCATTCCACCGGAATTGAATCACGTGCCGATCTGTCCGAGCCAGAATGCGCTCTCGATTCAATACATTTGTCGCATTTTCTGCGCCGAACCGGCGCCCACTTCGGCGGAAAATGCTCTAGAGCCCGGACTGCAGCGCGCGCACGAAGGCCGACAGCCCGGTCTGCCGCTCCCGCTTGAGCCGCTCGGCCGACAGGATCGCGCGGATATCGGCGAACGCGCGGTCGAGATCGCGGTTGATCACGACGTAGTCATACTCGGCCCAGTGGCTCATCTCGTCGGCCGCCTTGGCCATGCGGCGGCGAATCACGTCCGGGCTGTCCTGCGCCCTGGTCTCGAGGCGCCGTTCGAGCTCGGCCACCGAGGGCGGCAGCACGAACACGCTGACGAGGTCCGAGCGCGCCCGCTCGCGCAGCTGCTGCGTGCCCTGCCAGTCGATGTCGAACAGCACGTCGCGGCCGGCGGCGAGCGCGACCTCGACCGGCGCGCGCGGCGTGCCGTAGCAGTGGTCGAACACCTCGGCCCATTCGAGCAGCTCGCTACCGCGCACCATGGCGTCGAAGCGCCGCTGGTCGATGAACCGGTAGTCGCGGCCATCGACCTCGCCGCTGCGCATCGGCCGCGTGGTTACCGACACCGACAGCTCGACTGCGCGATCGAGATCGAGCAGCCGGCGCGACAGGGTGGTCTTGCCGGCTCCCGACGGCGAGGAAAGGACCAGCATGACGCCGCGGCGAGCGACGGCCGCGTCTGTGCGGACCGACAGAGCCGTCATACCTCACTCCAGATTCTGCACCTGCTCGCGGAACTGCTCGACCACGCCCTTGAGCTCGAGGCCGATATTGGTGAGCTCCACGTCATTCGACTTGGCGCACAGGGTGTTCGCCTCGCGGTTGAGCTCCTGGGCCAGGAAGTCGAGGCGCCGGCCGACCGGCCCGCCGGCCTCGATCAAGGCGCGGGCCTGGCTGACGTGCGCGGCGAGCCGATCGAGCTCCTCGCGCACGTCGGCCTTGGAGGCGATCAGGATCGCTTCCTGGTGCAGCCGGTCGGCGTCGAACCGGTCGGACGCTTCGAGCAGCTGCGCGACCTGATCCGCCAGCCGCGCCCGCACCGCCTCGGGGCGCCGGCCGGGCGTCGATTCGGCGCGCGCCGCGAGAGCCGCCAGCGCATCCAGGCGCGAGGCGAGCACGCGGTACAAGGCCTCGCCCTCGCGGCGTCGCATCTCGGAAAGCCCGGCCAGCGCGGCGTCGAACCCCGCCATGATGGCAGCCTCCGCGGCGCGACGGTCCTCCTCGCCCTCGTCCGCCTCGCCTACCTCCATGATCCCCTTGAGGGCGAGGATGCCATCCGCGCTCGGGGGCGCGGCATCGATGCGGCGGGCGACGTCGCCGATCACGGCGAGCACCGCGGCAAGCGCCTGCTCGTTGATGCGGACCGCGGGGGCGACGCCCTCCCGGCTCACCGTCAGGCTGGCGTACAGGGTTCCCCGCGCCAGCACCACGGAAGCACGGTTGCGCGCCGGGATTTCGAGCGAGTCCCAGCCCGGCGGCAGCCGCAGACGCAGCTCCAACCCCTTGGCGTTGACTGATTTGAGCTCCCAGGCCCAGCCGTACGATCCAGCCGCCGCGCTGGCCCGCGCGAAGCCGGTCATGCTCGACAGCGCCATCATCGGGACTCGAAAGCTGGTCGGGATCGCGCCGGCATTAGAGCATTTCCCGGAACGACGGACATCGGTTTTCCGAACGAAAATGCGACAATCACCAACGCGACAATCATCGAAGCGCTTTCGTCACTCGTCGCGCGACTTCAGCGGCGACCGGAGCGAATCAAAAAGCGCTCTAGGTTTCATATCTGGTCGCATTTTCTGCGGAAAACCGATGTCCGTCGTTCCGGGAAATGCTCTAAACAACGCGTTTCGTTTCCGCTGTCCAGGAACGCCCGCCGATCCAAGCCGCCTATTGGCGCGCGGCGGCCGGCGTCTTTGCCCTGCCCTGCGGGCGCGGCGGCGGGGTGGGGGTTGACGCCGTGGCGGCCGGAGACGGCGCGGCCGCCGAAGCCGGCGGCGCATAGGCGCTGGCGGCCGCGGGCGCGGCGGCGTCGGGCGCCGCCTTGTCCTTGAGCTGCTGCTCGAACTGGCGCAGCCGCGCCACGTTGCGCTGGTGCTGCTCCAGGTTCTCGGCAAAGGCATGCCCGCCGGCGCCGTCGGCGACGAAAAAGAGGTCGCGCGTGCGCGAGGGGCTGGCAGCAGCCTCAAGCGCAGCGCGGCCGGGATTGGCGATCGGTCCGGGCGGCAGGCCGACGATCACGTAGGTGTTGTACGGCGTCGCCTGCTCGATCTCGCTGCGCATGATAGCGCGGCCGAGCGTGCCCTTGCCGCCGACAAGCCCATAGATGATCGTCGGATCCGACTGAAGCTTCATCTTCTGCTTGAGCCGGTTGATGAACACCGCCGCGACCCGGCTGCGCTCGTCGGCGCGACCGGTTTCCTTCTCGACGAGCGAGGCGAGGACGACGAGCTGCTCGGGCGTCTGCAGCGGCAGGTCGGGAGCGCGGCGCTCCCACGCTTCCTGGCTCGCCCGCCGCTGCGCCTGCTGCATGCGCTGGATCAGCTGCTCGCGCGTCGTGCCGCGGGTGAAGCGATAGGTCTCGGGCAGCAGGCTTCCTTCCTTGGGTATCTCCTTTACCGGCCCGCTGAGCGTGTCGTTCTCCAGCAGGCGGGCGACGATCTGCTCGGAGGTGAGCCCCTCGGGAACGGTTACCTGATGCTGGATCACCTTGCCTTCGACCAGAGTGTCGACCACGTCGCGCAGGCTCGCCTGCCGCGGGAACAGGTACTCGCCGTATTTGAGCTCGTCGCGCGCATTGAGGGCGACCACGCCGCCCATGAAGACCCACGGCTGATCGATGACGCCCTCGCGCTGCAGCAGGTCGGCGATGTCCTTGATGCCGTTGCCGCGCGGGATGTTGACGATGCGCTCGGCCGCGAGCGGACCCGGCGCCTCGAACCGCTGCTTGCCGATGGCGACCGCCAGCCCCGCCACCACGGCCAGCAGGATCACGATGGTGATGACGGCGTTGCCGACGATGACGAAGGGGTGGCGCGCGCGCTTGGAATAGCGCGGCTGCGGCACCCGCTCGGGCTCGAGCGCGGCGCGCGCGCTGCGTGGCGCCAGCCGCGAAGCGCCGGAGCTTCCGACCTTCTCGCTTCCCCCCGGGATCTCGTTCAAGCGCGGCGCTCCCGTCCGGTCTGCGACAGCAAAGCTGCTGACCGCACATCCTATTTCTTTTATTCGGCGGCAGGCTAGGCGCAAATATGGCGAAAGGGTGAAACGGAGGCACGATACGGCAGCGATCGGATGCAATCGGATCGTGCAGGCGGCGTCGGCTGCGCGCAGGCCGGCGGCGAATCGTCGATTCGCGCCGCCGCATCGTTGCGCGCGTCAGGGCGCGTCAGGCCGTCACCCGGCGAAACACCAGGCAGGCATTGGTGCCGCCGAATCCGAAGGAGTTGGACAGAACGATATCGATATCCCGCGGGCGGGCGGCGTGTGGAACAAGGTCGAGCGGCGTCTCGACCGACGGATTGTCGAGGTTGAGGGTTGGTGGAGCAATCCGGTCGCGAATGGCAAGCACGGAGAAGATCGCCTCGACCGCCCCGGCTGCCCCGAGCAGGTGTCCGACCGAGGACTTGGTCGACGACATGGAGATGCGCCCCGCCGCGTTGCCGACGATGCGTTCAACCGCCCTGATCTCGATCTCGTCTCCCAGCGGGGTGGAGGTGCCGTGGGCGTTGATATAGTCGATCGCCGCCGCCGGGATGCCGGCGCGGCGGATCGCGGCCGCCATGCAGCGATAGGCGCCGTCGCCGTCGGCGGCTGGCGCCGTGATGTGGTAGGCGTCGCCGGACAGGCCATAGCCGACGAGCTCGGCGTAGATCCTGGCGCCGCGAGCCCGCGCGTGCTCGTACTCCTCGAGCACGACGCAGCCGGCGCCCTCGCCGATGACAAAGCCGTCGCGGTCGCGGTCGTAAGGCCGCGATGCCCGCGTTGGCATGTCGTTGAACGCGGTCGACAGCGCCCGGCAGGCGGCGAACCCCGCCATCGATATGCGGTTGATCGGGGATTCGGTGCCGCCCGCCACCATCACGTCGGCGTCGCCCAGCGCGATCAGCCGGCCGGCATCGCCGATCGCGTGGGCGCCGGTCGAGCAGGCCGTCACCACCGCATGGTTGGGGCCCTTGAGCCCGAACGCGATCGACACGTAGCCGGCCGCCAGGTTGATCAGCCGGCCGGGAACGAAGAACGGCGACACGCGCCGGGGGCCGCGCTCCTTGAGCACCAGCGCGGTTTCCGCGATGCCCTCGATGCCGCCGATGCCGGAGCCGATGAGCGTGCCGGTCGCGATCTGATCGTCGTAGGTCGCGGGCCGCCAACCGGCGTCGTCGAGCGCCTGGCGCGCCGCGCACAGCGCGAACACGATGAACCCGTCGACCTTGCGGCGCTCCTTCGGCTCCATCCACTGATCGGGATCGAACGTGCCGTCGGAACCATCGCCGCGCGGGACCGAGCACGCGATCTTGGTCGCCATGTCGGAAACGTCGAACGCGTCGACCCGGCGCGCGCCGCTCTCGCCGGCGAGCAGGCGCCGCCACGTGACATCGGCGCCGCAGCCGAGCGGCGACACCATGCCGACCCCCGTGACGACGACGCGCCTCATCTCCCGTTCCTCGGCGGCGAAAGCCCGCCGCGGTCGGACCACCCGCGGTCCGCTCCCACTCCACCCCCTATGTCGTGGATTCTCCCCGACCCGAAACGGCTCAGGCGCCGTGACAGGCCCTTGGCGCAGCGCTCCCGGACAACCGGGCCGAACCTAGGCACGCCCCCCGCGACCGCCGAATGGTGCTGCGCCTGCGCGATCGAGCTCAACTCTTTGCGTTCTTTTCCAGGAACTTGACGGCGTCGCCCACGGTCAGAATGGTCTCCGCCGCATCGTCGGGAATCTCGCAGCCGAACTCCTCCTCGAAAGCCATCACCAGCTCGACCGTGTCCAAACTGTCGGCCCCGAGATCATCGATGAAACTCGCGCTCTCGGTCACCTTGTCGGGCTCGACGCCGAGATGCTCCACCACAATCTTCTTCACCCGCTCGGCAATGTCACTCATGCTTCAACCTCGTGCGTTTCTCAAAGGGTGTGGCCGGCCGCGCGATTCCGAGCCGTTGTGGCGCATTTACGTCGTGGTTGACAAGAGCGGGCCGCATCGAACTGCACACGGACCGCGAACGGGTTGTCGGGACCAGCCCGGATGCCCCAGCCCGCCCGGCCTCGGTTATCATACTTCCCCAGCCTTGGCCAGCACGGCCGGCCGCGCAAGCAGGCGGCGAACGCGGCCTCACATCATGGCCATTCCGCCGTTCACATGCAGCGTGTGGCCGGTCACGTAGGCGGCCTCCGCGGAGGCGAGAAAGACCACTGCCGCCGCGACCTCGGCCGCCACCCCGAGGCGGCCGGCCGGCACCGCGGCAAGCAGGGTCTCCCGTTGCTTGGCGCTGAGAGCGGCCGTCATCGGCGTCTCGATGAAGCCCGGCGCGACGCAGTTGACGGTGACGTGGCGCGACGCGACTTCGCGCGCCAGCGCCTTGCTCATGCCGATCATTCCCGCCTTGGCGGCCGCGTAGTTGCCCTGGCCCGCATTGCCGGTCACCCCGACCACCGAGGTGATGCCGATGATGCGCCCATAGCGCCGCCGCATCATGCCGCGCGCGACCGCGCGCGTGAGGCGGAAGGCGGCGGTAAGATCGACCGCGATCACCTCGTCCCACGCCTCGTCGCTCAGCCGCACGAAGATATTGTCGCGGGTGATCCCGGCATTGTTGACGAGGATGTCGAGTTCGCCCGTCGCCTCCTCGACACGGGGCACCAGCGCCTCGACCTCGTCCTTGTCGGCGAGGTTGCAGGGAAAGGCGTGGACGCGCCCGCCGAGCTCGCCGACCAGCTGATCGAGCGCGTCGCGGCGCGTGCCGGAAATCGCAACGGTCGCCCCCTGCTCGTGCAACGCCCGCGCGATCACCCCGCCGATGCCGCCGCTCGCCCCCGTCACGAGCGCATTCCTGCCGCTTAGATCGAACATTGGTCGAATCCTCAGGTTGGGGGAGAGCCGGTTCTCGTCTTGAATGCCGCCACATCCTCCGGCGCGCCGATCGCGATGCCGCTGGCGCCGGGAGCGATGCGCTTGACGAGGCCGCTCAGCACCTTGCCGGCGCCCACCTCGTAGAAGGTCGTCACGCCGGCGGCGGCCATGAAGGTCACTGACTCGCGCCAGCGCACCGTGCCAGTGACCTGCTCCACCAGCCGCGCCACGATCTCGGCCGGATCGGTCACGGCGCGGGCGAGAACGTTGGCGACGAGCGGCACGGCCGGCGGCCTCACCGGGACGTCGGCGAGCGCCTGCGCCATGGCCTCGGCGGCCGGGCGCATCAGCGCGCAATGGAACGGCGCCGACACCGGCAGCATCATGGCGCGCTTGGCCCCCTTGGTCTTGGCGATCTCGACCGCACGCTCGACCGCCGCGCGATCGCCTGACACCACCACCTGGCCGGCGCCATTGTCGTTCGCGGCCTGGCACACCTCTCCCTGCGCGGCCTCGGCAGCAATGTCGGCCGCCGCCGCGAACTCAAGCCCGATGAGCGCCGCCATCGCGCCGGCGCCGACCGGAACCGCCTGCTGCATCGCCTGGCCGCGCACGCGCAGGAGCCGTGCCGCCTCCGTGAGCGTGACCGACCCGGCCGCGGCGAGCGCCGAGTACTCGCCCAGCGAATGACCCGCCACGAACGCGGCCTCGCGCCCCACCGCCACGCCGGCCTCGCTTTCCAGCACGCGCATCGCCGCAAGCGACACCGCCATCAGCGCCGGCTGCGCGTTCTCCGTCAGCGTAAGACGCTCCGCCGGTCCCTCCCACATGACTTCCGAGAGCTTCTCGGACAGTGCGGCGTCGACCTCCTCGAACACCGCCCGCGCAACCGCAAAGGCCTCGGCCAGCGCCCGGCCCATGCCGACCGCCTGACTCCCCTGGCCGGGAAACACGAATGCAACCGCCATTTGCTCCTCGTTCGAAGGCCGCGCCGTAAGACACTGGCCCGCGCGGCAAAGTCAAGCGGCCGGACCGCCGGAGTACCGCTGCGAAGGCGCGAGAATCGGCCGCGGCGGGACTCGTCGGAGCGGCTTGTGTTTTGACGCCAAGCGCCTATAAACCGGCTTCCGCTCGATCCCGGCCGGGAGCTGAACGGACGGCCGCGTCGCCCGAGGGCGGCACGGCGGGGCCTCCTGGACCCCGGCGTCCCGTGTTTCCGCATCTCGAGTGTTCGAGCCTTTCCGAAGGCTCGAGTGGCTTGTCGCCGGGATCGGCCATGGCAGACGATTAGGAAAGGCAAAGCGCTGCATGCCGCTATATGAACACGTGTTCCTTGCGCGTCAGGACGTGACGACGCAGCAGGTCGACGAGCTGACCGCCCAGTTCAAGGGCGTCATCGAGCAGATGGGCGGCAAGGTCGCCGGGACGGAATACTGGGGCGTCAAATCCCTCAGCTACCGACTGCGCAAGAACCGCAAGGCGCACTTCACGCTGATGAACGTGGACGCGCCGGCGGCGGCGCTCACCGAAGTCGAGCGCCAGGAGCGCCTCAACGAGGATGTGCTGCGCTACCTCACGGTGCGGGTCGAGGCGCACGAGGCGGGCCCTTCGGCGATGATGCGCAAGGCGGACCGCGACCGCGACCGTGACGAGCGGCGCGGTGAGCGCCGCCGCGAACGCGAGGGACGTGGCCCGCGCGAAGGATCCGAGGAAACCGAAGCGACCGAGGAGTGAGCGCGATGAGCTTTGCCCAATTGCCCGCACGTCGGCCGTTCTTCCGCCGCCGCAAGACCTGTCCGTTCTCCGGGGCGAACGCGCCGAAGATCGACTACAAGGACATCAAGCTGCTGCAGCGGTACGTCTCGGAGCGAGGCAAGATCGTTCCAAGCCGCATTACTGCGGTGTCGGCGAAGAAGCAGCGCGAGCTTGCGTGTGCGATCAAGCGCGCGCGCTTCCTCGGCCTTCTGCCGTACTTGATCGGGTAGGCTGAGACGGAACGCCGAGGACGGCCGGCCCCGCCGGCCGCCCGTCGCCGGCGCTCCGTCGTCCGGTTGGGGCGGGCTCGACCCGTCTCTAACCGCTCCGCGAGCGGGACAGCTGAGAATGGTGCAGATTCTACTCATCGGGATTGCCGCCGGCGCGGCCGCGGCGCTGCTGTTCGCGTCGATTGCGTCGGGGTCGGTGCTCTCGGTCCTGCTGTTCTATCTCGCACCGCTGCCGATTCTGATCGCCGCCATCGGCTGGAGCCACTTGGCGGGCCTGGTCGCCTCGCTTTCGGCCGCCGCGGCGCTCGGCCTGGTGTTCGGCAGCATCTTTCTGGTCGCCTTCCTGATCGGCGTCGGCCTGCCGGCCTGGTGGCTCGGCTATCTGGCGCTGCTGGCACGCCCCGCCGCCGGCCATCCGTCCGGACCGCTGGAGTGGTATCCGCCGGGACGGCTGGTGCTGTGGACGGCGGGCCTCGGCGCCGGGGTGGTGACGCTCGGCATTCTCAAGCTCGGCGTCGATGCCGATACGTTCCGCGCCTCGCTCGGCCACGCGTTCGAAACCATCCTGCGCGTTCAGATGCAGCTCGCGCCTGATGCGCCGCTGGTGATCCCGGGCGCTGCCAGCCCCAGTCGGCTGATCGATTTCCTGGTGGCGGCGATTCCCCCCGCGGCCGCGGTGCTCGCCACCATCACCAACCTGACCAACCTGTGGCTCGCCGCGCGCGTCGTGAAGGTGTCGGGCCGCCTGAAGCGACCTTGGCCCGACCTCGCCGAAATCGTGTTTCCAGCCCGCCTCGCCGTCGTGCTGGCGGCGGCTACCGCCGCGAGCTTTCTGTCCGGACTGGCCGGCATCGCCGCCGGCGTGCTCACCGCCACCCTGCTCACCGCCTACGCGATCCTCGGCTTCGCGATCCTGCACAAGATCACCGGCGGCATGGCCGGCAGAGGATTCGTGCTCGCCGGCGTCTATGCCGCCGTCGGCGTGTTCGGCTGGCCAGTGCTGGTGATGATGCTGCTCGGCCTCGCCGACGCGGTGCTCGACGTGCGCGGACGCGTCGCCGCCCGGCGCCGGCCGCCCTCACCCGGTACCTGAGCGGGCCCGGTCAAACCGCACCACCACATGAATAAGGGAGCATGACGATGGAAGTGATCCTGCTGGAACGGGTGGCCAAGCTCGGCCAGATGGGTGAGGTCGTGCGCGTGAAGGATGGCTATGCGCGCAACTATTTGTTGCCGAAGGGCAAGGCGTTGCGCGCCACGGCCGACAACCGGAAACGCTTCGAATCGATGAAGACGCAGCTGGAGGCGCGCAACCTCGAGCTCAAGACCGAAGCCGACAAGGTCGGCACTAAGCTCAACGGACAAACCATCACGGTCCTGCGGCAGGCCTCGGAGACCGGGCAGCTCTACGGCTCGGTGTCCACGCGCGACCTTGCCGCGCTGCTGACCGAGAGCGGCTTCCATGTCAATCGCGGCCAGATCCAGCTGAATGCGCCCATCAAGCTCATCGGAGTGCACAAGGTTCCGGTCGCGCTTCACCCGGAGATCGAGGTGCCGATCATCGTTTACGTAGCGCGCAACGCCGATGAGGCCGGTCGCCTGGCGCGTGGCGAGGACGTGACGGTGCGGCGCGAGCTGGTCGAGGAGGACGAAGGCGCGGAACAGGCGGCGGCAGCCGCGGCAGCATTCTTCGAGCGGCCAGAGGCGGTGGAGAGCGACGCCGGCGAGGCGTCACCGTCCGGGAAAGATCAGGGCAGCGGCTCGGAGAAGCCGGCCTGAGGGGCCGCCGCGGCTGCGGGCGCCGCCGCCTCCGTAGACGGCGCGGCCTCGGCCGTCGGGGCGGCGGCCTGCCCTGCCTCGGGCGCGGAAGGCGCACCGGGCTCGCCGGGCTGCGGCCGGCGCGACCTGCGCCCTGGCCGGGGCGGTTGATCAGCCGCTGCTTCGGCCGGACGGGCGACCCGATCGCCCTGCTTGGCGCCGGCCGCCGGCGGGGTGCCGGGCGGCTGTGCCATTGGTGCTGCACCGGGCTCACCGGGCCGCGCCGCCTTCGACCGGTCGCCGGGCTGGCCCTGCTGCTTGGCGCGCGAGCCCGGACCGGCGGACTGCAGGTAGGCGGCTACCACGCTGGCCGACGTGGAGCTGCTCGTGTAGTGCTGGCGAAGGAAGCTCACCAGCGATCCGCCGCTCACGGTCTTGGCCAAGCCCTGGGGCGAGCGATGGCAGGCCGAGCAATCCTGGGCGAACAGCTGTGGGCCGGTCTTGCCCGCATCGAGATCCTGCTGGCCGCGCGCGCCGGTGACGGCGAGCGCGCCCGTGAGGGCGATAACGCACGGCCAAACCCGCCGGACCTTCACCACCACGTCGGCTCCTTTTTTTCTCACAGCTGACACTTTCGGCACGATCTTTAGCGCATCCTCAGGCGTTGTCTCCTGAAATTAGCGTGTTCGAGCCGCGTGTTCGAGCTTCATCCCAGCCGCATTGCCGGCCTGATCGGAGTTTGTTTTAATAATTGTGTCGAAAACCTGTCGGCCCGCCGCGTAACCGTGCGGGATTGGTCGTCGGTCCACGCGTAAGCGTTTTGCCGCAGCGCCGGCACCGACGTGCGGTGTCGACTCGGCGCGGAGGCGGCCAATGGACCGGTTGCTTCATAGTCTTCTGAAGGGGCTGCTTCGTCAAGGATCGATGCGGGTGACTACCGCAAGCGGGTCCAGGCTCTGCCTGGGCGACGGTAGCGGGATGCCCTGCGCGGTCCGATTTACCAGCCGCGCCGCCGAGCTTGCCGTGCTGCTTCATCCCGAGCTCAAGCTCGGCGAGGCCTACATGGACGGCACCTTCCTCGTCGAGCAGGGATCGATCGCCGACGTTCTTGCGCTGATCCTGTCGCAGGAGCGCAGGGGAAACCCGCCCGCCTGGGCAAAGCCGCAATGGCTGGCGCGCTTTCTCTGGCGGCGCCTGCGGCAGTTCAACCGCCGCAGGCGGTCGCGCCGCAACGTCGCTCATCACTACGATCTCGACGGACGCCTCTATTCGCT
>Ga0066903_100003974_pt1 | contig 12302 bp, 9 predicted proteins | sample PanSoiMetaGPlot1_FD_67491 | JGI IMG/M metagenome (GOLD analysis project Ga0066903, IMG submission 67491) | Tropical forest soil microbial communities from Panama analyzed to predict greenhouse gas emissions - Panama Soil - Plot 1 (version 2) | ecosystem: Environmental > Terrestrial > Soil >...
TCGCGGGTCTCGGTCTCGGTCGGCTCGATCAGCATCGCCTCGTCGACGAGCAGCGGGAAGTACACCGTCGGCGGGTGGACGCCGTGGTCGAGCAGTCGCTTGGCCGCGTCGAGCGTCGCGATCTTCAGTTCACGCTTCATCGGCCCGCCGCTGAGGACGAACTCGTGCATGCAAAGCGCCCCGAACGCCAGCGGCAGGTGCTCGAGCACGCCGAGCGCCCGCAGCCGCGCCAGCAGGTAGTTCGCGTTCAGGACGGCGACTTCGGACGCGTCGCGCAGGCCCGCCGCTCCGAGTGAGCAGATGTAGGCGTAGGAGCGCACGAAGCAGCCGTAGTTGCCCTGAAAGCCACGCAGGCGGCCGATCGACTTCGTCCCGTTCGAGCCGTCGTCGTGGCTGACCAGATCGAACGTCCCGTCCTCGCCGCGCACGATCCGCGGATTCATGAGGAACGGCGCGATCCGGTCGCTGACCGCAATCGGCCCCGCCCCCGGCCCGCCGCCCCCGTGGGGCTGGGTGAACGACTTGTGGAGGTTGAAATGGACGATGTCGAAGCCCATGTCCCCCGGCCGCACGTCGCCCATGATCGCGTTGAGGTTCGCGCCGTCGTAGTAGACCGTCGCCCCGACGCCGTGGACGATCTTGGCGATCTCCTCGATGTTCGGATCGAAGATCCCCAGTGTGTTGGGGTTGGTCAGCATCAGGCACGCGATCTCGTCGCTGCAGGTCGCGCGCAGGTCGTCCAGATCGACACCGCCATCCACGTTCGTGCCGACCTTGACGACCTCGCAGCCCGCCATCGTGACCGTCGCCGGGTTCGTCCCGTGGGCCGTGTCGGGCGTCAGGATCTTGCGCCGGTCCTCGCCGCGGGCCTCGTGGTAGGCGCGCGTCAGCAGCACGCCGGCCAGCTCGCCGTGGGACCCGGCGCTCGGCTGCAGCGAGACGTGCGGCAGGCCAGAGATCTCGCTCAGCGCCCGCTCGAGGTTCCACATCAGCTCCAGCGCCCCCTGCGCCCGCGACGGCACCTGGCGCGGATGCAGCCGCGCGTGGCCCGGCAGTGCCGCGACGCGCTCGTGCAGCCGTGGGTTGTGCTTCATCGTGCACGAGCCGAGCGGGTAGAAGCCCGAGTCGAGGTCGAAGTTGCGCTTGCTGACGTTGACGTAGTGACGCACGATCTCCGGCTCGGAGACCTCGGGCAGCCGCGGCGCGTCGGCGCGCCGCAAGCGGTCGGGCAGGAGCCCATCGACGACCGGCACGTCGACGTCGGGGCACTGGAATGCGCGGCGTCCCGGCGCACCCTTCTCGAAGATCGTCTGCAGCGGCGGCGAGCCGATCATGCGTGCGCCGCCTCCCCGACGCGCGCCGAGCGCACCGCCGCCACCGCGGCGCCGAGCACGTCGGCCAGCCGGTCGATGTCGGCCCGCGAGCGCTGCTCGGTGATCGCCACGAGCAGCGCGTCGTCCTCGAGCGCGACGCCCGGGTTGACGCCGGCGTCGCGGCAGCGGTCGAGCACCTCGTCGCGCGCCGCCGCGCCGCCGACATCGAGCCGCAGCGCGAACTCGCGGATCACCGGCTGCTCGTGCCGTGCCGACACGCCGTCGATCGCGCACAGCGACTCGCGCGCATAGTGCGTGCGCTGCAGCAGCAGCTCGCCGAGCTCGACGAGCCCGTCGCGGCCGAGCCACGCGAGGTAGACCATCGCGCCAAGCGCGTTCAGCGCCTGGGCGGTGCAGATGTTCGAGGTCGCCTTCTCGCGGCGGATGTGCTGCTCGCGCGTCTGCAGGGTCAGCACGAAGCCTCGCTTGCCGTCGACGTCGGTCGTCTCGCCCGCGATCCGGCCCGGCATCTGGCGCAGGTGGCGCTCGGTGGCGGCGAAGAAGCCGAATGACGGGCCGCCGAAGTCGAGGCGGTTGCCGAGCGCCTGGCCCTCGCCGACGCAGACGTCGACGCCACACTCGCCCGGCGCGGCGAGGATGCCGAGCACGATCGGGTCATACGCGCCGACGACGACGCATTCCTCGCCCCCGTGTTGGTGGGCCGCCGCCGCGAGCGCCGCGACGTCCTCGACCGCGCCGAGGAAGTTCGGCTGCTGGACGAACGCCGCCGCGGTGTCGGCGTCGATCGCCTGCGCCCACGCACCGGGATCGGTGACGCCATCGGTGAGCGGTACCTCGACGATCTCGGCGCCGTAGCCGTGCGCATACGTGCGCAGCGTCTGCAGCGAGTGGTCCATCAACCCGGCCGAGACGACGAACTTCGCCCGCTTGTTGGCGAGCCGCGCCAGGTAGCCGGCGCTCGCCACGGCGCTCGGGCCTTCGTAGACCGACGCGTTGGAGATCGGCAGCCCCGTCAGCTCGCTGATCGCGGTCTGGTATTCGAACATCACCTGCAGCGTCCCCTGTGAGACCTCGGGCTGGTAGGGCGTGTACGGGGTCAGGAACTCGCTGCGCGACATCAGCATGTCGACGATCGCCGGCACGTAGTGGTCGTACATGCCGCCGCCGGCGAACGTCAGCTCGTCCTGGGCCGAGGTGTTGCGCGACGCGAGCTCGAGCAGGTGCGCGAACACCTCCTGCTCGCCCATCGGCGCCGGCAGGTCCAGCGGTTGTTTGAGGCGCAGCGCCGCCGGGACCTGGCGCGCGAACAACTCGTCGATCGACTCCACGCCGATCGCCGCGAGCATCTCCGCACGGTCGGAGTCGGTGGCGGCGGTGTAGCGGCTCACGAAAGCAGGGCTTCGTAGGCCTCGTTGCTGAGCATCGTGTCGGCCTCGGTCGGGTTCGACAGCGCGACCTTGACCAGCCAGCCTTCGCCGTAGGGGTCGTCGTTGATCTTCTCCGGGGCGTCGGCGAGCGCGCCGTTGACCTCGACGATCTCGCCGCTCATCGGCGCGATCACGTCGGAGACGGCCTTCACCGACTCGACCTCGGCGTACGGCTCGCCGGCCGTGACCTGCTTGCCGACATCGGGCGGGTCGAAGAAGACGACGTCGCCCAGCTCGTCCTGCGCGTACCACGTGATCCCGAACGTCGCGGTCGAGCCATCGACCCGGGCCCAGTCGTGCTCGGGGTGGTACAGGAGCTCGGAGGGGTAGTGCTGATCGGCCACTGCTTCAGTTCTCCTTGTTCGGGCTGACGAGCGGCCTGGACGCCACCACGGCGTCGCGCAGCGTACCCCGGACGTCGACCGCAAAGGCCTGACCCACGGCAGCGTGGTCCGCCGGCAGGTACGCCATCCCGATCCCGACCTGCAGGCACGGGCTCAGCGTCCCGCTCGTGACGACACCGCCACCTTTGACCGCGTCGCCCGCGCGGGCGATGCCGCGACCGTCCATCGTGAACGCGACGAGCTTCTCGGCCGGATCGGCCGCGCGCGCCGCGGCGACCGCGTCGGAGCCGACGAAGCCGCTGGCCTCGGTGCAGCACCAGCCGAGGCCCGCCTCGATCGGCCCGCGCTCGCGGGTCAGCTCGTTGCCGTAAAGCGCCAGGCACGCCTCGGTGCGCAGCGTGTCGCGCGCGCCGAGCCCGACCGGGGTGACGCCGGCCGCGAGCAGCGCGTCCCAGATCTCGGGCGCATGCGCGGGCGTCATCAGTAGCTCGCCGCCGTCCTCGCCCGTGTAGCCGGTGCCGCAGAAGAGGACGTCATGGCTGAGCATCGAGACCGTCGCGACGTGACGGCGGCTGGGCAACTCGTCGTCGGTCAGCCCGGCGAGGATCTCGCGCGCCCGCGGCCCCTGGACGGCGAGCATCGCGTAGCGCGCCGCGGCGTCGCTGATCTCGGCGTCGAAATCGCCGACGTGCTCGCCGAACCAGGCAAAGTCGATCTCGTGGTTGGCCGCGTTGGTGACGGTCAGATAGCGCGCGTCGCCGAGGCGGTAGGTGATGCCGTCGTCGATCACGCCGCCCTCGGGCGTACACAGGACCGCGTACAGCGATTCGCCGACCGCGAGCGCGCGCGGATCGTTGCTCAGGACCCGGGCCAGGAAGTCGGCCGCCTGGGGTCCGGTCGTCTCGATCTCGCCCATGTGCGAGACGTCGAACACGCCGCACGCGCGGCGCACGGCGAGGTGCTCGTCGACGATCGAGCCGTAGCGAACGGGCATCTCCCAGCCCGCAAACGGGGTCAGCCGCGCGCCGGCCGCGACATGACGGTCGTAGAGCGCCGTGCGGCGCAGGATCTGGGCGTCAGAAGCCACCGTCGGTGAGGCTAGCGAACGTTCTTCTGCACGCTCCTGACCTGGGGCTCAAGTCCCTGTGCACGTGGTCGACCCATCCGTAGAGATGCGTCGTATTGCACGGATTTTTAGCTGGGGGCTCCATGAACCCGGTGCGGACTCTGCTGCGGTGGCGACGGCGATGCGTGCCCGGGCCTACGCGCTGCTGCTGGCGACGGGTGGCGCGCTCGTCCTGATCACGGTGAGCTTTCCCAATACGACCGGCCGCGTGACGATCGGCCTGGTCGTCCCCGCCGTCGTTGCGCTCGCCGCGGCGATCGTCATCGGCGTGCGCCGCGACCACTGCTCGGCACGCCTGCTCGACTGGATGACGCCGCTGGCGACGGCCCTGATCACGGTCGTCGTCGCGAGCGCCGGCACGGCCTCGGTCCCGGCCTACGCGACGCTCTACAGCCTCGTCGTCGTGTGCAGCGCGTGGTTCCAGCGCCCGCGGCTCATCATCTTCAACCTCGTCTTCATCGCCGCCGCCTACGCCGGCGTGCTGGCGATGACCCACGACGCCGGCTCGGCCCAGGTGGACTGGCTGCTCGCGATCACCGCGCTGGCCCTGCTGGCGGTCGTGATCGTCGGCCTGCGCTCGCGCGCCGACCGGCTCGTCGACGGCCTGCGGCTGCAGAGCGCCCAGCGCGAGAACATCAGCTCGATCATGGAGCGGGTGCTCGACGGTGCCGAGGTCTCGGTGATCATGGACGCATGTGTCGAGGCGCTGGCCGAGGGGCTGCGGATCGACCGCGCGGCGATCGTCGCGCCGGCGGCCGGCGAGCTGCGATTCCGGGCCTGCAGCGGCTGGGCGATCGGGACGATCGGCGGCGTCTTCCGGATGCCCCAGGACTCGGTCTCGCTCCAGGCGCCGGTCCCCGGCCACGACAACATCCTGGTCGCGCTCGCCGCGCCCCCGCACCGTTTCACCCGCGCCGACGGCGTCTACACCGACGCCGTCGCGGGCGTCGTCGCCTCGGCGATGGACCGCGCCAACGCGGACGCCGAGCTGCGCCGCCGCGCCTACTACGACCACCTCACCGGCCTGCCCAACCGCGCGCTGACGATCGAGCGGCTCGAGCGGGCGCTGCACCGCGCCGCGACGACAGCCGGTCATATCGCCGTCCTGCAGCTCGACATCGACAACTTCCGCGTCGTCAACGACTCGCTCGGTTACCAGGCCGGCGACGCGCTGCTCGCCGAGCTGCCGGCGCGCGTGCGCTCGCAGCTCGGGCTGACCGACACGATCGCCCGCTTCGGCGGCGACGAGCTCGTCGTCCTGTGCACCGACGTCGAGTCGCCGACGCACGCCTGCGAGGTCGCTCAGCGGGTGCTCGACGCGCTGCGCGAGCCGTTCGTCATCGACGGCAACGACTACCGGATCTCGGCGTCGCTCGGGCTCGCGGTCTCCCACGGCTCCGACGGCGCCGACGCCAAGGCGCTGCTGCGTGACGCCGACACCGCGATGTACCGCGCGAAGGCGGCGGGCCGCGGAAGCTACGAGCTGTTCACCGACGCGATGCACGACCGCGCGGTGCTGCGCCTGCGGCTCGAGCGCGCGCTCCGGGGCGCATTGGAGCGCCGCGAGCTGACGCTCGTGCACCAGCCGATCGTGTCGATGCTGACCGGCGACATCGTCGCCTGCGAGGCCTTGCTGCGCTGGAGCGACCGCGAGCTCGGGACGATCTCGCCGGCCGAATTCGTGCCGCTCGCCGAGGAGACGGGGCTGATCGTCGAGCTCGGCCGCTGGGTGCTGCACCAGGCGTGCGCCGACGCCGCGATGTGGGCGCGCGCCGGGCGCCCGCTGACGGTCGGCGTCAACGTCTCGCCGCGCCAGCTCGCGGAGCCGGACTTTGCCGACGACGTCGCGGCAGCGCTGTCAGCAGCCGGCCTCGATGCGCGCTACCTGACGATCGAGATCACCGAGGGCGTGCTGCTCGAGGAGTCCGACCACACGCTCACGCAGCTGCGCTCGCTGCGCGACATCGGCGTGCACCTGAGCCTCGACGACTTCGGTACCGGCTACAGCTCGCTCGCCTACCTGCACCGCTTCCCGCTCGGCACGCTGAAGATCGACCGGGCGTTCGTCTCCGGCCTCGGCCCACAGGGCGACGCGACGCTCGTCCAGGCGATCGTCGCCATGGCCCACGCGCTGGGAATGGGCACGGTCGCCGAGGGCGTCGAGACCTCCGAGCAGCTCGAGCGACTGACCCAGCTCGGCTGCACGCTGGCGCAGGGCTTCTACCTCGCCAAGCCGATGCCGGCGAGCGAGGTGCCGTCGTCCGGGGTCGAGCCGCTCGCCCTGCGCGCAGCCTGAAACAGCGAAACCTCGGCGGCTACGCTCCGTCCTTGTCGTACATGCCCCGTCGAGTGCTGGTCGCAACCCTCGTCGCGCTGCTGTGCGCGGCCACGCAGGCGACCGCCGCCGGCGGGCCGTGGAGCGTGCCGGTGCGGTTGTCCGGCGCGATGGACGCCGACGTCGGCGACGGCGTCGTCACCCCGCAGGTCGCGATCAATGCGAGTGGAGCGGCGGTCGCGGTGTGGACGCTCGACGACGGGCGCCGCGAGATCGTGCAGGCCTCCTCCCAGGCGGCGGCCGGTGCGACCTGGTCGCGCCCGGTGGCGCTCGGACCGCCGATCGCCGAGGGCGTCGAGCCGCGCGTGCAGGTCGCGCTCAACGACCGCGGCGACGCGGTCGCGATCTGGCAGGGGTCGACGGCCAAGGGGCTCAACGGGACGTTCAGCGTCAATGTCGCCGCGCGCACTGCCGACGGCCACTGGTCGGCGCCTGCGACGCTGTCGTCGGGCAGCGCGGACTACTCGAGCCCGGGCGTCGCGCTCGACGCGACCGGCGACGCGACCGCGATCTGGCAGTGGGACTCGTCGTCGGGGACCGCCGGACGCTGGCACGTGCGCGCGGCCTCGCGCCCGGCCGGCGGGACTTGGTCGGCGCCCGCCGAGCTGGCGCCGCTGACGCGCTCGTACGGAGACCCGCCGCTCGTCGCCTACGACGCCGTCGGTGACGCGACGGCGCTTTGGAGTCAACCGATCGAGAACGCCAAGGGCGGCCGCGGATTCGCGATCGCGTCGGCGGTGCACGCGCCGGGCGGCGCGTGGTCGGCGCCGGTCGCGGTCGGCGCAGCCGGGCGGGACTTCTACACACCGAAGGTCCAGTACGCCGTCGACGCGGGCGGCGACGCGATCGCGGTCTGGGAGAGCGTCAGCGCGCGCGGGCAGTACGAGATCGTGGGCGCGACACGGCTCGGCGCGTCCGGAGCCTGGGCACCGCTGCCGGCACCGCTGTCGGATCCCGGACGCAACGCGCACGATCCCCAGGTGGCGATCGCCGCTTCGGGCACGTTCGCGGCCGCGTGGCGGCGCAGCAACGGCCGGCATTACGTCGCGCAGGCCTCGACCGGCCCGCTGGCCGGCGGCCGCCCGGCGCCGGTAACGCTGTCGGGGGCGGGGCTCGACGAGAACGCCGTGCGCGTCGCGGTCGACGCGGGCGGCCACGCGTACGCGGTCTGGGCGGCGCGGAGCCACGGCGGCGCCAGCGGGGTGCGGGGCGCGGTCGGTGGCGCGGCGTGGGGTGCGAGCGCGTCGATCGGCACGGCCCAGGACGACGGCTTCGACCTCGCCGTCGGCGCCGGCCCGGCCGGTCGCGCGATCGCGGTCTGGCTGCGCAGCGGCCGCCATCGCGCGTACGTCGAGAGCGCCGAGTTGCGCCCCTAGGGCCGGCGCGCTAGCGCAGGAACGGCGGGATGTCGATGTCGTCGTCGCTGATTTCGAGCGATGCGCGGTCGGATTCGCCGACCGTTGGGCGGCGGTCGCTGGCGGCCGCGGTGCGGCGCGTCTCCTCGCGGGCCGAGCGCGGGCGCGCGCGCCCGTGGTCGAAGCCGGTCGCGATCACCGTCACGCGGACCTCGTCGGAGAGGTCGTTGTCGAGCACCGCGCCGAAGATGATGTTGGCGTTGGGGTCGCTCGCGCCCTGGATGATCTCGGCCGCCTCGTTGACCTCGAACAGGCCGAGGTCGCGGCCGCCGGTGATGTTGAGCAGGATCCCGGTCGCGCCCTCGACGTTCTCCTCGAGCAGCGGGCTCGAGATCGCGAGCTTGGCCGCCTCGGCGGCCCGCTGCTCGCCGGCCGCGACGCCGATGCCCATCAGCGCGCTGCCCGCGTCGCGCATGATCGTGCGCACGTCGGCGAAGTCGAGGTTGATGAGGCCGGGGATCGTGATCAGGTCGGTGATGCCCTGGACGCCCTGGCGCAGGACATCGTCGGCCTCGCGGAATGCCTCGAGGATCGTCGTGCGGCGCTCGACGATCGCCAGCAGCTTCTCGTTGGGGATCACGATCAGCGTGTCGACGACTTCGCGCAGGCGCTGGATGCCCTCTTCGGCCTGGCGACCGCGCTGCGCGCCTTCGAACTCGAACGGCCGCGTGACGACGCCGACCGTCAGCGCGCCGATCTCGTTCTTGGCGATCTCGGCGATCACCGGCGCGGCGCCGGTCCCGGTGCCGCCGCCCTCGCCGGCGGTGACGAACACCATGTCCGCGCCCTTCAGCGCCTCCTTGATGTCGTCGCGCGACTCGGCCGCCGCGCCGAAGCCGATGTTCGGGTCGGCGCCCGCGCCGAGGCCCTTGGTGAGTTCGTGGCCGATGTTGAGCTTGATGTCGGCCTCGGTCATCTGCAGCGACTGCGCATCGGTGTTCGCTGCCACGAATTCGACGCCGCGCAGACCCGCATCGACCATGCGATTGACCGCGTTCGTGCCGCCGCCGCCCACGCCGACGACCTTGATCACCGCGAGATAACTGCCGGTATCCATGAGAGAGCGTTCCCGTCCGACCCTGAAGTTAGCATTGAGGTTTTCGTCCCGATGCAGGGATTTATAACCGTTCGGGTCAGGGCGCACCGTACGACCGCATTGCGCGCTCGTCAATGCGAACCGTCGCGCGCAACGCCGGTTGCAGGTGCAGGAAACTCTCTAGTTGCGGTGGAGTCTTTGCTCTACGGCGCCCTCTCGACTACGGGTTGAGGGTTTCGGTGGGCTCGAGGCCACCGGCGGCGACGCGCTCCGGGACCGAGGCGTCGAGATAGGCGGCTCCGGCGGCTGCCGGATCGGCGAGTACGCGCGCGATCGCCGCCCATTTGGCGGTCAGCCGCTGGCGCGAGCCGAAGTACAGGAGCGGGCCGTTGCGCAGCTGCGCGCCGAGCCCACGGGGCCCTCGGAAGACGGTCGTGACGTGGCGGCGCAGCGGCTCCGGGGCGGCCGCGGCGACCGCGATCTCGCTGCGCACGCCGTGTCCGGTGGCGTACCGGCCTCCCTGCGGCGTGCTGACGGTGATCTCCGGGACGTGGAGCGTCGAGACGCCGCTCAGCAGCGCGCCGTCGGCACCGACCGCGCTCGAGTGACCGCCGGCGACGAGCGTCGCGACGGCGATGTTCATCGTCACCGCGATCGTGATGCTGTGCGGCGGGTGGGTGTGGATCGCGATGCTCTTGACCGCCGCGTACGGGGCGACGGCGCTCCGCAGCGTCGCCTCGTCGAGGTCGAGCGTCGTCATGTCGCTCGCGGTCCGCGTCAGCGCGTCGCGGATGCCGGCCGCGCCGGGCCCGTGGAGGCCCGTGATGTGGACGTGGTCGACCGACACGAGCGACGAGTCGCGCAGCCACAACCAGCCGCCGGCGAGCGCGGCGGCCAGCGCGACGGCGACCGCCAGCGCCTTCAGCAGCCGTCGCCGCGCGCCGGGGCCGAGCCGGCGAGCGGTGGTGGCGCGCGGCAGGGCGGCGCTGCGAGCGGCGTGCACCCTGCGTGCTTCGACGCCGGGCGCCGCGTTCCTACCAGGGGAAGCGGACCGGGCCGAGCACCTGGACCTCGGGCTCGAGCCACACGCCGAAGCGCTCGTGGACGCGGCGCCGGCCCTCGCCCATCAGCTCGACGATCTGTGCCGTCGTCGCCTCGCCCGTGTTCTCGATGAAGTTGGCGTGCTTGGGGGCGAACCGCGCCGCGCCGACCGCCAATCCGTTGCAGCCGGCCTCCGACAGCAGCAGGCCGGCGGTCCGCCCCTGCGCCTTCGCATCGTCGGGGTTCTTGAACGTCGAGCCGAACGTCTTGATGCCCTGCGGCTGGGCGGCGTGGCGGGCCCTGCGCATCTCGTTGATCGTCGCCTTGACCGCGTCGGGATCGGCCTTCGCCAGCGCGAACGCGGCGCGGGCGACGATCTCCCCCGGCTTCAGGTTCGAGCGGCGGTAGGCGAAGCCCAGCTCGTCCGGGGTGCGGCGCTGCTCGCCGTCGGCGGTCACGACCTGCACCCATTGCAATGTGCGAGCGAGCTCGCCGCCGTACGCGTTGGCGTTCATCCGCACCGCGCCCCCGACGGTGCCCGGGATGTTGACCCCGAACTCGATCCCGGTCAGGCCCATCCGCGCCGCCTGGGCGCTGACCGCCGGCAGGCGCGCGCCGGCCCCGCAGATGAGGCCGGTCTCGCCGTCGGGCTCGATCGCCTGAAGCTCGCCGGCGAGCTTGACGACGAGCCCCGCGACGCCCTCGTCGGCGATCAGCAGGTTCGACCCGGAGCCGACGACATTGACGTCGTGACCCTCCGCGCGTGCCCACGCGAGCAGCTCCGCGAGCTCGGCCGACGTTCCGGCGCGGGCGAAGTGCTCGGCGCTGCCGCCCGTGCGGACGGTGGCCAACCGCGCGAGCGGGTGGTCGTGCTCGATCGTCGCGCTCACGCGACGAGCCTCCGCGCGAGTTCGGTCACGTCGCCGGCACCCATCACGAGGCACAGGTCGCCGTCGCGCAGCTCGCTGGCGAGCTGCCGCTCGGCGTCGTCGAACGACGCCGCGTAGCGGCCGCCGGCCGCATCGGCGACGAGCCGGCCGCTGACTCCGGGGAAGTCGGCGGCCTGCTCTCGCGCCGGGTAGACATCGAGTACCCACGCCGTGTCGGCGTGCGCGAGCGCGGCGCCGAACTCGGGCGCGAGCGCGGCGGTGCGGGAGTAGAGATGGGGCTGGAAGACGGCGACGATCCGCTGCGGGCCGCGCTCGCGGGCGGCGGCGATCGTGGCGGCGATCTCGGTCGGGTGGTGGGCGTAGTCGTCGATCACGACCGCGCCGCCCGCGCTGCGGCCGACCTCCTCGAACCGCCGCCCCACGCCGCGGAAGGCGCGCAACGCGGCGAGCGCAGCTGCTTCGTCACCGCCGGCCTGGGTGACCGCGGCGAGCGCGAGCGCGGCGTTGGTCTGGTTGTGAGCGCCGGGGACCGTCAGGCCGTCGACATGCTCGCCCACGACCGTGACGCGGTCTGTGCCGAGCGCGTCCCGCGCCAGCGGCGCAACCGGCGGCGTGACGATCGCCCGCCCGGACTGCGCGATGAACTGCGCGAACGCTTCCTCGATGTCGGCGAGCGTCCTGAACACCGCATGGTGATCGAGCTCGACGTTGGTGACGATCGCGATCTCCGGCGCCAGGGCGAGAAACGAGCGGTCGGACTCGTCCGCCTCGACGACGAGCCACTCGCCGGTCCCCCAGCCGGCGTTGGCCCCGAGGTCGGGCACTTCGCCGCCGATCAGCCAGCCCGGTTCGAGGCCGCCGGCGCGCAGCGCCACGGCGACCATCGCGGTCGTCGTCGTCTTCCCGTGCGCCCCGGCGACCGCGATGACGCGGCGCTGGGCGGCGATCTGTCCCAGCAGCTCGGTGCGGCTGCGGTCGGGCAGTCCGCGCTCGCGCGCGGCGGCGCGCTCGGGGTTGTCGTCGGGGATCGCGGTCGAATGGAAGACCTCGACGTGGTCGCCGGGCGGCACGTTGGCCGGGTCGTGCCCGACGGCGACCTCGATTCCGGTCTGCTCGAGCAGCTCCTGTGCATAGGGCGACCACGCGCGATCGGAGCCGGTGACGGTCGCGCCGAGGGCGTGGGCGGCGATCGCGTAGGCGCTCATGCCCGCGCCCCCGAGGCCGATGAGGTGCAGCTCCCGGCCCGACCAGGCATCCGCCCGGCCGGGGCTCACCACGTGTAGCGCTGGGTATAGCTCTCCTGCAGCGACGCCTCGATCTGCTCGACCGTGGCGTCGGGGGCGGCGTGGTCGCG
>Ga0066903_100003975_pt1 | contig 12302 bp, 9 predicted proteins | sample PanSoiMetaGPlot1_FD_67491 | JGI IMG/M metagenome (GOLD analysis project Ga0066903, IMG submission 67491) | Tropical forest soil microbial communities from Panama analyzed to predict greenhouse gas emissions - Panama Soil - Plot 1 (version 2) | ecosystem: Environmental > Terrestrial > Soil >...
TACGCCGGATATATCGCGTGGCGCGCCATGGTGCCCGAGGCCAGGCTTCGTGATCAGAGCCGCGAAATGCTGAGCGAACGCTATGTATTCTACCTCGCCGACAATCAGTTGGCACTGGTTTACCCGGTTCCGAACAACCAGCGGGATCCGCACCTTGGTCGCTACAGCTTCAATGTCGTCTGGTATCGCACAACCGATACCGACACCTTGAACCAGTTGTGCACCGACGCCCAGGGGCGGCAACACCTCGGCTCGATTCCCCCGCCCCTGATCCGACCAGAGGTGGTCGCGCAAGCCAAAGCGGCGGCCTGCGCACTCCTCGCGCCGCAAATTGCCGAAATTGTCATGCAGTCCGAGCAGCTGTTTTTCCAGCCAATCTACGATCTCGATTCGCCGCGCTTGGTGTTCGGCAATGCAGTATTGTTAGGGGACGCCGCATTCGTTGCCCGACCGCATGTGGGTGCCGGCGTGACCAAGGCCGCGCTCGATGCTGTGTGTCTCGCGGATGCGATCGCGGTCCACGAACGCGATCTCAACGCCGCGCTCGTCCGTTACGATCGGGAGCGACAAAGGTTTGGCCGCTGGGTCGTCAATCGCGGACGCCAACTTGGCGCGTACCTCGAATTGGGCCCCCCGTCCCAGCTCTTCGAGCGCGACGAGCGTCAGCGAGTCGAGCGCGTCATGCGCGAACATATCGCAACAACCGTCGCTATCCATGATATGACTGTTGACATTACCGCGAAGTCGGTCTCCTGACCTGGCGGCGAAATATGATTATCTAACTTTGATCGCAACGGCGGGAAGCAACGGTCGTCGGTGGTACCTAGAAGATAGGTGGTCGGGATCGCATTTTGAGCGCGCGAAACGGATCTCCGAACCGATGCCTCGACCGTCGCCGTTTCGTCGACGCAGATGCGCACACGGTGAGTGCGCTGCCCATGCGCGGCATCGGGTCGCAAACTCGCTTCTGTGAGGACTGATGCCGAAGGTCGAAAAATGACCCTCGACATCATGGGTGAACCAGGCAGCAAGGCGCGACCTTGAGTCAGGTGCGGCCGCAGGACACGATTTCGCCGGTCTTCCGAGGCGGATCCTAGAAAGAGGCCTCACCCGAATGCTAGTCAAAGCCTGTCAGCGAGATCCTTGATTCGAGCGTTTTTTCTGCGAAAAGACTGCTTTCAAAGCCTCCAGAGAGGAGAAGACGTAATGGTCGTTCGAGCTGGGCGCGAGTTCCTGGCGATCCCGGGGCCAACCACGGTGCCCGATGAAGTTCTTCAGGCGATGCATCGCCCCGCGGTCGAAATCTATTCGGGTGCGCTTCTGCAGCTGACCGACAGCCTGTTAAAGGACCTCAGCCGGCTGTTCCGCACTGCGGGGCGTTCTTACATCTATATCGCCAACGGTCACGGTGCATGGGAGGCGGCGCTGACCAATGTGCTGTCCAAGGGCGACAAGATCCTGGTTCTGGAAAGTGGACGATTTGCCGTCGGCTGGGGCGACGCCGCCGCACGGATGGGTGTCGAGGTCGAAGTCCTCAAAGGTAGCTGGCGGCGAGCGACGCGTGCGGCCGACGTCGAAGTGCGTCTGAGCAAGGACAAAGAACACAGCATCAAGGCTGTCCTCGCGGTCCAGATTGATACAGCATCCGGGGTGGTGAATGACATTGCGGCAATCGGCAGCGCAATCAAGGCCGCCCGGCACGATGCTTTATTCATGGTCGACGCCGTCGCATCCTTGGGCTGCATGCCGTTCGAGATGGACGCCTGGGGCGTGGATGTCGCCATGTCGGGCTCGCAGAAGGGATTGATGACGCCACCCGGTCTCGGGTTCGTCGCTGCCGGAGACCGTGCTCGTGAGGCGCACAAGTTTGCGGATTTAAGAACGCCGTATTGGGATTGGACGGGACGCGAAGGTGAAGAGCATTACCAAAAATATGCCGGCACCCCGCCAGAGCATCTGATGTTCGCCTTACGCAAGGCGCTCGACATGTTATTCGATGAAGGGCTTCCCAACGTCTTTCTACGCCATCGCCTGCTCGCCGAGGCGACCCGCCGGGCCGTCGAGGTGTGGTCGAGAGGCGGGGCGTTCGGCTTCAATATCGTCGAGGCGAGTCAACGCTCTGACACGGTAACAACTGTTCTCATGAACGATGGTCGTGATCCTCGTCAGCTACTTGACTATTGCAACCAAAAATGCGGCGTCGTGCTTGGTATCGGGATCGGTGATCTGTCTGGCAAGGGCTTCCGCATTGCACATATGGGGCACGTGAATGCCCCAATGCTCCTCGGGACACTCGGTGTGATCGAAGTTGCCCTGAAAGCCCTGCACATTCCCCACGAGCGAGGCGGTTGCCAAGCCGCGATTGAGTGGCTCGGCAACAACGTTGCTGCGTAGTTTGCATTGCGAGCGACTGCCTGCGGAGAGACACGAGAGCGGGGGGCGAGAGCGCAGAGCCAGAGCGCAGAGCCGGAATGCCTGAGTTATTGTAACGCGAGCGGATCGACCTCATTCAGGAAGTAAGATACTTCGCGGAACATCTGCATCCGGTTCTTTTCCATTAGGATCGTATGGGTTCCCTCGCCCAACTCAACAAATCGCTTATACGGAACGTGGGTTAATCTGGCGAAATAAGCCTGCGCCTGATAGCTCGGTAAATCTGCGTCCCATTCCGCGTGGATAATAAGGGTCGGAACTCGAATATGGCCGGGGTCATACTGGGGTTTGCCTGCCAGCCAGTAGGCGCGTACATCCGCGAGCACACCGTTGGGGGCGCGCAACATCGCAGGGTTGTGCTTTGCGCTCTCAGGATCGGTAGCCCAAGTGGCGTCAGCCCATTGGTCGAACCAGCCCGCGGGGATCAAATCCGCTTTCTTGTCTTCGGCAACGCCTTTTAACCAACGTTCCTTGGCGGAGTCCTTTGAGACCAATCGATAGGCACCAAGTGGCCCGTCGCCACCGATGATTGGTGGAGAATTGAACAGCCACAACGGGGCGTATAGCACTAGCCGATTGACATTATTGTTATGTTCGGCCGTATACATGCCCATGATCGCAGTTCCCCACGACCAGCCCATCAGGTTGATTTTGGAGACATTGCGCCTCGCTAAAATATGATCGACCGCCGCTCCAACATCCCTGACGGCGGTGGGTGTGTCGACAATTGGGTTATTGTTTTGCGCTGGCTGATCCATTTCCGGCGGCCGCGTTGAACCGCCATATCCCCTCACGTCGACAAGATAGACGTCCCACCCTTGGCGCGCGATGTAGTCCATCATCGAAACGCCGTTCAGCGGCAAGTCGAAAGCGGTCTCGGCCGGATAGGTAGCGCCGTGTACAAAAAGCAGAATCTTATCGCCGGAGAAATTGTTAACGCCCTCGGGATGTTTGTTGCGTATGAAGAGCTGAATTCCCGGATCAGCGGCAGGGATCTGATAATTCTCGACCGCCAGTTTGCTGCCGTCCGCCCTACCCCCGGAGCACAGCAAAAGACTAAGCACGCAGCAGAGCGATATAATGACCAAGCCGAGACCGGCGCGGGTGAGCAAACGTTCCATCGTGTGTTTCCTCCTGATAGCTGTGCAGTCGCTCAACTTGACCACACTCATCAGTGACCGGCATCAATCCACTTGGCCGCTCAGGAGACCCGATGATGCGAGTCTGCCAAACTAATATTGAGAGGATTTAACGGCGGGGTCAACCGAGTGAGCGCCGATCCTGGTCCGCTCACGACCTGCCCCGCTGGTCGGTCGAGGCCCCAAGTCCGACCGCCGGTCGGTGAAAGTTGCTGGCCGTCCATGTGCAGGGCCGATGCGTGGCCATTGGAGAAGGCCAGAGCCGCGAACAATACCTCTATCACTCCCGCCCAGTTGATTGTCATCCTACTTGGTGCTTGCGTACAATTGGGGGTGACCGGGTCGGCCGCGCCAAACTGCGTCGCGATCGGCGCGCGGACAGCCCGCTGGAGCCCCGAGCTGGTCGGTGACGATGCCCGAAAACCGCGAGCGGTGGGGCTGGCTGGATGGCAATGTGATCTGATGCATGCTGAACAACTTAATCCCGAAGCCTGCTACAGAGCGCTGCAGACGCGCGACGGCCGATTCGATGGACGCCTATTCGTGGGCGTGATTTCGACCGGAATATACTGCCGCCCAACCTGCCCGGCGCGCACCCCCAAATTCGAGAACTGCCGCTTCTTTCCTTCGGCCGCGGCCGCACAGGAAGCAGGCTTTCGGCCCTGCTTACGGTGTCGACCAGAGGCCGCCCCGAACCTTGGCTCTTGGTTGGGAACCTCGAACACAGTCTCTCGCGGCCTTGCTTTGATTGCCGAGGGCGCGCTTGACGGTGAGCGGACGAACGTCGAGGTGCTAGCGGGACGGCTTGGCGTGGGCGGTCGACAACTTCGCCGCTTGTTCAAACAGCACCTCGGAGTCTCGCCCATAGCAATCGCCCAAACCAGACGTGTGCTGTTCGCCAAGCAGCTCATTCATGACACTCGCATGCCGATGACGGAAATTGCCATTGCCGCAGGGTTTGGTAGTTTGCGTCGATTTAATGAGACCTTTCAGCGGCTATTCCGGCGTCCTCCGAGCGCGCTTCGTCGCAAGACGGTCTTGCCCTTGCCCGCAGGTTCGGTAGGAGCGATCGGCGTTACGCTGCGGCTGCGGTATCGGCCGCCGTATGACTGGCCGGCAATGCTGGCGCATTTGCGGGCGCACGCTGTAACCGGCGTCGAATGTGTTGTCAACGAGGTCTACCGGCGAACAGTGCAGCATGATGGCCAACTCGGGACGATCGAGGTCGGTCAGCTGCCTGAGCGCGAAAGTTTGGTGGTGACGATCCGCTTCCCCAGCGTGCGTGCTTTACCGGCAATCGTCGGCCGCATCCGACGCGTGTTCGATCTCGGCGCCGACGTTGCAGCTATTGCTGCCCATCTTGCCCAAGATCCGCTCTTGGCGCCACTGGTCGCTGAGCGGCCAGGATTGCGCGTGGCGGGGAGTTGGGACGGATTTGAACTGGCGGTACGCACTGCACTCAGCCAACATTTGTCGGTCGAGGCCGCTCGTCGCCTGGTCAGTCGGCTGGTGCGACTATGCGGGACGCCGCTTCCTGCAGAGCTTTGCGTCGGCACGACGCTGACGGCGTGTTTTCCAAGCGCGGCCAACATTGTTGCTGCAAATCTAGCCCCGCTGCAAATGCCAAGTGCGCGAAAGGCTATGCTGATGGCACTCGCGGAGGCGAACCTGGCGGACCCTTCGCTGTTCCAGGCGCCGACCACCATCAAGGATACAATCGCGCGTCTGCGCGCCATCCGCGGGATCAGCGAGTGGACGGCGCGCTACATCGCGCTGCACGCGGTTCACGAGCCTGATGCATTTCCGGCATTCGATATCGCTCTACGCCGTGGCGCGGCCGGCGTGGACGCTCAACGGTCGAGCCCCGCTGGTCTCAATGATCGCGCAGAGCCCTGGCGTCCGTGGCGCGCCTATGCCGCGCAGCACCTTTGGGCCGCGGACGCCGCGTTGCAATCCGCGTCCAGCGCCGCGCTTCGCCAAATGCTCAGCTCTTCCACCAGTTAGTGGCCACGGGTCAGGCCCATGCACAGCAATCGATTGAGACGCTTGCGACGTCCATGTCGGCGTTTTTGTTGAAACGCCGCCGCCAGCTTGTCCCTGTCCCACACCGAGTTGCCTGACGATTTCAGGGCGCCGATCCGAATCGTGACCAACTTAGCGCTCACAGGCCGGCGCGTGCTTTTTGCCAGTTTGGACAGCCCGGCAGATGGTCGAGGCTCTGCGCTCGTTAATCACCCTGGTTTTTCGGGGGGCTGCGAGAAGGGCGCCGATCAAGCACCCAGCGAGCGATGCCTTCTGTGGGGATAATATCCAACGAAGAGCACTACTGCGATGCTAAACAAGTTTTACAGCATGGTCCATCATCACCCCCTGCAAGATACGAGCACCGTACCGACTGGTTTCGGCCAGGAGCAAAATAATGCGACGACGCCGGGAAAGGCATCGGGACCAGTTGCGAAACAATGGGAGAGTGGCGTGAGCATAAGCGAGCGCAATTGATCATAAATAGATTCGGTTGTCGTAGGATAAGTGGTCTAGGGCGTTAAAATGCGCCATCGGGGAAGACGACAAGATTATCCGTTCGACGCCGTGCGGGATAGACCGCATGCGGTGGCGGCTCTCCAAACCGGGTGACGCCTGAAAGCGCGCGGGCGCGAGCTGTCATCCGGCTCCAGCCCTGGCGTCGATCGCAGAAAACGCCCTACGGCCAAATGATGTCATGGACACCAGCAGGGCGATCGTCGCGTCCCCGATGGCGATTTGGCCCCGATGTTCAATAATCATTGTATGGGGGGCGCCCGGGGTGCACACACAATCGCAGCGGCAGGCGTCGAAATGGCCGCCTTGCGTGTCTGCAGCTCTTGGGACGCGCGTTCGTCAGCAGCGAGTGCTCGCTTCGACACTGTGAGGTGATTGTGCGAAAGCGATGACGTCCGTAAGGTGGGTGGGCTGACAGAGCCGATACACGCACGCGGCCCCTATTCCGACCGGGCGGTCGGCTCATTGCGCCGCGTCAGTGCCCTTGTCCGCACCGTTTGAGGGGTACTTACGCCACACGTATCTCACCCCTGGATCTATTGGGGCCCACCCGCGTGACCACCGTCACTCGACGCTACATTCCAAGGTCCGGTCGGTAGAGGTAGCAGCGTCCTGATAGTCGTGAACCTCTCTCAAGAATCAATCTCCGGCGCGGTGCGCCACCACGTGCCCGGAATTTCGGTTGGCAAAGACCTTTGCGAGGACACCTGCATCGGAAAGGTAGCGGCAAACATCTCTCGTTTTCCACAACCCGAAAGTTGTGTGCCATGATGACTCTCGGCAATGCTAGGAAGCCAGGCGCCTTTGCGTTCGATCCCGCACGTTGTCAGCCCGGGTTGGTTGGAACGTCAGTACGCATTCCTTCACCAGGAGCAGCATCGAATCATGCCACCGACAGCCGGCTCACCCGACCAAGCCGTCAGAAGTCAAAACGGGGTGAGGCGGGGGCTTGCAGTTCAGTTCCTGATGGGAGATCGTTGGCAGCAGACAGACGCACAGGGACGAGACATTGACGCTCGAAACGGCTCGACCGAAGCTACGCCCCCCGCGAAGCTCCCCGAAGGAGATCGCGGACCGCGAGCTCGACTTTCGTGAAACCAAACGGCATATGCAATTCTGCGCCGTTCATCGGGTCGCTCGTTTAGGCGGCCCGGTCACTGCGCAGCATGCACTCCACGGAGGCGTTTCAAGCAGGAATCCCAGTCATTCCGGTCAGCTGCGAAAAACCTCAAGAGCATGCTAGTGAGTTTATCGGCACATTCAACCCGTCCGGGAACAGGCAGCACGGGCAACCAAGCTAAATCCGACATAGGTCAGCAAAGGTGGTTCGACCGGATCAAGTGCATTGCCGCCAGCGAATGGCGGAATCAACGTAGATGATCTTTGGAGACATCGAGGACGTACCATGATTTTGACCCGTCTGCGCATCTCACTGCTCTTTTGGGTGGCTCTGCTCGGCGTCACTCTTTCCGCCTGCGGGTACAATACAATTCCGACAGCTGAGGAGACGGCCAAGGCCAAATGGAGTGACGTGCAAAACCAGTATCAACGGCGCGCTGACTTAATCCCAAATCTCGTGGCCACGGTGCAGGGCTACGCCAAGCAAGAGAAGGAGGTTCTTACCGCGGTCACCGAGGCTCGCGCCAAGGCGACGTCGATTAAGGTCGACGAGTCGACCATAACTGATCCAGAAAAGTTCAAGCAGTTTACGGAGGCCCAGCGACAACTGACTGGTGCACTCGGTCGGCTCTTAGCGATCAGTGAGAACTATCCAGATCTCAAGTCGAACCAGAACTTTCTAGCGCTGCAGTCACAGCTCGAAGGCACGGAGAATCGCATTGCCGTCGCGCGCAAAGACTACATCGAGGCGGTGCGCGACTACAACACCACGCTCAAGACCTTTCCGGGTATATTGTGGGCGATGACCGTGTTCCGATCGAACAAACCCATGCAGGAGTTTGCGGCCACTTCGGGCTCGGAGACTGCGCCTAAAGTGCAGTTCTGACGGTAGGCTGCAGGGGTTGGTTATGCGATTGACCTTGAGCTTGGTGAGGGTGGCGCTTGTCGCAGCGACGGTGCTGGCGAGCTTTGCCGCCATGGCGGTCAATTTCCCGGCATTGACCGGGCGCGTGGTCGACGACGCAAATGTCATGGCGCCTCAGGCGCGTGCCTCACTGGAGACCAAGCTAAAGGATCTTGAGGACAAGTCGGGCATTCAGCTGGTTGTCGCCACGGTGCGTTCACTCGAGGACCAAGATATCGAACCCTACGCGAACGCTCTGTTCCGTGCATGGAAGCTTGGCGAAAAGCAGAAAAATAACGGCGTGTTGCTGCTCGTTGCGCCCCACGAACGCAAGGTCAGGATTGAGGTCGGTTATGGCCTCGAAGGCACGCTGACTGACGCGATCTCCAAGCTGATTATCACTAACGCCATCGTGCCACGATTTAAGGCGAACGACTATTCCGGCGGGATCGACCGCGGCGTTGATGACATCATCGCGGTACTCACCACGGACTCGGCCGATTGGCAGGCGCGACCGCACCTGCGCGTTGACGATCAACCAAGTCTTGTCGACGCGGCAGCGCCGCTTCTCGTTCTGATCATCTTCGCAATCTTGTTCCTGACCATGATGCATAATGCAAGGAACAGCGGCGGGCGCATCGTGCGGCGAGGCGGCAATACCATTTTCATTCCGTGGGCGGGCCCCTTTGGGGGCGGCTGGTCGGGAGGTGGCTCGTCGTGGGGCGGTGGGGACTCCGGCGGCGGATTTTCCGGCGGCGGTGGTTCGTCTGGCGGTGGAGGCGCGTCAGGGGGGTGGTGATGCCGATTTCATCGGAAGAAAAAGTGCAGATTTCCGATGCGATTCGTCGAGCGGAACAGAAAACCAGTGGCGAGATCGTCTGTGTTGTGGCCAGAAGTTCGTCAGACTACGGCTACGTACCGCTCGTTTGGTCAACGTTCATCGCGCTCGCCACGCCTTGGCCATTGATTGAGTTGACCAGCATGGCTGTTCAGCGCATTTTCCTCATTCAGCTTGTCACTTTCGCGGTGAGTGCGCTTTTGCTGTCGATTCCCAGTTTGCGCATGTGGCTGGTACCACGTGCTGTGAAGCGTCAGCGCGCGCATCGGGCCGCCATGGATCAGTTTCTGGTTCGCGGAATGGCGCGCACCCGGGAACATACAGGTGTACTTATTTTTGCTTCAATTGCGGAACGTTACGCTCGTATCATAGCGGACGTGGGCATAGCCGAAAAAGTTCCTCCCCAATCGTGGAAGCGGGCCCTCGACTGCATTGTCGCTAGCGCTCAAAAAGGTCGGATCGCTGAAGGTTTAGTGGAAGCGATTGACATTTGTGCGACGACCCTGGCCGGTCCATTCCCCCGGCGTGCAGACGACACGAACGAACTGCCCGACCGAGTCTATGTTATTTGACGGTGATTGAGTTGACGCGATTTTGGCGGATTGTCCATCAGGCAAACGCGAGGGCGGTCAGGCGATACCAGTGTCGCAGCTGCGAGTTCAGCTCATGTTCACCCTCAACAAGGTTTGCGTCAGTCGCTCGCATTGGTCATCACGCCCTTGCTCGATGGCCGCCTGCAGGTGCCGCAGGTGCGGGGCTTGGCTAGGTGGAAAAGGGTTAGTTGCTGGCATCTTCGCTAAAGTCGAGCGCTGTTCGCGCGCGCTCGATTCTGAGGAAATATTCGCGCCATACGGGATTGTGATGCAAGGCTGCAGATTGTTCACCAGCCCTCCCGAGCAGCACATCGGCAAGAGCGACAAGATGCGCGATGGTGCAATCGACCGAGGCGCAATCTATTTGGTAACCGGGGCTCACAGGTCGCACTTCAACAACGGCGACAACCATTCCGGCATCTGGACGTTTCTCCAGCCAGCGGTAAAAGTCGGCCAGGAGCGCTTGTTCCTTATCACGGTCTCTCACGACAAAACTCCACCCGCTCGACCCGCCGAAAATCGGCGGGTCTCATACTCGCGTCTTCTCGAAGGTCCTGGCGTCAAAAGCGCATCGACCAGCGCTCGCCCTATCGCTGCGACCGATCAGCCAAAGCTTGGAACCAGCTGTTAGGATTTGCCGTCGGAACGAGCCAACTCAGTCAGCAGTGGCACCGTCGGGTGTTCCGGGCTCTCGCTCGCCTTCTAAGTTCTCTGCCCAAGGTGCACGACAATCTTTGGGGACATGGTTCTAATCATTGTAAGACGCTCGCCTCCTGTCGCGGAAAGGACGGGGCTTTCCGTCGGCTCATCATTTCGGGTTTGGGCCATTGCCAGCCTTGTCCCAACATAGAACAAAAGGAGAACAAAGTCAAACGCGGCGGTGGGGGTCCAACGGGCCGGCTCGTTGGGGCAGAGGCGGAGCCCGGTCGCGCTGTCGGTTCGATAGCGGGCGCGGCACGTGTGCGCTCGGACGCCAGATTGGCTTGCCGGAGCAGAGCGATCGACGTTGGCCAAACGGCCTTTGCAGACCTGGCGAGCGTAGCGGCCCGGTCCGATCAAGTTGCGTTCAAAAATTTGTGTATCTGAAAAAGTTTGCAGGGCCTGAATGTCTTAGCGCGCCTGTGGCCGCGTTTTGCCGCGACCGGGGAGATTTACGACAAGTCTTTCATTCGCGCGATGCGGGCAGCCGCGGGGGCCGCGTCGAGCGGGCCAATGGCGGTTCTGACGAAAAGCTGCCGCATCGCCGGCCGTCGCGAAAGCAGGTGCCCCACAGATCAATGATTTGGCGGGCTAACACACGCTGCGCTTGCCCGATTCTATCGGGAATAAACCGGGCGCGTGTCTGGTTGAGACACCATCAGACAGGCCTCTACGGAGAAATCGAAAATGACAAACTCTGACACGCGACGGGATAGCCGCATGACCCGGCGGAAGATTTTGGAATGTATGACGTGGGCTGGGACCGGAGTGTTGTGGACCATCTCCGGGGGTGTGCCACGGTCACTGGGACTCCTTGATGATCGAGCGTTCGCGGCGCAGCCATCGGGCGTGAGCTTCCTGCAAATCAGCGACAGTCACGTCGGCTTCGACAAACCGGCGAATCCCAATGCGATTGGCACCCTGGAGGAGGCCATCCGACAAATTAAGAGCCTTCCCGCAAAACCATCGTTCATGATCCATACCGGTGATGTTACGCACCTGTCGAAGCCCTCGGAATTCGATGATGCCGATCGGATTATTTCGCAGGCGGGTCTTGACGTGCATTACGTGCCTGGCGAGCACGATTTTCTTGACGAAGAAGTCAAGCTTTATAGAGATCGTTACGGTCGCAACACCAAGGGCGCGGGGTGGTACAGTTTCGATGCCGACGGTGTGCACTTCGTCGGACTCGTCAACGTAGTGAACCTCAAAGCCGGCGGCCTCGGCAATCTCGGCGAGGAACAGCTCGCGTGGCTGCGGGACGATCTGGGAGGCCGCTCGTCCAGCACGCCGATCGTAGTGTTTGCCCACATACCGTTGTGGACCGTCTACCCGAATTGGGGGTGGGGCACAGAGGATGGAGCGCGTGCGCTCGATAGTCTCAAGCGATTTGGGTCCGTGACGGTTCTTAACGGGCATATTCACCAGGTCATGCAGAAGGTTGAAGGCAACGTAACCTTTCACACCGCCCGCTCCACCGCGTTCCCGCAACCCGCTCCCGGCAGCGCCCCTTCCCCGGGTCCAATGAAAGTGCCGGACGACAAACTACGTACGCTCCTCGGTATTACCGACGTCACGTTTAATCTCGGGCAACAGCGGCTCGCTATTATTGACAAGCCGTTGCAGGGATAGTGCGACGAAAGGCTGCTCCGATGCGCATGATTTTACAAGAAATGTCCAGCGCGCTCATGAGGACTTTCCTGCTGGGTGCCGCCGTCGCGGTCGTCGTGTTGATTTCGCTGCATGCCGGCAAAGGCGCCGCCGCCGACCCAGCGCCGGTCGACGTAAAGATCGATAACTTCACCTTCGCGCCGCAGCGATTGATTGTGAGGGCCGGGACCACCGTGATCTGGCGAAATCGGGACGACATTCCGCACGCGGTTGCTTCGAGCAGCCGACTTTTCAAGTCGAAAGCTCTCGATACTGATGACACCTACGCGTTCACCCTGACGACCGCGGGAACGTATGAGTACTTCTGCTCGCTTCATCCGCAGATGACCGGAACGATCGTGGTTGAGGACCAGATCGGAGGCAACGCA
>Ga0066903_100003976_pt1 | contig 12301 bp, 5 predicted proteins | sample PanSoiMetaGPlot1_FD_67491 | JGI IMG/M metagenome (GOLD analysis project Ga0066903, IMG submission 67491) | Tropical forest soil microbial communities from Panama analyzed to predict greenhouse gas emissions - Panama Soil - Plot 1 (version 2) | ecosystem: Environmental > Terrestrial > Soil >...
GTCGAACGTGAACACCGTGGGCGCCGAGCTGGCGGAGCTTCGCCTTGTGCACGCAGCGACTGATGTGACCGGCTACGGGCTAATGGGCCACTTAATCTCGCTCTGTCGCGCCAGCAGTGTTTCCGCCGAAGTTGACCCAAACGCAATCCCGATAATCAGCGATGAGATCGCAGATTTAATCGAAGAAGGATGCGTGCCCGGCGGCAGCCGCGAAAATCTGGGCGCCACAACCGGGGCTGTCGATTGGGGAAGCACTGATGATTCGCAACGCATTCTCTTAACCGACGCCCAAACCAGCGGAGGCTTACTCCTGTGCGTCTCCGAAGCGAAGCTTGAGAAAGTGCTCCGAATTTTGCGCAAAAGGCGAACACCTTCCGCAGCTGTTATAGGAAGAGTCGTTAGCCGCCGGCGCAGTCGTCCCTTGATATGGGTGAAAGGCTGAAAAGGCGATCACGCCGGGAAATTCCTGCCGTCAACAGGGTTCTTGATGCGCTCGGCGAAAATGAACTCGCCACGGCGAGCAAGCTGCCCCGTCCACTAGTTGTTGATCTGGTACGACGGGAATTGTCCAGAATTCGAAACACCAGCGAGATTCCGGGATTTGAATCGATGATCGAACAAATCGGTGAATCGCTTGAGCTACTTCGCGCCAGCCGATTGCAACAGATTATCAACGGAACTGGAGTTGTCATTCATACAAATTTCGGCCGCGCGCAGCTCGCACCTGAGGCAATCCGCGCTCTCGAGGAAATCGGCTCGGGCTATTCGAATCTGGAATACGATCTTGGAACAGGCGATCGCGGTCCCCGAGGAGCCTACATCGAGAATGCGCTCGCGCTACTCTGCGGAGGAGAAGCGGCTGTGGTGGTCAATAATTGCGCGGCAGCTCTCGTTCTCATCGTTCACCATTTTGCGGCACGAAATCCTGCGGCGCGACCACATCCCGGACGCGGTGGCAAGGCCTCTAGAAATGAAATCATCATTTCGCGCGGCGAGCTCGTCCAAATCGGGGGCGGCTTCCGGATTGGCGGCATAATCGCAGCCGCGGGAGGCACCTTGCGCGAGATCGGAGCCACAAACAAAACGACAGTCGAAGACTACAGGTGCGCCATCACGGCAAGGAGCGCGATGATTCTAAAAGTTCATCGCAGCAATTTTTTCATGAGTGGTTTCGTCGAGTCTCCATCCGCGGCGGCAATCGCCGCACTCGCACGGAAGAAACGGATTCCTTTTATCGAGGATTTGGGCAGCGGCGCGGTCGTGGCCACAGAGCAACTTGGGGTGACCGAGCACGAGCCGACACCTGCGGAGGCGCTAAAAGCCGGAGCTGGCCTGGTCTGCTTCAGCGGCGACAAATTGTTCGGCGGCCCGCAGGCAGGAATTATTGTCGGCAAGAAACGATTCGTTGCCGCGTTGAAACGTGAACCGCTATTTCGCGCTTTACGTTGCGACAAGCTTTGTTTCGCCGCGCTCCAAGCCACCATCGACCTTCACCTGAATCTAGCAGCGGCGAAAATTCCGGCGATTGGGCTGTTGCAAGTTGGCGAAGGCAAGCTGCGCACTCGAGTCGCAGCGATAAAGGACCATCTGAGCGACTTACCCTTGCAAGTCACCATTGGCCAAAGCACAGCCAAGGTCGGCGGTGGCACGCTGCCAAAATCAATGATGCCATCTGTCACGATTGAAATTATCCCGCGGCACGGTTCGGCGGCAGATCTAGCGGCTCGCCTACGAAGGACAACACCACCGATTGTCGGCTATATCGCGAATGATCGCTTCAAACTCGACCTGCGCACCATCTTTCCACACCAGGACGAAGTTGTCGTTGATGCAATTCGCAGGGCGTGTGCTGAACCTTCTTGAGTGCATTCAAGCGTCGTGGACAAGCATTTCATTCTAGCGACCGCGGGTCACGTCGATCACGGTAAAAGTACACTGGTAAAAGCCCTCACGGGAACGGACCCTGATCGGCTGCCCGAGGAAAAAGAGAGACAAATCACAATCGACCTGGGGTTCGCAGAGTTGACTCTTACCGGGCCGAATGAACAACGGTTCCACATTGGAATCGTCGATGTGCCAGGCCACGAAGATTTCGTTCGTAATATGATTGCCGGCGTGGGCTCGATCGATCTCGCGCTCCTGGTTGTAGCCGCTGACGACGGGTGGATGCCGCAAACCGAAGAGCACCTGCAGATTCTCACGTACCTCGGAGTCAAACGAGCTGTGATTGCCCTCACCAAAAGCGACCTGGGGGGCGTTGAGGCGATCACGAACGGAATTCGTGACCGTTTGCGCGACAGTCCTTTCGTGGACGCACAAATTATCGCAACCTCGGTTCGCAATGGCAACGGCGTCGAAAAATTAAGAAGCGCTATCATGACCGAGTTTGTTAGAATACCTGCACCCCGCGATTACGAAAAGCCGCGCCTGTTTATCGATCGCGTATTTACGCTACGTGGAATCGGCACGATCGTCACCGGAACATTGATTGGCGGCCGATTGCACCGCGAGCAGAAGATTGTTGTTCAACCCGGCAACCTCCAGTCGCGAATTCGCTCGATTCAGAGTCACGGCCGCGAATTGGAAGTCGCAGAACCAGGAATGCGGACAGCGATCAGTCTGCCGGACGTCAGCGTTGAGCAGCTCGGCCGGGGCGACGTCGTCACAATTGCAGATCTCGCGCCGGCAGATTCGACGCTCATCGTTCTTCTCGAAAAATCATCGCGACTTTCTCGCGAAAACCCCGGCGCGCGCCCGCTGAAAGGCGGGTCATCAGTCTATCTTCATCATGGAACATCGCGAATCGCTGCGAAGATCGCGCTCCGTAAAAATGCGGAGCTTGAGGCAGGGAAAAAAGAGGTCGCTCGGTTAAAACTTGCATCGCCAATTTTTGCATTTGCCGGCGATCATTTCGTTGTCCGCGATCCGTCGGAGCAGCAAACGCTCGCCGGCGGAATGGTGCTCGATCTAAATGGCGCGGAATTCCGCGATGAGGCAAAGCGCGGACTGGTGGTAAGTCGCGCGATCGCCCCTAATAACGTGCATCTTTGGGTGCGCTCGGAAGTTGAACTGCGCAGGTTTGTGCCGATTGACGATCTGCTTCATAAATCCCATTTCAGCCACACGCAGATTAGTGACGCTGTATTGGATCTGAAACGCGATCAAAAACTTGTTGTTCACGACAAGATCACGGCAAATCCGACGACCTGGCAGGCTTTGAGAAATCGCGCCGCTCGGCTGGTCGACGATGCGCTTGTCAAGAATCCCGAACGCGTCGGCTATGAGTTGAGCCAGCTCCGTGCCGCATTGCGCGACAAATCGACAGATGTTTTCGAAGCGCTCATCGCGGACATGTGTTCCCATGATTTTGTTCGGAAACAGTCAACGATCACGCGACGATCACATCGCCCGCCTTTGCCGGTCAATGTACAAGCTGTCGCCGCGAAAATTCATGAGACATTGCGTAAGAAACCCTTCGATCCCCCGCCTCGAAGAGAGCTGGAACGCGAGATGGAAGCGCAACGAGCTCTCAGATTTTTGTTGGAGAGCGGACAAGCGATTGAAATTTCAGCAGACGTCGTGCTTTTGCGCGAGAACTTTGAACGCATGAAAAATGCAGTGACTGATTTCATTTCTAAAAATGGACCGGCCACGGTTAGTCAACTGCGTCAGGCCTTGGAAAGTTCGAGGCGAACCATGGTGCCATTTCTTGAACGCCTCGATCGCGATGGATTCACGAGGCGCATGGGTGATAAGCGCAGCTTGCGCTAGACCAGCGGTATGGGAGAGATGGGAGGCATGCTCCGGAAACCGCGTGAAGTAGGTTCTACTCAGCGGGTTTCCCTGTTCCTGTCCTCTTCGCCAGAAGCGGCTTGGGAGAATGTCGTTCGGCCCTGGTTCGAGAAGATCGCCACTAGCGGCTTGCGAGACGAACGACCGATCGTGGTCGTAACTGCGTCACGCAGCCAGGCCTATTTCGTTCGCAGCCGGCTGCTCGACGCGGGCAAAAATCTGCTCGGCGTGAAATTTCTTTCCTCTTCGCAACTGCGAGAACTTTTGCTTCGCGGCCGCGACCTGAACGTTCCCCTGCGGGAACATCTTCGACTTTTTCTTGCGATCGCGGCCGAGGAGTTCGCTAGTGAAAACCGAAATAACGACAGTGCGCTTGTGGCAGAATCGATCGCACGCGATCCGGACCATTTTTTGCGCGCTCTCTATCAGCTCCGCACCGCGGGCTGGAATTTTCAGGAAATTGACGCGCCACCATTGCGTGCAATCGCTGCGCAATTCGAGAAAAAAGTACGCGCGTCCGGCTTCACTTTCGTTTACGACGCCGATCGCGATGCAGGCCAATCCGCTCCGCAATCGCCACCTCTTTCCAGCAAGTTGTTACTGTTCGGATTCGACGCAGCACATTGGCCGCTCTGGCCGCTGCTGCGAGCAGCGACGCTCTCGTCACCTGATTCCACGATCATATTGAACGATCCACGCGATGAAGCCCGAGATCTCGATGAGACCTGGGTCGGAACATGGGAAGAAACTTTCGGTGCAGTCGAAATTGTCCCACCGTGCGAAAAATCAACGTCGTCCTTCGCGGAATCTCTTCCCGTCCTGCCGTCGAATCTCCATTTTGTGGTTGGGCGCGATACAACGCAGCAGGCAAAATCGATCGTTGCACTCGCCGCAAAATTCCTCGCCGACCCGCAGTGCGAACGTCTCGGTATTTTATTTTCGAAGCCGGGTGCGCTGACGCGATTAGTGGCGACGTTTCTGCACTCGGCCAAAATCACACACAACGACGGCATCGCGCATCTCGCGCCAAGCGCGTTCGACGACCGTGCCTGGCGGGCGTGGTTGGAATTGCAAAAAGCGCCGCGCCTAAAACTGTTGTTTCGGTTTCTGCGCGCAACGAGCGCCGAGATTTTCGAGAAGACGTCGCTTTCGCAGGTCGAAGGAACCTTGAAACGCGCTTATGACGCGATTCTCATCGATGATATCGAGTTGCTGGGTGATTACTGTGCGAGCAGCCTCGAGTTGCGGCATGGCGTCGCGGTCGCGCGGGGCTTGAAGAAAATCCAGTTCCTGCCGGAAACTGCCGTCTTCGTCGAATTTCTCGCGCAGACTCGGAAAATCTTTTTGCAGCTCGATTGGAAAGAACGATGGCACGAAGTCGAGCGATTCAGTCGTAACTGGAGTGAGCGGTTATCAAGCAAAGTTTCGAGAAACTCCTACCTGCGGTGGTTGCGCGAACTTTTGGGCGCGCCATCATTCCAGCGCGATGACTTCGGGGCGCATCCCTATGCCCGGGTGCACCTGCTCAGCTATGCGGATGCCCAGGGACAGCCATGGTCGCATCTGATTTTGGCGGGGTTAAACGATGAGGCCTGGCCAGCGTTGGACGGGGAGCTTGCGTTTGTTCGCGATGAGCGGGTCCTTGAGCTGAATCGCCAAAACCGAACATTGAACCGGCGTGCTTCGAAGCGCGGGCGCCAGGGTGAAGGCCATTGGAGCGTGTGCGGAGGCAAAACCCTCCTTCTTGGTCCCAGTGAGCAACGCCGGATTCGTCGCCGACAGCTCCTGAACCTGGTCGAATCCGTCAGCAAAGCGATCGGCGCCAGCGCAAATCTTTATTCAGAAACTACTCCGAGCAGAATTGCGAACCCGAGCGAATTTTTCTCCTGGCTTTATTTCAATGCGCGTGGACACGGCGTTTCACAACGAACGTTGCAAACGCTCGAACAGCAGACGCGAGGCTGGTTGAAGGATTGGTCGCCAGTCGATGCTCAAAAGGTTGATTCGATCAGCGTCGGCCGGGCGCGATACGCCTTCGATCAACGCCGGCAACTGCGAGCTGCCGGTGAATACGAATTCGCGTTTCGAAATCCGCCTGAGCGTCAGATTAGCCTGCGAGTTACGCAGTGGGAACAAGCATTGCGCTGGCCGGGGATCGTTTGGATGCAGATTTTCCTCGGCGTTGAACCTAACGATGACAACGGTGACGCATGGGCTGTTGCTACTGGACAATGGGTCCACCGCTGGCTCGCCGATAGTGTTCCCAAGGGTGACGAACGAAAATTTGTCGATGTCAATCGGGCAGACGAGATTCGGCAGCGCGTCGAGACATACGCGAGAAAATTTCGCGAACAAGTCAGCAAGCTTTGCGCCGATCGCGGCAAAGCGCTGCCTGATTGGTGGAGCTCCGGTTGGAGCAACGCGCTATACATCGCGGATTGCCTTGCAGCGAAAATATCTGATCTACGAGACTGGTCCGAAATAGCGGTCGAATGGCCGCTGGATGAACCCAGTTTGATTACCGTAAGCGAAAACGAGACTCTGCGCGTTCGCGGACGGATCGATTTGATTCTTGGACGGCGTAAATTTAAGCAGGCGAAAATTGGTTTTAACGATCTCTGGGTTGTCGATTACAAGACCGGCCGGCAACGTGGTTTTCGTTTGAAAGAGCTGCGCCGCAAAGACACGCCCGAACGAAAATTCCGGAGGCAATTAATTGAAGGCCGCGGCGTTCAACTCGCACTGTACGCGCTCGCCGTTCACGCCCTGGGTGGCGAAGAGGTGCGGTTAACATTGCTTTCGCCAACTGAAGAGTTCGAGCCGCAGTTTCATTTGGCAGATGTGCTCGCCCAAAAGGATTTTTGGCTGGAGCTGCACCGGATGCAGGAAACCGGCGTTTTCGGCATGCTCGGCCCAGTGCACGCGGATTTCGGATTCGTCCGGAAATATCCGCTCGCGACACTGCCAATTGACCCTGATCTGCTCGACGAGAAGTGGGGGCTGACGCACCTGGCTTTTTCACCTGAGGACGAGGAGGAAGCGAAGTGACGTCAATTGCCGACGAAGCCGCGCGGAATCGATTTGCGCACGATTTAGATCGCAATTTCTCAGTGATCGCTTCCGCTGGCTCTGGAAAAACGCGCTCGATCACCGATCGCATCGTTGAGATTGCGAAAAATCGGCAACGTGCGCTTGAATGGCTGCCGCAACTTGTAGTTGTTACTTACACGAACCGCGCCGCTGATGAAATGCAGCAACGCACACGGCAGCGGATTCTCGAAGCCGGCCTTCCTCTCGAAACAGTGGAAGCGTTCGGTCACGCGTTTTTTGGAACGATCCACGCGTTTTGCATGAAGCTCATTGCAATGCTTGGACACCATCTCGGACTGCCAGCGCAGCTCGAAACGATTACCGACGATGACGATTTGTGGAACGAGTTTGTCCAACAACAGACGGTGATCGGACGCTCGTTAGGCACCGAGAATCGGCGTGTTCTGTTGCGATTGATGCAAGCACGGCAGCTGATGGACCTGGCGCGCAGGCAGGATCACGATTTCACCGGGCCCGCGTCTTCCAGGCGCTGCCCGGAATGCGATTTCAGTAAAGTCGAAGCTGCCTTTGAAAGCGCACAAGCGAAAAATATTCCGAAAGCAAAAGCGCAACTGAGGGACTGGCTACACCGCTGGCGCAGGACTGACGAGTTCGCGCCCTGGCCATCGTGCGCAACGACTGCGAGAGAATTCACGGCGCACTGGCGGGAAGCGTTTCGCCCTTTGCGAGAATGGGCTGGCGCATGTGCGTCGTGCGTCGCCGCGGAAGTGCAGCAGGATTATCGCCAGTTCCGTCTCGCTCGCGGCGCTATTACTTACGCCGATCAAGTCGCGCTCGCAGTGGAGTTGTTGCAACAGCCAAACCTCACACAACGAATTCGCGAAAAGAATTATCGCGTCCTTCTCGACGAAGCGCAGGACACCGACCCGCAGCAGTTTCTTGTGCTCGTCGAGGTCGCGCGTCCGCTCGAAGCGCGCGGTGAGTGGTTGCAAGATCGACAATCGCCTCCGCGATCCGGCCATTTCTCGATGGTCGGCGATTTCCAGCAATCGATCTACCGGGATCCGGCAGATCTTGCGCATTACCGGCAACTTCATCGCACGCTCGTTGAAACCGGTGCGGCCGAAGAGCTGAAGTTTTCGGTCACATTTCGACTCGACCGGGCTCAGCTTAATTTCGTTAACGACACATTCGGAAAAATTCTCAACAACACCGAGGGCCAGGTCGAATTCGTTGAAATGAATCCGCGTCCCGAAATCTTACCCGGGCAAGTGATCCGCTTCGAACTCGGCGCCGATGTCGACCCTTCATTGCCTGAAACCCGACGCGCGCAGATTGAAGCTGAACGACTGGCGCAGTGGCTGCGCGAGGCGGGTCTGCGGAAATTGCGCGCAAGGTGCTGGCGCGAAGTCGCGATCCTCTGTCCGCGCAAGGCCTGGTTGCGCGCCCTGCGCGCTGCGCTGCTCGAGCAACAAATTCCCGTCGATGTGCAATCAGAGAGCGATCGACAAGCCGAACATCCGGCTTATGCGTGGCTGACCGCGCTGCTCGCCATCATGGTCGATCCTAATGCGGGCTACGAAATCGCCGGCGTTCTGCGCGAGGTATTCGGAATCCCGGATGACGAACTGGCGCGATTCGCTCAGGGCGCTGGATATAAATTTCAGATCGAGCGCAAGACTGCCGGTCGCGGCATAGTCGTTGACGCATTGAATCTGCTCAGTCGGCTTCGCGGAACGCTGGCCCATCAGCCGCTCTTCAGCACTGTGCGCGAGGTTGTACGAATGACACAATTACGCGAGCGGTTGCGCACATTGCCCCGCGAAGAATTTGGCGATTCGCCGAACGAACTCGACAAATTGCTGACCGCGGCCGCAGCGGCGGAGTCGCGGCAAGAGTCGCTGGCTGATTTTGCCCTCGCGCTTCGGCGCAACTTTGACACGGTTCGCGAGACCGAGCCGGCCGAGAATGACGCGGTTCAGCTAATCACCGCGCACAAGGCAAAAGGATCGGAGTGGGACGCCGTGATCGTTCCGTTCCTCGCGCGCGAAGCGCGCCTCGGAGGGAACATTCGTTACCCGATGGTGTTGCCTGATGAACCGCCGCTCATTGCCTTCGATCGGACCGACCGCGCTGATCTGGAAGAAGAATTGAAACGGATTCAGCGCCAGGAAATGGAGCGGTTGCTTTACGTTGCCCTCACCCGTGCACGTCATACACTCGTCTTCGCACTGGACGTCGATTTTTTTCGCGGCAAACGCGGCGTGCACGGCGACACCCAGCTAAAATGGCTCCAAGCAGACGGGAACGAACCGAACGCGAAAATTATTGCCGCAATTCCGGAGGAACCAACATTTTGCGAGGAGACTGTTGCGCGCCAGCGCGAGCGCGAACCGGAGTCTGATGCTGATACCTTAAGCGCGCTTCGATTAGAAACCGGTTGGATTGACATCGCGCGACAACGAGCGGCTTCTATTATCGAGACAATCACCCCCAGCCAGTTCGCTCCGAAAGAAGAAACAGCCGAAACGCCGAGCACTGACGAGTGGATTGAGATCGAGCCAGAGCTACGACCACCGCGGATCGACAATCCGGCGACGCGGTACGGAGTATGGTGGCACGATTTCGTCGAGCAGATCAGTTGGCACTCCGAGCCGGCGGAGTGGCAACGGATCTTCGACCGTGCCGTCGCCGCATCGCCAGATGTCGCGCGGTCGAAGCGCGAGTGGCAGATCTTACAAAAACAGATCGAATCGCCGGAGGGACTGCCGCGCTATTTGCGCACCGCCAGTTTAGTGCGGACCGAAATGCCTTTCTTCTGGAAGATCGACGGTCCGCATCGCGATGGCGGAAAATGCCTCGAAGGGATTGTCGACCTTGCGTTGTTCAGTCAGAAAACGAGCGAAATTTTAATTCTCGATTGGAAAACGAACCGGATCACGGCAGACAAGATTGGTATGCTCAAGGAACTTTACCAGGCGCAGCTAGCTGCATACTGGCAGGCGATCTCCAGCCTTACGAGCGCACTCGTCAGCGCGGCAATTTACTCCACCGCGACCGGACAGTTTGTCGTTTACGAGCGTGATGAGCTAACGCGAGAATGGGAGCGATTGTGCGATCGTCCTTAGCACGCGCTGGTCGCAACAATCAGCTCTCGCGCTCGCCGCGGATGAATTGCTCAACGCAGCGATACGCTTCGTCGTCGGTCATTTGGACTGGCGGATGTTTCGCGAAAAAGGCCGACGGGGAGTGCAACACGCCTCCGATCCCGCGATCAAGCGCGAGTTTGCAGCAACGAATGGCGTCAATGGCAACGCCCGCGGAATTTGGCGAATCTTCAACGGAAAGTTTCACATCAACCTCCATCGGCACGTCTCCAAAGAGCCGACCTTCCACACGGATAAAGGCAATTTTGTTATCGAGCTGCCACGGCACGTAATCACTCGGCCCGATGTGGATGTTTTCGTCCATCAACCGTTCGCCAATCACCGATTGTACTGCTTCGGTCTTCGAGGTTTTCTTCGATGCCAGACGGGTGCGATTGAGCATGTTCAAAAAATCGGTATTGCCGCCAGTGTTTAATTGGTAGGTCCGCACAACCTTCGCACCACGTTTGCGGAAAAGATCCACCAGGGCTCGATGCAGGATAGTGGCGCCTACTTGCGCTTTGATATCATCACCTATGAGAGGCAGGTTTTTATCCGCAAAACGCTTGGCCCACACCGGGTCGCTGGCGATAAAAACCGGGATGTTGTTGACAAAGCCAAGCCCGGCCTCCAGTGCGCAACCGGCGTAAAAGCGGGTTGCTTCTTCGGAGCCGACTGGGAGATAATTGACCATCAGCTCTGCGGAAGAATTCTTCAGCTCGGCGATAATCTGTTCGCGTGTCGATTCCTTTTCCAAGGGCAGGAACGTGCGCAACGGGTCCAGGTCGCGCATGTGAGGAGGGTAACCGTCCATCACGCAGCCCATTTTCACGATGGCCCCCGAGAGCTTGACCTTGTCGCGAAAGACCTTCGTGCAGTTGGGCGGCGAGAAGATTGCTTTGCTTACATCGAGACCGACTTTACGCCGATCGATATCAAAAGCGGCAACTACTTCGATGTCGCCCGGCCGATAGCCGCCGATCTGACGGTGCATCAACCCGATGTCAGCTCCGTTGGCACAGGAGCCATCATAAAAGTTAATTCCTTGGACAAGGGAGCTGGCGCAGTTTCCTACACCAACTATCGCGATTCTTATTTTTCTCATTTCTAAATTGTTATAACTGAAAAGCTACCTGATTTAAACTATTCGGAGCAAGGCACAAGTTAGGCCGCTTCAACTGGGATAGTTGTGCCCGCCAATCTGGCGGCTCCGAGTATTGCAAGCGCCGAATGTGTCAGAAGTCGCGCTCGCTTGCAAGAACTGATATAAGGTCAAAAGTCACGGGCATTCCTGGTGCAAGGAACGGCCTCGTAAGGAGACATACCACATGCGCTTAGAGTTAGCGGCCATCATCATGCTGATCGCTGTTTTGTCACCTTGCTCGAGCGCATTTGCGGGATCGACATACACCATCGAACAAGCAGTCGCCGTCGCCGAGGAGCACAACCCGGAAATTTTGATTGCCCGAAAAAAAGTGCAGGCTGCGCGCGGCAGCTGGATTGAAGCGCGTTCCGGCCGTCTTCCCTGGTTAAGCTCCAGCGGGTTGTACGATAAACGACAGACTCAAAGTGAGACCAATCTCCGGCAGGAAGATTACAACGTAATACTGCGCCTTGAGCAAAACGTTTATACTGGCGGAGCAGTCGCCAGCCAGATGGCAATCGCTCAATTAACCATCGACAAAGCAAACTATGAGCTTCAAGAAATCGCCAGCCGCGTCGCCATGGATGTTCGGATTGCGTTCAACGACATCCTCCTCAATCGGGCAAAGGTAGGGGTACGTGAAAATTCGGTGCGCGTTTTTGAGGAGGAACTCAAAACGCAGCAGCAAAATTTTGACGTTGGAATTGTTGGCAAATTGAATGTGCAACGCGCAGAAGTAGTCCTAGCCAATGAGCGCCCTGAGCTTTTTAATGCGCAGACGCAGCTGAAAAGTTCCTATCTCCGGTTAGGCGATCTCTTTGGCTTCGACGTTGAGCGCGGGAGAACTGACTCCACGTCATTTGAAGTTGCGGGCGAACTCCAATACCAACCAAATCACGCGGACCTGAACAATTGCCTGGCCAGGGCCGACGCAACTCGCGGAGTGATCAAAGCGCGTGAAAAGGACATCGAAATAGAGGATAAGCAATATATCTTGGATCGCAGCGCATCCCGCCCGCAGATTCGCGCCTTTTCCGGATACGAAATTTATAGCGAACGCGACCCGGCAGTTGGGCAAGAATTCAATTACGGCGGCGTTGTCGGGATCAATGCGACATGGAATATCTTCGACGGGTTCGCCACCAGGGGCCGCATGCAGGCGACCCGC
>Ga0066903_100003977_pt1 | contig 12300 bp, 12 predicted proteins | sample PanSoiMetaGPlot1_FD_67491 | JGI IMG/M metagenome (GOLD analysis project Ga0066903, IMG submission 67491) | Tropical forest soil microbial communities from Panama analyzed to predict greenhouse gas emissions - Panama Soil - Plot 1 (version 2) | ecosystem: Environmental > Terrestrial > Soil >...
CGGCCGGCGCATTCGCGAAATCGGCCTCCGTCCACTTGAGCACCTGAACCTCGGGCCGAGCCTGTTGCGGCGGCGTCCCCGCCGGCGGCTGCGGGGTTACCCACACGTTGCCGGCAAGGCGCGCGTTCGCGCCGGTCGGCCGCAGGCTCTCGACCGGATCGACCACGAACGGCAGCGGCTCGAGCTCGATGAGAATCCGTTCGATCGCCTCCGCCGCGGTCAGTTCGTCGACGGCGGCAACCGCGAGAATCGGTTCGCCCTGGTAATACGGCTCGTTGGTCAGCGCCCGTTCCGCGCCTTTCAGATCGGGCAAGTCGTCGGCGGTGAGAATCGCTTTCACGCCCGGCATTGCCGCCGCCGCGGCGGTGTCGACGCGCTTCACCCGCGCGTGCGGCATGGGGCTGAGAAGCAGCTTCGTGAAGAGCATGCCGTCGGCGCGATAATCTTCGGCGTACTTCGCGCGGCCGGTGACCTTGGCGACGAGGTCCGGCGTCGTGTAGTTCTGGCCGGTCAGCTTCTCTGCCATGGGATGCTCCTCGCTCGGATTATACGTCCCGGGTTCGCGGAGTCGACGGAGACAACTTCGACTGACCTCGACGTTTGCGCGGAGGGGTACGCAAAGAAATCGGGCGGACGTGCGTGTGGTACGCTGCCCGGCACCTTGTCGCCCCGCATCCAGCTGGCGTGGCTATCGCTCGCGATGTTCCTGGGCATGACGCTGTGGTTTTCCGCCACCGCCGCCAACGCACAGATCGTCCGGGAGTTTCAGCTCTCGGGCTCGCAGACCGCATGGCTGACGATGGCAGTGCAGGGCGGGTTCGTGATCGGTACGCTCTTGTCCGCCCTCTTCAATCTGCCGGACGTGCTCAGCCCGCGGCGTCTGTTCAACATCGGCTGCATTGCGGGCGCGCTGGCGAATGCGCTGCTGGCTGTTGCCGGTGGCGCGGCGTCGATCATCGTTTTGCGACTCGTCACGGGGGCGGCGCTGGCATGGGTCTATCCGCCGGGGATGAAGATCGCGGCCGGGTGGTTCGCCGAGCGCCGCGGCGCAGCGCTCGGCGTGCTGATCGGCGCGCTCACGGTCGGCTCCGCATTCCCACACCTCCTTGCGGCGCTGTCGACTGCGATTCCGTGGCGCGTTCTGATGCTGTTGGCATCGGCGCTGGCGATCGTCGGCGGAGGCATCGTCGTCGCGCTGGTCGGCGATGGACCGTACGTCGCGGCGGGCGGCGCACCTTTCGAACCGACAGCGGTGATCCGCGTCTTCAACGATCGGCGAACGCGCGCCGCGACGCTCGCCTATCTCGGACACATGTGGGAGCTCTACGCCGTGTGGACCTGGATCGCCGCGTTCGCATCGGCGGGCATTGTGGCCTCGACCGCCGGAACGGCGCCGGCTTCCGCGCGCGGATCGTTAGTGGCGTTCGTGACGATCGCCAGCGGCGCGATTGGGTCCGCGGCGGCGGGCCTTTTTGCCGACCGCGTCGGCAAGGCGCGCATCGCGACATGCGCGATGATCGGCAGCGCAGCCTGTTGCGCGCTCGCCGGCGTCATGTTCTCCGCTCCGCTAGCGGTTCAGCTTGTGTTTGCCGTCATTTGGGGCGTCGCCGTCGTCGCCGACTCGGCCCAGCTGTCCGCGCTCGTCGCGCAGTACAGCCCCCGCGACCACGTCGGCACGGCGCTCACCATCCAGACCTGCGTAGGTTTTCTCCTGACGATGGCCTCCATCCGGCTTCTGCCGAGCGTCGCCGAAAACATCGGCTGGCAATGGGTTTTCCTGATCCTGGCTCCAGGCCCTGTCGCCGGCGCCTTTGCGCTCAGACCCCTGGCAGAGGTTCGCGGGGTTCACGAGGTTCACGAGGTTCACGGGGTTCGAAAAGCGAGGTTTTAAGGAGAACCTTTTCCTCCTGCTTGCCAGATTCCGGGAACTACGGTAAGGTTTTTGCCGACAGAAGCCTGTCAGCCAGCGTGTCGCCCCTCCATCTCGCGCGTGATTCTGCGCCCCACTTTCTGAAACATCTTTCTTAGGAGAACTGTGATTGGCCGTCCGTCTGTTCGTTGGCAATCTCGCCTATAGCACGACCGAAGCGGATTTGCGGTCGTACTTTGGCACCGTCGCCCAGCCCTCTCAGGTGGTTCTGCCGGTGGACCGTGAAACCGGCCGTCCGCGCGGGTTCGCGTTCGTGGAGTTCCAGGATCGCGGACACGCCGAACAGGCGATTCAGAAGTTCAATGGACAGGTGTTCAACGGGCGCCCGCTCGCAGTCAGCGAAGCGCGCGCGCGTGAGGACCGCGGCCCCGGCGGACCTCGTCCAGGCGGCGGCTTCGGTGGCCCGCGTCCCGGCGGCGGCTTTGGCGGGCCTCGTCCGGGTGGCGGATTCGGCGGACCTCGTCCCGGCGGCGGTTTCGGTGGTCCGCGTCCTGGCGGCGGCTTCGGCGGGCCGCGCTTCGATCCCAACGCGCCCGCGCCGCCGCGTAACCGCAACTTCGGCCCCGACGCCAAACCTCAACGCGGCAAGAACGCCGCTGCCAAAAAGAAGGAAGCGGACCGTCCGCGCGGCCCTATTCCTATGAAGACCACCGGGCGCTCGTTCACACTCGACGACATGGACGACGTCGGCGAGGATCTGCCGGATATCGACAATATCGCGACGAGCAAACCTTCGACGGACGAGGACGAAGAGTAATCCGTCAAATTTCGGATTGCGGATTGCGGATTACGGATTCAGTGAATCACGCTCGATCGGCCAATCGATCGAAGCGTGTCAATCAGCAACGAATCCAATCCGCAATCCGAAATCTGCTGCAATCCGTGTCGTCGATTGGTATCGGCACAAATGCTGGGCTCTGACTGCACAACGCGATCGTAAGCAGGGTCCCGACGACCATCGAAGAAATCGGTCCAAGCCCGTGCCAGTTACAATGGCCCCGCTTCGTGTCCTGACCATGAACGTGTGGGACGAAATTCTCACTAGCATCCGCGGCCAGTTGCCCGCAGAAGACTTCAGGCGTTGGTTCGGATCGACCTGGTTTGCGAGCGATTCAGGCGATCAGATTTCCGTCTGGGTGGCGAGCGAAGCGATCCGGCGGCACATCGAAAGCAACCACGGTGACGACGTGCAGAATGCGGTGGCCGCGATCGGCCGCGCCGGCACCGTGGTTCGATTCATGGTTGGCGGAATGGGCGACGACGACGAACTCGAGTGATCGCTATCTGGCTTCGGCGTCGTAGACCTGCGTCAGCGTGCGCTGTTGATTGTCGCGTCCTCCTTCCATCTGCGCGACGATCTTCAACTGATGCGACTCCGCGTCAACCGACAGTGTCTGGGTGATTTTGCCGGGACGCGCACCGGTAATCTCGCTTACCAGCTTTCCCGTGTCCCATCGCGTCTTTCGCTCGATGTGGGTGTTCTCGTCCTTGATCTTCTTGCCGTCGGGCGACAACCGTGTCGTGCGGCCGTCCTGATCAGTGAGAACCACCATCGAGTCGGTCTGCGTGATGGTCAGGTGATCCCCTGGGTCGAGGATTGTGCGGAGGGCCTCGCGCATGCGTTCGGCCTCTTCCGGATTCGGCGCCGCCGTCCGACCTCCGCCGCCTCCGCCTCCGCCGCGGCCGTAACCGCCGCCACCACCGTAGCCGCCGCGCCCGCCACGGCTGCCGCGCCCGCTGCGGCCATTCTGTTCGCCGCGCTCCCCTCGCGTCGGAAGTGGATCGCTCAATTCGTGATTCCGCGCCCACGCTCCGGCGAGCGGCGAGCGCTCGGGCGCCTGCGCGCGACTCTCCACAGCGAGCCACGATGCCACCAGAACCGCAATGCACACGGTGACCGCGAGCGAAAGCATTGGACGCATCAGTGTTGATTATTTTGGGGTCGAACGTGTTTCCGTGAAGAAAAAAGTGTGACAGGGACGCCGACGCCGGCGCGCGGCCAGCGTCGGGGGTAGCATTTCGTAAGGAAGCGAATCGTGGGCGGCTCGATGAGATGGTACCGGAGCTTGTACTGGCGCATCGCGCTCGGCGTCGTCGGATTCCTGGCGCTGATGCTCGTCATCCAGGCGGTGTTTTTCGTGTGGGCGGTGTCGCAGTCGGGCCGCTCGGCGTCGGGCATGTCGCCGGGCCGACTCGGGATGGCGGTCGCCCTCGACCTGTCGTCGCTGCTCGAGCGCGATGCCAATGCCGACGTCGAGAAGTACTTGAAGGAGCAGTACGCGCAGTACGAGCACCCGTTCTTCGTCATGCTTCAGAGCGGACGCGTCATCACCATCGGCAGCGACACGTTTCCCGAGCCTCTGCTGCGCATGGCGCGAGCGCGATTGAGCGGACGCGATCCATTCCGTCCCGAGCGTCCTGAAGGCCCGCCACCCGATTTTGCGCGCCCGCCAGGTGGACGGGCGCCGGAAGGCCGAGGCCAGGAAGGGCGCAGCCCGGGCGGGCCTGCGCGTGGACGCGGATTCGGGCCGGGCTTCGACCGCTTTGAACGGGGTGCGCCGATTCTCGTTGACGGACGACTGATGGGCGTGGTCGTGGTCGCGCCGCAGGCGCCGTTCGGATTTCTGCTCGGCCGCTACGCGCCGCGGCTGACGGTGGTTGCGGTTGCGGTGCTGATCGTCGGTGGAGTCGTGACCTCCGCGTTGATCTTCGGACCGCCGCGAAGCCGGCTGCGTGGGCTCGAATCCGCGGCGCGCGCATTCGGGGCCGGCGATTTGTCGGCACGCGCACCCGATCGAGGCGGCGACGAAATCGCCGCAGTGGCGAGCGCCTTCAACACAATGGCCGACGATCTGGCGGCGCGGGCGGCCGCACTGAAAGAGGCCGATGCACTCCGGCGGCAACTGCTGGCCGACGTGTCGCACGAACTGAACACCCCGGTCACCGCCATGCGCGGTTATCTCGAGACGCTGTCGATGCCCGAGCTGCAGCTCGACGCGGCGACGCGCGCGCGATACCTCGGAATTGTCGCCAACGAAACCGCGAGGCTCGAACAGTTGATCGGTGACCTGCTTGACCTGGCCCGCCTCGAGGGCGGCGGCGGCGCGCTTCGTCTCGAAGAAGTGCCCGTGGATCAGCTGTTGAGGCGCGTGACGGAACGCCACGAACGTGCTGCCGCCGAGGCGGGGGTCTCACTCGAGGTGTTGATCGGACCGGGCGCGGAAACAATCGAAGCGGACGGCACGCGTCTGGAGCAGGCGCTGCAGAATCTCGCGGCCAATGCCATCCGCTACGCGCCCCGCGGGTCGGTTGTCCGGCTCACCGCGGCCCGCGCCGGCGACGCGGTCACCATCAGCGTCGAAGACGCGGGCTCGGGTATCGCACCCGAACACCTGCCGCACATCTTCGATCGGTTCTACAAGGGAGACCCGGCGCGGTCTGACGCATCAGGTGGAAGCGGGCTCGGACTGTCGATTGTGAAGGCGATCGTCGAACGCCACGGCGGACGCGTGACCGCACAGAGCCGCCAGGGCCCGCACGGCCGGACGATCTTCGAAATGACGCTGCCTACGCAGCGGACTTCGTGAGGTCGGTGCGCTCGGCCGAAACTTCGTCGCGAATCCGGTCGCGCAGCCAGTTGACCGGCTGCGGCTGACGGGCGACGAACGCCTGCCACTCGGCTTCAGAGAGCGTGATGCAGATGACGCGCTCGCGGTCGTTGCTCATGCCGATAAGGATACGTACTCCCCACGTACGACGAAAATAGAATGATCTGATTGGACCCATCTTATTTCGAGATGGATCGTTTCGGCGGGTGCAACCTCAGCCGGCCTTTGACCGAATCGAACCCCGCCAGCAATTCATGAATCATCCGCGGGATCCGGTTGGCGCGGGCGTAGACCCAGCCGGTTTCGCGAACCAGCTCGTGGCCGTCGACCCGCGCACAGAACAGCTGGCCGGCCCGCACCTCGCGCGCCACCGCCTGATACGGCACGATACCGATTCCCAGGCCTGCTTTCACCATCGCTTTGATGATTTCGACGTTCTCGGTATCCATGACGATGGTCGGCTCGAGGTTTTCGGCGGCGAAGAAGCGATCAATCACGCGCCGCGTTGCCGACCCCTGTTCGAAGAGCACGAACGGCTGTCCGGCAAGATCCTTGGCGGCCACGCGGCGTTTGCGCGCCAAAGGATGCGTCGTCGTCGTCGCGAGCAGCAGTTCCTCGCGCAGCACCGGCACGGTGACGAGATCGGCCCCTTCGACCGGCAGCGTCAACAGTCCGACGTCGACGCGGCCGTCGCGAATCTGCTGCACCGACTGCCCCGCCGTGGCGACGGTCAGACGTACATCGAGGTGCGGGTGCACGCGTCGCAAATGCTTCAGCAGCGGTGGGAAGACGTACATGCACACCGTCATCCCGCCCGACAACCGCAGCGTCCCTTTCAGCTCCCGGGTTTGGTCGGTGATCGCACCGACGGTGTCGCGCAGATCCTGGAACACGCGCTGGCCGAGTTGGACGAGGTTCTCGGCGGCCGGCGTCATGCGCACCTGACGACCGACGCGTAGGAACAACGGCTCGCCGAGCTCCTCTTCGAGCAGCAGAATCTGGCGGCTGATTGCCGACTGCGAGACGTGCAGCTTGCGGCCGGAGGCGGTGAACGAACCGGTTTCCGCAATCGCTTGCAGAATTTCGAGCTGCCGTAGGTCCATGGCTCATCGGTGTCAGGGCTGATGGCCATTCGCCATCAGCCATGGTTATGCTTCCATCCAGTTCATGCGCATCGCGCATGGGTTGAAGAGCATATAGTACGGGCGGTGCCGATGGAAACGGTGTTTCTCGACGCAGGTGGCGTCCTCGTCTTTCCGAACTGGACGCGCGTCAGCGACGCGCTCGCGCGTCGTGACGTTTCGGTGACACCCGAGACACTGGCAGTGGCCGAGTTCCGCGCCAAGCGGCGGCTCGACCTCGGCGACACGATCAGCGCGACCGACGACAATCAGCGCGGCTGGCTCTATTTCAATCTCACCCTCGAGGAAGCCGGCATCGCGCGCTCATCCGCGACCGACGCGGCGCTCACCGAGCTGCGCACGTACCACGGCGAGGAGAATCTCTGGGAATCGGTGCCGGACGGCGTGGTGGCGACGCTCGAGCGCTTGCGGGCGATGCGGCTGAAACTGGTCGTGGTGTCGAATGCGAACGGTCGGCTGCGCCACCTGTTCGACCGCCTCGGCCTGACCCCGCTGGTCGATGTGCTGTTCGATTCGTTCGAGGAGGGCGTCGAAAAGCCGGATCCGCGTCTGTTCCAGATTGCGCTCGAACGGGCCGGCGCTGCTCGGGAAACCACGGTGCACGTCGGCGATCTGTATCATGTCGACGTCGTCGGCGCTCGCGCCGCCGGCCTGCACGCGGTGCTGCTCGACATCGCCGGGCTTTACGATGGCTACGATTGTCCGCGGATCCGGGCGTTTGTAGAGCTGCCGGATAACGTCATTTAATCCGCCGCGTGGGATCACAAAACCACGAAAAACCCTTCCTTGGTAAACGTAATTGGAAGCGTTTCGTGGTTACACAGTTTCGTGGTTTCGTGGTTTCGTGGTTTCGTGCTGAAAACGTGAAGCACAGCTAATTCTGCTGTCGTGGGGACAGTGCGACATGCGCCATAGCGGCCGCAAAGAACCCGACGAACCACGCGTAGTCGTACAACGGCTTCAGCACCGGCACGACGATGCCGCCCCACGCCAGCGCGCAGCCGATGGCGGTGGCGGCGATCGCGCGGACGTTCCATCCCGCGTATTCGCCATGCACCAGATAGAGGTCTTCGAGATGCAGCGTCGCACGCCGCACGATCCAGTAATCCGCGATGAGGACGCCGGCAATCGATCCGAGGCCGCCGGAATATCCCAGCAGCCACGTGTAAATGTATCCCGATGGATCGGCGAGCAGTTTCCACGGCTGAATGACGATGCCGAGAATGCCAGTGAGCAGGCCGCCGGTCTTGAAGCTGATGAACCGCGGAAAGGCGTTGGCGAAATCGTTCGCCGGCGAAACGACGTTGGCCGCGATGTTCACGGCGACGGTGGCAACGACGACGGTGAACATCGCGATAGCGACCACGAGCGGTGAGGTGAACTTGCCGACGAGAACGACCGGATCCCAGATCGGCTGGCCGTAGATGAGGGCGGTGGCGCTCGTAATCATCACGCCCATCGCCGCGAACACCGACATCGTCGTCGGCAGCGCGACGACCTGGCCGAGTACCTGCTCACGCTGGCTGCGACCGAAGCGCGTGAAATCGGGCATGTTGAGCGACAAGGTCGCCCAGAACCCGATCATCGCAGTCAGTGACGGCACGAAGACGGGCCAGAATTCAGCAAACGTTCGAAATTTTCCTGGCTGCGAGAGCAGCGGGCCGAGGCCGTTGGCGCGGTCGACAGCCCACCAGAGCAGGACGGCCGCCATCACGAGCACGAACGGTGCGGCCCAGTTCTCGACTTCCCGAACGAGATCCATGCCGCGATAGATGATCCAGATGTTCAAGCTCCAGAACAGCAGGAACGACAGCCATTCGGTCGGCGTATGGCTGCCGACGGGGCCGCCGAGCAACGTCTGCCACCCAGGAACGACGGTTCGAAGAAAGGTGTGCAGCGCTTCGCCGCCGATCCATGCCTGAATGCCGAACCAGCCGCATGCCACCAGCGCGCGCATCAACGCCGGCACGTTGGACCCGAACGCGCCATACGCCGCGCGCGCGAATACCGGAAACGGTATGCCATATTTCGTGCCGGGATGCGAGTTGAGCAGGATCGGCACGAGCACGATCGTGTTGCCGAGCAGGATCGTGACCAGCGCCTGAGACCAGTTCATGCCGGACGCCATCAATCCGGACGCGAGCATGTAGGTGGGAATGCAGTGCGCCATGCTCACCCACAACGCGGCATAGTTATAGGTAGACCAGTTGCGGCGTGCGAGCGGAACCGGCGCGAGGTCGTTGTTGTAGAGCGGACTGACTTCGACGCGCCGCAGATCGACCAACTCGACGCGTCCGTCCGCAAGTTGACGTTCGTTGAGCGCGGTCACGCGCGGATTATACCGGCCTCGAGAGGCGTCCCGGCCGCGAGGTATCTCTGTTAGAATCCGCGGACCTTCACGTGGATTCCGGATAACCCTGCCCGAAACACAACGTGCGGAGGTCTGATATGCGTCTTCATCGATTCGCTTTCGCGGTCAACGGCCAAACGCTGCGGGTGATCGTCGGCGGCGCGCTCGCCGCGGTTCCGGCGGCGCTGGCGCTCGCGCAGGCACCGGCGGCGCCTCAGCAGCAGGCGCCGCCACAACCGATGTCGTTCTTCGTCGCCAGCGTCGGAAAAGGTGACGGCGCGAACCTAGGCGGGATTGCCGGGGCTGACGCGCAATGCCAGTCGCTGGCCGCCGCCGCAGGACGTGGCAGCGCCACGTGGCACGCCTATCTGAGCAGTCAAGGCCAGGGCGCGGTCAACGCGCGCGATCGGATCGGCAGCGGTCCGTGGTACAACGCGCGCGGCCAGCGCGTCGCACAGAATCTGGCCGAGCTGCATGGCGACACCATCGAGCAGGCGCGCCTCGGAAACGCGCTCGGCAAGCAGTTCTCGCTGACGGAAAAAACCACCGTCGTCAACGGCGTCGGCGATACACCGAATCAACACGACATCCTGACCGGCAGCCAGGCCGACGGACGCGGATACAGCGACGGTGCGGATCACACCTGCAACAACTGGACGAGCAATGGCCAGGGGACGGCGCAGCTGGGACACTCGGACAAGCAGGGTGGCGGCAACAGCTCGTGGAATTCGGCGCACCCAAGCCGCGGCTGCAGCCAGCCCAATCTGGTGAGCACGGGCGGAGCGGGACTGTTCTATTGTTTCGCGGTGACGCAGTAGAACCAAGGAAGTCGTCAGTTGCGAGTCCGGCTCGCGAGCCAGTCTCGAGACGTACGCCGAAGCGTTGCGACGAATGGCGCGCAGGAAGCCGTGAAGAAGCAGGACAGCCGCTTGTGTAAACCTTGTATCTCATAGAGTACGTTCGTACTAAACGCGATCTGCGCTTTACTTCGCCCGGTCGATGACTTAGCGTAGCGCGTCGGGCGGACGACCCGTCAGACACGAGGAGGGCGTATGCAGCCACGCTATTGGACAGCAGTCTGTGCGGCGGCGGTCGGCGTCTCGGTGGTGTCCTCGGGTTGGCTCTCGGCGCAGCAGGCTCCGGCAAGGACTTCCGTGACCCTCGTGCAGGTCAAAGCTGATTCTGTACCCGCCTGGCGTGAGTTCCAGGAGAAACAAACAGTTCCAGCGCTGAAGAAGATCGGTGTCACACAGCGCGACGTCTACGAACCCATTTACGCTCCTGCCGGGCAATTCCGGGTCGTTCAGCCGCTCACCAAGTTCGCGGACCGCGACAATCCGCAGGGACCGATCGTGCGCGCACTCGGCGAGGCGGCGGCTCGCACGTACAACGAAGCGCTGTCGAAGATGCTGGTCTCGTCGGTCACGACCATCATCGAGAGCATCGCTGACGCGTCGTACGACCCAACCCCGAACACGATCCTTCCCGTTCTCGTCTTGACGCGGCTGCACGTCGCGCCAGGGAAGGTCACCGAGTTCCAGGCGTACATCCACGGCGAGCGTGCCGCGGCGATCAAAAAAGGTCAGGCGAAGCGCGAGCTGATCAGTCGCGTGGTTTTCGGAGGCGATAACAACGAGTTCCGCATCGCCTCGTTCGAGGACAAGGTCGGCGCGCTCGACGGTCAGGCTCCGCTCGTGCGCGGGCTCGGCGCTGATGGCGTCGCCAAGCTCAACGCCAAATTGGCGGGTGTCGTACTCAGCACCGATCGCACGGTGTGGCGCCGTGTCGAGGCGATGAGCTTCCGGTCGAGGACAGCTTCCTGAACGGCAAAAGCTAAGAGTTAAAAGGTAAAAGGAAAGTTGAGCAACCCTGAGCTCTCCTTTTACCTTCCTTTTCTTACTTCTGACTTCTGCCTTCCAACTTCCAACTTCGACTTATCCTCCCGACATCGCCCCGATTATCAGAAACGGCTCAGAGCCAGCGGCTACTTCTGGCGGCAGCGGTGTATCGAGCGAATCGAGCGACAGATCCTGCTCGCATGCAAAAAAACGCAGATAGGGACGGCGCGCGTTCGTCGTGTAATCACGGATCGTCCCGCGCAGCGCTGGATACTCCAGCTCGAGCGCGGTGATGATGGCCGCGGGCGTTACGGCACCGCGCACATCGACTGCAACCTCGTCCCCGACGCGGGCGAGTGTGCGAAGGTGGTACGGCAATCCAACGCGAATCATGAGCTCACTTCAACGTCTGCACTTCAACCGACACGACCGACGGAAGGTCGCGAACGATGGCGTTCCAACTGTCGCCAGCGTCGCTGGATGCATACACTTGACCACCGCTGGTCCCGAAGTACACGCCGCACGGATCCAATGAGTCGATTGACATCGCATCGCGGAGAACGTTGACGTAACAGTCCTTCGGCGGCAGGCCTTTGCTCAGCGGCTCCCACTCGTTCCCGCCCGTTTTGCTGCGGTAGACCCGCAATTTGCCGTCGGGCGGAAAATGCTCCGAGTCGCTCTTGATCGGCACGACATAGATCGTCTCCGGCTCATGCGCGTGGACGTCGATGACGAAGCCGAAGTCGGTCGGTAGATTGCCGCTGACCTCCCGCCACGAATCGCCGCTGTCGTCACTACGCATGACGTCCCAGTGTTTCTGCATGAACAGCGTCCGCGGCCGCGACCGATGCATCGCAATCCGGTGCACGCAGTGGCCAACCTCGGCGGCCGGATCCGGGATCTGCGCCGACACGAGACCTTTGTTAATCGGCATCCACGTCTTCGCACCGTCGTCCGTCCGAAACGCGCCGGCAGCGGAAATCGCGATGAACAGCCGATCGTGGTTGGTCGGATCGAGCACGATCGTGTGCAGGCACATGCCGCCCGCGCCGGGCTGCCACCGGCCGGCCGACGTATGCGTCCGCAGCCCGGGCAGCTCGTTCCACGTACTGCCCCCATCGGTCGTTTTGAAGAGCGCAGCGTCTTCGACGCCGGCGAAAACGGTGTCGGGATCGGTCAATGACGGCTCGAGGTGCCACACGCGCTTGAACTCCCACGGATGGGGCGTACCGTCGTACCACAGATGGGTGCCAGGAGTGCCGTCGTAGACAAACTTGTTGCCGACGGGCTCCCAGGTTTTCCCGCCGTCGTTCGATCGCTGCATGATCTGCCCGAACCAGCCGGTCGACTGGGACGCATAAATGCGATTGGGATCAGCCGGCGAGCCCTTCAGGTGATACAGCTCCCATCCACCGAAGTGCGGGCCGCTGAC
>Ga0066903_100003978_pt1 | contig 12300 bp, 13 predicted proteins | sample PanSoiMetaGPlot1_FD_67491 | JGI IMG/M metagenome (GOLD analysis project Ga0066903, IMG submission 67491) | Tropical forest soil microbial communities from Panama analyzed to predict greenhouse gas emissions - Panama Soil - Plot 1 (version 2) | ecosystem: Environmental > Terrestrial > Soil >...
TCGACGTCGGCCAGTTCGAGGAGATGCCCGAGCTGGGCGCCGAGGTCGACCGCACGGGCCGCATCGGCCCGGCCAAGACCGCCGACGCCATCGGCGCGCTCGAGAGGGTGCTGGCGCCCGCGCGCGCGCTCGCCTACGAGGACCTGGTGGCCGGCGCCACCGCGGCGGTGCGGCGGGCGGCCGACCGGACCGAGTTCCTCGACCGGATCTCTGCCTCGATCGGCGTGACGGTGCGGCTGATCGGTGAGCGGCGGGAGGCCGAGCTCAGCTTCCTGGGCGTCGCCAGCGTCCACGCCGCGGAGCACGGCTGGCTGATGGGGGACATGGGCGGCGGCAGCACCGAGCTGGTCGTCGCCGTGGGCATGCGCGCGCTGCGCTGGACCTCGCTCCCGGTCGGTTCCGGCGGCCTGGCCTCCAGGTATCTCTCGGATCCGCCGGACGCCGGAGAGCGCGAGGCGGTGCGCGCCGCGGCGGCGAGCGCGCTCGAAGCCGCCCCGGAGTGCGAGGCGGAGAAGCTCGTCATGACGGGCGGCACGGCGTCGCACCTGCCGACCATCGTTTCGCTGGAGCAGCCGCCGGCCGTCCTGACCAGCGAGGCGCTGCGGACCGCGATCGAGCGCCTGGACGCCGGTCCGTCCGCCGACCTCGCGCCGCGCTACGGCCTGCCGGCGGCACGGATCAGGGCGCTGCGGGCCGGGGCGGAGCTGCTCCTCCTGCTGCTCGACCGCTACCGGCTGGACCGGTTCCACGTCAGCCACGCGGGCCTGCGGCAGGGCATGATCCTCGCGCGTGTCGAGCGCGGCGACGACTGGTGGCGCTGACGGTCAGGCCAGGCGGCCGCGAGGACGCGGCGCTCGTCACCGCGCTGCACGCCGTGGCGGCCGGGGTGGCCTACGCCGACATCTTCCCCGGCCAGCAGTTCCCGATCGAGCTGACGAGGCGCCGCTGGGAGGCGTTCGCGGGCGAGGTGCGGATTGCCGAGGAGGACGGGAACCCGGTCGGCTTCGTCGCCTTCGAGGGCGACTGGCTCAGCGCGCTGTACGTGCTGCCGGACTGGTGGGGCCGGGGCATCGGCGGACTCCTGCTCGACCTGGCGGGTCCCGTCTCGTCGCTGTGGGCGCTGGAGGACAACCATCAGGCCCGCGGCTTCTACGAACGCCGCGGCTGGTCCCCGGACGGCGGCGCGCGGGAAGCGTTCGGCGTCAGCGAGCTGCGCTATACCCGGGTCAGCCCAGCCGGCTCGTGTGGATGAGCGCGAAGGCCAGCCAGCCGATCCCGGCCGCGGCCGGGATGGTCACGATCCAGGCGGTCAGCATCGTCGCGCCCAGGCCCCATCCCTCCGCCGTGAGGCGCCGGGGCGCGCCGGCGCCGATCACGGCGCCGGTCAGCACGTGGGTCGTGCTGACCGGGTAGCCGAACGCGGTCGCCAGCTGGATCACCGCCGCACCACTGAGCTGCGCGCCCATCCCGGTCGCCGGCTCGATCCGGTAGATCCGCCACCCCACCGTCCGGATGATCCGCCAGCCCCCGGCGTACGTCCCGAACGCGATCGCCGCGGCGGCCAGGAGAACGACCCACACCGGGACCTGGAAGTGACTGACGTGCCCGGTCGCCAGGAGCGCCATCGCCATCGTGGCCATCGACTTCTGCGCGTCGTTGGCGCCGTGCGAGTACGCGATGAGCGCCGAGCTGAGGATCTGGAGCCGGCGGAACGCTCGGTTCAGGCGCACCGGCCGGCTGCTGGCGAAGCGATACACGGCGACCATGACCGCCGCCCCCACCGCGAACCCCAGGGGCGGCGACACGAGCAGCCAGGTGACCACCCGGGACACCGAGGCCCAGCTGACACCGCCCAGCCCGCCCTCCGCGGCGATCGCGGCGCCGATCAGCCCGCCGATCAGCGCATGGGTCGAGCTGCTGGGCAGCCCGCCGTACCACGTGACCAGGTTCCAGACGATGGCCGCGAGCAGGCCAGCCACGAGGATCGGGACGGTCGGCTGGCGCAGCAGCGAGGCCACCGTGTTGGACACGGCGCTGCCGAAGACCAGCACGGTCAGGAGAGCGCCGGCGAGGTTCAGGACCGCGGCGACGGCGATCGCGGACCGCACGCTCAGCGCCCGCGTCGAGACCGTGGTGGCGACGGCGTTCGCCGTGTCGTGGAAGCCGTTGGTGAAGTCGAACGCGACCGCGAGCAGGATGGTCGCGGCGAGCAGCAGCGCGGTGGGCAGTCAGGTCCCCCTGTCCCTCCCCTCTCGCGGGGGAGGTGGCCCGCCGGGGCCGGTTGGGGGGAACGTCGCTTTCCTCAATTCCCCGACCCTATGCGTTTTTGATCGCGATCGTGAAGAGCAGGTTGGCCACAGACTCGCACTTGTCCATCGTCTGCTCCAGGAGGTCGTAGATGTCCTTCCATTTGACCACCTGGGTGGCCGGCGTGCGATCGTCGGAGAAGAGCTGCGCCAGCGCCTCGCGGTGCATGCGGTCCCCCTCGTTCTCCAGCCGGTGGATCTCGGCGCGAGGCTCGTCCATGTCGGAGAACGAGTCCATGCGGTCCAGCGCCCTGGCCAGTGCGACGCCGGCGCTGGCGAGACGCTCGCCGATCGCCTTGGCCGGCTCCGTCACGACCCGCACGCGGTACAGCTCCAGCTTGTCGCTCACTTCCTCCGCCAGGTCGACGACGTCGTCCAGGGAGGACGCCAGCGCCACGATGTCCTCTCGTTCGATGGGCGCCACGAACGTCCGGTTGGCGAGCGAGTAGATCTCCGCCGTCACCTCGTCGCAGGCGTGCTCCAGGTCGCGCATGCGCGGCTGCCTGGACCGGCCCTCCAGCAAGCTCTTCGACAGCTCCGCGAGCGAGTCGCTGACGAGCTCTCCCTGCCGCCTGAACAGGTCGTAGAAGCGCCGCTCCTGCGGCACCAGACTCAGCTTCACTCAGGTGACACCGTACCTGGCGGGAACGGGTCCGTGCGACTCACACGTGCGATGGCCGGTCGAGTCCCGCCTAACGGTCGTCCTTCACCGCTCCCTCGCGCTGCAGGATGCGCCGCGCGACCGCGATCGCAGATGCGTACGTGGAATCGGTGCCCCGGTAGTCGAGGCCGCGCGCTCCGAGCGTCCGGGCCTGCGTGTACGGCGTGTCCGACGCGTAGTGGATGATGCCCAGGTCGAACCCGACACGGCTCATGTTGACGTTGTCGTTCATCGGATAGCGGCCCGGCTCCTGCACCTCGAAGCACGCGTCGAGGTACGGCCCGGCCTCCATCTCCACGACCGTGTAGCGGCCCTGGTAGTAGAACTCCAGGTAGTCACGGTTCTGCAGGAACGTGCCGCGCACGGTGACCGCACGCTGGTTGTCGAGCACCGATCCGAAGACCAGCGTGCCCTGGACGTCAGCCGCCGTGAAGCAGTTGTCGAGCCAGTAGGTGTTGCCAGAGTGCTCGTTGAAGACGACGTTGGGGATCATCACGTCGCCCACGTCGGCGTTGAGCGTCGCCGCCTTGCCCATCACATAGACGCCGAGAATCCACTGGGACGCCTCCGCGACCTGGCGGAGGATGTGGTACGCGGCGAGCCCGAGTGGGTAGTCGATGTTGATGATCGCGGCTTCCGAGCGCCGGAGCGCGGCCGCGTCGACACGCCCCACACGCGGGTCCAGGCACGTGGGGTCGAGGCCCGCGACGCGCACGACCTGGGCGGGCGAATCGATGCCCATCGACTGCGGCGCGACGTGCCGAATGCCGACCTCTCGCTCCATCTCGGTGCGCTGCCGCCGCAGGTCGGCCGCCCGCGGATGCCGATCGAAGAGGGTCCGGGCCGCGAAGTACAGCCAGTTGTCCCGCGACGCCGGGGTCCGGCCGGACTCGACCCTCGCCAGCTCGTCGGCCAGCTCGGGATCGGCGCGGCGCGCGAAGTCCACGATCTCGGGCTCGAACCGCCGCGCGACGCCGCTCAGCACGTTGACCAGGCTGTGCACGTTGGAGGACACGAAGTAGACGGGCGCGTCCGCCAGGCCCAGCTCGTCGATCGCGGCCTGGATCGGCAGCCACCACCTGCCGGCGCCGCGGGCGTATCCGATGTGCGAGCCGCCGACCATCCGCATGGTGAGGTTGCACTGGTGCCGGCCGGCGTGGGCCAGGGTCGGCTCGAAGTCGGCGCCCCACGTGGCGCGGAGGCGGCCCCAGTCCTCCTCGCTGGCCTGCACCGCCACCCGCACCCGCTCCGGGTCGCTGCCCACGTCCTGGACCGCCCGGTGAAGCTTGTTCCACTCGATCTGGAAGGCCACCAGCGTCGGGACCAGGTCGTCGATGTCGGACGGGGAGGCGAGGAGGACCGCAAGCGTGCGCTCGCGGTCCCAGTACCACGGGCGGCGCCTGGCGGGCGCCTTGACCCGCTCCCAGCCGCCGACGTCGAGGCCGAGCGTCACGTGGAAGCCGTGCACGCTCTGACCCAGGATGACCCGCCGCGAGTCCGAGATCGCCAGGGGGAGGCGGCGGACCGAGTAGAGAAACGCGCCCATGTCCATCTGCGGCTCTCCCGCCAGCGGGTGCAGTGAAGAGGCCATGCCCAGGTGCGTGTGCGTCAGCGTCTCGAGCCGGATCTCGCCGGAGCTCTGCAGCATCGTCGAGTACGTGCGGACGTAGAGCTCGACGGCATGGCGGCCGCTCCAGCCCATGGCGGTGACTGCAGGTGGCGCTGGGGCTTCCATCGACTGGAGTCTAAGTGGGTCGGCCGGCGGCCCGGCTTACGAAAAGTTGACTGCGTACACAGGCAACGCCGGCCCGCCCGTCACAAACTCGATGTCGCAATGAACCTCAAGGCCTTTTGGACGAGCCTCCCACGGGCGGCCAGGGTCTACCTGACAGCGGTGGGCGCCGTCTCGGCGGCGGCCTTCGCGGTCGTCGTCACCGGTGCGGCGACCGGAACTCCACTGCTGGCCGCATCGCCGTCGCCGAGCCCCAGCCCGGGCACCGGCACCAACTACTGCAGCCGGTTCACCGGACACCTCGCCTCGAACCTGGGCAAGTCGCAGTCGCAGGTGCAGAAGGCGATCTCGGACGCGCTGAGCCAGACGATCGACGACGCCGTGAAGAACGGCGACCTGACGCAGAGCCAGGCCAGCGCCATCAAGGCGCGGGTCGGATCCAACGCCACCGGCCAGTGCGCCGGCGGCCTCAAGGGCATTCCCGGCATCGTTCGCGGCGGCGGCCCCGGGCCCCGCTTCGGCGGCGCCAGGTTCAACCAGCTGGACGAGGTTGCCAAGGCTCTCGGCATCACCACCGCGCAGCTGCAGCAGGACCTGCAGAGCGGCAAGACGGTGCAGCAGCTCGCCTCCGCACAGGGCATGGACGAGGCGGCATTCCGGACCAAGCTGGCCGGCGTGACGAAGACGGATCTCGACCAGCAGGTCAAGGCCGGCAACCTCACACAGAACCAGGAGAACGCGATCCTGCAGCAAATCCAGACCGGCCCGCTGCCGCTCTGGAACGGCGCGCCCAAGCGATTCGGCCCCCCGAGGGGCGCGGCGCCCAGCCCCAGCCCTTCCGGGACCCCCTGACCTGAAGATTCCACGTGGCCCACGAAGAGAGCCCCTCCCGGGGCTCTCTTCACGTCTCGGGTTCGTCCCTCCGGTGGGCCGCTAAGCTCCCGGCTCCTCGGGGGGGCCGAGCCGGCGCATCAGCTCTTCGAGGAGGCGGCGGGTCTCCGGGTCGGACATCACGCGCTCCTGCATCGCCTCCGCCGCTCGCCGCAGCTCCGGGTCGCTCATGAGCCGCTCCGCCATGCCCTCGAACTGCATGGCCATGTCCTTCATGGCCGCCTCCTGGGCGACCTGCATCAGGACGGGCTGGCTGGCCGCCGCGGCTACCGCCTCGACCTGCGAACGCACCATCTCGATGCCGCGGCAGCCCAGGCACTCACCACGCAGACCGCAGTGGCACAGCTGGCGCCGGAGCTGGTCCAGCGCGGCGTGGACGCCCGAGAGGTCGGCCGGTTCAGCCATCAGTGCGCGGCCGCCGGCGGCCGCACCTTGCCCTTGTACATGCTCTCGATGGGATCACGGTACCGCTCCTGAACGATGCGCCGCTTGACCTTCAGCGTCGGCGTGAGCTCGCCGCCTTCCTCCGAGAAGTCGTGCGGGAGCAGCGTGAAGTACTTGATCGACTCCCAGCTGCCCAGGTCCCGGTTCAGCTCGTCGACGGCGTGCTGCACCACGGCTCGCGCGCGCTCGTCGTCGACCAGCGTCTCGGGGCTGCCCGAGATGCCGTGGACGGCCTGCAGCGTCTGCCAGTCAGGAACGACCAGCGCCGTGACGTACGGGAGCTCGTCGCCGATCACCACGGCGCGCTCGATGGCCGGGTCCTGCATGAGCCGCGTCTCCATCGGAGCCGGGGCGACGAACTTGCCGCCCGCCGTCTTCAGCAGCTCCTTCTTGCGGTCGGTGATGCGCAGGAAGCCGGCGGCGTCCAGCTCGCCGATGTCGCCGGTCCGCACCCAGCCGTCGTCGAGCGTCTCGGCGGTCGCCTCCGGGTTGTTGTAGTAGCCGAGCATGTTTCCGGGGCTCATGACCAGGATCTCGCCGTCCTGCGCGATCCGGATCTCGACGCCTGGCAGCGGCGGGCCGACGCTCTCGAACTCGTGCCGCTGCTCGGTGTTCGACGTGGCGCCGCTGGCCGTCTCGGTCATGCCCCACCCGTTCAGGATCTTCACGCCGATCGCCCAGAAGAAGCTCTCGATCTCGGCCGACAGCGGCGCGCCGCCGCTGACGAAGAAGCGCAGGCGGCCGCCCGTGAGCCGCCGGCGAATCGAGGAGAGCACGATGCGGTCGGCCAGGCCGTACAGCGGCGCCGGCTGGCCGCGCATCCGCCGCCGGCCCTGGGCGATGGCCCAGCGGAAGATCGCGCGCCGGTGGGCCGGCTGCTCTCGCACGATGGCCATCACCTGCTGGTACATCTTCTCGTAGACCCGCGGGACCGAGACCATCACTGTCGGCCGGCACTCCTGCAGGTCGTCGACCAGCTTCGGAATGCCGCGCGAGACCCACGCCGAGGCACCGGCCGCGAGGCCCACGAAGATGCCGTTGATCCGCTCGAACACGTGGGAGTACGGCAGGAACGACAGGGCCTCGTCCTCGGGTCCGAGCTCGAACACCTCCAGGCAGCTGTGCGCCATGTCCACGAAGCACCGGTGCGGCAGCATCACGCCCTTGGGAAGGCCGGTGGTGCCCGACGTGTAGACGAGGGTCGCCAGGTCGTCCGGCTGCACCGCGGCGGCCCGCGACTGCACCTCGGCGAGCAGCTCGGGATCCGCCGGCTCGGCCACCCAGGCAGGGAGGTCGGCGTCGAAGCCGACCACGCGCTCCACGTGCAGGCGTTCCCGCAGCTCGTCCGCGACGAAGGCGACGCCGATGCCGGCGTCGTCGGCGATCACCTGCGCCGTGCGCGCCGGCGTGCTCGGGTAGATGGGGACCGTCACAGCGCCGGCGGCCTGGATCGCGAGGTCGCAGTACAGCCACTCCACGCGGTTCTCGGCCATGATCGCGACCCGGTCGCCGGCGTGGACGCCCTCGCGCACCAGCCGGGCGGCCACGCGCAGACAGAGGTCGGCCATGCGGCTCCAGCTGGCGCCCCGCCAGCCGTCGCCGTCGTGGTAGCGCACCACCGTGCGGTCGCCGTGACGGGCAGCCTGCCGGAAGAACAGCCCGATGGTCGTCCGTTCGCCGAGCAGCTGTGGGTCCATCTCCGAAGCATATCCACGACCAGGGACGGCACCGCCTCATCACACCGGCGTGGCGGTACCCTGTCGGGCCGTGAAGGTGGGCGTGTTCGTGCAGACGTGCGATGCCGATGCCGGGCGGATGTTCGGCGTGGGCGAGGTGGTCGGGACGATCCAACGGGCTGAGGAGCTCGGCTTCGAGTCGGCCTGGGTGATGGATCATCCGTTCGTCGAGCGACCCGCGGGCAGGGTCTCGGGCCACGACCCGCTGGTGCTGCTCTCCTGCGCGGCCGCACGGACGCGGCGGATCCGACTCGGAACGCTGGTGATCTGCCCGGCGTTCCGTACGACCGGCCAGCTGGCGCGCGAGTCGGCCGCCCTCGCGGACGCCTCGGGAGGGCGCTTCGTCCTCGGACTGGGCGCCGGGTGGCACCAGCCGGAGTTCGACGCCTTCGAGTACCCGTTCGACCACCTGGTCGGCCGCTTCGAGGAGCAGCTCGCCGCGGTGCGCGACCTGCTGGCCGGCGGCCGCGTCAGCGCCGGCGGGCGCTTCGTGCGGCTGCGCGATGCCCAGGTGCTGGCGACCACGTCGCCGCCGCCGATCTGGGTCGCCGCGAAGGGCCCGCGGATGCTGCGGCTGACGGCGCGCTACGCGGACGGGTGGAACCTGGCCTGGGGCGGCCCCGACCCGGGCTGGCTCGACGAGCCGCTGGCCGGGCTGCGGCGCGAGCTCGACGCCGCGGGCCGGGAGCGGAGCTCCTTCACGGTCTCAGCGGGCATCTCCTGGGTGCCGAACGGCGGTCGCGGGTCCGCGGAGCTGGCGCGCACGCTCGACGCGTACGAGGCTGCGGGCGTGGACCTGGCGATCCTGTCCCTGGCCGAGGGGCCGAGCCGGGCCACGCGGCCGGAGTACCTGGAGCGGGCGGCGGAGGTGCTGGCCGGGCGCTGAGGCCTGTCTGGCCGGCGACCGGCGAGCCGCGCCTGCGGCGAGGCCCAGATGGTCAGCGGACCGTCTTGATCGTCAGCTCCACCGTGCCGGCCGGGACCTGGACCGACACCCGCTCGCCCGCCTGCTTGCCCACCAGCGCCCGGCCGACGGGAGACTCCACCGAGATTCGGCCGGAGCTCGGGTCGGCCTCCACGGCGCCGACCAGGTAGTACACCGTGGTCTCGCCCTCGCCGTCCTCGACCTCGATCGTGGACCCGGGCTCGGCGACGCCGGAGTTGCGGCCTTCCGCGATGATCTGGGCGCGGCCGATCATCTCCTGCAGCTCGTAGATGCGGTCGTCGAAACGGGCCACCTCTTCCTTGGCCTGCTCCAGTTCCGGGTTGTCCTCGATGTCACCCGGCTGCGAGGCCTCCTTCATCCGTTCGAAGGCCTCCAATCGTCTCGCCTGCACTCGTACGAGGTCCTGCTTCAGCTTCTGCAGGCCCCCTGCCGTGAGCAGGACTGGTTCGCTCAGGTCCATGCCCCAGCCGATAATACGCCCGATGACCGGTAATCCAGACATGGCTGATGCACTTTTGATCGTCGATCCTCAGGTGGACTTTTGCCCAGGCGGCACACTGCCCGTTCCTGGAGGCGACGGCATCTTTCCTGCGGTCAATCGAGCGTCAGCAATCGTGCCCCTGACGGTGGCAAGTCGCGACTGGCACCCACCCGACCACATCTCGTTCCAGGCGCAGGGCGGGCCCTGGCCCGTCCACTGCGTGGCGGGGACTCGGGGCGCCGAGTTCCATGCCGATCTCGAGGCGGATCGCATCGCGAAGGTGTTCAGCAAGGGCACGGATCCGCGGCAGGAGGCGTACTCGGCGTTCGACCGGACGGGACTGGCCGACTGGCTCCGCGACCGCCACATCGGCAGGCTCTACGTGGCGGGACTCGCCACCGACTACTGCGTGCGCGCGTCGGTCCTGGACGCGCGCCGCGAGGGTTTCGACGTCGCGGTGCTGGAGGACGGGATCGGCGCGGTCGACGTCGCCCCCGGGGACGGCGAACGGGCGCTCGGCGAGATGCGGGAGGCGGGCGCCGCGGTGGTCAGGAGCGGCGATCTTGACTGAGCCCAGCGCTGCCGAACGAATCAACATGGCCTGCTTCGAGCTGTCGAGGCAGGTGAACGGCCTGGAGTGCAGCGTGCCCCAGGCCTCGCCCCTGGCGCGAACGCTGCTCCGCGTCGTTGGGCGCGTCGTCATCGACACCGGCGCGCCCGGGGCCGACGCCGCCGTGTGGGAGAACACCGAGGTGATGGCGCTGCGGTGGATTCGCGAGGCCCTGGAGCCGCTGGGCTACGACGTGCGGCCCCGGCCCGACTCGGGTCGGCCTGAGGTGCCGTCCGCGGGCGACGAGTGGGAGTAGCGCGGTGTCGGTGACGACGTGCCCGAACTGCGGCGCACCGGTCCCGGCCGGCACCTGGACGTGCCGCTACTGCCACGCCAGCGTGGACCCGGCGCACGCGACTGTGCCCTCCCTCGCGCAGGTGGCCGAGGTGCTGGAGTCGAGCGGGAGCTCTCTCGACCGCGCGCTGCCCGGCCTGGTGGCATCGCTGGAGGCCGGGCTTCCCGGCGCCGTCCGGGTGGACCGCGACGGCGGCGGGCTCCTCCGCCGCGGCCCGCAGCGCATCAGATCGGTCACGGCCCGGATCGGGGAGTACCGCTTCGCGCTGACCCGGCAGGACGAGCGCATGGTTCCGACCGTCGTCCACGAGGTGCGCGGCATCGTCCTCCGCACCGACACGCTGCCGCCGGGCGAGTGGCTCGTCCGGCTGGGCGACCAGCTGCGTGAACTCGCCGCGCGCGCCGAGTCCGTCAGTCCCGCGCTGGCCAGGCTGCTCGGCCAGGACCGCTGATCGACCACTCGAGGAGGAAGCGACCGAATGGCCATCGATCCCAGCACCCAGACCGGCGCGCTCCCGGAGGCCGCGCGACGCCGCCTCGAGGACCTGAAGCAGCGTTCCGCGGGCGGTCACCGGCTCGCCACCACGGACTTCAGCGTGGACGAGTTCCTGCTGGTCCAGTCCCTCGGGTTCGAGCCGGTCGGGATGGTGGTCGGCAGCTCCGTCTACCACGTGGGCTATCAGCGCGGCTCCTGGAACCAGAACATGGAGCTCCAGGTGCTGACCGCCGCCATGTACAACGCGCGCGAGCTGGCCATGTCGCGCATGGAGGCGGAGGCACAGGCGCTGAGCGCGTCGGGGGTGGTCGGGGTCAGGCTCGACGTCCGGTTCCTCCAGTGGGGCGAGCACATCGGGGAGTTCATCGCCGTCGGCACCGCGGTGCGCCAGAAGGACGGCCAGGACTGGCGGGCGGACGGCGGGGTGCCGTTCACGTCAGACCTCTCGGGCCAGGCGTTCTACAAGCTGCTCAGCGCCGGCTACCGCCCCCTCGGCCTGGTCCTGGGCAACTGCGTCTACCACGTCGCGCACCAGTCGTTCGGCTCGATGCTCCGCCAGGTCGGGCAGAACACCGAGGTGAATGTGTACACCCAGGCCCTCTACGAGGCACGCGAGCTGGCGATGACGCGCATGCAGGCCGAGGCCGAGCGGATGAACGCCACGACGGTCGTCGAGACGCGCCTGGAGGTCGCCACGCATACCTGGGAGTACCACGTCATGGAGTTCCTCTCCATCGGCACCGCGGTCAGGCCGATCACGGGCGACGTGAAGCCGGTCTCCCCGCAGCTCGTGCTCGGAGTGGATCGCTAGGCGCTCAGCGTCCGGCCTGGTCCTTGAACCACGCCACCGTGCCCTCCAGGCCGTCCTCGAGGGAGACGCGGGGCTGCCAGCCCAGGCGATCGCCGATCAGGGTCGAGTCCAGCGCAGAGGTCCGCTGGTCACCCGCGCGGGCCGGTCCGTGGACCTCGGGCGCCGGGATGCCGATCAGTTCCCGCACCAGTTCGAAGACCTGGTTGACGTCGACCTGGCGGCCCGTTCCGACGTTGAAGTGGCCCGTCACGTCCTCGGCGTCCAGGACGGCCAGGTTGGCGCGGACCACGTCGTCGACGTGTATGTAGTCGCGGAAGTAGCGGCCATCGCCGTTGATCACCGGCTGCTCGCCCGCCAGCATCTTCATGCAGAAGATCGCGACGACGCCCGCCTCGCCGTGCGGGTTCTGTCGCGGACCGTAGACGTTGGCGTAGCGCAGGGCGACGTAGCGGAGCCCGTGCTGGACGCCGTACGCGTGCAGGTAGTGCTCGAAGCTCAGCTTCGCGACGCCGTAGGGCGACACGGGCCACGCGGGGTACGTCTCCGGCGTGGGCAGCACGTCGGCGTCGCCGTAGAGCGCGCCGCCCGTGGACGCGAAGAGAAAGCGAGCGCCGAGCTCGCGCGCGACCTCCAGGAGGTGCAGCCCGCCGACCAGGTTCACTCCGGCGTCGAAGAGCGGCTCGCGGACCGAGCGGCTCACGCTCATCTGGGCGGCGTGGTGGCAGATCACGTCCGGCCGCCAGTCCCGCGCGACCGCCGCGGCCTCGGGTTCGCGGATGTCGCACCGCTCGAACGTCGCGGCGGAATGGACCTGCTCCCGCACGCCGGTCGAGAGGTCGTCCAGCACGAGCACCTCGTCGCCGCGGTCGATCAGCGCGTCGACGATGTGTGA
>Ga0066903_100003979_pt1 | contig 12299 bp, 8 predicted proteins | sample PanSoiMetaGPlot1_FD_67491 | JGI IMG/M metagenome (GOLD analysis project Ga0066903, IMG submission 67491) | Tropical forest soil microbial communities from Panama analyzed to predict greenhouse gas emissions - Panama Soil - Plot 1 (version 2) | ecosystem: Environmental > Terrestrial > Soil >...
TCCAAGGCGGAGTCCAAGGCGTTAACGAAGATCGATCTCGAGGCGCGTGCCGCGCGCGCTGAAGCGCCGCCAGCAAGGAATAGGCGCGTAACGCAGCCCATGGACCATGAGCAGAACCACTACCCACAGATCCAATTGGGGGACGGTTTTCAATTAAAGGTCAATGGAACGTTCTAGGTCCGGCAACGCTGAATGAGACGTCCGCTATTGGCCCAAAGCAGACATGCTAATCGCACCATCGAATGTCCGCCTTCGGGGGGTACATCATATCTATTGCTTGCCTATACACATGGCCCAAATTTCAATGGCGCTGCCACGCAATTCAGGGATGAGCGATCGAGCGGGATGCGCGGACATGGTTCGCGCCGAAGACGCTCGGCCTTACCGTTCCGAACAGCTAGTCAGGCGTACCGACGAGGTGATCGAGTGAGTGGCGGAATGTCTTTGGCCGAGCAGATTCCAAACGCGCTGACGAATGTGCGCTTTCGGGGGGCAAAGCGGACACGAACTGCTTATGGTTCACGATGCCGTTTGCGCGAACATCCAGGCTCCATATCCCACGACTCGATCACGAGAGCCTGCCGTGTCTCCGGAGTTGCACAACGAGAGACGCCGGATCGTTAGGCCACGGCGTCCCGTTTCCATCAGCAGACCAGCGACAGCAAGGCTCCCACAGGCCTGATGGGGGGCCAGACTGGCCCAGTCCCCACGTTCGATAGCGACAGCAGTCGCGGCATCCAAACGTCGAGCAGTTTCGTAGTCGTGATAATGCGATAAATCCGAGCTGACCACGATTAGCGTCCCCGAACTGTCCCACAGCTGGAACAGCACCTGCGCGATTTCTTTCGGCGTCACCTCACCGACCAGCAGCGGTACCACTCGAAAGGAAGCGAGGAGAATTTGCAAGAACGGCAACTCAACTTCGAGAGCGTGCTCGGGGGCATGGGCGGCATCGTCCCGAATGACAGCCGACAAGCCGGCAATGGCGTCCAAGGCACTCGTATCCACCGGCACGCGGCCAAGGGGCGTTTCGAACGCATCGACCGTCGGAGCAGCTATGCCCAGCACATGAACATAGTGTGCCGGACCGATGATCACGACGCGCGTGATCGTCTGCGCACCATTGCGAAGCGTCGCAAATGCTGCCGCCGCGGTCGCGCCAGAATAAACATAGCCGGCGTGCGGCGCGATGAGGGCTTCAGGAATGCTTTTGATGGGCGTGGCGATGTTGGCGAGGAGATCCGAGACCTGCTTCCGCAGACGATCTGCGTTACCAGGATAAAATTGACCCGCCACTGCCGATGGCCGGACCGCCATGTTTCGAATCCGCTAATTTTGCCCAGATGTCATCTGACCGCCAATTGTGCTAGAAATATAAAAATAGGTCGATTGCAACGTGAATCAACCTGTTCATGGCAAACCGGGCCGCTACTGGCATGCCCTGGAAGATGGTCGAATCCAGTGCGACGTCTGCCCCCGGTTTTGTAAGCTGCATGATGGCCAACGCGGCCTCTGCTTCGTGCGCGCCCGGCAAGGCGACCGGATGGTGCTCACGACTTATGGTCGCTCATCAGGCTTTTGCGTCGATCCAATCGAAAAAAAACCGCTCAATCATTTCTTGCCCGGCACTCCAGTTCTTTCATTTGGGACTGCGGGATGCAATCTGACCTGCAAGTTCTGCCAGAACTGGGACATCTCAAAAGCCGAAACTCTTGACCGGATCCAGGATGTGGCCTCGCCCCAGGCCATTTCGGAAGCGGCGGTGCGAAGCGGTTGCCAGTCCGTTGCATTCACATACAACGACCCCGTGATCTTTCTGGAATATGCCGTTGACGTGGCGCAAGCCTGCCACGAGCGAGGGATAAAGACGGTGGCGGTGAGCGCAGGCTACATTTCGCCGGAGCCGCGGACCGAATTCTTTCGGCACATGGATGCCGCTAACATCGACCTCAAAGGCTTCACCGAGGGTTTCTACAAGAAACTCTGTTCAGGCAAGCTCACCGCTGTGCTTGAGACGCTTGAGTACCTCAAGCACGAGACCAATGTCTGGTTCGAGATCACGACCCTGCTTATCCCCGGTGAGAACGATTCAGCCATTGAAATCGAAGCGCAGAGTGCCTGGGTGATGGATCATCTCGGCCCCGATGTGCCTTTGCACTTCACGGCCTTCCATCCGGACTGGAAAATGAGAGACGTTCCGCCGACACCACCGGAGACGCTGAAGCGAGCGCGCAAGATAGCCATGAATGCAGGCATTCATTACGTCTATACAGGGAATATTCACGACCCTGCGAGTCAGGCGACTTATTGTTGTGCTTGCGATGCAGTGTTGATCGGCCGCGATTGGTACGACATGACGGCATGGAATCTGTCCGCAGACGGGCGGTGCAGTAATTGTGGCGCGCGTTGTCATGGCGTATTTGCACCCCAGGCCGGCCGGTGGGGCCGACGCCGTAAGCCTTTGACGATTCGCGAATCCGAAAAAGAGCCGATGACGCCGTAAGCGGCGCGCATTGGACTTTGATTGTGTGCGAGTTCTCGACCGTGAAATCGCGCCGACGAATGTCCTCTTTGGCAGGGCGGACGCCGTATTTGACGAGAGAAATGTCCGTTTGTGACCCAAAGCGGATATAGGCCGATTGGAAACATTGGACCTCAGTCCAACTCGACCCCGAAATTAAAAGCCCACACAGTTCGTGGTGGAGTTCCGCGGGCGAGCGCTGCGTGAAATTCCGCGTCCTCACGCGCAAGCCGGCTGATTAAGTTGCAGTAATCGAAACTGCATCAAGGGTTCCTAACGGGAGAAGCACGCTCACGCTACATTCTCGCACGACATCCAGCGGGAGTGCCGTCATATGCAGACAATATTGAAAAGGAGATCGAAATGACCAAAGGTGGGCGCTTCAACACGGCCACTTTTGCAGCCTTGATCGGGCTCATGTGGTTGGCCGGCGAAGCGAGTGCCGCGCAGTGCGGCAGCACAGCCGCGGGCTTTGAAGCATGGAAGCAGCAGTTCGCCGCTGAGGCGAGGGGCAGGGGCGTGAGCGCTTCAACCCTCGCAGCCTTGGGGACGACGAGCTATGCAACCGCGACCATCGCAGCTGACCGCGGCCAAAGAAGCTTCGGCCTATCGCTCGATCAGTTTCTCGCCAAACGCGGCGGCGCGACGATTGTCGCGCGCGGACGTGGACTCAAGCAATCCCATGCGGCGCTCTTTGCATCAATCCAGCAGCGCTATGGCGTCCCGCCAGGGCCGCTCATAGCCATTTGGGGTATGGAGACGGCGTTCGGAAGCCAACGCGGGAGTCAAAACACTCTGTCGGCCGTAACTACTCTCGCCTACGACTGTCGTCGCTCGGCCTATTTTACCGACCAGCTCAACGCAACGCTGACATTGATCGATCGTGGCGTCCTCTCGGCAAGCACGCGGGGCTCGATGCACGGTGAAATCGGCCAGACACAGTTCTTGCCCAAGAACATCTTGAATTACGGTACTGGAAATCTCGACGTCGCGGCGAACGCGCTGACCTCAACAGCGAATTTCCTTAAGGCTCATGGCTGGCGCGCCGGTGCGGGATACCAACCGGGCGAAGCCAATTTCGCGGCCATTCAGGCATGGAACGCGGCTCCGGTTTATCAGCGCGCGATCGCGCTTATTGGCCGACAGATTGACGGAGGAGACGGCAAGTCCGCGGTGCGCTGAGTCCCGTTCGCGAAGCAGACATGCAGGGCCGCGATTGCACTGCGAGATTCGGACCTGTTAGCCTTCGGCTGATGTATTTTATGGCTGTTTTCGGACGCGCTGTGTAGCGTCCACGCTCTTTGTTTTCCCTGACGGATCAAGAAGCACGCCTTACGGAGCCCGATCATGACCGCGCCAACGAATGCGGACACGGCCAACGAGATCGTGACCTGGTACGCAATGCCCGTCGACGAGGTCGTGAAGAAGCTTGCCACCGACACGGAGAAGGGCCTCGGCGCAACCGAGGCATCGAGCCGACTTGAAAAGTATGGTTCGAACCGTCTGCCAGAGGGGAAGAAGCGTGGCCCATTCATGCGGTTCGTCTCTCAATTCAACAATATTTTGGTTTTCGTCTTGCTTGGCGCCGGCTTCATCAAACTCATGCTGAACCTGTGGGTCGACGCCGCAATTATCTTCGGCGTCGTCTTACTCAACGCACTGCTGGGTTTCGTCCAGGAAGGCAAAGCCGAGAAGGCCTTGGATTCGATACGCAATATGTTGTCGGCGGAGGCGCGGACCATCCGTGACGGTGAGACGCGCCTGATCTCAGCCGAGGAGCTCGTGCCAGGAGACATCGTGTTGCTTGAATCAGGTGACAAAGTGCCGGCCGATCTTCGCCTGGCGGACGCCAAAAACCTCCGAACGGAAGAAGCGGCCCTGACCGGCGAATCAGTGCCGGCAGAAAAGAACACCGATGCCGTCTCGCCAAACGCCACGGTCGGCGATCGTGAAAGCATGGCATTTTCCGGCACTATGGTCGTATCCGGTCGCGCGACTGGCCTGGTCGTTGCGACCGGCAGTCAAACCGAACTCGGCCGCATAAACCAGCTCCTAACCGGTGTCAGCGCGCTTGAAACTCCGCTCCTGCGCCAGATCAAGAAGTTCGGCTATGCCATCACCGCTGTCGTTGCGATCGTGGGCGTGCTGGTGTTCGCATATGGCAAGTGGGTGAAAGGCATCGAATTTGTTGAGCTCTTTCAAGCTGTCGTCGGCATTGCGGTTTCATTGATTCCGGAAGGCTTGCCTGCACTTATCACAATCACATTGGCAATTGGCGTGCAGCGAATGGCTCAACGCAGCGCGATCATACGGAGATTACCTGCCGTGGAAACACTCGGCTCAGTATCGCGTATCTGCTCCGACAAAACCGGCACGCTGACGCTAATGGAGATGATGGTCGTCTCCGCGGTCACCGCGGAAACGACCTATCAGATAACTGGCAACGGCTATGCCCCGGAGGGCGAGATTAAGAAGAATGGGCAACCGGTCAAAAAGGATTCTGTACTCGGGCTCATGGGCCAGGTCTCCATGCTTTGCAACGACGCTGAGCTCTTTCAACAAGAGGGTACCTGGAAAGTGGAGGGGGATCCGACAGAAGGCGCGCTTTATCCTTTCGCGGCCAAACTCGGTATGGATCGAGAGAAGGAGCGAGAGGCATCCCCGCGCATCGATGCCATTCCGTTCGAGTCGGAACACAAGTTCATGGCCACGCTGCACAAACCTGCCGCCGGCAAGGAAATTCTTCTGGTCAAGGGCGCGCCCGAGGTGATCCTTCAACACTGCGACCGCCAGCAGACCTCGGACGGGGCGCCTGCGTCGCTCGATCGCAGGTACTTCATGGAGGCTTCAAACAAGCTTGCCGGTCAGGGCGAGCGCGTATTGGCTCTGGCGTGGCTTGAAAATCCGGCTGTGCGAAAAGGCCTCAGTCCTACGGACTTGCCCAAGACCCTGGTTTTGATTGGGCTCATCGGATTGCTGGATCCGCCGCGTAAGGAGGCCATTGAAGCGGTCAAGGAATGCCACAGCGGCGGCATTCGCGTCACGATGATAACGGGCGACCACAAAATCACCGCCGCGGCAATTGCCAAGATGCTGGGCATCGGCGACGGCAAAACCGCGATCACCGGGACCGAGATCGAAGAGATGAGTGCTGCCACGCTGCAGGAGAACGTGCGCAAGGTCGACGTATTCGCGCGTGCAAGCCCGGAACACAAGCTCCGGCTGGTGAAAGCCATTCAAGCAAATAAGCAGATCGTCGCGATGACGGGTGACGGCGTAAACGACGCACCAGCGTTGAAGAAGGCTGACATAGGTGTCGCCATGGGCATCAAAGGCACCGAGGTGACCAAAGAGGCCGCCGGGATGATCCTCGCGGATGATAACTTCGCCTCGATCACGGCCGCGGTAAAGGAAGGCCGCACGGTCTACAACAACATCGAAAAGGCGATCCTGTTCATGTTGCCGACCAACGTTGCCCAGGCTCTGGTTATTGCGGTGGCCATCTTCGTCGGCTTCACCATGCCAATCACGGCGCCGCAGGTTCTATGGGTCAATATGGTGACTTCGGTCGCGCTTGGTCTCGTAATCTCTTTCGAGCCGCATGAGTTGGACGTCATGAATCGACCGCCACGCAGGGTGGACCGGCCGATCCTCACCGGGTTCGGAATCTGGCGTGTCATCTTCGTCGGGCTGACCCTGCTGGCGTTTACGCTTTGTGCCTTCTTCTGGATGAAGTCGCAGCATGCCTCAGACGCACTTGCCCGCACTGTCGCGGTCAATGCCATTACGATCGGCCAGGTGTTTTATCTGCTGAACAGCCGCTATCTGCTCGACTCTTCGCTTTCTCTTAAGGCTCATCTTGGCAACAAGTACCTGCCGCTCGGTATCGGAGCGGTCGTTGTTCTCCAGCTTTTGTTTACCTACGCGCTTCCGTTACAGCGTCTGTTCGACAACGAAGCGATCCCGCTTTGGGTCTGGCCGTGGTTGCTGGTAGGCGGGCTCCTGTTCTTTTTCGTCGTGGAGATCGAAAAGCTTATCATTCGCTCAACGGGTCGCTTGCGAAGTGCGGTAACCGCAATAGAGGCAGGTACATAACTAGTTGCCGAGACCTACAAGATGCGCCGCAGAACGCCAGGCGTGATTCGTAAGTGCCTCCAGATTTCGCACCGTATCGACGCGAACCATCGCTTGATCCGCTGTCAGTGTGCCCTTCGCCACGTCGCTCAGTGTCGTGCTGCGATGCGAGCGACGCAGCTCGCTCAATGCATTGGCGCAACGCTCCAGGTTGGCGATAGACTCCTTCGCCGCTAAATCAGGCGGGGCCTCGGTGCTTGTGCCGAGCAAGCTGCCTCGAATTGTGACCGGGTGAGCCTCTGGCAAAACCGCAATTTCATGCGCAATTGAAGACGCACGCTGCATCGCCTCTGCACATAACTGTGCGGCGCGCACGTCGTCGGATTCGACATTCGATTTTTCCAATTCAAAACCGCTACTCGCTGTCTCGGCGAGCCGGGACGCGTGGTCGAGTGCGTGCAGGGTGCTCGTCAGCCGATGCTGCTCGTCTTCTGTTTCTGGCGGTCCGTCCACCTCCGACATGAATACCTGCGCTTGGCGCATTGCATCGCTGGCCTCTCGGATCGGAACGGCGTCCTTTTCCAGGCGGCCGCCAGCCCCTCCTGCTTTGAATGAAGCGCCCACCGAAGTGCAGATCGCTTCAAGCGCTCTCGCGACCGTCCGCCGCACGGCTTCCACGGCTGCAATCGGGGTGGCAAGGGCCGAGGGATCAAGACACTGCGTAAGCGGAGAGGCGCGCTCGGGCAGGATTTTCTCTACAAATCGAGTGAATCTGTCGATCAGCGGCAGCAACACGGCGACGCCGACAACGTTGTAGGCAGTATGATATCCAGCGAGCAACGTCACACCGTCGATGGTGTTCGTTGCGCGAATAAGAAGAGGAGTGACGACAGGAAAGAGCGCCAACGCGATGACTGCGGCGATCAGTTTGAAGAAGACATACGCGACGGCCAGGCGCTTGGCTGTCGTGCTCGCCCCGATCGCCGCCATCGCTGAACTGGTCGCCGTTCCAATGTTCTGACCGATGATGAGCGCGCAGGCCTGGTCCAATCCAACGGCGCCAGCGTAGTGCGCAGACATGGTTATAGCGATGGCCGCTGTCGACGATTGCATTACAGCCGTCATTGCAAGTCCCACCACTACCAGCGTGAGAACCCCGAACATAGCCGCGTGCCACCCGGTGCCGGGGCTCCCAAGCACGGCCGGCAGATCTGCAGGATGCAGTCGTTCAGCCAGCCCTCCCATCCCTTGCTGAAGAGTTGTTAATCCGAAAAGCACCAGCCCAAATCCGGCGAGTGCCGCGCCGGAACCTGACAGACGTCCCCGGCTCAACAATTTGACGAGTGCACCGACAAAGATCATCGGTAGTGCGGCAGCAGTCAGAGACACGCGAACGCCGATAAGCGCGACGAGCCAGCCGGTGCCGGTCGTGCCAACATTGGCCCCAAAGACCAGCCCTAGGCCTTGCGGGAAAGTCAGGAGGCCAGCGCTGACCAGGCCGATGGTTGTCATGGTCGTTGCGCTGGAAGACTGCACGAGAAGAGTGGCGATGGCGCCCCAGAAAGCGCCGCGCATCGGCGTTGCAGCCGCCTTCGCAAGGACCGTGCGCAACGCCGACCCCGCCAGCGCCTTCAGACCGTCGGTCATGACCGTCATGCCAAGCAGAAACAAACCAACGCCGCCGAGAATGGAAATTGTTGTCGACATTTGCGCACCCAATTTAAAATCTTTCTGTCATTAACCTGGGCGGTCGCTGACCACGGGGCCGGCTGCCGATGACTCGCGAGTAAGTTCCGCGCGCGCGGCGGCCAGCTCCTTTTTCTTTTTGTCATCGATTTTTGGAAACGCGAGGTCGAGCTCTTCGACGGCGGTCACGATGGCTGCGGCAACAAAAAGTCGAGTGAACCATTTGTTGTCGGCCGGCACGACATACCAGGGGGCATGATTCGAAGCCGTGGCGCGGATCGCCTCTTCGAAGGCATGCATGTAGTCGGACCAAAATCTACGCTCGTGGACATCGGAGGCAGAAAACTTCCAGTGCTTTTTCGGGTTGTCGAGCCGCTCCATGAAGCGATTCTTTTGTTCTTTGCGCGACACGTTGAGAAAGAATTTGAGGACAACAGTTCCCTGACGGGTAAGGTAGTCCTCGAAATGTGCAATGTCGGCAAGCCGTTCGTCCCAGATGCGTTTGCTCACGAGCGCGGACGGCAATTTCTGACGCTCGAGTATGTCCTGATGCACACGGACGACCAATACCTCTTCGTAGTACGAGCGGTTGAAGATGCCTATGCGTCCGCGCTCTGGCAGGCTCTTGGCGTAGCGCCACATGAAATCGTGATCGAGGTCTTCACGCGATGGCTGCTTGAACGAGAAGACCTGACAGCCTTGTGGATTTACACCTGACATCACATGCTTGATCGTTCCGTCCTTGCCGGCTGCATCCATCGCCTGAAAGATGAGCAGCAGCGACCAGCGGTCTTGCGCGTAAAGCATTTCTTGCTCTTCAGCGAGCCAAACGGTGCCGCGCTGAAGCAGTTTGGCCGCTTCTCCTTTTTCCATTTTCAGGCCGCAGGTGTCGCCAGGATCGAAGTCTTTCAGCCGAAAATCCTTGCCTTTGGTAATACGAAACGGACTTACATATTTCTCAATTTGGTCCAGGATTTCTTGTCTTGCCATAGCGCAATCTCCCTCGTGCGAGACTGTAGTTTAGCGCGGGAACAACAAAAGGTTTCAGTTCGTGCCTGCTGCGGCCACACGATAGGCGGATATCGCGTTATGTCCGGTATTGGGTCCTAGAGCGGACACGTCCGTCACGCTGCCGAAACGTCTGCTTCCGGGGGTAAAGGGAACATAACGATTTCACTGCAAAATCTCTGCTTTTGACCAAAACGGATATTAGCCGGATTACGGCTGCCACTTCCGGTTTGATAACTTGGCGCGCTACAATCCTTGTCTTGACCGCTCGGGGTGGCAATGAAACGGCGCGAATTCATTAAAATGCTCGGCGGGTCGGCGTTATGGCCACCAGCCGCGCTCGCCCAGCAATCCGATCGTATGCGGCGCATCGGCGTCCTCATGGCGTACGCCGAGGACAATCCTGACGGAAAGCCTCGTCTCGCGGCGTTTGCGCAGGCGTTGCAAGAATTGGGTTGGGCCGACCGGCGCAATATTCACATCGACTACCGCTGGAGTGCAGGCGATGCCGAGCGCACTCGCAATTATGCCGCAGAACTGGTCTCGCTCGTACCGGATGTCATTCTGGCCGGTAACACCTCGACCGTGGGGCCGCTGCAACAGGCCACCCACACCATACCGATTGTATTCGCAGGCGTCGTTGATCCGGTCGGTGCCGGCTTCGTTGAAAGTCTGGCGCGCCCCGGCGGACACACTACAGGATTCACGCAATTCGAATACGGCATGAGCGGCAAATGGCTCGAGTTGCTCAAAGAGATTGCACCCCGCCTGACGCGGGCCGCGGTGCTTCGTGATGTGACAATAGCCGGAACCGGAGAGTTTGCTGCGATCCAAGCCGTGGCGCCGTCGCTGGGTGTGGAGGTGAGCCCGCTCGGCTCGCGTAACGCCGGCGAAATCGAGCGCGGCATCGCTGATTTCGCGCGCGCGCAAAATGGCGGCCTTATTGTTGCAACAGGCGCCTCAGCGGTCGGTCACCGCGAACTAATCACTAGACTTGCAACCCGACACCATTTGCCCGCGGTCTACCCGTACCGCTTCTTCGTCGCCGTCGGCGGCTTGGTTTCCTATGGGCCGGATCGGGTCGACCCGTTTCGGCGCGCAGCAGCTTACGTCGATCGTATCCTTAAAGGCGAAAAAGCAAGCGACCTTCCTGTGCAGGCTCCGAATAAGTACGAAATGGTCGTCAATATCAAAGCAGCAAAATCGATCGGCATCACCATTCCGTCGTCAGTGCTTGCTCGTGCCGATGAGGTGATCGAATAGGCCTGATGTCCGCTTTTGACCTTAATGGACTCTCGTTTGCACTGCTGAACGTCCGCTTTTAAAGGTAAAACGGACATCACAAACTAGGCAGGATTTAGCGCGGTCCTATCGGCCACAACCCGCTGGCGAAGCTCGATACGTTGACGAGAAGACACGCCTAGCAGGTCGGCGGTACGCCAGATGATATTGCTCTCAAATTCGTTCACACGTTCGTCAACGTAAACCACTTGCCACATCATTTTAACGATTCGTTGGCGGCCTTCATTGTCGAGAACGTCATTGAGCCGACGGGTGAAATGATAAAGGTCAACCGCACTTCGGGCGGCTTCGGCGGCGTCATGCATCAACTGTGCCGTGGCAGGATCTTCGAGTCCGAAGCAAGATTTCAGAACGGCGTAAAGCTTTTCCCTTCTAGCTTCCGACATTTCACTGTTCACGGTCGCTACACGAGTAAGCAGCGCCGCAGTCGCGAGCCTGCAATCTCTCTCCTCGAATTTTTGTAACCTCGTATCCTCGACGAGGTTTGCGATGAAATTCCTGAGCGATGCCAACATCGACTCGCCTACCTCCACTTAGTACTTGCCGTCCGAACGAAAACGGCCGCTTTCGGGCTCATCTGAGCCAAGCGTGAAATGGCATCGCCGACTTCCCTCGCAAGATCACTTACGGAACTTTAATCTTCCAGACATGGGCCGTTCAGGTGAAAGAGGATAGGAGATCGGTGACCAAGGAATGCGACCTTTAAATTTCTCATGTCGCGCAAAGACGAACTGCTTAAACTTGCCCGGCTGTTCCGTTCGCAGGCCCGGCTGACCCAAGGCCGTTTAGCAAAGCAGGCCCTGCGGACACTCGGCGATCACTACCAAAGCGAAGCGAAAAAGCTGCAAGCGCAGGCTTCGGCGGATTGCGCCAGTCCGACCAAGCCAGAATGAGTCATCCGACGTCTCCGCGGTAAGTCGAACCGAACCTCTAATGTCCGCTTTTAGGGGCAAAGCGGAAATGACGTGTGCGCTCCGCTTTCAGAAGTAAAGCGGACATGGCCTATTGCCGTGCAAATGTCAGCTTATGACCCTTAGCGGGCATCGCAGAACGTCGACAAGTATCAGTAGCGGTAGGTCCTACGATCCTTTCGATACTTGGGCGGAAAACTCGGGTTTCGGTTGCAGGATCCACGACTACCGGCGAGCACGTTCGGGCGACATTCTGCCAATGATCGGTACCGACAATCCCAGTTCATACTACCCGACCCCACGTTGGTTACCGCACACCAAGCGCCTGGACCGTAGAACTGGGCATGCGCTGATTCGGGGGCAAAGCCGAGCATTCCAAATATGACAACAACTGCTGGAAAGCGACGTGTCATGTTTGATAGATTAGGTCATGTTGGACTTCAGTCCAACTCGCGCGTATCCATTAAGGTCACGTTCGCTTTTGCCTTTTTGCGGTGCGAATGTCCGCTAATAACCCGAAGCGGACATCGCGCCCTCCGAGAAATGGGGGCTCGGTTGTGTGGGATTACCCACTCGTCTCACCATCGTAACCTGCTAAGATCGGACATTCGCAACGTGGTCCTCACGGGGGGCGTATGCAACGGCGCGATTTGATCAGGTTGTTGGGGGCTCCACAGTTGTGAGTCGCGGCGCTTCTGCAAGGGCCGCAGGAATTGGACTGGAGCGAAACCCGCGGATCGATACGGGAGTATGTTTTTTCAAACACAACAATAATGGCGGCGACCAGGGAGGGCAAA
>Ga0066903_100003980_pt1 | contig 12299 bp, 12 predicted proteins | sample PanSoiMetaGPlot1_FD_67491 | JGI IMG/M metagenome (GOLD analysis project Ga0066903, IMG submission 67491) | Tropical forest soil microbial communities from Panama analyzed to predict greenhouse gas emissions - Panama Soil - Plot 1 (version 2) | ecosystem: Environmental > Terrestrial > Soil >...
CACGATGTTGGCGCGGTCGGCGATCTGCAGGCTCGCCGCATTGGCCACCACCCGTCTGATGTCACGCGCTGAAACCGGGTTGGCGATGATGCCGATGGTAGGACGCACGCCAACCCTCCCTTGCCGGTGCGCTTGCTTTGGCAAGCGCCGTGCCAGATGTCTGGCTTTGGTTTGGATCAACAAACGAATCGACGCATTGACGAGCTTTGCGGCGCGGGTGATGTCCCCGCGCATGATCGCGACGTTGCCAAACAAAGAATAACGCCGCGCGGCCAGGAAGCGTGAATGGTCGGATCAATGGCCCACTCGCCAAACGGGACACTCAAGGACTCGTCAATAGAGGTCGCCTGTTCGTGCCTCATGGCCGCGCTCCTCCTGGACGCTTGTTGCTGTGACTTTGACGCGTCAGAGGCAATCGCCACTATACTCCGCCTTGAGGCGGGGAAAGAACATTTGTGCGGCGTGGATTTTTGCGCCCCGATGACGGCACGCCGCAGATCGGACACTCAAGCGCGCGAGAGGATCACAGCCGCGTGTGCGAGGCGCTGGTCTGAGCCCGATCGACGACGGTTTCGCAATGGCCAGGGGACGCTTATCGCCAGTATCACGCGGCGACACGGGGCCACAAACCGATGGTGCGCTGGCAACCGCAGAGACCGGCGGTCCCGCTCACGGGTGGGCCGGCACGCCTGGTTCGATGCCGTAACTTGCGTAGATTTGGCGAACGGTGCCCTGGGCGAGCATGTGATCGATCGCCTGATTGACCGCGCTGACAAGGGCATCGTCGGCTTTGCGCATGCCAATCGCCACCTCCCAACGCAGCTCCGGCGTGCTCTCGTAGGCCGGCACCAAAGTGACGGGGCTGTCCTTGTGAGCGAAATTGTAATAACCGATCGTCGCCGGCGATACGAGCGCAGCATCGAGTTCGCCCTTGCCGAGCGCCTCGACCATCTCGTCCTCGAAGGTGAAGGGAATTGTCGGGAGGCCCTTTTGACCAAGACGCACGCTCGCCAGCGATCCGACGATGGCGCCGACCCTTTGATCCTTTTTTAGATCAGCGAAGCCCTTGACGCCCTCGATGCCGGGCCGCAAGCCAATCGCCACGCCGCTGACATTGTAGGGTTTCGAGAGTCGCAGGTGGGCATCGCTGGCAACCTCCGAGTCAACGATCGAGTCAAAGATCACGTCGCAATCGACTCGCCCAGCCTGGTAGGGAAACACCACCCATCCGACCTCGAGCCCGACCCCGAGCTCCTTCGCCAGAGCCTCGGCAAGTTCAACCTCGATGCCGCGACGCTCACCCTTCCGGCTGGAGAACGGCAGCGCATTGGGGTTCGCGCAGACGGTCAGGACGCCGCGGGCTTTAATCGCGTCAAGCGAGCGGGCCAACGCCGTCGTGGGTGCCAAGAGGTAACAAATTCCCGCAACGGCGACCATCGCGAGCAAAATGGGTGGGCAGGAGGTGCGTCGCATCGCTCAAGAGTCCGGCTTGAGGTTGCGAATATAAACGAGAAGGGCCTGAATGTCGGTATCTTTGAACTGTTGGGCGAAGGCCGGCATCTTGCCCGGAGAGCCCCCCACAATGCGACTAATGATGAAGCCGTCATCGCGCGGGGAATTCATCAGCTGCGGACACCGCCCGGCCTTGCGGCCACCGTCCTCATGGCACCAGCCACAGCCGTTACTGATGAACAGGCTCTTGCCCTCAGCGATTTGGGCTGCGGTGTCGGCGGGAGCCGAACCCGATGACCCCTGCTCGGCGGCCCACACCGAAGCGCCTCCTAACACGGCGCCGCAGACCGCTACAGTCAACCTGACTGCCGCGCTTATCACAATGAATCGCTTCATGATTCTTCGACTGTCGCGACCCACGCGCGCTTCCCCTTGACCAGGCGCCGCGCGGTTTCAAAAGCCAGAGCGTCTACGCCACTAGGGCTGGAACGCGACGACCACGCCGCGGTTCCGCAGGGTGGCACCCACGGAACCGCGACGCGAGGCAACAGACTTATTCCAACGTGTAGACAACGAGCGAGCCGGTATCCTTGTCCATGTACTTGTAGGGACCACCGAAGATCTCAGCGTAGTTCTCACCCACCAGACTGGGACCGCCGGTCACGACCGCGATGTATTGTTTGCCGTTGGCCTCATAGCTGATAATGCCGCCATTGTGGGTGGCACCGTCGTTTGCCTTCCACAATTCCTTGCCGGTTTTGGCGTCGTGCGCGTGCAGCCAACCGCGTGCATCCGGCACGAACACCAGTCCGCCGGCGGTCGACAACAGGCTTGCAAGCGGCGGTTCGGGGTAGTCAACCGACCAGGCGACCTTGCCGGTAACTGGATCGCGCGCATCGACGTGGCCGTGGGACTTTTCGCCGGGCGGATCCTTGATGGTGAAGGTGGCGCCGATATTGAGCTGCGCCGCCGGTTCGGTCACAGGCTTGGTCTTGGTGACTTCAAGGTCCATGCACCACTCGTTGGCGACCTTGTAGTAGAGGCCTGTCTGCGGACTATACGTGCCCGCATTCCAGCTCACCCCGCCCATAATGGCCGGGCAAAGGTTTGTCTGCTTGCCCTCCGTAAAATCGCGGCGGCCCTGGAGCTCACCGGTCTTCGGGTCGATGTTCTTGACGAAATTGCTGTTCTTGATGAGGTTGTAGACGTTCTGGACCTTGGCGTCGGCGCGGTCGTAAACGAAGACGTAGCCGCTCTTGTTGGCATGCACGTAGTATTTCTTGCCGTCGCGGTCGATCGCCACGAATTCGCCCGGCGCACTATCGAAGTCCCATGCGTCGTGCGGCAGTTCGGAATGATAGTACTTGAGCTTCCCGGTATCGGGATCAAGGGCAATGACCGAGCTGGTGTATAGGTTTTCGCCGGGGCGCGCACCCGAGTTCATAAAGTCCGGTCCGCTCCAGTCATACAGCGGCGCCGGATTGGCAACTCCCCACCACACCGCGTTCGTTTCGGCGTCGTAGGTGCCGGGCATCCATCCGCCGCCACCGCCGGTCCGCCAGGACTCGTTGCCCCAAGTCTTCTCGGCCTCGGGCGTGCCCGCGACGGTGTCAAACTGCCACACCTTCTGACCGCTCTTGGCGTCGACGCCGAAGATCGGCCCACGGCCCGGCCACTCACCGCCCTGCGCGCCGATAATGATTTTGTCCTTCACGGCGAGGGGAGCACCGGTGAAGCCGACCGTCAGTCTCTGGGAGTTGATGAGTTTGGTATCCCAGACCGGCTGTCCGGTCTTTGCGTCGAGCGCAATCAAACGCCCATCGACGGTGCCGATAAAGAGTTTGCCGTCGCTCATCGCCATGCCGCGATTGTAAGGCGAATGGGTCTGGCGGGCGACAAGCTCATCATCAAGCTTGGGCGTATACGACCACAACACTTCCCCGGTGTCGCCTTTGACTGCGAACACCTTGCTGTAGGATGCCGAAAAATACAGCACCCCGTCCTTTGCCAGCGGCATCGATTGCACGCCGCGGGTCGAGTGGCCGACCTGCTCGATGAACGCCACCTTCAGGTGCTTGACGTTGTCGGCGTTGATCTGATTGAGCGGGCTATAACCCCAGCCTTTGTAGCTGGCATGATAGGTCAGCCAATCCTTCGCGTCAGGACTCTCCAACGCCTTGGCATCCTGAGCCTGCGCCGGAACCGCCGCGAGACCGCTCAGCGCGACAGCCGCGACCAGCGTCGCGGCGCTCATCATTAACTTGGTTCGGAGCTTCATGTTCATTTCGCTAACCCTCTGTAAAACATTGTCCCGTTGCGGCGTTGCTGGTTGTTCAATCCACCGTCGCACCAGACGCCCCTTGGCCGCTTACAGACGTGACGGCATTGCTGACGTCACGCCTGCCTGTTTTTTCTTATCGCGCACTGCTACGGCAGCAGTGCACCCTGGGTCTCGACGTAGACCGCATAGACCGAGGTACTGCCGCAAACGAACAGTCGATTGCGTTTTTTGCCGCCGAAGCACAGGTTGGCGCAGGTTTCGGGCAGATGGATCTTGCCGATCAGATCGCCGCTCGGCGCATAGCAACGCACCCCGTCCTCCTTGGGATCGGCCCAGCCCATGCTGCACCACACATTGCCATCCGTGTCGACCCGCACCCCATCGGTGAAACCGGGCGCGAAGTTTTCAGCAAACACCTTGTCGTTGCTGACCTTGCCGGTACCAACATCCACGTCGAAGACCCGCATATTCGAGCGACCGCCGTGGGTGAGGCCGGTATCGATGATGTAAAGTTTCTTCTCGTCCGGCGAGAACGCCAGTCCATTAGGCTTATCGAAGGTGTCCGTCACGATGGTCGCTTTGCCGGTCTTGCCGTCAAGTCGATAGACCCGGGGCGGCTGTTCGGGCTCAGCCTTGTGGCCCTCGTAGTTGCCAAAGATGCCGTAGCCGGGATCCGTGAACCAAATTGAGTCATCCGCGGCCACAACAATATCGTTCGGCGCGTTGAGCTTTTTGCCGTCGAAATTGTCGATCAGCACGGTGATCGTGCCATCATGCTCGGTCCGCGTTACGCGCCGCGCATCATGCTCACAGCTCAGAAGTCGACCCTGGCGGTCTCGCGTGTTGCCATTGGTATAGTTCGAGGGTTGGCGGTACACGCTCAGATGGCCGTCGTCTTCGAGCCACCGCATGATCCGGTTGTTGGGTATATCGCTCCACAACAGATAGCCGCCATCGCGGAAATAGACGGGGCCCTCGGCCCATCGGAACCCGGTGGCGATCCGCTCAATCGCCGCATTACCGACCTTATATTTGAACTTCTTGTCGAGCACTTCGACCCGAGGGTCCGGGTAGCGCCAATTGGGAAGATCGCCCAATGGCAACTGATCCGCTTTGGCTGACTTGATTGCCAACGTACTGGCAGTGGCGGCGGCCGCCGCCAAGAAGGTCCGACGTTCAATCACACTTTCCTCCCAGGGCTCCGGCATTGGCTTTCTGAGTTACCGGAGCCTTGCATTGCAACAAAGGATTTCCTCATGCGCCCGCACCAGCTGATGCGGCCCTTCACGTCTGCCAAGTGCGCGGAATGCAAATGACCGGACTTTGCAAAGAAGGTGCGTGCGCCATCTTTCCAGCCTGCCCTGGGGTTCCGGGTCGCACCGACCGTTTCGCCGGCATTGCCTTCGCGCCCGCCGCAGAGGTGGCCTACGCTCCCCCTTTCTCTGCACCGACCAAGACGCGATGACTCCAACGAAGAACACGCCACCCTCAGGACGCGGCGAGACGGAGCCTACGAAACTATCCGAGACTGTCAAGCTAAGTTCTTGATCAGACGTTGCCCGCGGACCTGTTCGGCGGTTCCCGTTAGGACTCGCCGTAACCAACGCCTCTCCGCACCCGACGAGGTGACGCGGCGTTGCTCTCCGTCACCCTAGCGGGGTACGACTATCTGTTCCAGCACGTCGAGGACCTCCAGTGCTGGACTTTTGTGCAGCGCGCGATGCCACCGGATGGTGCTGCCCGTGAATCGGTCAAGGTCGGTGCCCCTGCGATCCGCCACCCGCCGACGACATGGATCATGCTTGGATCAGCAGGAGGCTGCAACAGCGAAGAACCGATCAAATGCAATGAATGGTGACACAATCAAAAGTTGTGAAAATGCATTTCTATTACGAAAGCGCGCATCACGGGTGGTGCTGAGTGGACCCAGCGACGCCGTCGAGACCAAAAGTCACGGGCGCAACGACCCGGGGCCCTCTGGGGCCGGCTCGAGCCCGTTGCTGTCAAACGGAGGCTGCGCGTTCGTCCGCACCGACAACGCCGCAGGCGCGACGCGCACCCAAACGCGGTTCGGTCGCAGGCGCTCGGCGGCCGCAACCGGTGCTAGACACCGCGCCAGCGCCTGACCCCATCGGCGCTGCTCTCGGAGGCCAGCCGCCTCTCGCGCGACATGAAATTGACGTGCGCAAGCACTTCGCTGAATGCAAATCCCATCCCGTGGGGATCGAGCGGCCGTCGGAACAACACGGGCACGAGCTCGGCTGCCGACTTGGGCGCCTGTCGACAGGCTTCATCAATGGCGCGACAGCGCCGCTCGTGGTGTTGCCGCAGCTCCTCGATACGCCGATGCAACCCGTAAAAGGGCAGGTCGTGTCCTGGCAGCACTAGACTGTCGCCTGGAAGCTCCGCCCTTAGCGATTCAAGTGAGCGCAAATAGATAGCGAGCGGATCGCCTTCCGGGTCGACGGCCCAAACACTCACATTCGGAGAGATGCGTGCCAGCACCTGATCAGCGGACAGCAACAGCTTCTCGGGCCGGCAGAACAGCATCAGTTGTTCTGGCGAATGCCCGCCGCCGGAAAGGACGTCGAATTCACGGTGCCCAATGTGCAGTCGTTCGCCGGCTATCAGTCGCCGGAACGTCGGCGGCAGGCCAGTCAACATTTTAAGGTAGTTGTGCCCTTGAGTGACGACCTTCGTGGTGGTCTCAACATCCAGTCCGTGGCGCATATAGAATTGTCGAAAGGGTTCCGCATCCAGCGCTCCCGGATCAAGGTGCAGGTTGAGCGCCACGAGATACTCTGTTTGGCTCATGTAGAGGGGCACGTCGAAGCGCTCGCTGAGCCAGCCCGCGCACCCCACATGGTCCGGATGAAAGTGGGTGACGACGATGCGGCTCACCGTTTGGCCGGCGAGCGGGCCCGCTAGAATGGATTCCCACAGCGCGCGCGTCTGGGTGGAGCCGAGGCCGGTGTCGAGCAACGTCCACCCACCTTGATCCTCTAACAGGTAGACATTCACGTGATCCAACTGAAATGGCAGCGGCAAACGCAGCCAATGAATCCCCGGGGCGATTTCCAGCGGTTCACCGGGTTGCGGCGCGATCGGGCGGGGAAAGTCGAAGTCGGGCCCGGCGGCTTTTTTCAGCACAGTCTGATCCATGATTCTTGGCGTCGATTCGGCAGCCATAAATACAGACCGGACCTGCTCGCCGCGTCCGGCGCGGTCGCGCCAGCCTGCCGACGCGGATCTCCTATCGGCTCAGCGTAGATGGTCAGACGGCTACGTCAATGCACCATTGATCGGCCGGCGATGAAGTCCAGTCTTGGACTGAAGCCCGCACGTTGACGGCGAACGCGGTCATGGCGGGCGACGAATTGGATTTGCGGGACGCCAATGTCGGTCGCAGCGTTAGACAGGGCGGCCGTCTCAGGCGTGAGAGGATCGCAAGGAGGATACGGCGAGCAAACCAGATCGGACCTAGGGTGGCGGATTGAGGTGACACATGCTCTAGACGACATGTGCTGAGAGGACCACGACCCTGGTACCGACGACCGTGCGTTGGTAAAGATCGATAGCGTCCTGATTGACCATGCGGACGCATCCGGACGAGACACTTTTGCCGATGGTCCATGGTTCGACGGTGCCGTGGATGCGGTAGAGCGTGTCTTTGTTGTCTTGCCACAGATACATGGCGCGGGCTCCGAGCGGGTTGCCCGGACCGCCATGCATTCCGATGCCACTTTGAAGTTCGGTCAACGTTTTCTTGAGCTCGGGCTGGCGCTGGATCATCTCCTTGGGTGGGTACCAGTCGGGCCATTCTTGTTTGCTGTGAATGGTCGCCACCCCCGACCAGCCAAAACCCTCACGCCCAACGCCAACGCCGTAACGCACCGCTTGTCCGCCCTCTTGTACGAAATAAAGATAGTGGTGCGCCGGGTCGATCACGACCGAACCGGGTGTCTCGATCGTCTCGTAGCGGACGGTTTTGCGCAGATAGGCGGGATTGACTGACGCCAATTTCACCGCGGGTACCGCAAAAGGCCCGTCTTGGATTTGCCCGTAGATCGTCGGGTAGTGCAGCTCAAACGGCGTGTCTGGCACAGGTGGCGGGGGCGCAGGCGGTGGCGGCGTCGATAGGGTCTGCGCCATCGGACCGACTTGAGGTCTGGTCGCACAGCCGCCGAGGGCGACCGCGACGCCGGTGGCCGAGGCTCCGGACATCAAGGCGCGGCGACTGATGATCAGCATGGTGACCTCAATGGTTCGACATCTGTCCTGGCATCTTAGGCGATATGATCCTGGTCGCCGCGGTATCGGGATCCCGACGCGCCCAGGCACAACATTTGCTTTTGGGTTCAAAACGGCTCCGATCGTCCGCGGCAGCCGGGCGGCGACGCGCGCGGCTGCCGCGCAGACTCCCAAGCGGACGTTTCGTCGAACAACGATTCCGCAGTGGCGAAGGCGGGCCGAGCCGTGCAGTAATCGGCGCGATTGACGTCATCGCGCGGCGGACCGTCACGTGCTGTCAGACCACGAACGCAGGTTCCTGTTGACCCGACGGGTCGGGCATCTTGCCACGGCCGATAGCCGGGCCATTCCGCACGTCGTACCGGTATGCTTTACGGTTTTGCAAGGCACCCTTTACATCACCATCGACGAGAAGCCGAAGCGCGTGGCCGGAACGGCACTCAAGCGCGTCCGCAACATCGAGCGCAACCCAATGGTCGCTATCGTGGTTGATCGATACGACGAAGACTGGACGCTGCTTGGCTGGGTGATGTTGCGTGGACGCGCTGAGATCCTGCGCACCGGGACGGAGCACGATCGCGCGCAGGCGCTGCTACGCTCTCGGTACCGCCAGTTGGCGGCGATGCAGATCGCCGAACGGCCCGTCATCGCAGTCCGTTTGGAGCGAGTGACAAGCTGGGGCAACCTGTCCGTGGGTGCGGACGAGACCGACCATGAGGCTCAAGCCTAGCGAGGCCGTTGCGACCGTCCTGGCACAAGTTCCCGTCGTCGCCCCGGAATCCGGCATTCCCGCCGGTTGCGACAAACAACGGTACGTCCGCTCATTTCTCTGATAGAGTTGAGAAGGACATTGCTTGGCGCGCCTGATGGGTGCGACCATCATGTGCGGTCGCGTGTGATGGAGCCTGGCCGCAACTGAGGAGCACGAAAGATGCATGTCGGGCTTACGATGTTTCCGACGGATTACTCAATCTCGCCGCACGATCTTGCCGCGGCCGCGGAGGCGCGAGGTTATGAGTCATTGTGGTTGCCGGAACACAGTCACATTCCCACCAGCCGTAAATCGCCGTGGCCGGGTGGCGCGGAGCTGCCAAAATACTATTACGATAGCTACGATCCGTTCGTCTCGCTGGCTGCTGCCGCCGCGGTGACGAAAACCATCAAGCTTGCGACGGGAATCTGTCTTGTCGTCGAGCGCGATCCAATCCACACCGCCAAAGAGGTGTCGACCGTCGACCAGCTTTCCTCGGGCCGGTTCATTTTCGGCGTTGGCGGCGGGTGGAACGAGGAGGAGATGGCCAATCACGGTACCGCGTTCGCAACCCGGTTCAAGCTGATGCGTGAACGGATCGAGGCGATGAAGCAAATCTGGACGCAATCGACGGCGGCATTCGCCGGCGAATTCGTCAAGTTCGAACCCATGATGCAGTGGCCAAAACCAGTTCAAAAACCTCACCCACCCATCATTGTTGGGGGCGCATTCCCCCACGCAGCAAGACGGGCCATTGCGTACGGCGACGGTTGGATTCCAATCGGCGGCCGCCTCGATCCGCTCGAGGTGCTGCCGCAATTTCGTCAAATGGCAAAGGATGCCGGCCGCGATCCCACGTCGCTCTCCTTTGATGTCTTCGGCGCGCCCCGAGACTTAGAGGTGCTAAAACGCTACCGGGATGCCGGCGTTGATCGGGTCGTCCTGATGCTTCCGCCCAAGCCCCGAGACGCGATCTTGCCCATGCTGGATCAAAGCGCGGCCCTCGTGGCAGCGCTCTGACGAGTCGGCGGACTCGCGGGTTGCGCCTTGTCGGGGACAAAGCAAGGTCAAGAGCGCACACGGTTGGTCGACGATCATGGCGCGGTCCGGAAGCAACCGGACGCACAACACGACAGCGGGACGTTCCTGATCACGGCCCGCAACCAGCAAAAGAGGCCGAGCGATGCCCGATATCGTTTTGAGCTACGAGCAAGCCGTCGAGGCCGCGGAGCTGTTCATCGAGCAGCTCCGACAGGACCTTGCGGATGATGCCGACGGCAACATTCCTTTGAGCAAGGCGATCGAGTTGTTGCAAAGCTCGTTCGAAACCATCAAATCCGTGGCCCATCCGCTTAGGGAACCGTGAAATAGGCCGCGGCGGCGCGCCTTGCTGTCGACCGCCTAAGCGAGGCGGCGGTTTTGACGGGCCCGGTCCGCGGCGGCCGCGAAGGCCTTCTTTGTACCGCGCGCCGGCCGCGCAAGCCATTTGTCAAGGTGGGAACCATGTCTGTTCATCCCCGTGGTCGCGTGGTGTTGCTAACTGGCGCTGCGGGCGGCATCGGTCAGGTCATGACGGAGGCGCTTCTGACGGCTGGGCATTGCGTTGCCGCCGTCGACCGCGACACAAGCAGGCTCGAGCGGCTAGCCTCGGTTTGGACGACCGGCGCCGACAGCAGATTTCATGCGATCTGCGCTGATCTCGGCTCGCAGGCGGGATGCGAACAGGCCGTGGAGGCGACGCGCGTGCAGTTTGGGACGGTGGATGCGGTGATCAACAATGCCGGCATCGGGATGAGCAGCATTCGGCCCGACGCCGAAACGCGCCATCCGAGCATCGAAGAACTGAGCCGCGAAACTTGGGAGCGCTTCCTCGGCATTTTTGTTCACGCCCCCATGGTCATCACGCGCGCGGCCGTTGCGATGATGAAGCAGGGGGGCTGGGGGCGCATCATCAACAACACGACGAGCTATCGTACGATGCTGCGCGTACTTCCCTACGGCGCGGTCAAGGCAGCGCTTGAAGCGATGTCGGCTGTCTGGGCGAAAGAACTCGAGGGAAGCGGCATCACCGTCAATGTCTTGGTTCCGGGTGGCCCAACCGACACGCCCTTTATTGCCGCGGAGACCGGATGGCCACGGGCCGCCATGCTTCGCCCGCAGATTATGGGCCCGCCGGTGTGCTGGTTGCTGTCGGAGGAGTCGAACGGCGTGACCGGAACGAGGATCACGGCAGCGCGCTGGGATCCGGATCTGCCGACCACGCAGGCGGCGCAGCGGGCGAGCCGTGCCATTGGCTGGCCAGAGCTTTCGGCGGACGCCGTGTGGCTTTCATCCCAGCCAACGTGAGCGGCCCCACGCCCGTGTCGGGGCACGTTTCGGGCCAGACCCGCATTAAGCGGGCGTTTGCGTCTATGAGGCCGCAGTCGCGGGTGGGCGTCAAGGCCAAGTAGGGTGCTTGGCGCCGCCGTTTTGCACCTGCGGCCGCCGCTCAAAAGATTCGGGACCGACGCGCACGCCAACGACCCGCGTCCGCGCTTGAGCGATATGGTCAAGCTTGCGGCAATACTCCACGATCTGATGGTCATCTATGCCAAGAATGGAGCGCGCCCTGAGAAACTGAACGATCCCTCGGACCAGTTGCCAGCCTCGCTCGATCAGATTGGGTTCGAAACGATACGGCGAATCGATCGCGACGTCAGGCAAATAGCGGGCATCTCCGGCATGACGATATCCCATCACGGACAGCGGCATTTGCGGAACAATATCAGCGTAGTTGATCAACCGATAGCTCGGCGGTTTGACCCACAGATCAAAATAGATGTTGCCGACCCGCGGCGATCCAAATGTATAGCAGGCGGCGACCTGATCATCACCCAGCACCGCCGACGCAATCTGCGCCAGCGCCCCACCCAGGGAATGCCCCGTGATATAAATCGGTATCAAACCATTGGTGCTGATCTTTAACTGTCGCATCTTATCAAGAATTCCTTGCGCGCCGTCGTTTAGCATGACGAAAGCGCTATAAAAGCCCTCGTGGACCTTCAGGTTTCGATCGGTTGCATCCGGGTGGATCAATCTCGCGTTAAGGTTGGTTCTCCAGTTGACTGACGATTGCGTTCCCCGAAACGACAGCACGATGAGGTCCTTGCCTTCGGCGATGTAGGCAAAACCGTCGCAAAGGCCGTTGTGGAAGGCCGTAAATTGCCTAAATCCAAATCCTGCGAGTTCCTTGGGAACCGCTATCGCGCTTGTTGCCTCAATCCGGGCGTCATAGGCAAACGCTGCCAAATACGCCATCAGCGCGGCGGTGCGGTCCGAGTAGGCAGCACGCAGGGATGGCAGGTCGGCTGGCCGCCACGGCGGAACCGGAATAGGGCCGGATGGAAGATCTCCCATCGCTGGGCTTTCCTGGATTGATTGGCAATCCTGCGCGCGATCGTCGCGCCGGAATGGGTCGCAGGGTTGAAGTTCGCAAACGCATCTAGCGTCTCGACGAGGGATCCCCGCCGCCTGATGCCCGATGCAATACCGACGTCCGAAACCGCTGGCAAGCGGTCGCGTTCC
>Ga0066903_100003981_pt1 | contig 12299 bp, 10 predicted proteins | sample PanSoiMetaGPlot1_FD_67491 | JGI IMG/M metagenome (GOLD analysis project Ga0066903, IMG submission 67491) | Tropical forest soil microbial communities from Panama analyzed to predict greenhouse gas emissions - Panama Soil - Plot 1 (version 2) | ecosystem: Environmental > Terrestrial > Soil >...
ATCGGTGGTACGGCGTCCGCGGCTTTTTCCGTTGGCTCGAGAGCAAGACCTACAAGATGCATGTGCGGGTCTTGCTCAGTCGCTATCGCGCTTACATTACCTGTCCGAAATGTAATGGGGGACGCTATCAGCCTGAGGCGCTCAACTACAAAATTCCGGAAACCGGAAAGCGGAAACTGGAAAGCAAAGATTTGGGCAGCAAAGCTCGCGACGAAAAACTTTCCGCAATCCGCAATCCGCAATCCGCAATTGTCCTTACTCTTCCCGAGTTCCAAGCGCTTTCGATTTCCGATGCGCGCGATTTTCTCTGCAACGTCGACATCCCCGTTGGCGACAAAACGGCCCAAATGTTGCGTCACGAAATCTCTGCCCGCCTGAACTATCTGTGCGAGGTCGGCGTCGCCTATCTCACGCTCGATCGCTCGACGCGCACGTTGAGCGGCGGCGAAGTCCAGCGCGTGAACCTTACGACATGTCTCGGCGCATCGCTGGTGAACACCCTGTTTGTCATGGACGAACCGAGCATTGGATTGCACCCTCGCGACGTCGGCCAGCTGGTGCGGGTGATGCATAATCTGCGCGACAAAGGCAACACGCTGCTCGTCGTCGAGCACGAGGAACAAATCATTCGCGCCGCGGATAATTTGATCGATCTCGGCCCTGGCCGCGGCGAGCACGGCGGTGAGCTCGTGTGGAATGGACCACTAGAGGATTTTCTCAAGCGCGGATTCGCAAATCCGGGGAGCGCACGCATTCTGCGTGCTGGTGAAGGCATTCTGCCTTCACGAACTTCATCCGACCTATCAACGAGTCCGCATGCAGTGGCGAATCGAGGTCGTTTCAATCGAAGTTCGTCGTCGCAGAATGCGGCGACCAGCATGCTGCAAGCGTGCACTCCGCAATCCTTAACTCGCGATTATCTCAGCGGCCGCAAATCAATCCCCATTCCGAAATCGCGGCGAAAATGGATCTCTTGGGTCAAGATCACTGGCGCGCAGGAGCACAATCTGAAGAAGATCGACGTCGATGTACCGCTAGGCGTGTTCGCGTGTGTGACCGGTGTTTCCGGTTCCGGTAAATCCACGCTGATTCACGATGTGCTTTACCGGAATCTCTTGCGCGCAAAGGGTCGATCGTCAGATCGCCAGCCTTCGCAAAGCTACGGCTTGGCAGGAGAAGTCGGCGCATGCGAGGCAATCGTCGGAGCGGACCGGTTTGGCGACGTGGTGATGGTCGATCAATCGCCGCTCGCGCGCACGCCGCGTTCAACTCCGATTCTTTACCTCGGTCTGTTTGATCGCGTGCGCGAGTTGTTTGCCGCCCAACGGGAAGCAATAGCGCAAGGATTCGCCCCCAGCGCGTTTTCTTTCAACTCTGGCAGCGGCCGGTGCGAACGTTGCTCCGGTGCTGGCTACGAAAAGATCGAGATGCAATTTTTGAGCGATCTTTACGTGCGCTGCGCGGAATGCGAAGGCAAACGATTCCAGCCGCACGTGCTAAGAGTGCGACTACAAGGAAAATCAATTCACGATGTGCTGGAGCTGACGGTCAGCGAAGCCATTCAGTTCTTCGCGCAGATCGGCCGGCAAACGGTTGAACCCCCACTTGGCGCTACAAGTCCGCCTCTCCCTGCCAGGGAGAGGAATGAGGTGAGGGTCCATCCGTGCATGCAGATTGCGAATGGGCTCAAAGTGCTCGAGGACGTCGGGCTCGGTTATTTGCGGCTCGGTCAGCCGTTGAACACGCTTTCTGGCGGCGAATCGCAAAGATTGAAAATGGTCGGACACTTACGAGAGGCAGAAAACGCCGAACGCTCAACGTCTAACGCTCAACGCTCAACTAGGGAAGCAATTGGCAATCGGCAGTTGGCAATTGGCAATTTGTTCATCTTCGACGAACCGACCACGGGACTACATTTCGATGACGTCGCGATGTTGCTGGAATTATTTCAGCGGCTAGTCGATCGCGGGCATTCGATCGTGGTGATCGAACACAATCTTGAAGTGATCAAATGTGCCGATTGGATCATCGACCTCGGCCCCGAAGCTGGTGAAGCGGGCGGCGAAGTCGTCGCGACCGGAACGCCGGAGCAAGTCGCGAGCGTCGGGCATTCGCACACTGGGAAATTTCTGCGACGTGTTCTGGGAAGCGCCGGTGCCCCGCCCGCAGTCCGAGGCGCCTGGCCTCGGATCTCGCAGCGCGTTTACGCGGATGATACTGACGCGTTCGGCCTGCGGGCGGCGGAAGCGCCATTCGACGAGGAGCCCGCGCTCCCCATGCACCGGAACGGCGCGATTCACGTCCACGGCGCGCGGGAGCACAATCTCAAGAACATCGACGTCAAAATTCCGCGAGAGCAGCTGGTCGTCATCACCGGTCTGAGCGGGTCCGGCAAATCGACCCTCGCGTTCGACATCTTGTTTGCAGAAGGACAGCGTCGCTTTCTCGACAGCATGTCGCCGTATGCGCGCCAATTCGTCGAACAACTCGAAAAACCAGATGTCGATCTGGTCAGCGGATTGCCACCCAGCGTGGCAATTGAGCAGCGCGTCACGCGTGGCGGAGGCAAATCTACTGTTGCGACGGTGACCGAAGTTTATCATTTCCTTCGCCTCTTGTTCGCGAAAGTCGGGACGCAATTTTGTCCCGACTGTGATTTGCCGGTCGCAAAACAGAGCGTGGCCTCGATCGTGAAGCAGATCGAAGGCGCTTCAAAGCGGGGACCATTGAAGGTCCTCGCTCCACTGGTGAAAGCGCGCAAAGGATTTCATAGCGATGTCGCACGCTGGGCGGAGCGTCAGGGGTTCGACACGCTCTATGTCGATGGACGATTGGTCCCACTCTCCCGTTTTCGGAAGCTAGAGCGGTTCAAGGAGCACACCATCGATGTGGTCGTGGGCGTGATCGATCGGAAGCGACTCACGCAGGCACGTGACGTCGCGCGACGCGCACTTGAGATCGGGCGTGGCACGGCACGTCTGCTCGGTTCAAAAAATCGACTCACGGTCGTCAGCACAGAAATGAGTTGTCCAAACTGCGGCCGCGCGTTCGAAGAACTTGATCCTCGATTGTTTTCATTCAATTCGCCCCATGGCGCGTGCGAAGAATGCGGCGGCTTCGGCGAAATTTGGGACCGAGATTTCCAAACGATCGCGAGCCGTGACGGCGAATCGGTTTTGGAAAGCGAGCTTGCCGTTGAACGCGAATCGGAATGGATTGAAGAAGGCGAAGCGCGCGCGTGTCCAAGTTGTCACGGCTCACGCCTAAATACGGTGGCGCGTCACGTGCGTGTGCAAGGCTACACGATTGATCAATTCACGAATCTTTCGGCAAGCGAAGCAGCGCGCACGATCGGCAGGCTGAAATTCAGCGGAACACATCAAACGATCGTCGCTGGTCTTATTCCCGAAATTCAACAGCGACTGCGTTTCATGGAAACGGTCGGGCTCGGTTATCTCGCTCTCGGGCGTTCCGCAAAGACATTGAGCGGCGGCGAGTCGCAGCGCATCCGCCTGGCCGCGCAGCTTGGCTCGAACTTGCGCGGGGTTCTTTACGTGCTTGACGAACCGACCATCGGTTTGCATCCACGGGACAATTTGCGCTTGCTCGACACTCTCACGGCGTTGCGAAACAAGGGCAATTCGCTCGTCGTTGTCGAGCATGACGAAGAAACAATGCGGCACGCCGACCACATCGTCGATCTTGGGCCGCGCGCAGGAATTCACGGCGGCGAAGTCGTGGCGGCTGGACCACTGCGTGACATCGAGAAGAATCCACATTCGGAGACCGCCCGTTGCCTGAAGGCGCCGCTTCCCCATCCCATCCGAGGATCGCGCCGATCGCTGCGCGATGTCGAAAACTGGATCGAAGTTCGCCGCGCGCGGGCGAACAATTTGAAAGATATTAATGTGCGTTTTCCCCTGGGGAGGCTTTCGGTCATTACGGGAATTTCCGGTAGCGGCAAATCGACATTGATGCACGACGTAATCTGCCCGGCGGTGCGCGAGCAGTTGAAGGAAAGGAAACGCGCTGGAAATGGCGAGCTGTTCAAACTCGTTAGTGGCGCGCAAGAGATCGACGCTGTTTATGAAGTCGATCAATCGCCCATCGGTAAAACGTCGCGCTCGACGCCCAGCACGTACGTGAAAGTGTTCGACGAGATTCGGAATCTTTACGCGCAACTGCCGGTCTCTCGCGTGCGCGGCTATTCGGCGAGCCGGTTCTCGTTCAACGCCGAAGGCGGCCGTTGCGAGACATGCAAAGGTCAGGGCGTGACCAAGCTGGAGATGAATTTTCTGCCTAGCAGTTACGTGCCCTGCGAAGACTGCCGCGGCCGGCGTTACAATCCGCAAACACTGGAAGTCCTCTACAACGAGAAATCAATCGGTGACGTAATAGACATGACCATCGAAGAAGCGGCGCAATTTTTCTCCGCGCATCCAAAAATTGCGCGTCCGCTTTCCCTACTGGTAGACACCGGCCTTGGCTATCTCAAGCTAGGGCAACCGAGCCCGACGTTGAGCGGCGGCGAAGCGCAACGCCTTAAGCTGGTAACCCAACTGAAACGCGGGGTCAGCCGCGCGGCGGACGAACGGATTCGAAAAATGCGCAAACCGGGATCGACATTGTATTTGCTTGAGGAACCGACGATTGGGCTGCACATGGCCGACATTGAACTGCTCCTCAACGTGCTGCATCGGCTCGTGGACGAAGGGAATACCGTGATCGTGATCGAACACAATCTCAGTGTGATCACGGAAGCCGATTACATCGTCGATCTTGGCCCCGAAGCGGGGGACGCTGGCGGAGAAGTGGTTGCGAGCGGTACACCCGAGCAAGTTGCTAAGAACCGAGTCAGCCGCACCGCACCGTTTTTGCGCAAAGTTTTGAACATACGGCATGTTCTGTAGCCGCCCTGCGGGCAATGCGTGCGCTTCGTTACGCAGCGAAGCAGCTACAGTTTGATTGCGCGACTTCAGAACGTCGCGCACAATCGCGACGAAAATGCTCGCATATTACCTGCACAGTCTCGATCCGATCATTTTTAGGATCTACGACAATGTCGGGCCACGATGGTACGGCTTGGCGTATGTGCTGGCGTTTGCCTCGAGTTATCTGCTTTTTCTCTGGCTGGCTAAGCGCGGCTACGCCGATCTTCCGCCAGAACGAGTTGGCGACTTTATCACCGGCTGCGCGCTCTTTGGCGTGATCGTTGGCGGACGGCTCGGCTACGTTTTCTTCTACAAACCCGAAATGCTCCGCGAGCCCTTATCGATTTTGCGGGTCTGGGAAGGGGGCATGTCGAGCCACGGCGGAATGTTTGGCCTCTTGGCGTTCACTTTTTACTACGCGCATCGACACAAAATCTCGTGGACGAATCTCGGTGACAATCTGGTCGTCACCGCGCCGATTGGGTTGTTCTTTGGGCGCTGCGCCAACTTCATCAACGGCGAGCTTTATGGGCGCATCACGAATGTTCCCTGGGCGATGCAATTCCCGAAGGAACTGCTCGATCATCCGCAGGAAGCGGATCGGGCAGTCGCCGCGTGCGCGAGAATCGATCCGGCACTCACGACGCCGGACACGATTGTCAATGCGGCGCACAGCCATCCAGAAGTAGCAGGCGCGTTGCGCTCAATTCTTTCGCCGCGCCATCCGTCGCAGCTTTACGAGGCCTTTTTCGAAGGAATCGTACTCTTCGCGATTTTGTCGTTTGTCCGGACGCGCAGGCGCCAGCCCAACGGAGTTTTGACCGGGCTGTTTTTCATCTGCTATGCGAGTTTTAGAATCATTATTGAAAATTTCCGCGAACCTGATGCCGAGTTGATCGGCCCTTTCACGCGGGGCCAGTTCTTTTCGTTCTTTTTGATTGTCATCGGCGTCGCGTTTGTCGTCGTGGCAAAGAGGTACCCGGCGTACCCGAAGAGAATCCCTTCGTAAGGGCTTTGTCATGTCGAGCGAAGTCGAGCCATCTCTGAATTATTTAGGCAGTAAGAGATTTCTCCACTTCGGTGCGCTTTGGTCGAAATGACAAGTGGCGTTTCGGTAAAACGGCGCTATTACTTATTCCGGTGAAGCAGGAATGCTCGTTCCGGAAATCTTAGCGGCCGGAGGCGGTCTCCTCTTTGCGTTCGATCACGCGACGATCGCAGGAAAAATTGTTCTCTCGCTTCTCGCCGTCGCTTCCATCTTCAGTTGGTCGATCATGATCACGAAACTGCGCGTGATCCGCTTCGCGCGAAGACAGAACGCACGTTTCCTCGCTGCTTTTCGGCAAGATCGACAACCGCTGCGTCTCTTTGAGAAGAACGCACGATTTCCCGGGTCGCCAGTTTTTAACGTCTATCGCGCAGGCTGCCAGGAGATGACATTTCATCTGCTCGGGTCGCCTGAAGTAGATGACACGTTTCGCGCTCGACTCGACATCGCAGACAAAATTTCGCCTGCGCAAATGGGCGCGGTCAACGCGGCAATGGAGCGCGCCGTGGGCGAGACAGCACTTTCACTTGAATCGCAGATGATCTTGCTCGCCACGGCGGTAAGCGGTTCGCCCTTTCTGGGATTGCTCGGCACGGTGTGGGGCGTCATGGACGCGTTCACCGGCGTAGCTGAGGCCGGCGCGCCAAATCTTGTCGCCATGGCGCCGGGCGTGTCTGGCGCGCTCATTACAACGGTGACCGCGCTCTGTGTCGCCATCCCGGCGATGTTTGGTTACAACTTTCTTGTCACCAGTATTCGCGGAATCATCGTGGAGATGGACAATTTTGCGGCCGAACTCGCATCCGAGTTTGAGCATAAATACGTCGATCACGGCGGGCGCCTGCCTGCCGTAGCCTCGGTACAGGCGGCTGAATCGGCTTTTCGCAGGTGAGACGTTACTCACAACGCCAGAGTCTCTCCACGCTGAGCGAGATCAACGTCACACCGCTGCTCGATCTGGCGTTTGTTCTACTCATCATTTTCATGATCACAACGCCGTTGTTGGAAAGCAGCATGAACCTGGTGATCCCATCAAGCGGTGCGAAGAATCCGCCGATCAACAGGTCGCAGGTGCGCACCGTTTCGATCGATCGCACCGACACGATCCGGTTTAACAATCGGGTAGTTGATTTGGAAACGCTCACCGCGCAACTGAGCGAGTTAAGACAGAAGAATCCGGATGCCGCAATCGTGATTCGGCCGGATCGCGAATTGCCCGTGCAAAAATTAATCGGATTGATGGATGCCGTGCAGCGCGCCGGAATCACCAAAGTCGGCATCGCCACAAAAGCGGAAACAAAGTGAGACACGAATTTCACGAATCCGCACAAAAGGATTATGAGGTTCGTGATAATTCGTGTCGGGCCCCTGCCCGTTTTTGGCGAAACGTCACTCTGATTGCTCTTGCGCATCTTGCCCTGATCGCGGGACTGATTCGCTGGAGTGTGGCAGCAAAGGTCCCGTCAAATCCGGAGAGCATCCTCTGGTTCGGCCGCGCTGAAAATCTCGCCCTTGAAGAATCGGCAAAGCAGGAATCGCCGTCGAAGCATGCAACCGCTTCGCCTGAATCGCGACCGTTGAAAAATGATGAAGCCGAGAAGGAAAAACACCGTGTAACCACAGCGAAAAGCAAAATCGAATTGCCATCACCGACTCCAAAAACGACTCCAACGTCGACACCTGCGTCAAAGCCAAGCACAACGCCGGCACCAAAACCAAAGCCAACTCAAAAACCAATCCCGAAACGAACCCCGAAAGAGACGCTAGTCGCGAAAGCTTCTCCCAAACCAAAAACGAAGCTGACTTCCGAGAAATTCAGCGAGACGTCGGCGAAAAATGAGAAGAAAATTCTGCCGAAAAATGACTCCCAATCTCAGAGCGGCAGAGGAAAAACGACTTCAGCGGGCAAAGCCGGGAGTGCACCCGGTGGAAATAGTGCGTCGGAGTTTGGCTGGTACGGCAACATGCTGCATGACCGCCTTTACAGCGCGTGGATCCAACCCACTACCAACGTCGCTTCTGGAACTAAAATTTCGACTCTCGTCAAACTCCGCATCGAGAAGGACGGGCGGGTTTCGAAGTTCGAAATCATCAAGCCGTCCGAAAACGTCGTGGTAAATGAATCCGTTGAGGCGATCGCAAAACGAGTGAGTGAGGTTGACCCGCCGCCAGCCGGCTTGATCAACGGCGATCATTACGATGTGAAAATCAATTTTGAATTAAACACAGACCAGGGAACAGAGAGCCGATAATTCAGAGCTCACCTGGTTAATGAAAGTTGGAGAATCTTACGGCGCGATGATGCTGCTCTTAGAGGCGCCGAAATTCAATATCCGTAGTAGTAGGCACCGCCATAATAACCGTAATACGGATAGTATGGATAATAATCTGGTCCGTAATAAGTGTCGTAGCGGGCCTCCGGCGTGCGGTTCGTGTCAACGTAGTAAGCTTCGGCGCACCCGCTTAGCGAAAGAGCAAAGAGTCCTGCGCTCAGCAACGAAAGGATTGCTGCCGCGACATCCCGATGGGCTTTGATGAGTGATCTCACAACCAGCTTTTGCCGCGCTGATTTGACCACAACGGCTCAAACAAACGCAAGCCAAAAAAAATTGAGCAAGCACGCGTTGCAAATCAATAGCCGTACATGCCGTAGTAACTGGGATAGTAGCGTGGGCCGTAAGCGTCATAGTAGCGGACGCCGGAGCGTACGATCGTACCATCGTAAGTCGGCCCGTAATAGTACGAATACGGGTACGTCGTATAATAGGCCGTCGGATAATAACCGGTGTCATACGCAGTCACGTAAGGCCCCTCTGCACATCCGCCCAGAAAAGTCGCAACGGCGCCTGCACAAAGGATCGACAGCAGCAATGCTCGCTTGGATTTCATTTTCGTTTTCATCAGATACTCCCCTTTCTTGAATTCTGAATTTCCCTTTCTCTTTCGCGAAGCCGCGGACGCGCCTCCGCGTGTGGCCTGCTGGTCCCGTGACACGACGGTCTCACCAGCAAACCTTCTAATATGATTCGCACCAAATGGTCCCATCGGTCGCCCCTTTCGCTTAACGCCATTTGCGGGAAAAGGCTCTGGAGCCGTGGGGCTAGGAGCACAAGTCTGCTGTAGCGTGCGCTGTCCTCAGCGCAGCAATTCGGCCCAGACCAAAAATCCGCTGAGGGCAGCGGGCACTACAGCCCGAGATCTGTTTTTGAGCGCACTCCACACCTGGCGCTGGCTTTTGCGGTAACATCCGTCCTCGATACCGTCCACCAAATCATGAAGCAAAATTTTCCTTGGGTTGCAGCATTCGTGACAATTGTGGTTGCAATGTTCGCGCAGGGCCAGTCCCCATCGCCTTCACCGGCAGATTTCGATGTCATCATTCGAAACGGGACGGTTTACGATGGCACGGGTGCCGAGCCGCGACAGGCCGATGTTGCGATTCGCGGCGATCGCATTGCCGGTGTCGGCGATTTCAAATCGGCCGGAGCAAAGACGGTCATCGACGCGAAGGGGCTCGCTGTCGCACCAGGCTTTATCAACATGCTTTCCTGGTCAACCGAATCGCTGATTCAAGATGGCCGTTCGCAGAGCGAAATCCGTCAGGGAATCACGACGGAGATCATGGGCGAAGGCGAATCGATGGGACCAGTAAACGACCGTGTGCGCGAGTACATGCTGCAAACGCAGGCAGATATCAAATACGATATTAAATGGAACACACTCGGGGAATATTTGCAGTATCTCGAAAAACGCGGCATCTCGTGCAACGTCGCATCATTCCTGGGTGCGACTACCATTCGCGAATATGTAATCGGATTTGAGGATAAACAGCCGACGCCGGAGCAGCTTGAGCAAATGCGCGAACTGGTGCGCAAAGAAATGAAAGCCGGCGCGCTGGGAATCGGCACGTCACTGATTTATCCACCGGCATTTTACGCGAAAACGGATGAGCTGATCGAGCTGTGCAAGGTAGCGGCAAAATACCAGGGCAAATATATCTCGCACATGCGCAGCGAAGGTAATCAGTTGTTCGAAGCGCTCGACGAACTGCTGCGGATCGCGCGTGAAGCGAACATTCCGGCAGAGGTTTATCACATCAAAGCAGCCGGCAAAAGAAATTGGCCGAAAGAAGACGAACTGCTCGCGCGAATCGAACACGCGCAAAAGGAAGGACTCAACGTCCGCGCCAACATGTACACCTACACTGCTGCCGGCACCGGGCTCGATGCCTGTCTGCCTCCGTGGACTGAAGACGGCGGTTATCCTGCGTTGTTCAAGCGGCTGCGCGACCCCGCGACGCGCGAGAAAATCAAAGCCGAAGTAAAAATCGACAGTGACAAATGGGAAAATCTTTATCTCGCCGCTGGTTCGCCGGACAAAATTCTTTTGGTCGGCTTCAAGTCGGAGAAACTCAAACCGCTGACCGGCAAGACACTTGCCGAAGTGGCGAAGATGCGCGGGAAAGATCCAATCGACACGGCGATGGATTTGATTGCGGAGGACGAATCACGCATCGGCACGATTTACTCCTTAATGTCCGAGGAGAACGTGAAGAAGGAATTGTGCAAGCCTTGGATTTCTTTTGGCTCGGATGAAGCATCGCAAGCGCCGGAAGCGCCGTTTACGAGATCCAATCCACATCCGCGCGCCTACGGGAACTTCGTGCGCGTGCCCGGGAAATACGTCCGTGACGAGAAAGTTCTCTCAATGAGCGACGCCATTCATCGGCTGAGCGGGTTGCCTGCCACGAATCTCGGTCTGGATCATCGCGGACTTCTCAAGGAGGGAATGTTTGCCGATGTGGTTGTGTTCGATCCGGCAACGATCACAGATCACGCCACGTTTGAAAAACCGCATCAATACGCGAGCGGCGTCAAACACGTTTTCGTGAACGGCGTGCAAGTGATCAAAGACGGAGAGCACACCGGTGCCAAACCCGGCCGGGCGTTGTGGGGACCGGGAAAACCCAAATAATCACGTTATTGGCTTTGCGGCCCTGTGCATCACATGGGTCGCATGTGATTGATTAGGCACTTCCCTACTTCCCTCGAAAGAGAGACACGCGAATGCGCTGTTTACGACGTATTTTCTCACAGAGAAAGAGCTTAAGTTATGGCAATTGTTCCATGGAGACGAGAGGAACGCTCACTGGCACAGCCCACCGGCGATCCATTCAATTACTTGCGAAGTCAGATCAACCGCGTGTTTGATGATTTCTGGGGAGAATCGTGGTTAGCGCCCGGTCGTGAAGTGCGTGCCGGTTTCTGGCCCCAGGTGGACGTCACTGAGACGGACAAGGAGATCAAAGTGATCTGCGGAGATTTCAGGTGTGGAACCCAAAGACATTGATGTGAGCGTCGAGGACGGAGTGCTGACCATCAAAGGCGAGAAGAAATACGAGCGCGAAGAAAAGGAGAAAGGGCAGTATCGAATGGAGCGCAGCTATGGCTCATTTGAACGCGCCATCGAATTGCCTGCCGAGGTGGACGAATCGAACGCAAAAGCCGAGTTCAGGAAGGGCGTGCTGCGATTAACACTTCCCAAGCGCCCCAGAGCACCATCGCGCCGGAAGAAAATCTCTGTAACGTAAAACACGAGCTGTCATCCCGAGCGGAGCGCAGCGAAGTGGAGCGATCCTGATGAACTGTCTTTAAGGTAACTTAACGGGATTCTTCGACTGCGTTCCGCTGCGCGTCACGTCGCTCAGAATGACAGGCTCAATGCCGGCGCAGGTTGAAAACGAAGCGTCCCGGGGCGAACTTTAGTTTTTCGATGGACCCAATCAGGAACATTAAGTTGCGCTGGCTTCATGGCGCGCTACAGGATCTGACCTCCGAGCTATCGCGTTTCCAATTTTCCAGGTTTGCGCCGCACGCATGGGAGCCGGCAATCAATGCGTATCGCTGCAAAAATTCCATTCGCATTTGCGTTGATCTGGCGGGCGTTGAGCGCGCGCTCATCGACCTCACGGTTGAACCGCGGCGCGTGGTGATTCGCGGAACGCGCGAACTGCCGGAGCCGACCGAAGATGAGGGATGCGCCCTGCAATGGCTGGCTATGGAGATCGATTACGGCCCGTTCATACGCGAAGTGCCATTGCCGACCGAAGTGGAAATTGACCAGGCACACGCAGAGCAACGAAACGGGCTGCTCTGGATTTCACTGCCGTTAAAAGAGCAATGAGCACGAAAGAAATCAGCGCTTTGCGCGCAGGCGGTGAATTCAAACCGGGGGCACAGAGCACGATCGCAGCGGGCACGGGCGAAACTCAAATGCCGCATATCCCGGAGGAATTGTCGATCCTGCCGATACGCGGGCTT
>Ga0066903_100003982_pt1 | contig 12297 bp, 11 predicted proteins | sample PanSoiMetaGPlot1_FD_67491 | JGI IMG/M metagenome (GOLD analysis project Ga0066903, IMG submission 67491) | Tropical forest soil microbial communities from Panama analyzed to predict greenhouse gas emissions - Panama Soil - Plot 1 (version 2) | ecosystem: Environmental > Terrestrial > Soil >...
TTCTTTGCGCAGCAGAGCGGCGCGGCGGCGGACTTCACCCTGATTTCCGATTATGAACTGCCGAGAACCGCTGGCTTCGCGATCAGGAAGGACGAACCCCAGTGGAAGGAGTTCGTCGACCGGACGCTGCTCGAACTCGAAGCATCCGGCGAGGCCGCAAAGATTTTCGCTGCCTGGTTCGCGCCGGTGCCGCGCACGTTCCGGATCGAGCCCGACAATTGAGACCCTCAAGCGTGATGACTTCTCTTCGCGTCGTCATCCCCATGCTCTAGCTTTCCGCCCGATGCAGCGGGACCGCCAATACGAACTCGGTCCCCTCGGCATTCCCATTGTGGCTGATCGTCGCCCCCAATTGCTTTGAAAGTCCTGCGACGATTCGCATGCCCAATCCCGTGCTCCTGGCCAGGTCAAAGCCCGCTGGCAACCCGGCGCCGTCGTCGCGCACGGATATGAGCGCAGTGTTTTCGCCGTGTCGGGCCACGCGTACCCAAATGCGCCCATCCGGGCGATCCGACAAACCATGCTTGACCGCGTTGGTGACGAGCTCATTGACGATCAGCGCCAGCGAAATCGCTCGATCGGGGTCGAGCTGCATGCCCGGCGCGGCGTCGAATTCCAGTTTGCAGTGCGAGCCCGCGCTCATTGCGTCGCCGCACACCTCTTGCAGGTACCGGCCAAGATTGATGCTTTCAACGTCCGCATCATAGGATAGGCGCTCGTACGCGCGCCCGATGGCGGAGATACGACCCGTCGCTTCGGCCAGGTGCGCCTTGATGACGTCATCGTCCACCGTATTTGCCTGCAAATAGAGCATGCCGGATACGATCTGCAGGCTGTTCTTCACGCGATGGCTGATTTCCTTCAGCAAGACCTGGTGGCGATCGAGGGCCGACTTGAGCTGGCGCTCACGGCGTTGGCGCTCGATAGCCATGCCCAGGATGTTGGCCGCCCCCTGCAGGAACGCGATATCGTGGTCGCTGAATTCGCCCTCGGATCGGCTGTCAACCTCGAGGACCCCGTAAGGGGAGCCGTCGCCCTGAAGGATGACATTCATGGCGCGGCGGATGCCGTGTTCGACGAGCAGCTCTGGGGTTCTAAATCGTTCCTCATTCTCAAGGTGATTGCTGATCACGGGTTTGCCCGTGCGCAAGGCGAAGCCGGAAGGGGATTCCAGATCGGCGCCGACTGTCGCCACGCCGACAATTCCGTCATGCCAACCCACGCCGGCGCGGACCAAAAGCCGGTTTTGCGCCGGCGTGTACTCCAGAACCTTGCAAAACTCTGCTTCCATTCCCTCGGCCGTGAGGCGTGCCGTCTGATCTAGCAAATCGAGAAGCGGGGCCCCCTGCAGGGCCAGCACGCCCAATTCCGCCAGGATTTCCTGTTGGCGAATGCGCAAATGCAATGCGTGCGTCGTGAGGTCGACAGTTTTCGCTGCGTCTTTGGGGGGTTCGATCACCGGCGCGGGGTTGTGAGATTGATCTATTGGTCGGTCCATGGACATCATTTGTGGACCCTCTCTGCCTCACTCCACGGTACCTGTCGAGCCCTCGCAGCGAAAGGAGTAGCACGCGATCTGCTCAATCGCTGGCGGTAGTCTACTTAATGACCGCGCATCGCTTATTAATGACCGCGCATCGCTTAGCCCGCATGAAATGCGGGGCCGTCCTCGAATTTCGCTTCGCTCCATCCGGGCTACTGACCGCGCAGCCGATTCAACACCTCCGTCGAGGCGAAGCCGTCCGGGATCAGGCCGGTTCGCGCCTGGAAGTCGCGGATCGCGACGCGAGTCTTGGCGCCGAGCAGCCCGTCCGGCTCGCCGACGTCGAAGCCGCGGCTCACAAGAAGCTGCTGCAGCTCGAGGCGCTCGGAGCGGGTGAGCGCTCGCTCCTCGCGTGGCCAGCCCTGGACGAACGGCCCCTGTCCGCGCAGCCGGTCGGCGAGGTGGCCGATGGCCAGTGCATAGGCCTCGGCCGGATTGTATTTCATGATGACGCGGAAGTTGTTGAGCATCAGGAATCCCGGACCACGCGCGCCGGCGGGGATCATGAGATACGCGCGCTCCGCCGGCCGTGGGAAGGGTTGGCCATCCGGCCGGCGAAGGCCGAGCTTCTCCCACTGGGCGATGGTGAGCTGGCGCGAGCGGTCGGCCATCATGTAGTCGAAGCCCGGCGGAACCACCACCTCGTATCCCCAGCCTTGGCCGGTTGCCCAGCCATCCTTCTTCAGGTTGTTGGCCGTCGACGCAATGACATCGGGAACCGAGGAAACGACGTCGCGGCGGCCGTCGCCGTCGAAGTCGACCGCATAGCGCTTGAAGGCGGTCGGCATGAACTGGGTCGGACCGAACGCGCCGGCCCACGAGCCCTTGAGATCATCGGGCCGGACGTCCCCGTGGTGGAGGATCTCGAGCGCGGACAGGAATTCGTCGCGGAAATAGCCCTGCCGGCGTCCGACGCAGGCGAGCGTGGCGGTCGAGCGAAGCACCGGCCGCTCGCCGATCATGGTTCCATATTTCGATTCGACGCCCCAGATCGCGACGATGACGTGGCGATCCACGCCGTAGGCGCGTTCGACCTTGTCGAACGTGGCGCGATGCTGCGCCAAAATCTCGCGCCCGGTCTGGATGCGCTCGTCGTTGACGAGAAGATCCAGATAGTCCCAGAAGGTCTTGGTGAACTCCGGTTGCGAATCGAGCAGATCCATGATCCTCAGGTCCGGCGTGAGACCGGCCGTGTGCTGCTCGAAGCTTTCCCGCGAGACGCCGCGGCGCGCGGCTTCCGGCCACATTCCCTCGATGCAACGGGAGAAATTGGCCGCGGCCGCGAGAATCGCCTCGCGCGTCATCAACGGATTGCCGGAGGCCCCGGCCTCGCCGCTCCACGCGGCAGAGCCGGGCACGGACGACTGGGTGGGAATTGTCGCGGTCGACGAATTCGGAGCAAATAGCGACCGCAGATCGGGAAATTGCGCCGCAGCAGGCGTCAACGAGGCGACGAGCAGCCCGCCCGCCACGATGACTTCGATGCGCATGGAACCAATCGACATCTCGCCTGCCTCGCTTCCCGGGCCGGACGCGGATCCGGGCCGGATCCGGCGGTCATTGGGACCCGATATGGTTTCCGATATCCTAACGTGCCACCTCCCCTCAACCAGCAAGCTCCCACCCGCCATTTAAGTCCCATGAAGCCGATCCGAAAAGCCGTCTTTCCCGTCGCCGGCCTGGGCACGCGCTTCCTGCCCGCCACCAAAGCCATGCCGAAAGAAATGCTGACCGTGGTCGACCGGCCGGTCATCCAGCTGGTGGTCGACGAGGCGCGCGCGGCCGGCATCGAGCACTTCATCTTCGTGACCGGCCGCAACAAGAGCGTGATCGAGGACCATTTCGACAAGCAGTTCGAGCTCGAAGCGACCCTGCACAAGCGCGGCAAGAGCAAGGAGCTCGATATGCTCGAGGCCGAGCTTCCCGGCGCCGGCGAAACGAGCTTCACCCGCCAGCAGGAGCCGCTCGGCTTGGGTCACGCCGTCTGGTGCGCGCGCGAGATCGTGGGCGACGAGCCGTTCGCGCTGCTCCTTCCCGACATGCTGCATTTCGGCGCGCGCGCATGCCTCGCCGAGATGATGGAGGTCTATGCCGACAGCGGCGGTGGCAACGTGATCGCCGTCTACGAGGTGCCGCGTGACCAAGTGCCGCAATATGGGATCGTTGGCGCCGGAGAACGGCGGGGAAAGGGCTTTCGCATTACCGCGATGGTGGAGAAGCCAAAGCTCGAGGAGGCCCCCTCCAACTACATGATCTCCGGCCGTTACATCCTCCAGCCCGAGATCTTCCGGCTGCTCCAGCGGCAGAGCGCCGGGGCCGGGGGCGAGATCCAGGTAACCGACGCCATGCGCAGGCTGTCCGAGACCCAGCCGTTCTTCGGCTATCGATTCGACGGCCGCATCTTCGACTGCGGCTCGAAGATCGGCTTTCTCACCGCCAATGTTGCCTATGCGCTGGCACGCGACGACATCGCCCCGGCGTTCCGGGCCGAACTGGCGCGGTTCCTCGCCGAAAAGTGATCCGATCCGGTGCGTTGTAGCCCGCGTGAAATGCGGGGGTTCCGTCCCGGATTTCGCTGCGCTCCGTCCGGGCGACACCCGGAGAGGTCGTCGTGTAGGTCCGGCCCCGATTTCACTGCGTTCTATCGAGGCCGCGAGCACTACCGGAGTAGCGGTGTTGTGATCGAGCACCCTCCGGCGCGACCGCCCGCCTCGGTTGCAAAGCCGGTATTTTTGCCGCAGGATACACAAGCTGGGATTGAAAGAAGAGATTGCTAGCGACAAGGTTGGGCTGCCATGGGCAAGATCGACTGGGAGAATCAGATCGGCCGGCGCCTCAGGTTGCGAGATCTGCACGTATTTTCCATCGTCGCGCAGCGCGGCAGCATGGCCAAGGCGGCCGCCTACCTTGGAGTCTCGCAGCCCGCCGTGTCGGAGGTCATTGCCGATCTCGAACGCACGATCGGCGTTCGGCTGCTCGATCGCGGCCCCTACGGGGTCGAGCCGACGGTCTATGGCCATGCCCTGCTCAAGCGCGGCACGATCGCCTTCGATGAGCTCAAGCAAGGCATCAAGGATATCGAGTTCCTGGCCGACCCGACGGCAGGCGAACTGCGCATCGGCTGCGCCGAATCGGTTTCGAACGCCACGCTCCCCGCCATCATTCACCGATTTTGCCAGCAATACCCGGGCATCGTCCTGCACATCGACAACGTGGTGTCGCCCGACTTGAAATTTACCGAGCTGCGCGATCGCAGCCTCGACCTGCTGATCTCCCGTGCGCTGATGCCGTTTTCGCACCAGGATGACCTGAACGTTGAAATGCTGATCGAAGACGACGCGGTGGTGGCAGCCGGCGCCCACAATCCATGGACCAATCGCGGCCAAGTCGATCTCGCCGCCCTGGCCAACGAGTCGTGGCTGCTCACGCCGCCCGGCTCCTGGCTCCATACGATTCTGACCGAAGCCTTCCGCGAGCGGGGGCTGCCGATGCCCAAGCCAAGCTTGTTGACCTTTTCGATCCATCTTCGCGCGAGCCTGCTCGCGCTCGGTCCATATGTCACGGCCTTTCCGGCCACCTTCTTTCGCGCCAATGCGGATCGGTTCGCGATGAAAGCCTTGCCGATCGATTTGCCCGTCCGGTCATGGCCGGTGGCCATCGTCACGTTGAAGAACAGGACCTTGAGCGCAGTCGCGCAGCTCTTCATCGCCCATCTGCGCGCCTTTGCAAGATCGATCCCGGCGGAACCGCAGCCGGTGCAGAAGTCTGCTTGACGGGCTGAGGGCAGCTCTATTCACAGCGTCGATCCGACCATCGAGACGATCACCTTCTCAAACGGCGATGCCTGGCCCCGCATCTGTCATCGATCGCGCGTGCTGGTCAAAATGAGGGACAGGGATAAAGACGACAGGAATTGAGCACCGCGATCCGCTCGTCCGAGCCATTGTCGGACAGTTCGGTTCGGATGCTCGCGACACCTCAGGTACTGGAGTCACTGAAAAGTGATCCACCCCCGCGGTTGACCCCTGCTTCATTCCTTCCCCTTTTAGGGGGAGGAATATGACGCATGAGACGGCTGAACTTTTTCACTCTCCCGGTGGCCGCGATGGTTGCCATTGGGGCGACGTCCGCTCGCGCCGATGTGAAGGTACACGGCGACACCACCGCCGTCCGTATCGATGCAAGCCAGGCCTCGGTTTCGCAAGTCCTCGCTGCGATCGGAACGACCTTCAAAATTCGCTACCGCACGTCGACTTCCCTCGACACGCCGATAAACGGAACGTACACGGGTTCGCTCGGCGAGGTGATTTCCCGCGTGCTCAACGGCTACAATTACGTGGTCAAAAGCCAGGACGGACCAATCGAGATCACGGTGTTGGGGCGGCGCGGTGCCCAGGCGATTGCGGCCGAACCGCCACCGCCACCGCCTTCCCCGCACTCCGCCTCGCAATGGCGAACCCCGGGCCTCGTGCCGGGGCCGAAGCCCTAGCCTTCAATCGAGCGTCTCACGATAGAAGAAGACCGCGAGGCCGACCACCACGAGCGTGAAGAGCGCCAGCGGCCAGAGCTCCGGGAGAATTTCGGCAAAGCCGTTACCCTTGAGCAGCATGCCGCGGACGATCCGCATGGCGTGCGTGGTCGGGATGAGCTCGCCGATCCATTGCGCCCATTGCGGCATGCCGCGGAACGGGGTGAAGAAGCCGGAGAGCATGAACGTCGGCAACAGCGTGAATTGCGCCAGTTGCTGGGCCTGCATCTGGTTGGTCGCGATGGTGGAAAAAGTCAGGCCGAGCGCGAGATTGCCCGCGATGAACAGGCCGAGCGCGAACATCAGCAGCGGCACCGAGCCGCGGACCGGCAACTGGAAAACGAGGGCGGAGGTGATGAGGATGAGCACGACCTGAATGTAGCCGATGAGAATGTAGGGAACGATCTTCGAGAGCATGACTTCGATCGGCCGCACCGGCATCGCCATGAGGTTCTCCATGGTTCCGCGTTCGCGCTCGCGCGTGATCGACAGGGTAGTCATGAACATCGTCGACATGGAGAGAACGATGCAGATCAGCCCCGGTACGATGTTGAGGACCGTGAGCTGTTCGGGATTGTAGCGGGCGTGGATCTGGAACTGGAATGGCGCCGTCACCTGCGCTTGACGGCCCGGCGGCAGGTCGCGATTGAGCGCCGTCGTCAGCGCCGCCAGCGCCGCGGTGGCGTTGCCGACCGCCAACGGATCGGTAGCATCGGCATCGACCAGCACCGATGGCACGTCTCCGCGGTCGAGCGAGCGATCGAAGTTAGCCGGAATGTTGACGACGAACAGAACGTCGCCTTGGGCGAGCGCTTTCTCGGCCGCTGCTTCGGAGGCAAGAGGCCTGATGTCGTAATATCCCGTGTTGCGCAATGCGGCGACCAGCGTGCGCTCATATTTTGAGTGTTCGGCGGACAACAGGCCGGTCGGCAAGTTCTTGGGATTGGTGTTGATCGCGTATCCGAACAGGAACAGCTGCATGATCGGAAGGGCGATGACCAGGCGGAGCGTCATCGGATCGCGCCGCACCTGGATCCATTCTTTGCGCAGGAGCGAGCGCAGGCGCTTGAGGGACAAGCTGTTCATCTCGTCTGGTCCCGGGCGGCCAACTGGTGGATGAATACGTCTTCCAGGCGGGGGTCCACTTCTTGCCACGCGAGCTCGCCGAACGCGCGGATCGTGCGCTCGAGCAGCGCGCGATCCATCCCGCCCACGTGCAGCGCGCGCCCGAACACGGCCGCCGCCTCGACGCCGGGCATGCGGCGGATCCGGCGCGCCGCCTCGTCGACCCCTGCCCCGGTCCCGTCGTAGACCACGAGGCCCGAGCCGCGCGCGACCTCGATCGCGTCGCCTTGGACGACGATACGGCCGTTGGCCAGGTAGACGATGCGCTTGCAGCGCTCGGCCTCGTCCATGTAATGGGTCGAGGCGAGGACGGTCAGCCCTTCGCCCGCCATGTCGTGGATGAGATCCCAGAATTCGCGGCGGGCCTTGGCGTCGACGCCGGCGGTCGGCTCGTCGAGCAGCAAGAGCTTCGGCTGGTGCAGCACGCAGGCGGCGAGCGCGAGCCGCTGCTTCCACCCGCCCGACAGGTGGCCCGCGAGCTCGTTCGCATAGTCGGCGAGTCCCATCCTGGCGATGATCTCGCGCACGGCCTCAGGCCCGTTCGCCATCTCGTAGACGCCGGCGACGAGATCCAGGTTCTCGAGCACGGTGAGGTCTTCGTAGTAGCTGAATTGCTGCGTCATGTAGCCGATCTGCCGCCGGATCGACGGTGCATCGCGGGTGATATTGAGGCCCAGGCACGTGCCTTCGCCGCTGTCCGGCACCAAGAGACCGCACAGCATGCGGATGGTGGTCGTCTTGCCGCTGCCATTGGCGCCGAGAAATCCGCAAATTTCACCCGGCGCCACCTGCAGCGTCAGCCCGTCGACCACCCGGCGCGTGCCGAAGCTCTTGCGCAGATCGCGAACATCGATGACGTAATCGCTCATGAGGCGCCGCTCCTCGCCGCCGGCCGCACCGCGACCGGTTGCCCGGGATTGAGCAGGGCCGCGCGCTCCGGCGCCGGCCGGGCCTCGACCATGTATACGAGCTTCGCCCGGCTCGATTCGCTGTAGATGACCGGCGGCGTATATTCGGCCTGCGGAGCGATGAACGAGATCGTCCCCGACAAGGCGGGCGGGCAGCTGTCGCAGATGATCGCGACCCGGTCGCCGCGATGGAGCGTCGCCAAGTCGGTCTCCGGGACGAAGAAGCGCACGAAGATGTTCCCCGGCGGCAACAGCGAGACGACCGGCGCGCCCGCCGCCATCGTCTCGCCGGGACGCGCGAGCACGTCGGCAACCCGGGCAGCTACCGGCGCCGACACGCGCCGCTGCGACAGCCGCCATTCGACCATCTGCAGCGCCGCGTGTGCGGCTTCGACCGCCATCTGCTGCGCCTTGATCTCGCGGTCGCGGCCGAGCGGCGCGCGCGCCTGCGCCAGCGCGGCCTCGAGCGACGCCACCCGGGCGGTCGCCGAGCGATAGTCCGCCCGCCGCTGATCCAGGACTTGGGTCGTGATGGAGCCGGTGTGCACCAGGCCTTCGCCCCGATCGAGATCGGTCTTGGTTCGCTCGAGGGTGGCGTGGGCTTCGGCCAGATTTGCCTCGGCCTGCTCGATCTCGGTCGGCTTGCCGGCGGATTCGAGGTTGGCGAGTTGCTCCTGCGCCTGGCGCAACTGGCGCGCCGCCTGGTCGCGGGCAGCGCGGTCGGCCGTGTCATCCTGCGCAAACAGCTGAGCGCCGGCGTCCACCGCGTCGCCGCGAGCGACATTGACCTCGGTCAGGAGGCCTTCCTGGGTCGGCCCGACTTTGACGAAGTCGGCTTCCGCATAACCCTGCCACTCGGTCGGCTGCAGCGCGCGGCCCCCGTACCACCACAGCGCAGCGGCGATCGCCGCAGCGAGTATCATCGCGATGGCCAGAATTGCTTGCTGGCGCATGATGATTGACACCTTTGCAACGCAACGATATCGTTGCATTACCATCGATGCGTCGCCCGATCAACCGAGGCGTCCGGTCACACGGGGATCCGATGCTTGAGACCGCCGAGTTCAAGCGGGGTCCGGGAGGGCGGCCGACGCGCGCGGAGGCGGAGCGGCGCCACGGCGCCCTCATCGAAACCGCCATCCGCCTGTTCTTGGAGCGCGGACTCGACGGCGTCTCCCTGGATGAGATCGCGCGCGCGGCCGGCGTCGCCAAGCGGTTCATCTACGCCCGCTACGGCGACAAGTCCGAGCTGTTCGTGGCGGCGATCGAGCACGGCTTCAAGGATCGGCTGGAAACGCTGCACGCGTTCACGCCGCCGCGACAGCGCGCGGAAATCGGCCTCGTGCGGTTTGGCCAAACGTTGCTCGAGATCGCGCTCGAGCCCGAGGCTCTGTCCCTGCATCGGCTGTTCATGGCGGCCGCGCCGCGATTTCCCGGGCTCACCCGGCGGCTGATCGAGCGCAACCGACATCGCGGCATCGGCGAGATCGCGCGCGTGCTCACCGTCTATGCCGAGCGCGGCGAGATCGAGCTGCGGCATCGGCAGCTCGCAGCCGAGCAGTTCTTCATTGCGATCGTCGGAATCCCACAGCGCCTGGCCCTGCTCGGCCTGCGCGAGCCGCCCGGCCACGAGCAGCGCCGGCTGCGCGCTGCCGTCCGCCTCTTCCTCGACGGTTGCAGAGCGCGGCGGCGGTAAAATCAACCCAAATATGCCCCGCCGTTGACCTGCACGTTCTGTCCGGTGATGTAGCTTGCTCGCGGGCCGCACAAAAAACACACGGCCGCCGCGATGTCGTCGGGAACGCCGCGCCGACCGGCCAGCCCCTGAACCAGCGTTTCATGCTGCGGCTGGGGCGCGCCGGGCGGGCGCGGAATTGCGTGCGGGCCGGCGCGCTCCGGCGCCGCAGTAGCACAGAATCAAGCATCTTTTTGCAAGTCTTGATTGAAATCCGAGCGGTATTCTGTTATCGGTTATAAGCTTGAGACCATAGAGGTTTCGCAATGGCCCGCAAAATCGATTGGGAAACCCAGATCGGACGGCGCCTCAAACTGCGTGATCTGCATGTGTTTTCCATCGTCATGCAACGCGGCAGCATGGCGCGGGCCGCCCTCCAGCTTGGCGTCACCCAGCCTGCGGTGTCGGAAGTGATTGCCGACCTCGAGCACGCGCTGGGCGTGCGGCTTCTCGAGCGCAGCCCCCGCGGAGTGGAACCCACGGCGTACGGCCGTGCGCTGCTGAAGCGAATCCTCGCCGCCTTCGATGAGCTGAAGCAGGGCATCGGGGATATCGAATTCCTCGCCGATCCGACCGCCGGAGAAGTGCGCGTCGGATGTACGGACTCGATTGCCGCCACGGTGCTCGCCCCGGTCATTCAGAGCTTCTACCAGAAATACCCGCGCGTCGTGCTCCACCTGCACCGGCTGGTCACTCCCAATCTGGAACTGCCTGAGCTGCATGAGCGGACCCTCGACGTCGTCATCGCGCGCGCGGCGACGCCGGTCACCAACGACGACGTCCACGTCGAGGTCCTTTTCGACGACCGGATCGTCGTGACAGCCGGAATGCAGAGTCGATGGGCGCGCCGTCAGAAGATCGACCTCGCCGAACTGGTCGACGAGCCCTGGATCCTGACGCCCCCCGACGGCTTCACCCGCACGCTCATCCTCGATGCCTTCCACGCGCGCGGCCTCGATACGCCCAAGGTGTGCATAACGACCTATTCGATCCATGTCCGCGCAATCCTGGTCGCGACCGGACCCTTTCTTACGGCCCTGCCGACCTTCGTGGTGCGTCTCAATGCCGAGCGGTTTCCCCTGAAAGCATTGCCAATCGATCTGCCGGTGCCGCCCTGGCCGGTCGCGATTGTTACGCTCAAGAACCGAACGCTGAGCCCGGTCGCCCAGCGCTTCACCGACCACGTTCGGGCCTTCACGAAATCGATGGCCGGCGAACTGAAGCCTTTCGAGAAGTCCGCCTGAAGCGAAAAGGGCAGGGTTCGGGCGAGACTACGCCGCAAGACCCAGGCGGCTGACAATTTTTTCCGCCTACGAAGGGTTCCAAACCATAAATTGAAGAAAATCGAGAATTCTGGTATCCGTGTAATACCTTGTCCCTCCGTACCACCAACAGTGCCTTCCTATGAGCCGAAAAATTGACTGGGAAGGTCAGATCGGGCGTCGGCTCAAACTGCGGGATTTGCACGTATTTTCAACCGTCGTCCAGCGCGGCAGCATGGCCAAGGCGGCCGCGCATCTTGGGGTCTCACAGCCTGCCGTGTCGGAAGTGATCGCCGACATCGAGGGCGCGCTCGGCGTGCGCCTGCTCGATCGCGGCCCGCATGGGGTCGAGCCGACGATATATGGAGCGGCGCTGCTCAAGCGCAGCCTCGCCGCCTTCGATGAACTGAAGCAGGGCATCAGGGATATCGAATACCTGGCGGAATCGAACGTCGGAGAGCTGCGCATCGGATGCGTGGAATCCCTTGCATCGGCGATACTCCCGCCGGTCATCGAGCAGTTTTCGCAAAAGTACCCGCGTATCACTTTCAACTTAAAGATCGTTACCCCAACGTTGGAACTGCCAGAACTGCGCGAGCGCAGCCTCGATGTGGTCCTGGCGCGAATAACCAGACCGCCGGCAGATGGGGACGAAGACTTGAATGTGCAGATCCTTTTCCATGATGAACTGGCCGTGATGGCCGGCCCAAAGAGCCAGTGGGGGTGTCGCTGCAGAATCGATCTCGCCGAACTGGTGAACGAACACTGGCTTCTGCCTCCCTCCAACACCTGGACCGACATGGTTTTGAAGGAAGCCTTCCAGGCGCGGGGGATCGCCATGCCAAAGGCATTCGTGACCACCTATTCCCTGCACTTCCGTGCCGATCTGCTTGCGACGGGTCCCTTTCTCACCGCCCTCCCGGTCTCCCTCCTCCGCCTCAATCCCGATCGCTTCGCGTTGAAAGTGCTGCCGGTCGATTTGCCGGCACGACCATGGCCGGTCGCTGCCGTCACCCTGAAGAACCGAACATTGAGCCCGATCGTGCAGCGCTGCATCGACCACATCGGAGCCTGCGCCAAATCGATGGGGGCGGACGTCGCGTCGACCCGGCCTTCCGCCTGAAGGCCTTAAGTCCGTGTGAAGAACGATCCGGCACGGCGGTTTTGAGACCCCACCTGATTCCATCACGCTTTAG
>Ga0066903_100003983_pt1 | contig 12297 bp, 13 predicted proteins | sample PanSoiMetaGPlot1_FD_67491 | JGI IMG/M metagenome (GOLD analysis project Ga0066903, IMG submission 67491) | Tropical forest soil microbial communities from Panama analyzed to predict greenhouse gas emissions - Panama Soil - Plot 1 (version 2) | ecosystem: Environmental > Terrestrial > Soil >...
CCTCGTGGTCAGGCTTGCCGTAGTTGCGAAACGCCCGGGCGTGCTCGAGGAGCTCATCGTGGCGAGAGACGAGCATGCCACCCTCGCCGGTCGAAATTGTCTTTGTCGCGTAAAACGAATAGGCCCCGGCGTCGCCGAAGCTGCCGGGCCGGCGGCCGTCCCAGTCTGCCCCGTGGGCGTGGGCGCAGTCCTCGAGCAGAAAGATCCCCTCAGAGCGGCAGTAATCGGCGATCCGCTCGGCCTCGAAGGCGATGTGGCCGCCGATGTGGACCAGGACGGCGGCTCGCGGCCCATGCTCGCTCGCCTTCCGCTCGAAGTCGTCGGCCGACATGCAGAGGTCGTCGCGGTTGCAGTCGACGAACACAGGGCGCCCTCCGGCGCGGATGATCGCGAGTGGCGTGGCCATGAAGGTGTTCGACGGGCAGAGCACTGCCTCGCCCTGGATGCCGGCGAAGTCGAGCGCCGCGAGCGCGGCTCCGGCCCAGCCTCCGAAGGCGACTGAGCCGAGCCCGTTCCAGGCGGCCCAGGCCTCCTCGAAGCGGCTCGTCATCTCACCCTCGGACCAACGCTCCGAGGCGACGACGTCGTCCCAAAGGTCGTGGAGCCTCGGCAGGTCGCGTCGATCGAATCCGATCGCGAACCGCGCGTGAGCGCCATCTGGCATGGAGTCAGGCACTGGTTTGAGCTCGAAAGAGGGCGTTAAGGCACCGGCGACCGCGTCGCAGTGCTGAGCGCGGCCCCGGAAGGTTAGCCGCAAATCGGCGGGCCGCCAAACGAAGCCGGTTTTCCCCCGCACCATGCGCGATTCCGGCGCCTACAGACCGAGCTGCTTCCCCAGGATCTCCTTCATGACCTCGTCGGTGCCGCCGCCGATGGGGCCGAGCCGGGCGTCGCGGACCGCGCGCTCGATGCCGTACTCGCGCATGTAGCCGTAGCCACCGTGGATCTGCAGGCACTCGTCCGCGACCTCCAGCAGCGCCCGCTGCGTGAACAACTTCGCCATCGTCACCTCGCGCAGAGACCCCGCGGTCGCCTCGATCACCTTGCGGGGGTCGGCCTCCGTCGCGCTCGCGTGGTGGCCCGCCGCGAATGACCGCAGGGCGCTGTAGGTGAGCGCGCGCGAGGCCTCGATCCGGGTGGCCATCTCCCCGAACTTGTGACGGATCGACTGAAAGCGACCGATCGGCCGGCCGAACGCCTCGCGCTCCTTGGCGTAGGCGAGCGTCCGGTCGAAGACCTTCTGCATCCCGCCGACGGCCCCAACCGCCATCGAAAGCCGCTCCCACTGGAAGTTGGCCATGATCAGGTAGAAGCCCTCGTTCTCGGCGCCCAGCAGGTTGTCCGTGGGGACCTCGACGTCCGTGAAGCTGAGCTCGCCCGTGTCGGAGGCGTGCCAGCCCATCTTCTCCAGCTTCCGCGTCACCTCGTAGCCGGGCATGGCACGCTCCAGCACGAGGAACGAGATGCCGTGGTGGCCGCCCGCTTCGGTGGTCTTGACGGCGCAGACGAGGAAGTCCGCGCGCACCCCGTTGGTGATGAACGTCTTCGAGCCGTTGACGACGTAGCCGCCGTTGACCTTGCGAGCCGAGGTCCGCAGGCTCGCAACGTCAGATCCCGCGCCCGGTTCGGTGATGCCGAGCGCACCCACCAACTCGCCCTTGATCCCGGGCACGACCCAGCGCTCGCGCTGCTCGGAGGTGCCGAAGTTGAACACCGGCGGCATCGCGATCTGCGCGTGGGCATTGAGGCCGGCTGCGACGCCGCCCGACCCACCCGCCCGCGACAGCTCCTCGATCCAGACGGCGTCGTGGAGCACGTCGCCGCCCTGGCCGCCGTAGCGCTCGGGAAACTTCAGGCCGAGGAAGCCGAGCTCCCCGCACCGGTTGAACAGGTCCCGGGGGAACTCCCGAGCCTCCTCCCACTCGTCGACGTGGGGCGCGATCTCGGCGGCCACGAAGCGGCCGACGCTCTCGCGCAGCTCCTCGTGCTCCTCCGTGAACGGGGGGAGGATCGCTCGCGTGCCGGTGTCATTGATGACCGAATCAGGTTGCGCCCGCGTGCTCCCCTTCCGCTCACTCGCACTCACACCACCGGTCATCTTGCTCGCTCGCTCTCGCGTTCGCCCCGGGCGGGTGGTCGCCAATCGTCGAGCGTTGTGTAGCCGCGGCCCTCGAAGTCGAAGCCCAGCAGGTCGCCGCGGGGGTTCTTGGAGTCCCCGTGGTGATAGGCGCGGACCTCGGCGATCTTCCCGTCCTCGATCCGGAACCACTCGGTGCCGCGGTTGAGGCGGCGCTCGCCCGATTTCGGGTCGCGCCAGGTCATCGTCCACTCGATCACGACCTCGTCCCCGTTCGCGCTCTCGATCCCGTGCTCCATCAACCACTGCCCGTCCACCTGGTCGATGCCCCAGCGCGCGTTCTCGGCGATCGCCCGGGCGCCCTCGTGGGGGCCGAGGCGCGTGTAGTAGTGGGTCGCGTCGTCGGTGAAGTGCGACGCGATCAGCCCGACGTCGCCCGTGTTCAGGGCCTCGTAATAGGAGCGGATGTGGTCCAGGCTCGAGCTCAGGCCAACGATTCTTGCCTATTCGACTACCGCGAGCCGAACCCGGTCGGGGTCCGCTCGAGCTCGTGGCGGTCGACGACGCGGTCCGCGAGCCCGTACTCGACCGCCTCGGCGGCCGTGAAGAAGCGGTCACGCTCCATGTCGTCGTGGACCTCCGCGACGGGCCGGCTCGTGTGGTGGGCGTAGATCTCGTCGATGCGCCGGCGCAGGGCGAGAACCTCGCGGGCGTGGATGTCGATGTCGGTCGACTGGCCCTCGAAGCCGCCCGACGGCTGGTGGATGAGGATCTTGGAGTTGGGGAGGGCCATCCGCTTGCCCTCCGCCCCGCCGGCGAGGAGCAGGGCGCCCATCGACATCGCGATGCCGAAGCAGATCGTCTGGACGTCGGGCTTCACGTACTGGATGGCGTCGTAGATCGCGAGGCCTGCATAGACGACGCCCCCGGGGGAGTTGATGTAGAGCGAGATGTCCTTGTCGGGGTCGTCGGCCTCGAGGTGAAGGATCTGGGCGACGATCAGGTTGGCGATCTCGTCGTCGACCGGCTGGCCGAGGAAGACGATCCGCTCACCCAGCAAGCGGGAGTAGATGTCGTAGGAGCGCTCGCCGCGGGCGGTCTGCTCGACGACCATCGGGATCAAAGCCATGGGGAGGGCCTCCTTCGTTGCTAAAGTGCAACCCTGCGGTTGCCTTTAGTGCGAGGCTACCAGAAGCGCAACCCGAAGGTTGCGAATGATCGAGACCGGAGGACCAGATGAATGATCAGCGGCGTGAGGTCGAGCGGGAGACGGTCCTGGACGCGCCGGCCGAGGAGGTCTGGGAGGCCCTGACCGACGAGCGGCTGCTCGGCGAGTGGCTCGCCGACGAGGCCGAGCTCGAGCCCGAGCCCGGCGGCAGGGCGAGCTTTCGGTTCGCCGACGGCACCGAGAAGGAAGGGACGGTCCTGCGGGTCGAGGAGGAGCGCGAGCTGGCGTTCACCTGGGCGCGGCCGGGCGAGCCGGAGACCGAGGTCGAGCTGACGCTGGTCCCGCTGGTCAGCGGCACGCGGCTCGTAGTCGTGGAGCGAATCCCCGCCGCCGGCCCGACAGCGCTCGCCGCGAGCGCGTGGGGGCCTCGCCTTTCCGCCCTCGGGCGCGCGCTCTCGCTCGTCTTCGCCTAGTGGCCGTCGACGCCGTCTTCGCGGCGCTCGCCGACCCGACTCGGCGCCGGATGGTCGAGACGCTGGCCGGCGGTACGACCGTGACCGCGAGCGGGCTCGCGGCCGAGCTGCCGATCACCCGTCAGGCGGTTGCCAAGCACCTCGCCGCCCTGCGGCGGGCACGCCTCGTCAGCACGAAGCGGGTCGGGCGCGAGACGCGCTACAGCCTCGACGCCGAGCCGCTCGGCGACGCGGCGCGCTGGATCGCGACGGTGGGAGCCGAGTGGGACGACAGGCTGGCCGACCTGGGCCGGCTGTTGGAGGGGCGCTCGGGTTAGAGGCCGCTCGGGTTAGAGGCCGTAGGAACGGCCTATGAATCACTTGCGGACGGCTTCGCCGTCCTCACATGCTGCTTTCGGGGCTAAAGCCCCTCACCACATGTCACAGGCCGTAAGAACGGCCTATGACATCCAGCATGATCTCGTCGGTGCCCGCGCCGATGCGGTTGAGCCGCACGTCGCGGTAGGCGCGCTCGATCTCGTATTCCTTCATGTAGCCGTAGCCCCCGAGGATCTGCACGCACTCGTCGGCGACCTCGCAGCCGACGCGCGACGTGAACAGCTTCACCTCGGTGATCTCGCGGACCGGGTACTCGCCGTTCGCGTAGCGCCAGGCGACCACGTAGTTGAACTGCTTCGCGGCCTCGATCTTGGTGGCCATCTCGGCGAACTTGTGCCGGATCGCCTGGAAGCGCCCGATCGGGCGGCCGAAGGCCTCGCGCTCCTTGGCATAGGCGAGGGTCTTCTCGAACATCCGCTCTGCGCCCGAGACGGAGCCCGCCGCGGCGACCATCCGCTCGCTCTGGAGCTCCCAGGAGATGTGGTAGAAGCCCTTGCCGATCTCGCCGAGCACCGCGTCAGCGGGGACGCGGACCTCGTTGAAGGCAAGCTCGCCCGTGTCCGACGAGTGCATGCCCATCTTCTCGAGCTTTCTCGAGACCTCGAAGCCGGGCACGTGGTTGCCCTCGTCGTCGCGCAGATCGACCAGGAACAGTGTGATGCCCTCGTGGCGGGCGTCCGGGTCGGTCTTCGCCACCAAGAGGATGAAGTCGGCGCGCGGGCCGTTGGTGATGAAGGTCTTCGCACCCGAGATCACGTACTCGTCGCCGTCGCGGATGGCCTTCGTGCGAATGCCGGCTACGTCGGAGCCGGCCCCTGGCTCGGTGATCCCGAGGCAGCCGATCTTCTCGCCCTTGATGCCCGGGACGAGGTAGCGCTGCTTCTGCTCCTCGGTGCCGAGCAGGTGGACCGGGGGGAGGACCATGTCGGTCTGGACGGCGAAGCCCATGTTGGTGCCGCCGGACCCCGAGTAGCTCATGCACTCGGCGCGGACGAGCGAGTAGTAGTAGTCGCCGCCCTGTCCGCCGTACTCCTCCGGGAAGCAGAGGCCGAGGAAGCCGAGCTCGCCGGCCCGCCGCATGATCTCGTTGGGCCAGGTCGTCTCCTCCCACTCGAAGCGGTGCGGCCACATCTCCTTCTTGACCCAGGCCTCCATCGACTCGCGCAGGTCCTCGTGCTCGTCGGTGAAGAGGAGGTGCTTCCGGTGTGCCTCGTGCTGGGGCTTGATGACGGTCGCTGCTTCCACGTTTGGGCTCCTTGTCGACGGTGGCTCGCGCTTGCCGCACGCACGGCGCAGGCGCGAAGCACCTGTCCGGAGCGGCCTGGGCAGCATAGAGTATTACTTCATACTTTGTGCTACGGTGCGCCGGGTATGCGGTCGAGGAGCGTTAGCGACGAGTCAGGCACGTCAGGCGGCGAAGCCGCCGCAATCTATGTCTGAGGAGCTGGTCCTTTACGAAGTGAGCGACGGCGTCGCGACCGTGACGCTGAACGACCCCGAGAAGCGCAACCGCCTCTCGCAGGAGATGCTCACCCAGCTCGTCCATGCGATCAGGCGCGCCCGCGACGACGAGGACGCGAAAGCCGTCGTCCTGACCGGTGCGGGGAAGGCCTTCTGCGCCGGCGCCGACCTCGGCGGCTTCGGCTCCGACGCGACGACGATCGAGAAGCACTTCGGCACCGACGCCTTCCTCGAGTACTTCCGGCTGATGCCGCGGCTCGGTAAGCCGACGCTGTGCGCGGCCAACGGCCACGTGGTCGCCGGCGGGATGGGGCTGGCCCTCTCGTGCGACCTGGTGATCGCGAAGGAGGGCGCTGACTTCTGGACGCCCGAGATCAACATCGGCGCGTTCCCCTACATGATCATGTCGATCATCTACCGGAACGTCCCCCGGAAGAAGGTCAACGAGATGATCCTGCTCGGTGAGCGCGTCTCCGGCGACGACCTCGTCGCCTACGGGCTCGTCAACAAGGTCGCCCCCGAGGAGGAGTTCGACGATGCCGTCGCCGACTGGGCCGGCCGCCTCGCCGCAAAGAGCCCGGTGCTCATGCGCCTCGGCCACGACGCGATGTACCGCCAGGAGGACATGGCGCTGGACGACGCGCTCGAGTACCTGCGCTCGCAGCTGTCGCTGACCTTCACGACCGAGGACATCGTCGAGGGCGCTCAGGCGTTCTTCGAGAAGCGGGAACCGAACTGGAAGGGGCGCTGATGGCGACCGAGGACACGAAGGCCCGCGACGAGGCCAAGAAGGTCGCCGACGCGGCCAAGGAAGCGGAGGCCCCGGAGGCACCCGACAAGGTCGAGGCCGGCGAGAAGACCGGCATGCGGCCGCTGGTCGAGGACCTCCACGAGCGGCGCGAGCAGGCGAAGCTCGGCGGAGGGCCCGAAAAGATCGCCGTCCAGCACGAGCGCGGCAAGCTGACCGCGCGGGAGCGGATCGACCTGCTCGTCGACCCGGGCACGTTCGTAGAGCTCGGGATCCAGGCCGGGCCGCACTCCTCCCAGCGTGCAATGGAGGGCAAGGAGGCGCCGGCGGACGGCGTGATCACCGGCTGGGGCGACGTCGACGGGCGGACCTGCTGCATCGCGGCCTACGACTTCACCGTGATGGCGGGGTCGATGGGCATGACCGGCGAGTTCAAGGTCGGCCGGCTGCGTGAGATGGCCTTGCAGAAGCGGATGCCGTTCATCTGGCTCCTGGACTCGGCCGGGGCCCGCATTCAGGAGGCGGCCGGCTCGATGTTCGCCGGGTCGGGCCACCTCTTCCGCGAGGAGGTGACGATGTCGGGCGTCATCCCGCTCGTCGCCGCGATGCTCGGGCCCTGCGCCGCCGGGACCGCCTACATCCCGGGGCTTTCGGACTTCGTCCCGATGGTCGTCGGCCAGGGCGCGATGGCGCTCGCCGGGCCGCACCTGACCAAGGCGGTCACCGGCGAGGACATCTCGATGGAGGACCTCGGCGGCGCCAGGGTCCACTGCCGCGTCTCCGGCGTCGGCGACCTCGAGGTCAAGGACGACGCCGAGTGCATCCAGGCGGTCAAGGATTACCTCTCGCACTTCCCGGCCAACTGCGAGGAGAAGCCGCCGCTACGGCCGACGGAGGACCCCGACGACAGGATGTCGGAGGCGCTGCTCGACATCGTGCCCGAGTCCGCGCGGCATCCGTACGACATGTACGACGTGATCCGCGAGATCGTCGACGACGGCGTCTGGTTCGACATCAAGCCCAAGTTCGCGAAGACGCTGATCACCTGCCTGGCCCGGTTCGGAGGCCAGCCGGTGGGCATCGTCGCCAACCAGCCGAAGCAGCTCGGCGGGATCCTCGAGAACGACTCGGCCGACAAGGCGGCGCGCTTCGTGAACCTCTGCGACGCCTTCAACATCCCCCTTGTCTTCCTGCAGGACGTGCCCGGGTTCATGGTGGGCTCCAAGGTGGAGCACGCCGGGATCATTCGCCACGGGGCGAAGATGCTCTACGCGGTCTCCAGGGCGACGGTGCCGAAGATCACCGTCGTCGTCCGCAAGGCCTACGGCGCCGGGTACTACGTGATGAACGGCAAGGCCTACGAGCCCGACCTCATCGTCGCCTGGCCCAGCGCCGAGATCTCGGTCATGGGCGCCGAGGGCGCGGTCAACATCATCGGCCGGTCGGCGATCGAGGCCTCCGACGACCCGGAGGCGACCCGGGAGGCGATGCTCGCCGAGGTGCGGAAGGTGATCGACCCGTACATCGCCGCCCACAACGACCTGATCGACGACATCATCGACCCGCGCGAGACCCGCCCGACGATCATCCGCGGGCTGCGGATGGCGCAGAACAAGCGCGTGGACCGTCCCTGGAAGAAGCACGGGGTGATGCCGGTCTGAGCGCCGTGGCGCACGAACGACGGGCACCGAGGAGGAGGGCCCCGGGGCCAGATGGGCGGGTCAACGCAATCTACGTCCCGAAACCGGACGCGGATTGCGTTGACGCAGGCTTCTCCCTCGTTGCGCCGGTTTTGGATCTACCACAGGGAGCGAAATGAGCCGATTCGAGGACCCGGTCGTCATCAGCTGCTCGATCAGCGGGGCGATCGCCAACCGCGACCAGTGCCCCGCGATCCCGTATACGCCGGAGGAGTACGCGGCCGAGGCGCGTCGCATCGTCGACGAGGGCGGGTCCCAGATCCACATCCACGCCCGCACCCCCGAGGGCGTCCCGAGCTACGAGATCGAGGACTTCCGCGCGATCACCGAGGCGATCCGCGCCGAGGTCGACGACGTGATCATCAACTACTCCACGGGGGCGATCGGGATCCCGATCGACAAGCGGATCGCCTACCTGCGCGAGCTGCGGCCGGACGTCGCCGCTCTGAACATGAGCTCGATGAACTACGCCAAGTACTCGCGCCGCCGCAAGGACTTCGTCTTCAAGGCCGTGTTCGAGAACAGCTTCGACACGATCATCGAGTTCCTGAAGGCGATGGGGGAGCTCGGCATCAAGCCCGAGCACGAGTGCTTCGACGCGGGCCACATTGCCAACCTCGACCCGCTGCTCGACATGGAGCTGCTGAAGGAGCCCCTCCAGGTCTCGCTGGTGATCGGCGTCAATGGCGGCATCCGGCCGAACGCCCGCAACGTGAGCTTCATGGCCGACCAGATCCCCGGCGGCCCCGAGGGGCGCAACGCGTGGCAGGTGATCGGCATCTCCCGCGACCAGTGGCGTCTGATCGGCGCGGCGCTCTCGCTGGGCGGCAACGCGCGCGCCGGGGTGGAGGACAACTTCTACCTGCCCAACGGCGAGATGGCGCGCTCCAACGGCGACCTCATCGCCAAGGTCCGCCAGATGGCCGAGGACATCGGCCGCCGGCCCGCGACCGTCGCCGAGGCGCGCGAGCTGCTCGGCATTCCACGCCGCGTGGAGGCATGAGGGCGGAGCCTTGGCCCACGAGCTCTACCGGGCGACGGTCGCCTGGGACGCCGACCGGGACGACCTTCGCGCCCACACCGTGACCCTCGCCGAGCAGCGGTTGCCTGCGTCCTCCGCGCCCGAGCGCGGCGGCGACCGTTCCAAGGCGGATCCGGAGCAGCTCCTCGTGGCAGCGGCCTCCTCGTGCCACATGCTCTGGTTTCTCGACTACACGCGGCGCGAGCGAATCCGCATCCTCTCCTACGAGGACGCGGCCGAGGGCGTGATGGACGAGCGCCGCTTCCTCCGCATCGTGCTGCGCCCGGCGATCGAGTTCGAGGGTGAGCCCGACCCGGCGCTCCTCTCCCGGCTGCACGAGCGCGCTCACGAGGCCTGCTACATCGCCAACTCGCTCAACTGCCCGGTGGAGGTGGAGCCCCGATGAGCTCGGGTGCGCTCTCCGACGTTCGAGTTCTCGACCTCACCCGGCTCCTCCCGGGTGGCTTCTGCTCGCTCCTGCTCGCCGACTTCGGGGCCGAGGTCGTCAAGGTCGAGGACACCGGCATGGGCGACTACGTCCGCTGGGCGCCGCCCTACTACGGCTCCGAGGAGCACCAGGCGCTCGGCACGCGCTCAGCGCTGTACCTGTCGCTCAACCGCGGCAAGCGCTCCATCCGGCTCGACCTGAAGTCCGACGCCGGCCGCGAGGCGCTGCTTCGCCTCGCGCGCGAGTACGACGTGATCCTCGAGAGCTTCCGTCCGGGCGTCCTCGACAGGCTGGGCTGTGGTTATGAGGCGCTGCGCCAGGAGAACCCGGGGATCGTCTACTGCGCGATCACCGGGTACGGCCAGACCGGCCCCAACACGCAGCGTGCCGGCCATGACATGAACTACCTCGGCCTCAACGGCCTGCTCGGCATGACGGGGGAGCCGGGGGGCCGTCCGATCCAGTCGGGCGGGCAGATCGCGGACCTGGGCGGCGGCGCGCTGATGGCGGCCTTCGGCGTGATGGCGGCGCTTCGCGAGCGCGAGCGGTCCGGCGAGGGCCAGCAGGTGGACATCTCCATGACCGACGGCTCGCTCGCGTGGCTCGCGATGGTCGCGGCGCAGTACCTGTGCGACGGCCAGGTCCCGCAGCGCGGGCGGGGGAACCTCAACGGCGGGCTCGCCTGCTACCTGCCCTATGAGGCCGCAGACGGCTGGGTGACATGTGGCGCCCTGGAGGCCAAGTTCTGGCGCAATTTCTGCGAGGGCGTCGGTCGCCCCGACCTGATCGAGAAGCAGTTCGCGGCGCCGGACTCGGAGGATGGCCAGGCGATCGCGGCGATCTTCAGAGAGCGCACGCGAGACGAGTGGCTCGCCTTCAACAACGAGCACGACGCGATGATCGAGCCGATCCTCGACCTCGACGAGGCGCTCTCCTCCGAGCTCGTCACGGAGCGCGAGATGGTGGTGGAGATGGAGCAGCCGGAGCTCGGCCCGGTCCGCCTGCTCGGGTTGCCGGTCAAGCTCGACCGCACGCCCGGCGACGCTACCCGCCCGGCTCCGGCCCTGGGCGAGCACACCGCAGACGTACTCGGTGAGGCGGGCTTCTCGGAGGACGAGGTCCGGGCGCTGCTGGAGTCCGGCGCCGCGGCGGGCACGAACGCGGAGACCGAGGGCGCGAGGTTCATGGGATGAGCGCGCAGCCCGCGACCGCGAGGCAACGGGCGGACGCCAACGGCCTCTTGAAGATCTCGGAGCTCGCCGAGCGCTCCGGCGTGCCCGTGGCGACCGTGCGCCATTACCTGCGCGAGGGCCTCCTCCCGGAGCCGGTGAAGACGAGTCGCAACATGGCGTACTACCCGCCGGAGTTCGTCGAGCGGATCCGGTTGATCAAGCAGCTCCAGGAGGAGAGGTTCATGCCCCTTCGGGTCATCCGCGACCTGCTGGACCGGGAGGACGCCCAGCCTGAGCGCCTGCGGGCGATGATCGATCTCGAGGACCGGATCCTCGAGCGGGCGCTGGCGGGCGAGCGCGAGCGGATCGATGCGAGCGAGGTGCGCGACCGCTACGACGTCCCGCAGGAGGTGCTGGATCGCCTCGCGGAGCTCGAGGTCCTGACGCCGGACGACGCCGGCTACTCGCCGTCGGACGTCCGGATCATCGAGGCGATCGGCCGTTTCCGCGCCGGTGGCTACGACGAGCGGATCGGCTTCACCGTCTACGACACGCTGCGTTACAAGCGGGCGCTCGAGCCGGTCGTCGCCGAGGAGGTGGAGGTGCTCACCAAGCGACTGGCCGGGGACATGGATCCCGACCGCGCGCTCGAGATCATCGAGGCGGGAATCGGGCCGCTGAACGACCTGATGTCGGCGCTGCACACGAAGCTGCTCGTGGCGCGCCTGAGGCACCATGCGGCCGGACACGAGCACGGCTAGACCCGCGGCGCTCATCTGCGGGATCGGTCTGCTGATCGCGGCGCTATCGCTCCTGCTCGCCGCGATCGCCGGGCCGCCCTACCTGGGGCTCGAGGGGATCAACGGCTGGATGATCGTCTTCGTGGCCGCCCTGTTCGCGGCGCTGATCGCCATCCCGTTCGCGCTCGAGGCCCGGCTGCGCGGCTCCCATCCCGACAGCGATGCCCGCTGGGACAGGGCGATTCCCATCTGGGGAGGGATCGCGCTCATGGTGACCGTCCTCGGGGGGCTCATCGGTGCGTCCGGCGGCTTCGGGGGCGATTCGCTCGCCGGCAGCGCCGGCCTGCTGGCCGCCGGCGCGGGCGGGCTGGTCCTGATCGCGGTGGCGACGGCGATGCTCTCGGGCTGAGCTGACGCCTCAGGCCGCGGCGGCGCTGGCGCCGTTGGTGTCGCGAACGGCGGCGAGCACCTCTCCAGCCAGCTTCGAGCCGTCCGTCGGCCGCATCGGCGTCACCGCGATGCGGACCACGAGTTCGTCGCGATCGAGCTCCTCGAGCTCGACGTGCGGCGCGTAGCGGGTGGGCGTCTTGAGCGAGCCGGCGAGCAGCTCCTGGACGTCGTGCGGCGTGGTGTCGGAGCTGAACCGGGCGCGCAGCTCCACTCGCTCGGGCTCGCGCAGCGGCACGATGGCGAGGTTGAGCAGCATGCTGTTCGGAACCATCATCCTGTCGGCGCCGCTCACGAAGTCCGTGTAGAAGAGGCCCAGAGTGCTGACGATTCCCTCGCGGGATCCGGCGAGAGCGCCGCCGACGAGCTTCACTCGCTCACCGACCCGGAACGGTCGCGTGCTGAGCAGGACCAGGCCCGCGAACAGGTTGCCGAGCGTCTGCTGGGCAGCGAGACCGAGGATG
>Ga0066903_100003984_pt1 | contig 12294 bp, 11 predicted proteins | sample PanSoiMetaGPlot1_FD_67491 | JGI IMG/M metagenome (GOLD analysis project Ga0066903, IMG submission 67491) | Tropical forest soil microbial communities from Panama analyzed to predict greenhouse gas emissions - Panama Soil - Plot 1 (version 2) | ecosystem: Environmental > Terrestrial > Soil >...
TACCGCGTGCTCGGCTACCGCCGCAGCTCGATGGCGGACTTCGAGAAGATCGGCGGGACAGCCGCACGCTCACCGGCCGACATCGGCGCACAAACCGACGTAGTGTTCTGCTGCATGCCGTCGTCCGAAGCGCTGGCAGAAGTGATCGAGGGCCCGCAGGGCCTCGTCCGATCGGCACGCCCCGGACAAGTCATCGTCGAGCTCGGATCGCATCCCGTCACACTCAAGGAACGCCACGTCGCACCCCTTGCCGCCAAGGGCGCCGTCTTTGTCGACGGAGAAATGAGCGGCACGCCGGGCATGGTCGCGCAGCGCAAGGGCGTCGTGTATCTCGCCGGTGACCAGGACGCATGCCGAAGGGCCGAGCGCGTCGTCGGCGGCTTTGCAGATTCCTGCATCTATTTCGGACCGTTCGGCGCCGCCAGCAAGGTCAAGCTGCTCAACAATCTCCTCGTCGCCGTGAACATCGCAACGACGGCGGAAGTGATGGCCATCGGTCTCAAGGTCGGCGTCGACGTCGACTTAATGATCAAGGCGATCGCCACCGGCAGCGGCGGCACGACGCAATTCGGCATCCGCGCTCCTTGGATGGCGCAGAGCCGCTTCTCGCCACCGCAAGGGACGGCGCCATCGCTCATCCACTATTTCGATATGATCCACGACCTCGCTACCAGCGTCGGGCGCGCGACGCCGATGCTCGACCGCGCCGCCGAGCTGTTCCAGCGCTTCATCGACATGGGGTTTGCCGAGTACGACGTGGCCAAGATGGTCGATGTTCTGGGATCGCTGCCGCCACGAAAAGCTTAGTCGAGAGCCCATGGAATGTCAGGAGGAACCGCATGATCCGCGTCCACAAGATCTCGCACGCGACCTACGAGACACCCGATCTCGACCGCCAAGTCGAGTACTACACCGAGATCCTCGGTCTTACCGTCACCGGCAAGGACAAGGACGCAGCCTACCTCGCCAACACGGTCGATCATCACTCCGTGGTCCTGCGCAAGGGCGCCGAGCCAAAATGCGTGCGCCTCGGTTTCCAGCTGGGCATCGATGACGATCTCGATGCGTTCGAGAAGCAGACGCAGGGACACGGGATCAAGACCGTCCGCAAGAAAGACCCGGAGCCGTCGGTCTCCGATCAGTTGTCGTTCGAGGACCCCAAGGGCACAGTGGTGGAAGTGTTCAAGCGCGGCGAATTCTCCAAGCAGAAATTCGCGAGCAAGGGCATCGTGCCGCACAAGCTCGGGCACGTGGCCTTCCACACGACCGACGTTCAGACCGTGACCAAGTTCTATTGCGACGTGCTCGGCTTCCGAGTTTCCGACTGGATGGCTGACTTCTTCTCGTTCCTGCGGTGTGGCCCGGACCACCATACGCTCAACTTCATGAACACCGGCTCAAACCGTCATTTCCATACGGCCTTCGAGCTGCGCGACTGGTCACACTTGCAGAGTGCTTGCGATTACCTCAGCCTGAACGGCTACAAGTTGCTGTGGGGCCCGGGGCGCCATGGGATCGGACACAATCTCTTCGCCTATCATCGCAGCCCCAACGGCCTCATTACGGAACTGTTCGCCGAGCTCGACCGCGTGAACGAGGAGCTCGGCTATTATGAGCCGCGTCCCTGGCACCGGGACCAACCACAGATGTCGAAGGTGTGGCCGAAGGATCCCAACGCGTCGAATTATTGGGGCATCATGCCGACGGACGAGATGATGAAGTGAACTGTCATGTCGACAACGGCGCCCGGAATAGCGGCGCGCATGCGGTGTTCTCCAGCGGAACGATCCGCGGGGACAGTGAGTTCTGACCAACGATATCAGGGCACGTCTAGCGAGCGGTTCTCGCTCGCTGCAGCCGCCATGATGCGTCTGATGACCAAAGACGGAGATTGACCATGAGACTCTTGGCTAAAAGGAGCTTTTGCCGCTCCGGCCTGACGCTCGCCGGTTGCGTGACCGCGGCCTCGGCCTTGCTCGCCATGCCAAGCCATGCCGCCACCTTCGACATCACCTCCAAGGCGGTGCAGGACGGCGGAATGCTGGCGAAGAAGAATGCCGGCAACAACCCGCAGAACAAGAACTGCGACGGAGAGAACGTTTCTCCGCCGCTCGCCTGGGCCAATCCCCCGGCAAACACCAAGAGCTTCGCCATCATCATGTTCGATCCGGTGGGGCGGGGCGGCTTGGGCGTCGTCCACTGGGTGGCCTACGACATTCCGGCGAGCAAGACGTCGCTTGGGGAAGGCGAAGCGAGCAAGCCCTCGACCGAATTCAAGGGTGGCAAGAACACTCCGGGCCTGCTGACTTATTTCGGCCCCTGCCCGCCCATGGGCGACAAGCCGCACCCCTATGTCATCACGCTGGTGGCGACGGACATGGAGGCGGGAACGCTAAAGCCGGACATGACGCGCGACGAGCTCGGCGCGGCGCTCACGGGACACGTATTGGCCGCGACGAGTATCGTTACTCGGTATGGGCATTGACGTCGCATGACCGGCGCAATCGCCTCGCGATTGCGCCTCAATCAAAGCGAGTGAAGATGGCCTCGCCGGATCAGCGCGCGCCGACCACCGCCAGCCGCGGCGCCGCGGATTTTGCCGTCGCGATCGCGGCCTTGTTCGGCGAATACAGGCCGCGCCGTTCCGGGATCGGCTTGAACGTCTCGGTCAGCCCGACCACCGTCTCGGCAGCGCCGAGCACGAGATAGCCGTCCGCTTCAGTGATCCGCGCGATGCGATCGAGCACGTCGATCTTCGTTTGCTGATCGAAATAGATCAGCACGTTGCGGCAATAAACCGCGTCGAACGTGCCGAGCTGGTTGAACTCGGACAGCAGATTGAACGCGCGATATTGCACCATGCTGCGAATTTCGGGAGCGATTTGCCAAGTCTCGCCGATCTGCGTGAAGTACTTCACCAGCAATTGGATCGGCAGCCCACGTTGCACCTCGAATTGGCTGTAGACGCCGGCCTTAGCCTTTTCCAGCACCTCGGTCGACAGATCGGTGGCGACGATCTCCACGCGCCATCCCGCGATTTGCGCCGCCATCTCCTTGAGGCACATGGCGAGCGAATAGGGCTCCTGGCCGGTCGAGGCGGCCGCGCACCAAATCCTGATGCGCCGCTGGCTTGCGCGCGCCGTCAGCAACGACGGCATGATCGCCTCGCGAAAGTGGTCGAACGGTATCTTGTCACGAAAGAAGAACGACTCGTTCGTCGTCATCGCTTCGACGACTTCGACGACCAACGGCTCGGCGCCGGGCGTCTTGAGCTTCTGGACCAACTCGCCGAGCCCGGCGAGCCCGGTCTTGCGCGCGATCGGAAGTAATCGGCTCTCGACCAGATATTGCTTGTCGGAGGAAAGTACGAGACCAGATCGCTCTTTCAGGAGCTTCCGCAGATAATCATACTCAATAGGGGTCACGGACGCTCTCCTGCGAACAAACGCGCGACTTTGGCGGCAATCTGATCAAGCGGCAAAACGGCCGAGCAAACACCGGCGTTGGCGGCGGCGCCGGGCATTCCCCACACGACACTGGTGGCCTCGTCCTGCGCGACCACGCTGCCGCCCGCCGCCACGATCTCCCCGGCACCCTTGGTGCCGTCCGAGCCCATTCCGGTCAGGATCAGCGCCAAGATGGCAGGGCCCCACATCTTCGAGGCGGACGAAAAGAGCGGGTCGACTGCAGGCCGACAGAAATTGACGAGTGGACCGTCATCGAGGACAATCACCGGTTGCCCATTCTGGCGCGCGACCTGCATGTGGCGTCCGCCGGGCGCGAGATAGACGTGACCGGGGGTGATCGGCTCACCCTCCTGGCCTTCGCGCGCGGGCCGGCCGCTCGCTCGCGTCAGATGCTCGGCAAGGATGGTCGTGAAGGTTGGCGGCATGTGCTGCGTGATCAGGACCGGCGCGCGATCGATCACGCTCGCCAGGTGAGAGACGACATTGGTCAATGCCTGCGGCCCGCCGGTCGAGGATCCGATCAAGAGCACGCGCGGCGGCGTCGGTGCGAACGGGCGCAGCCTGATCGGATGTCCGGCATGGGCTGGGGTGGCTGCTGGTCCGCGCACGCCGACGCGCGCCTCGAAGGGGCGCGATACCGGTCCCGGCGTCCGTGCACGCGGATCCGCAATGCGCTTGCGACGCGCCCCGAGCTGGCGGATCTTCTCCACCACGTCGCGACGGAATTCGGTCGAGGTCGTTACCCCGCGGCTCGTTTCCGGCTTCGGAATGTAGTCGGCTGCGCCAAGCGAGAGCGCCTTCAAGCTGACCTCGGCGTTCCGCCGGGTCAAGGTCGAAGCCATGATCACGACAAGGTCGCGCTTCTTTTCTAACAACAAGGGCAATGCTGAAATGCCGTCGAGATCCGGCATCTCGACGTCGAGAATCACCACATCGGGATTGGCTCGCTCGAGCTGATCAACCGCCTCGCGCCCGGTCCGCAATGAGGCGACCACCTCGAGCCCCGGCTCCTCGGAGATCCAGCTCGAGACCAAACCGCGGACGACGACGGAGTCATCGACCACCATAACGCGAATGGGCTCGCGCGGCGTGGCGGCGGTGGGCGGTGTGGCTGAGAGGGCAACACTCATGAAACAGGTACTCGGAACGCTGTAGACTGACGCGGACGGGACAGACCGGTTAGATCAGGCCCACCTCTTGGAACTTCGCCTCGACGATTTCCTTGTCGAACGGCTTCATGATGTACTCGTTGGCACCGGCATGGAGCGCGCGAGCGATGTGGGCGACATCGTTTTCGGTGGTGCAGAATACGACCTTCGGCTTGTCACCACCCGGTAGACGCCTCAGCGCGCGCAAGAATTCGTATCCATCCATCTTCGGCATGTTCCAATCGAGCAGGACGGCGTCGGGAAGGCTGCGCTGGCAGGCATCAAGCGCCTGTTCTCCGTCTTCTGCTTCGGTGATCTCGAAATCGAGCCCCTCGAGAATACGTCGAGCGACCTTGCGGATGACACTGGAGTCATCGACGACCAAACAGCTTTTCATCGCGACCTCACTCCTCTCACTGCGGACCTACTGCGCCGACTCCGCCCTGTCATGCGGCCAGTGCTTCGCTGCTCATATCGAGAACCCGATCAACGTCGAGAACAACGAGAAGCTGTCCATCGAGACGATGAACACCAGCCGAGACGCGTGCAAGACGGACGTCGAGGTTGACCGGATTGGACTCGCGCATGTTGTCGTCGAGCTTTAGGACCTCGCCGACGGTGTCGATCAAGAGGCCATATGACTCGCCCTTGAACTCGATTCCGACCGCCATGGGCTTGCGGCCGTCCTCGCGCTTCGGCAGTCCCAATCGCCTGCGCATGTCGATCGCCGTGACGATGCGGCCTCGCAGATTGAGCACGCCCGCGATCTCGGGCGAGGACAACGGTACTCGTGTCATGCGATCGAGCATGAACACGTCTTGGACGCGGGATATCGGAAGCCCGAAGAGCTGGTCGCCGATCATGACCGTGACGTACTCCGTCAGCGCTTGATCGCTGGCTTCGCTGCTCGTGCTCATGTCAGTCTCCTCACGCGGCTTCGTTCATCGCAGCCGATTGCTCCTTGAGCGCCGCGATCAGACCTGGCCGGTCGAACTTGGCCACGTAGTCGTAGAAGCCGACTTTGCGCCCACGCTCGATCGCCTCCGGCGAAGCCATCGAGGACAGAGCAATGATGGGCACCTGCGAGGTGCGCGGATCGCTGCGCATCGCCTCGGCGAACGCGAAACCGTCCATGCCCGGCATCTCGATGTCGGTGACGACGATGTCGACACGCTGGCCGTTCTTGATCAACGAAAGTGCGTCGTCCGCCCCGGCCACCGCGGTGACCTCGTATCCCGCCGCCTTCAACACCGGGGTCAGCATGTTGCGGAAGAACGCGGAATCATCGACGAAAAGCAGCGTCCGCGCCGAAGCCTCGTTCGTCGTTTCCTTGCGCTGCAGCCAGTCTTCAAAGGCGAGCGGCAGATAGTGGCCGACGTCGAGGATTTCGGTCGCCTGGCCCTTGACCACCGCGGAGCCGAGAACGCCGGGCAAGTCGCTCGACACCTCGATGTTGAGCCTGTCTTCGACGATGTCGACGATCTCGTCGACCACGAGCCCCATCGAGCGGCCGGCGTCCGAGAACACCAGCAATGGCTGCGCTCCATCGGTGCGAACTTGCGCCTGCGCGTTGACCTGGACGAGCGGCATGAGCTGTCCGCGGTATTGCACCATGTGCCGGCCGTTCGAGAGCTCGATCTTCTTCGCATCCACTTCCTCGAGCCGCGTGACGAGCGAGAGCGATACCGCCTTCGGCTCCGGCGAGCCGGCGCGAAAGACCAGTAGAGAGATGGTGTTTTCCCTGGCCCGATGCTGGGCCTCGGCATCCTCCTCGGCAGCATGCTGAGTCGACGCCGACGATCCGACCGACTGGGCAATCCCGTTGGGATCAATGATCATGATCACCGAGCCGTCGCCGAGAATCGTGTTGCCGGAGAACATTGCGATGTGTCGAAGCTTGGTCGACATTGGCTTCACGACGATTTCTTCCGTGTGGAACACGCAGTCGACGACGATTCCGAACGTCTGGCTGCCGACTTGTGTCACCACGATGAAGCCATTCTCCGGATCGCTTTCGACCCCTTCATCGATCTTGAGCAGCTTCTTGAGATGGATGAGTGGGAGCAGCTTGTTGCGCAAGCGCAGCACCGGCGTGTCCTTGATGCGCTCGATGCGATGCTCCGAATTGGTCTGCGCACGCACCAGCTCGATTACCGACAGCTGCGGAATGGCGAAGCGATCGCCTGCCGACTCTACGATCAGCGTCGAGACGATGGCGAGCGTGAGCGGAATCTTGATGACGAAGCTGGAACCCTGTCCGGGCACCGACTTGACGTCGACCGTGCCTCCTATGAGGTCGATGTTGGTGCGCACCACGTCCATGCCGACGCCGCGCCCCGACACGCTGGTCACCTTGGCGGCGGTCGAGAATCCCGGCGCAAATATGAACTTGTGGATCTGCGCCTCGGTCATCTTCTCGACTTCGGCTTCGGAGGCGAGGCCATTGGCCACTGCCTTGGCCTTGATCCGCTCGGTGTTGAGCCCACGCCCGTCATCGGCGATCTCGATGATGATGTGACCACCTTCGTGATAGGCGGACAGGCGGATCGTGCCCTTTTCCGGCTTGCCGAGGGTGCGGCGTTCTTCCGTCGTCTCCAAGCCGTGATCCGCCGAGTTGCGAACCATGTGCGTGAGAGGGTCTTTGATGAGGTCGAGAACCTGGCGATCGAGTTCGGTCTCGGCGCCGTGCATCTCAAGCTCGATCTGCTTGCTAAGTTCGGTGGAGAGATCACGCACCACGCGCGGCAGCTTCTGCCAGGCGTTCCCGATCGGCTGCATGCGCGTCTTCATGACGCCCTCCTGCAGCTCGGCGGTGACATTGGAGAGCCGCTGTAGCGGCACCTTAAACTCGGAATCTTCGTGCCGACGCACGATTTCCAGCAGCTGATTGCGCGTCAGAACGAGCTCGGACACCATCGTCATCAGGTGTTCGAGCGTCTCGACATTCACTCGGATCGATTGATTGGCGACCTTGGCGTCGCCCTTTTCCCCGTCCTCGTCCTTCTCAGCGCGGTTCGGCTCGCGCGCGGGCTTCGCGGGGGCTGACTTCGTGGCGGCGGACTTGGCCGGAGCCGGCGCCGCCGGAGCAGGCTTCGCTTGCGTCTCGACAGGCGCGATCTCCGGAGCGGTCTCACGGAAAGCGCGCTCGAGTTCATCGAGCGGAACCTCGCCGACGCGCAGCGGCCGTTCGAGAACCTGGTGCACGAGTGTTCCAACTGCCTGCGTCGGGGCCGCGGGCACTGCCGGGTTTGCGGCAGCAGGCCCGTCGACAACCATACGCTCGAGCTGGCTGATCAGGTCGCGATCCTGACCCTCGGGTTCCTGTTGTTTGGCCTCGAGCTCGTCGAGAATTTCCTTGATCCGATCGATCGTAGAAAGAATGAGGGTGACGGCCTCGCCGGTCACCGGCATGCCGTCGCGGAACTTGCCCATCAAAGTTTCAGCGGCGTGCGCGAGCGCTTCGAGCCGAGGCAGTCCCAGGAACCCGCAGGTCCCTTTGATCGTGTGAACAAGACGGAAGATGTTGTCGAGGATCTTGGCGTTGTTTGGATCCTGTTCGAAGCGAACGAGCTCAACGTCCACGACGTCGAGGCTCTCGTTGGTCTCGGTCAAGAATTCCCGCAGCAAATCATCCATGGAAAACGGCCTTCGTCGACGCGGCGGAGCCCGGCGGGGCTGCCTTCCGAGAGCGGCAACAGTGTGTTGGCAAAGGGTTTAAGTTTAGTTGAGCGGCCTTCGCAGCCGGGTAAATTCTTATGGCAGCCACCGAATTAATGAAAGATCATGCGGCCGCGTCCGTATTTGTCCCTAGCTTCCGGCGGCTTCCGCATTGCTTCCGGTGAGGTCATTGCGCCGTGATAACGACCGCGTCCCCTTCGGCCGCGAAGGTGACCGCGAGCCCGCAGCTGCGCGCCAACAGGCCGGTATAGAACGGCTGGATCGCGTGGGCGTCTACGGTTTGCTCCGCCGGTTCACCCGCGAGCAATCCCGGGGCCGATTGCGGCACGCGCGCGTTGAGGCCGGTTGCGGTAATGCGGAAGGTCATCGACTCGCCGGCACCGATGGGTTCAACCGTCAACATACCGCCGCGCGGTATCGCGTGTCCGGCCACCACGAGCATGTTCAAGAGGAGTTTGACGCGATTCTTCGGCATCAAAGTGCGCGGCAGATTCCAGACCAGTTTGGTCTTTCCATCCTCGACGAAACCCCGCGCCACGGTTTCTGAATCGCTGAGATCGATTTGTGCCCCGGCCGAGCCGGCCGCCCCGAACGCGATGCGACAGAATTGCAACCGTGCGGATGCGGTCGCCGCGCTCTTCTTGATCAGTTCATGCGCGAAAGTCTTGGTTTCCTCGTCCTTGGCTTCGTCCAGCACTTCCAAACCATTTACAATGGCGCCCGTGGGACTGATCAAGTCATGACACACGTGCGAGCACAGGAGTGCGGCGAGATCGAGAGGCTCAAGGACGATCGGTCCGGACATAGGCGAGTTCTCCGGTGAATGTCAGGCAGTCCGTGCTGTGGGTCCGATTTGGTGAATTTGGAGTTCCTGCGAACCTTGCGGCAAGCTAGTTCAGATACCTCAAGCTACGGGGGCCGAAAATCTCGCTCGCGTCCAATGCTCAACTGAGACGAACCCAATCGACTTGGACGCAAGCATCGCAACTCGTGGAGCGGAATTGAATCGGACCACCAGCGCGCGGTGTGATACACCGGCCGCGACAGCCCTGCCAAGCACAGAGAGGCGACAAAGTCGATGCGGAAGCAAGATACGGCGTCTGACGTGGAACCCGGCCTCATCAATGAGTTCACGACCCTCGCCTCGCGCGCAGGGGCAGCCATCCTCGCCATTCGTCCGTCTGACCTCGCGACCCGCGCAAAGGCAGATCGTTCTCCAGTTACCGCCGCCGACGAAGCGTCGGACGCCGTAATTGCCAAGGGCTTGTCGCTGCTCCTGCCGGGTACGCCGGTTATCTCGGAGGAGACCGCGCCGCCGTCGATCGCATCAGCCACCGGCTTTGTCCTTGTCGACCCACTCGACGGCACAAAGGAGTTCCTTTCCGGCAGCGACGAGTTCACGGTCAATCTTGCGCTGGTCGTCGGTGGCCGACCAATGGCCGGCGTCATCGCCGCGCCGGCGCTTGGGCTGATCTACCGTGGCGTGGTTGGTCTCGGCGCTGAGCGGTTGCGCCTCGCACCGGGTGCCTCCGTGGAACAAGCCACTGAACTCACCAACATCTCTGCCCGACACCGGCCGGCAGAAGGGTTGGTGGCGACAGTCAGCCGTTCGCACCTCGAGACGGCAACTGAGGCATTTCTCCAGCGTTTGCCGGTCGCGCAGCGGCTGGGGTGTGGATCAGCGCTCAAATTCTGCCGGGTCGCGGACGGGACGGCCGATGTCTATCCCCGGCTCTCGCCGACGTTCGAATGGGACGTGGCTGCAGGCCACGCGATCGTCACGGCCGCGGGCGGCATGCTGGCGACACCGGCTGGCGCACCGCTCATTTTTGGCCAGGCAGCGGCCGGCTTTCGCGTTCCGGCCTTCGTCGCGTGGGGCGACCCATTGGCCGCCGCCGCGCGTTGAAGCGTCTGCTTGCGCCTGTCCCGGAAGAGTGGACACCGACATCGGGTTTACCCGATATGGCGCATTTAAAATGCGCAAGTCGGAAACATCCGATTTGCGTGGTTTTCCGGAAATGATACGCGCCAACGTCTAGGGCGTCAGGCGTTCCATAACTTGCGGCCATTTGGCCTCGGCCGCGGTAACGGCACTTGCGATGTCGGCCTTGAAGCTTGCGAGCGCTTCGGCGCTGTAGAACAGGTAGAGCCGATCGCCAGCAATGGTCCAATAGGCTGGATTGCCGGCCAGCGCCACACCGCGCGCGATCGCCATCGGATCGTAGCCGCCAAAGCGCGGCACGTATTGCTCCGCGCTTTCAGCAAAGGCGGCCCGGTTCCCTTCATTGTCAAACCGCCAGATCACCCCCCTGAACCGATACTCGTATTGCGGGCGGCCAACGGTGGGAGCAGCGTCTGTGAAATAGGCGACCGGATCATACCCATCCATGGCCAGGCCGGTATGCGTGTCGGTGACAACCCGCTCGGTGACGGCCGCTCCGGACGGACCGACCGACGCCAGCACTGTGATCACCGTCAGGCACCGCAGGGCGCTCGCCAATCGCGACTTCCCTTGTCGCCGCGTTGAAGTCATAGTTGTCACTGATGGTTCCCCGTCGATTCGGATGCCGCCTCATAACAGCGCGATCAGCTCAGCGGATCCGGATTTTGCGTCGGACCGCGCCCTAACTCTATGGTATTGCACATGATCTTGGCGACTGGCTTGGGTTGAGCCTGATCACGAGCGTGCCCGATTTCTAAGACATTCTAGGAGATTAGAGTGTGCAACGAGTTAAGCGGGCGACTACCCCGTTACGTCTAAGGAGCTACCGATGCGCTCGTTTCTAAGATGCCTTGCGATGGTGGCCGTTCTTGCAGGCTGCGCGATCGCACCCGCACACGCCGAGCAAGGCAGCTATACGCCTGACGAGTTGGTCAATGCTGGCCACCGTTTTTTTGGCGGTGTGTCCCGCGGCCTCGCCACGGTGATCGAAAAAGCCGTCAGCCAATGGGGGCTGCCGAATGGGTATGTTCTTGGCCAAGAAGGTGGCGGGGCGTTTGTTGGCGGCCTGCGCTACGGCGAAGGAACGATGTTCACCAAGAATGCCGGGGACCTGAAGGTCTACTGGCAGGGTCCTTCGGTCGGCTGGGACTTCGGTGGTGACGGCGCGCGCACAATGATGCTCGTATACAATCTGCCGGCGACAGAGGCGATATACGAGCGCTTTGCTGGCATCGAAGGTTCCGCTTATTTCGTCGGAGGCTTCGGCATGACGGCCCTGACTGCGAACAATGTCGTCTTGGTTCCAATCCGCTCCGGTGTGGGCTTTCGCCTCGGCGCGAATGTCGGCTACCTCAAGTTCACGCCGCAGCCGACCTGGAACCCGTTTTGATGACTCGCGCGCTTTGAGTGATTAGAAAAAAAGGCGCGAGGAAGCTGGAAGTAGCACGGCCGCCATGGCATGGTTTAGTTATCACCACCTGTGAGCTTCGAGCGCGGAGGCGCATTGCATGATCGAACCGATCATGTTGTTCGGAATTGGGTTTTTGGTCGCTAGCGTGATCGGGCTGGGCATCATCCCGCTTGTTCATAATCGCGCGGTTCGCCTGACCATGCGGCGGCTGGAGGCTGCGACGCCCCTATCGATGGCGGAGCTTCAGGCCGACAAGGATCAGCTGCGCGCCGAATTCGCCATGTCGACGCGCCGGCTTGAGATGAGCGTCGAACAGCTCAAGGCCAAGTCCACGAGCCAGCTCGCGGAGCTTGGCAAGAAAAGCGATGCCATCAACCGGCTCAAGTTGGAGCTTGGAGAAAAGACCGCTGCCATTTTTGCGCTTGAGGCGCGTGAGAAGGCGCTGCGCGACCAAATCCGCGCGACCGAGCAGGAATATTCCGTCAAGACCAATGCGATGCGCGAAGCCGAGCGTGCGCTCGCCGACAAGGAGGCCGATCTCGCCAAATTGACGGCTGAACTTGGCGAACGGTCTGTCGTCTCTGACAGCCAGCGAATCGAGATCGTGGCCCTCAGAAGTCAAGTCGAGACGCTGCGGGCGCAGATCGA
>Ga0066903_100003985_pt1 | contig 12293 bp, 12 predicted proteins | sample PanSoiMetaGPlot1_FD_67491 | JGI IMG/M metagenome (GOLD analysis project Ga0066903, IMG submission 67491) | Tropical forest soil microbial communities from Panama analyzed to predict greenhouse gas emissions - Panama Soil - Plot 1 (version 2) | ecosystem: Environmental > Terrestrial > Soil >...
TCCGCCCACCACGACTCGCCGCCGTCCGGGCAGACGCAGGCCATGCGATTGGCTATGAGGAGTGAGGTCCAGGCCGGGTTGTCTTTGAGAGTGACGCCGTCCAGGTCGGAGAGCAAGACGAGAACGAACCGGGGCCGGTCCGCGGGCGTGAACACGTCCGCGGACCGGCCCACGATGGTCAGCGATTCCCACATGCTTTCTCCCCCCTCTCCGCTTCGGAGAGGGGGCCGGGGGGGTGAGGTCTGTGCGGAGCGCGCCTCACCCCAGACTCCACCCCCTAACGCCCTCCCCGAAACGGGGAGGGGGAACCAAACCTACTTCTTCTCCGCCTCCGCCACCTTCTTTTCGATCGACTTCCGCCGCTCCTCTTCGCGCTTGGACAAGTCCTTGAACTCCAAGGCTTCTTTCCACACCTTGATCGCGTCCGCCTTTTCGCCCAGCGCCATGTGCGTGTCGGCCAGGTGGTCGTAGATCTCGATGTGCTTGCCGCCCTTCAACTTCGTCGCGTCGATCAGGAACTTCTTCGCCTCCTTGTAGTCCTTCTTCTTGAACAGCACCCAGCCAAGGCTGTCGAGGTACGCGGAGCTGTCCTGGTCCTCCTCCGGCGTCAGGTCTTCCAGTTTCTTGCGTTGTTCGCGGTCCTTCTCGATTGCCTTGCGGATCAGTTTCTCCGCCTCGTCGAACTTCATGTCGTGGTCCGCCCAGATGAAACCGAGGTCGTTCAGGAACGTCGGGTTCTCCGGGTCGTCCTTCATCAAGATCTCGAGCTGCTCCGACGCCTTGTCGATCTGTTTCATGTCCACATACACGCCGCTCAGGACGTAGCGCATTTCCTTCGAGTAGACCTTTTGCTCGTCCTCGTCGAGCTTCTTGCTCTTCTTGAGCCGCTCGATCGCCTCGAGGTAAGTGTCGGCCGCGTCCGCGAACTTGTCCGCGTCCCGCTGTAGCTCCGCTTTCAGCCGCACGAAGTACCAGCCCCCCTGGTCCTTCTCGATCAGGTTCTCGGTCATCTTCAGCGCTTCGTCGAACTTGCCCTTCTTCGACGTGGCGAAGATCAGCTTCTCCATGAACAGCGGCTTGGCCAGGTTGATTGGGCTGTCCATGTCCTCGACTTCGATGCTCAGGAACTCCTGGCTCGCCTGGATCGCCTCGTCGTATTTCTTGGTGGTCAGGTAGAGGTTTACCATCCCCTCGAACACGTCGATGATCTTGCTGGCGCTGCCGATCTTGGTCGCTTCCTGGGCGCAGGCGCGGTAGAAGACCAGCGCGGTGTCCGAGTCCTTTTGCGTCTGGGCCGCCTTGGCCAGGATCATGCACGCGTTGTAATTGAGCGGGTTCGGCTTCTCATCCTTGAGCATTTTGGCGGCCACCGCCAATAGTTTCTTGGTGCCGGCCTCGTCCTTGACCAGCTCTCGGAGCCGGCTGTTCATGGCGCTGATGCCGGTCACCTGGTTCAACTTGAGCGCCTGTTCGCGCAGCGGGTCGTCCTCGGCGGCCGACCGGCCGGCGACCAGGACGGACGCAACGATGGTCAACAGCAGCGGCCGGTAGATTGCCCTGTCCATGAACGTTCTCGGTAACGGGTCCGTAAACTCGGCAGAGTCCGCCGAACGTGCGCATCTTAGCGAGTTTGCCGAATCGGTGCCACGGCGACTTTACAGGGGATTGGGGTCTGAGTCCTGACTCCTGACCCCTGACTCGTGACCCCTGGCCCCCCGACCCCTACTCCGCCCCAACCTCATTTATGTGCTACAGTTCGTACGAACCATTCCGGCGCCCTCGCTCTCCCCGGATCTGCCACCGTGAGCCGTATTCGCCTGGAAATCGGGAGTGAGCCGTTCCCCGGTCTGAAGCTCCTACAACTTCGGGGCCGGGGCGGGTTCGCCGAGGTCTGGGAGGCCCGCAACCAGTCCGGACGCCTGATCGCCGTCAAGTTCATGGAGACCAGCAACTCCCTCAGCAGTGCCAAGGAGGTGCGGATCATCCAGGCGATTCAGAAACTCGCCCACCGGCACCTGATCAAGATCAGTCACGTCTGGAGCATTCCGCAGTACATCGTGGTGGCCATGGAACTGGCCGACGGCAGCCTTCTCGATCTTCTGGATGCTTACCTGACCGAGTTCCGGTCGCCGCTGCCTCCGGAGCTGCTCCTTCGCTACTTCCGGCAGGCGGCCGAAGCCATCGATTTCCTCAACGCCCGACAACATAAGTTTGACGGACGGCTGGTCAGTTTCATGCACTGTGACGTCAAGCCTAGCAACCTGCTGTTGATGGGCGACACGATCAAGCTGGCCGACTTCGGGCTATCCACTCCGATTGCGGCGCCTTTGACCCCATACAACCGGGCCGGCACGCTCGATTTCGCCGCCCCCGAAATCCACGGGGGGAACCTGGCGGAGACCAGCGACCAGTACAGTCTCGCGGTCTCGTACTACTACCTGCGGACAGGAATCCTGCCTTTCCCAACGCCCGGCAGCCGGTTCACGCCCGACTACACCTACAAACGCCCGGCGCCGGACTTGAGCGGGGCGGGTCCGGGCGAGCGTCAAGTGCTAGAGCGGGCGCTGGAAGTACAACCGTCGGCCCGGTGGCCGTCGTGTTCGGCCATGGTCGCGGCATTGACCGAGGCATTCAAGTCCGCAGACCTGATTCAAACTCCGCTCAAGTCGCTCGGCTCGGCCGCCCAATCCAAGAAAGCGCCGGCTCGCGGCTGAGTCCTTTCGCTCATCCCCCCGGTCTCGATGCTTGTCCCGTTCTTCTCCCTCGCGATGACGGCGCCGGCCCGGCAGACGGCCTTTCGCCGCTCGGCCGTGGCGCACCTGCTGTTCGTCTCCGCGGCCACCGCCGCTGCGCTCACATCCCCCACCACCGGCGTCATGCAGATGATCGGGTATGGTCTCCTCGGGGCGGGGATTGTCGAAGGCGCCGTTCTCATTGGCTGGCGACTGACCCAGCTACCGAAGAGTCAGGCGCTCGAGTTTTTGCTCACGTCGCCGCTTAACCCGCGACGCGTCTTCCTCGCGGAGTCGATGGTCGGCCTATCGCGGTTCGTGCTCGTGCAACTCGCCGGCATCCCGGCCCTCTGCCCGCTGCTCTGGTGGGGCGTTGTCAATCCGCTCGACCTGGGCCTGATGGTCGCAATGCCGATCATCTCGGGCGCGGTCGCGGGACTCGGGCTGACCGTCTGGGCGTATGAAACGCGACTGGTCCGGCGACTCGGTGAGTTCGCCGCGCTCCTGGCGATCCTGACCTATCTGACCGTCGGCGTCCTCGCGGGCGAGAAGCTGAAGTCGTGGCTCGACCTGCTGCCGACCGCGGTCAGTGAGCCGATGTTCGACGCGTTCCGCGCTTTGCATACGTACAACCCGTTCGCGGTGATGGCGTTCTGGTTCGATTCGATGAATGGGGTCCCGATCATTGCCCGCGAACGTGCCACGTGGGTCGGCGGGTGCGGACTCGTCGCGGCCACGCTGCTCTTCGTGCGAGCGATGAGTCGGTTGAAGGGCCACTTTCACGACCGGCACTACCGGCCGATTACCGACACGCGCGAGGCCCAGACGGAACGGATCGGCGAGCGGCCGCTCTCCTGGTGGGCCGTTCGACGCGTCATGGAGTACTCGGGTCGCGTCAACATCTGGCTCGCCGGCGGTTTCGGCATTCTCTACGCCGTGTACTTGCTCGCCGGCGATCACTGGCCCAACTGGATGGGCCGAGCCGTGTTCGCGATCTTCGAACGCATGGGCGGGGCGCCGATTCTGATCACCGGCCTGGTCGTCCTGGCGGCAGTCCCGGCCGCGTTCCAGTACGGCCTCTGGGACTCGACAGTTCAGGATCGCTGCCGGCGGTTGGAGTTACTCTTACTGACGCGGTTGGACGGAACTGACTACTGGCACGCCTCGCTGGCCGCGGCCTGGCGTCGCGGGCGAGGATACATGATCGTGGCCGCGATCCTGTGGGGCGCGATGTTGGTCTCCGGACGAGCCACTCCGGCCCAGGTCGGGGCATCAATCGCGGCCGGAATGCTCTTGTGGGGCTTTTCGTTCGCGGTCGGGTTTGGCGCGTTCAGCAGCGGGATGCAGGCGAACGGGCTCGGCTCTCTGCTAACGCTCGGATTGCCGCTCGCAGCCGCAGGGCTGGCTCAGACCGGTGTGCCAACACTCACAGCGCTATTGCCGCCGGGTGCAGTCTACGCGGCGCTCACCGGACCGCCGACGATTGCCTGGCTACCCGGGCCGCTTCTGGTTGGACTGGCAACGCTTTGGCTGACGCGACGCGTCGTCGGTCGCTGTGAGGGGCGATTGAGATTGTGGTTCGACCGGAACCAGGGGACGCAGCCGGCAACGGCGTAAGAGAGCGGAATTCGCCTAAATTCCGCGACACAATCCTGCGCTCAGCGGCGGAGATAAGACTTCCATGCTAAATGGCGTGTGGTTAGAAGTTGAGCCGTCCGTGGAGATCGAGTCTGCGGATGACTTGAACCGCTTCATCGACCATGTCGAGGCCGTGTGCCAGTATCCGACGGCGATTTCCGTGGAAGCCCACGGCTACCGCGCCGACCTGCTGGTGGGCTACGACCAGAGCTTCGTCCATCTCTTACCAGAGGAGCCTGACCTCCACCCATACCACGTCACGGTCGGTGGTACGGGCGAGGGTGATCTGGACTACTGGCTCCATTCGTGGCACCACAGTGGGATTGAGGCACGCCACCTCATCCCGAAGCAACTCGCACGTGAAGCGTTTTGTGAGTTTGTCCAGTCAGGCAAGTTGTCCGCGGCGGTTCAGTGGGAGCAGTACTCCGCCTAAATGACATGGCGAGCGGACGAGACTGTCGTGGGGCTACCGGCAATTATCCCCGTGGTCGTACCGGATCGGCGGCGGGTTGGAGCACGGGTCGGGACAGCGTGGATGGTCGTAGCAGTCGCGGTCGCGGCGGTCGCAATAGCGGTCGCAGAACAGCCGGCAGCCCGAGCCGGTTCCGAGCAGCACCGCCGTTAGCGCGGCCGCAAAGAGCACCCGTTTCCACATGTCCCGGCCCTCATTAAAACCAGCGGGCCGCATATCCGCCCGGTCTGAACGACGTCAACCCCAATTCGAGTTGGCAGCCGTCTGATTCGGATTGAACTATCGCCAAGGGGAGGATCCCAAATGAGTTGGCGGTCTTGACGGTCACCCTGCCAATTTGGCAGTCGAGCATCGAAATGACCTCGCAATACTTCGCCAATCTTCGCTCGGGACCGTCAGACCGTCACCTTGGCCCCCGGCACCGGCTTCTTCCGCAGACGCAAGTTGATCATCTCGATCCCGACTGCGAAAGCCATCGCGAAGTAGATGTACCCCTTGTCGATGTGCTGGCCGAGCGACTCGGCCACGAGCAGGACGCCGATCAGGATCAGGAAGGCCAGGGCCAGGACCTTGATGGTCGGGTGCCGGCCGACGAAGTTGCTGATGCTCCCCGCAAGGACCATCATCACGATCATGGCGATCACCATGGCCGCGATCATCACCCATACGACGTCCACCATCCCGATCGCGGTGATGACCGAGTCGAGCGAAAAGACGATGTCGAGAACGGCGATTTGCAACAGGACCGAACCGAATGAGGGGGGCTTTGCTGCTCCCTTGCCTGCTCCGGCGGACGCCTTGGAGCCATGCGACTGCTCCTGATTTCCCTCACGTGCGGCCTCCAGCTTCTCGTGCATCTCGCGGACGCTCTTGTAAAGGAGGAAAAGCCCGCCGGCGAGAAGGATCAGGTCGCGCAGGGAGACTTCGCGAGCCTCGACGTCGTGAAAGTACGGCAGCTCGGGTATCGTAAAGAGCGGCTTGGTCAGGCCGAGAAGGAACGACAACGAGAACAGAAGGAGGATGCGCGTGCCGAGCGCGGCAAGGAGTCCGATCCGGCGGGCGCGCGGCTGCTTCTCTTCCGGCAGTTTCCCGGCCACGATGGCCAGGAAAATGATGTTATCGATCCCCAGCACAATCTCCATCGCGGCCAGCGTCACGAGGCCGATCAAGAGGGCGGGAAGGCCCGGCGGCCTGCGGGACGCGGCCTTCAGTTCGCGGAGTGCCGTTCGCGACAGCCGCTCGATGCCGGTGCCAGTATCGATCTGATAGACGTCGGTCGTGATCCGCCCGCGAACGAAGTGCTTGTCGCTCAGTTCGATGACGTCCTGACCCTTCTCCGCGTCCGGCGGCCGGAACGTGATCCGCCGGATGTGCCGCGACTCAATTTCTTCGGAGCCGTACTCGATTTCGAGGCGGATCGACGTCGTGACGAGCCGCCCAGTGATCGTCCGGCCGTCCACAGTCTCCGCGATGACTTCCAGCGGCCCTTCATCGGCGGCAAGGGTGAGGACGGCCAGAATCGAGATGGAAATGAAGAAAATGGCACGGAGCGGCATGTCGCGTCTCGGGGGGTGTGGGGAAGTGTAGCGACTACTCTTCCTTCGCCACCGCCCTGGTACCCTTGCCCACCGCGACCCCGATCTTGGGACAGAAGGCGTTCATCGTGCATCCGGCGCAGTTGGGCTTGCGAGCAAAACAGACCTGCCGACCGTGGAAGATCAGTCGATGCGAGAACGGCGTCCACTCCGACTTCGGGATGACCTCCATCAGATCGAACTCGACCTTCACCGGGTCCTCTTGCACGGTAAGCCCGAGCCGTCGACTCAGGCGACCAACGTGCGTGTCGACTGTGATTCCCGGCACGCCGAACGCATCGCCCAGGACCACGTTCGCGGTCTTTCGCCCGACGCCAGGGAGCTTCACGAGTTCATCCAGCGTGTTCGGAACCTCGCCCGCGTGCTCCGCGCGGATCGCCTTGCAGCAGGCGATGATGTTCTTCGCCTTGTTCCGAAAGAACCCGGTCGAAGCAATCATCCGCTCGAGCTCTTTCGGATCGGCATTGGCGTAGTCCTGAGCCGACTTGTACCTCTCGAAGAGCGACGGCGTGACGATGTTCACCCGAACGTCGGTGCACTGGGCTGACAAGATCGTCGCGATCAGGAGTTGAAGGGGCGTGTGATGTTCGAGGGCGCAGTGCGCATCCGGGTAGAGCTCAGCCAACGCTTTGAGCATCCTCGGCACGCGACGACGGATGGCAGGTGTCGGCTTCATTCGCGACGAGTCGCCTCGATCTCCAGCCGGACCATGTTCACGTGCGTGCGCCCGGACGTGTCCGGTGGGCGGTCCGACAAGTATTCGGCCATGACGTCCGCAATGAACACCTCGCGGCGGTCTTCCGGCACCTGGTGAGTGTATGGCATCCACGTTGTACGTAACCAGCCGGCGAGTCCGGCTGGATTGTCGTGCGTCATGTCCTTGGGAACCAGTTCCACGCGATCTGGCGCGAACCCGGCCAAGCGCAGCCAGCGATCGGCCGATTTGTCGTCGCGAAAGGACCAGGCGAAATGGAAATCCCGGAAGTAATCTCTCCACGAGTCCGCGGCGCAAACACGTTTCACGGCCTGCAACACCTCGTCCGCGTTCCCTTTGCCGCCGCACGACACGAACAGCCGCCCGCCCGGGTCGAGCCATCGCGCGATACTGTTGAACACCGCTTGCCAGTCGTCCACCCAATGCAGGCACGCGTTCGAAAACACAATGTCAAAGTTCCGCCCTGGGTTGAGTGCCTTGGCATCGGCACAGTGGAATTCGAGATTCGGCGCCCGGTGCGTCGCCACCGCATGGGCGATCATCTCGGGCGACGAATCCACACCGAGAACGAACCCGCCCGGCACGGCCCCCGCGATCTCGGCCGTGATCTTCCCATCCCCGCACCCGAAGTCGAGAATCGCTTCCGTTCCGACCGGCTTCAATCGCTTGAGTAGTTCCTTTGCCCAGGCCAGCTGAGCCGCGGACTGGTCGGCGTAGTCGGCGGGGTTCCATCGAAACATGCGTTACCTCCGTTCGGGTGCGAGCCGGGGTCATCGGTTATACTGGCGGCGTACCCGAGGAGGACAGCGCAATGCGCGTGCTGGTTCTCGCCATCTTGGCGAGTGCCAATGTCTTGTAGTGGACCGTCTACCTCAAGCGGGTGGGTCGGCGGGGACGGCGACCTCGCTGCACTTCGGCCTCCGCCGCCCGCCGCCGGCCCACCCGCTTGAGGTAGACGGACTACTACAAGACAAGACAGCGCGTAAGACGAAGTCATGTCCGACAAACGCGAGCCGCCGACCACCGGAGACGTCATCGTCTCTGCCATTAGCCCGATCCTGATCATGGGGCTGGTCGGGAGCCTCGTCTTCTTCCTCGCGACCGTCTTCTACGCGGGCCGTTACGAATACCGACTCCTGTACACGCTTTTCTTCTACGTGTGCGGGGCAGTACTCGTCGGCCGCATTGCCGTCGTTCTCGATCGGGCCCGCGCCTGGCTCTACGGCGGCATTTTGGCCTTCGTCACATTTCTAGCCTTGCGCATCTGGGTCGAGTATCCGTCCGACAGCCCGATGACTCCGCTCAAGGACCTGATCAACATTGTCCTGATCGGTGTTGTCTGGTGGGCGAGCAACCGGCTGGTCTGGGACTGCACCTTCATCGACCCGAACCGGACCGGGTCCGGAAAAGGGCTGCTCGCTGCGGCCGGATGGGAAAAACGGCCAGGCGTCCGCCCGGACGTGGTCGAGGACGTGGAGGAGGACGACCGCCGGTATTCGCCGGGCTTCAACGGCTGGTACGAGCGCTACGACCAGTGGGCGAAGAGCAAGAGCAAGCGGCCGCACACGCCGGGGCTCACGGTCGTCTATTTTTCTCTCGCGGCGCTGCCGATCTTTGGACTCGGTCAGACCCTGATCCCGGCCGATGAAACCCCGCGACGCAATTTCACCTTCTGGCTCGCCGCGATTTACGTCGGCAGCGCGCTCGGGTTATTGCTCACGACCAGTTACCTCGGACTGCGGCGCTACCTGCGGCAGCGCAAGTTGAACATGCCGGCGACCATGACGGCGACGTGGATGGGCCTCGGGGTCGTCCTGATCTTCGCGTTCCTGGTTGTCGGCGCGCTCCTGCCGCGGCCGTTCTCGGAGACTCCGCCCTGGAACCCGACGCGGGCAATGACCAGCGAGCGGAAGGCGTCCGACTACGCCGTCAACCGCGACAGCGGCGGCAAGGGCGAAGGTCGCAGCGGCGAACGGGCCACCAAGGGGGACGGCCAGGCGACCGGAAAGGGCGGCGAACCGGGCGCCAAAGGCAAATCCGGCGAGGCGAAGTCCGGCAGCGGCGACAAGCAAGGAGACAAGGGGAGCGGCGGCGACAAGTCGGGCGGCAACGAGGGCAAGAAAGGCGATGATGCCAAGGCGGACCCGAATTCGAAGGAAGGTAAGGAAAGCGGCCGCCAGGCGAGCGCCGATCAGAAAAGCGGTAGCAAGAGCGGATCGAATGCCGCGGAGCGCTTTCAGCAATCGTCCGTCGGCAATGCCATTTCCAAGGTCGCCGACGTGTTGAAGTGGATCGTATTCGCCGCCCTCGCCCTGCTCGTTCTCTTTGTCGTGTTTCGGCACGGCTTGAAGTTCCTGTCGAACTTCATGCCCTGGGCCAAGAACCTGCTCGCCGCGATCGACGCGTGGTGGAAGGGACTGTTCGGGCGACGCGAACGAGCGGTCGATGAGAAGATCGCGGTTACCGCTGCACCGGTCGATACGCGCGTGCCCTTTGCCGCGTTCTCCAACCCATTTATCGACGGCAGCGCGGACGGCCGGTCGCCGGAGGAGTTGGTGCGCTACAGCTTCGAGGCACTGGAGGCCTGGGCCAGCGACCGGGACATGCAGAGACGCGTGGATGAGACGCCGATCGAATTCGCTGAACGCGTCGGCGACCAATTCCATTGGCTCCGGCCGGACGCGCGGCGACTTGCCCTCCTGGTCGCGCGGATGGTCTATGCCTCTGGGAACCTTCCCGAGGACGCCCGCGAGACCCTGGACCATTTCTGGGATCGACTAACCAGCGGGGCGGACGAGACGATTGACGAGCAGGTCGAAATCGTCGAATGACCGTGGGCCGTCACTTTCCGACTGCCCGCTTCAACTTGATCTTGTCGGCGTTCTCCTTCAGGAACGCGGTCGTCGCCTGGTCCATGAGTTGGTTGTAATCCGCGCCCGGTGCGTTCTTCGGCGGCTTGAAGCCGTATTCGTTCCAATTCACCGCATACCAAAGGGCACTGCGACTCGGTGCGACCTCGCCGCCTGGGCCCACTGTATTCCCGTCTTTCGGCAGCCACGGCAGTTCGGCCAGTATTCCGAGGATGAGCTTGTTCTCCTCCTCGGGTGCCGGCTCGCGCGACACTCGGGCCGAGCCTGCCTTCGCCGTCTGGTAGCGCAGCAGGATCGCATGAGCGGCCCGGAAGCGGTCCTCCAACTCCTTCGCCTTCAGCGCCGCGACCGGATCATCGATCGCCTTCACGACCGCCTGAACCGCTTTCAACTCCTTGTCATAAGTCTCGTCCTTCTTGTTCAGTGGCGGACCCTGTCCGGACACGACGTAAAAGTCCGCGCCGGGGAGCGGGTCAACAAAGAAACACCCCTCCATTCCGGCAGTCAGCGCGACCGCGAGGGCGCCGCGAGGTCGAACACGCCCGCCGCCGCCGAACCCAGCCGGGCCGCCTCCCGGACCGCCGGGCACGACACCCGGCACGGCCGCGGGCGCATCCGCGGGGAACCCAACTCGGAGTTGTGTGAGCCCCATGGCCCCGATCAACGGGTCGTCGATCTTGACGATGGCAACCTTGTACGTGAGCTTCTGGTCCTTCGGCGCGTTCGCGTAGGCCGGGCCTTCCACGGCGTCCTTTTCAATTTCGGTCACTTTGCCGACGACCACGACTTCGGAGTACATCGCCCGCGTGGTGACCGGTTGAGTTCCGGGCGTAAGCAGAGCCTTAGTTTGCGCAGCCGCAGGGACGGTGAGTAGTGCAGTGGCGGCCAATGCCAGCCCGAGGGTAAACCGGAACCGCATAGGAGAATCTCCCAGGGGCGCGTGGTCGGGCAATAAAGCACGGCGACGAATAGGGGCATTTTATCCCGATTTTTCCGGGCATCCGGCCTTGCCGCCCCACGGCCGGGCATTCATACTACAATACTCCTTACACGGCCGGCGGGGCGCGGGGTCATTCCCGCGCCCCGCCGCCGTTCTGCTTCACACGCCCGGGATTGGTCATGGACGAACGGTCGCACGCTTTCCTCCGCGAGTTGTTAGAAACGCCCAGCCCCTCCGGGTACGAGCGGCCGATCCAGGACGTGGTCCGCCGCTGGGCCGGGCCCCTGGCCAACGAGGTCCGCACGGATCGGCACGGCAACGTCATGGCCGCCCTTTTTCCGACCCAGCCCACGCCGGCCCCGGTCAAGATCTTACTCGCAGGACACTGCGACCAGATCGGTCTCATGGTCCAGCACGTCGATTCAGACGGCTTCCTGTACGTTCAGCCAATCGGCGGGTGGGACATCCAGATCCTCCTTGGCCAGCACCTGACCGTCTGGGCCGCGGGGGGGCCGATCCCCGGTGTACTGTCGCGCAAGGCACCTCATTTGCTGACGACCGAAGAGAGGAACAAGACGCCGCAGTTCCACGAGCTGTGGCTCGACGTCGGCGCCCGGTCCAAAGAAGAGGCAGACCAGCTCGTGCGCCCCGGCGACCCGGTGACAATCACTCTTGGCTACCGACCGCTGCGGAACGGGCTGGCGTCTTCCCCGGCGATGGACGACAAGGTCGGTCTGTGGACAGTCATGGAGGCGCTGCGGCTCTTGAAAGATCGCGATCGCCAGGCGGCCGTTTACTCGGTCTCGACCGTTCAGGAGGAAGTCGGACTCCGCGGCGCCGCGACCAGTACCTACGGGGTCAACCCGCACGTCGGCGTCGCGGTGGACGTCTGCCACGCCACCGACACGCCGGGGAACGACAAGAAGCAACTCGGTGAAGTGAAGCTCGGGAGTGGCCCAGTCATTTTCCGTGGGCCGAACATCAACCCGCGCGTCTTCGAGGGTTTGGAAGCCGCGGCCAAGCGGACTGGAGTCCCCTACCAGGTCCGCGGGGTGCCAAAGGCCACCGGCACGGACGCCAATGCCATGCAGATCAGCCGCGACGGCGTTGCGACCGGTCTCATTGGCATCCCGAATCGATACATGCATAGCCCGGTCGAGGTCGTCCACCTGGACGACCTCAACAACGCCGCGATCCTGCTCGCCGACTTCTGTGCCGGCGTCACCGCGGCGGCGGATTGGACACCGTGAACTTGAGACAACAGAGGGCAGAAGACAGACGACAGCCAAGACATCCTTGCCTGCTTTCTGTCCTCTGTCTTCTGTCCTCTG
>Ga0066903_100003986_pt1 | contig 12293 bp, 9 predicted proteins | sample PanSoiMetaGPlot1_FD_67491 | JGI IMG/M metagenome (GOLD analysis project Ga0066903, IMG submission 67491) | Tropical forest soil microbial communities from Panama analyzed to predict greenhouse gas emissions - Panama Soil - Plot 1 (version 2) | ecosystem: Environmental > Terrestrial > Soil >...
TTCGTGGTGTTCACCCTCGGACTACACTTCGCCATCGCGCGGTGGCGCAGCGGCTCGACCACGTTGCCAATCATGATGCACATGACGTGGAACTTCGCTGTTAGCCTGTACTGCGCGTGGCTGATCTGACCTATCGAGCCACCAGTCCTGGCAACCCCAAGGCCGGCGCCTGGCAGGCTTGATCTGCCGGGCGGGACGCCGACCCCGACGACGATTGGCCCGCAACAACCCGCCGGCCATTGATGTTCACGTCCTCGTCATCGCTTCCGCCAGCGCTTGAGCCGTGCCTGAAACTGCGTTCTAACCACAGACAGGGCGCGACGTGGGGCGGCACCGAGCAAGGTGTCATAATCTGAATACGGCCGGAGCAGCAGAACGCTCCGCCGCCCGGCGCTCCCAAAGTCCGATCCGACTATCGCTGGCTCGCCTGCCAGGGACGTATCGCGCTCGGCGCGCGCCCATAAACAACGCATAAATGGGGAACCGTCCGTGGAAGCGGATATGCTTCATGCTGCAGGCAGCGCCCTGCTGATCATACTCAACCCATTGCGCATGGCGTACCTGGTTGCCGGGGTCTGCATGGGCCTCGCACTCGGTATTCTGCCCGGAATCGGCGGCATTGCCGGCTTGGCGCTGTTGTTGCCGTTCACCTTCAATATGGACCCGCCGGCCGCTTTCGCGCTGCTCCTGGGCATGGGCTCGACCACTACCACGGCCGATCCGATTTCAGCGATCCTGTTCGGAGCGCCCGGCCACGCAGCCTCGGCCGCGACCACGCTCGACGGCTACCCGATGACCAAACGGGGCGAGGCAGGCCGCGCGCTTGGGGCGTCCTACATGTCGGCCATGATCGGCGGGCTGTTCGGCGCCGCCCTGATGGGCGTCTCGTTGCCATTGTTGCGCCCGGTCATTCTGTGGATGGGTTCGCCGGAACTCCTGGCGATTGCGGTGTTCGGCATTTCGATGGTGTCCTCGCTGTCGGGCAACGCGCCGCTGCGCGGTCTCGCCGCGGCGTGTTTCGGCCTCATGTTGGCGATGATCGGGACCGACCCGCAGTCGGGAACGCTGCGCTGGACGTTGGACAGTCTCTATCTGTGGGACGGGCTGCCGATCGTGCCAGTGACACTCGGAATTTTCGCGCTTCCGGAGCTTTGCGACCTCGCGATCGGGCGGATGGCCGTGGTCGAAGCGGGTCAGACGATCGATACCAAGACCGGGATGTTGCTCGGGATCAAGGATTGCCTGCGGCACTGGTTCCTGATCCTCCGCTGCTCGTGGATCGGCGCGGCGCTCGGTGCGGTGCCGGGTATCGGGGTCGCGGTGATTGATTGGATCGCCTATGGCCACGCGCTGCGAACGGAGAAAGGGGCGAGCAAATCCTTTGGCAAGGGTGACGTGCGCGGCGTCATAGCGGCCGAAAGTTCGACCAATGCCCGCGAAGGCGGCCACCTTGTGCCAACGGTGGCATTCGGCGTGCCGAGCAGCGCCGGCATGGCGATCCTGCTCGGCGCCTTTCTTATTCAAGGTCTGGTTCCCGGACCGGACATGCTCACCAAGAATCTTGCCGTCACCTATTCGATGGTGTGGAGCATCGCGATTGCCAATATCGTCGGTTCCGGCCTCTGCTTCCTATTCAGCGGCCAACTCGCGAAGCTTGCGACGCTGCGCTACACACTGATCATGCCCTGCGTGCTCAGCCTTATCTATATCGGGGCGTTCGAGCATTCGCGAAATTGGGGCGACCTCTATTCGCTCCTTTTCTTCGGCATGCTCGGCTGGGCAATGAAGCATTACTACTGGCCGCGGCCGCCCCTGGTTCTCGGTTTCATCCTCGGCGGGATTCTCGAGCGCTATATGTTCATTTCGATCCAGCGTTACGGCACGGCGTGGATGCTGCGCCCGCTCGTGGTCGGGATGTTCATCCTGTCGGCCCTGACCCTGCTGCGGCCTGTGCTCCAGGACATCCGCGAGCATCATGGCATCAGGAGGATGCTGACCGATTTCGGCGCGCCGCGGCTGTCGCCCGATAATCTGTTCCCGGCCGCGATGCTGTGCCTGTTCCTCGTGATGCTCTGGATGTCGATCCCCTGGCCGTTCGAGGCCAAGATCATACCGACGATCGTCGGGATTACGGCAGTCATTGCTGTCTGCCTGAGCCTGGCGAATGACATCTTCCGTAAGCAGCACGTCGAGGGGGCCGGAATGGACGAGAAGGCCAAGGCTGCGGTCTCGCAAAAGATTCACATGGATATTGCGTCCAAGACCGCTCACCTGCCCGGGCACATCGTTCTGCTCCGCGGGTTCATCTTCTTCGGATGGATGGTGGCTTTCCTGTGCTCCATGGCGGTCATCGGCCTGATACCGACGGTGCCGATCTTCGTGATCGCCTATATGCGGCTGGAAGGCCCCGAAAAATGGCAGCATGCGGCGATCATGGCTGTGGTGATGGTGACGCTGATCTACGTCGTCTTCGATCAGCTTCTCACCATTCCATGGCCGCCAACTCTGCTGGGCACGTACTTTCCGGCGTTCAAGGTCATTCCGAGCGTATAAGCACGATCGAGACATCCGGCCGGCAGGCCGGGCCCCAAAATCATCGGGTCCCGGCGCTGCCGCCGGGACCCGATTCGATACGGCGTTGAGCAGTCGATCAATCCAACGGCTCGACCTTCACGATCGACGCGCCGTGATTGTCGCCGACCCAGAAAGTCACCGGCGTCGTCGAGTTGTCGACCCAGACGCGGCGGACATTGGTGAACCTCGGCAGCTGATATTCGGTCGCCTGACCCGTCTTGGGATCGAGCCGCACCACGCGGTCGTTCGACATCCCGGCGGTCCACAACTCGCCGTTCTTGTCGGGGATGACATCGTAGGGGAACGTATAGGCCGTCGGCAGTTCCCATTCGGTGAACTTCTCGGTCTTGGTGTCGAACATCGCGAGCTTGTTGGCACGGTACTCCGTGAACCAGAGCCGATCCTGCGGGTCGATGTAGCCGCGCCGCGGATTCGAGTTCGGCGTCGGCGTCTTGAAAAAGGTGTATTTGCCGGTCTTGGCGTCGATCCGTCCAATCAGATCGGCGCTGAAGTCCATGAAGTAGAGGTTGTTCTGCGAGTCAGCCTTGATCCCGTAGACGCTGTGCTCCTGCCCTTTCGGGAAGTCGGCGAACGGGGCAAAGGTCTCGAACTTCTGCGTCGCCAGCTCCATCCGGTGCACGCCCGGAATGCCGACGCTGTTCATCCACACCTTGCCGTCCACCTGGTAGGAGGTCGGCATCACCATCGCCTGCTGCGCGGCCGGATTGTTGATCTCCTTGGGCAGCGGGAACATGGTGAACTTCTCGGTCTTGCGATCGAACTTGGCGATCCCGGCCTGCAGCATCAGACCGACCCAGATGTCGCCGTCCTTGAGATGGATGTCGAGCATCCCGGGCGGAAAGTCGGGCTTGAGCGTCGGCACCGTGTATTCGGTGACCTTGCCGGTCGCAGGCTCGAGCTTGCCGAGGAACTGATGGCCGAAGTCGGTGTACCAGGCGTTGCCCTGATCATCGAGGATCACGTCATGCGGCATCGCGGTCGGACGCGGCAGGTCGTACTCGGTGATCACGACCTTGGTCGAGCGGCCCTTGAGGCGCGGCAGCGGCTTGAGCGGATATTCCCACTGCGCTCCCTCGCTCAGATTGACGGTGGCCAGGAACTCGGCGCGCGGGCGCAGCCGTTCCGGGCTCATCTCGGCGCGCGTCTCTTTGCGCTTCTGCGGCTCGAGCGGCGTCGTGCCCGGCGCGTAGGTGCCCATGCGCTGCAGCACGGTGATGAACCCTTCGGTGTCGTAGGTCGACTTGGCGATCCGCTCATAGGTGTGGCAGCTCGTGCAGCGATCCATGAAGGCCTTCTGCTGGGGCGAGCCGGGGAAGCTCGCGAACCATTCGCCGCTCGTCATCTGCGCCGATAGGTTGCGGGCCTTCCTGAGCGTGACAGTGACCGGCGCTGTATCGGCGCTCACGTCCACGCTCTTGGGGCCGTCGAGCTCATAGCCGATCGCGCGGATGCGCAGCGTGTACTGGCCGGGCTCGAGCTTCGCGGTCGGGAAGCTGAAATTGCCCTGGGCATCGCTGACCACGGAGATCGTGATCGTCGAGCCCGCCTTCTTGGCGCTGACCACCACGCCCTCCATGGCGCCCTCGGCCGTGGAGGCGATCTGGCCGGCAAGCTTGCCCGCGGCCTGCGCCAGGTCGAAGGCAGATGATGCGAGACCGACCGCAAACGCGGCTGCGGTCGCCAGCAACAATCGTCGGATTGTCATGTGGGGCTTCTCCCTGTGTATTCAGGGCGTGATTCACCCTGTTGGTGTTGCGTTGAGCGTAGGACCGCCGCGCCACTGGCGCAAGCGCGACTTCGCTATCGGGCCTCGGTAGCGGCAGGGACGTTCTTGGCGAGCCATTGGAGGATCACCTCCGCGATGGCATCGCTGTTCTTCTCCATCATCATCATGTGCCCGTTGCCGCGCAGCCCAATCTCGGCGAGTTTTACGAACGAGACCTCGACGCCGGCCTGGCGCAGATAGTTGATGGTGCAATGATTGTACGGCGCGTAGAATGAGGCCTCGGCGGCGAGATAGAGTATGGGCCGTTCTCCCACTGCCACGAGCTTGCGCGCCGGCTCCTTCTGGCGCCAGCACTTCACGAGATCAGGGCCCTCGGGCTTGTCCTCGCGCACGAATTGGAGCGGCGAATCCGGCGTCACCGCCGGCGCGTAGGCCAGTGGGATGCTGGTGAGGCCATACTCCCGCAACCGCGGATCGTCGCGGAAGATCTCGCTGCCTTCGACCGGCGTCGCATTTTCGAAGGCCATGCCAAGGCGCGCTTCACCCGGGACGACCATGTCGTGCACCGGTGGACCAGAGGGTTCCGCTGCGACCAGCGCCTTGACCAGGGCTGGGCGCGCCTGGACGAGCGGCCAACCGTACTGTCCCGACTGCGAGTGAACCAAAACGATCGAGGGACCAACGCGATCGAGCAGCGCCGCGAGTGCGTCGACATTCATCTTCGACTGCAGTTCGCGATTTTCCATCGACGGAACGTTGGAGGCGAAATAGCTGTCGAACGCCGGGTCACCAGGCAGCCCTGTGCCGGGCCATTGGGTGTGCAGCTTCGCCTGTGGCCACAGATTATATTTCTCGCCCGTCGAAAACCGCTGCATCGCATATTCGCGGCTTTGCGACCGGGTCTGTCCATAGACCTCGGCGATGTAGGGCGAGCGGCCGCGCGCGACCTGATCGACGACATAGACAGCGTAGCCGCGGCGCAGAAAATACGTCGCCCAGCCCTCGCGTCCGTCCGGCGTGCTGATCCAGCCGCTGCCGGTCTGGCTGCCGCCGTGGATCATGATGATCGGATAGGGATGGAGTTGCCGTTGCGGAATCTGGAACTGGACGTAGGCCTGTCCCACCATCGGCACGTCGCCTTTCACCTCGACGTAATGGCCGCCGATGTAGAAGTTGCCCTGCGTGGCAATCGTCAGCGGCTCGTCGGCCGCCCCGGCTGCCGCTGCGCTCGCGGCGAGCACTAGCGTGCCCAGCAACCCGCACAGGACAGACCGGGCTGCGCTCCGTTCCGAGAACCCGATCCGTGCGAGATGAGCAATACGGCGCATGGTTCCCTCCCCTTTTTCGCTGGACCGCAAACTTCACGTTGGCTCGTTTGTTTGATCTGGCGCGGAGCTTAGCAGCATTGCTCGGCAAGCGCACCGATGGTGCGCGGATGCGCCTGGTTTTCAGCCTGCGGGCGCCGTGGCATCATTCGTCCGAAAGGGAGGACCACCATATGATCAACGCAGGCAAGATCACGACGTTGTCGACCGCGGCGCTGATGGCAAGTGTCGCGCATGTCCCGGCGGCCGACGTCAGCTACGAGCGGCTGCTCAATCCGGAGCCGCAAAACTGGCTCATGAACCACCGCGACTTCGGCTCGCAGCGGTATTCACCGCTCGACACCATCAACAAATCGAACGTCAGGAACCTCAGGCTCGTCTTCGCGCTCCCGCTCGGCGGCAAGGCCGGCAACGAATATGTCGAGGCGACACCCCTGGTCGACAATGGGTTCATGTACATCACCGACGTCTGGGGCGTGGTCTACAAGATCGACGTACGCTCCGGGACGGAAGGCAAGATCGTCTGGAAGATGGATCCCGGCCAGCAGAAGCTCGACCGCAATCGCGGCGTCGCGCTGTGGGGCAATCTCGTCATCTCGGTCGCCGGTTACGACGGCCGCATCATCGCGACCGATGCCGAGACCGGCCAGGTAGTCTGGGACAAGAAGCACGGCGATCAACCCGATCTCGAGTTCACAGCGGCTCCGCTTGCGCTCAAGGACAGGATCCTGATCGGCGCCTCGGGCGGCGACAATGGAGTGCGTGCCTGGCTCGCCGGGCTCGATCCCAAGACCGGCGAACAGCAGTGGAAAACGTTCATGGTCCCGGCCCCCGGCGAGCCCGGCAGCGAGACTTGGAAGGATAAGGTCAACGCTTGGCGGACCGGGGGCGGCGCGCTCTACGTCACCGGCTCCTACGATCCGGCGACGAACCTCACCTATTGGGGCACCGGCAACCCGGCGCCGCGCTACGATTCCGCCTATCGGCCGGGCGACAATCTCTTCACCGACAGCTCGGTCGCCTTCGATGCTTCGACCGGCAAGATCCAGTGGCACTTCCAGCACACCGCGAACGACAACCGTGACTATGACTCCGCCGGCCCGCAGATCATCATCGACGGCAGGGTCAACGGTGAGGACCGCAAGCTTCTGGTCCACGCCAACCGCAACGGTTTCAACTACACGCTCGACCGGCAGAACGGCCAGTTCCTCAAGGCCGTGCAATACGCCAGCAAGGTGACCTGGACGAAGGGCATCGATCAGAAGACCGGCAAGCCGGTTGACTACGACCCCAACAAGGACGTGCAGAATTTCGCGATTGACTGGAAGGGCGGCGCCGACATCCTCAAGAACGCCTGCCCCGATGTGCATGGCGGCACCAATTTCTGGCCGCCCTCCTACAGCCAGAAGACCAAGCTCCTCTACATCACCGGCAACGAGGGCTGCGCCAATATCATCCCGGATCCGACCGCGCACGTACAAGGCAAGTTCGGAGGCGGCGGCTATGTCAATGAGGCGCGCATCACCAGCGGGCTCGCTGTGGTCGATCCTGCGACCGGCGAGGTGAAGGTGCGCAAGGAGCACCCTTATCCCAACCACAGCGGCGTGCTGACGACCGCCGGCGGCATCGTGGTGACGGCGTTGCTCGACGGCACTGTCGTGGCCTATGACGACCAGACGCTCGAGGAACTATGGAAGGTCAATGTGGGAACCGGCTTTGTTGCGCCGCCGATGACCTACGCGGTCAACGGCAAGCAGTACATCGCGATCGCGTCTGGCCTCAACAACGTCGCGCGCGCCAAGCTTGCCCGCTCCCCGGAGATGAAGAACCAGTCCAATGCCACCATGCTGTTCGTGTTCGCACTGCCATGAGGACGACAATTCCCGCATGAGACATGGAAGAAGAATCGGGGCGGGGGCGGCGCTGGCTCTGTTGGCGGCCGCCCTCGCCTATTCGCCGGCCGCCGCCGACGAGCCGTTCTACAAGGGCAAGACGATCTCGCTGATCATCGGCTCGAACGCCTCGGGCGGCTACGATACCTACGGCCGGCTGCTCGCCCGCCACATGGGCAAGCACATCCCCGGCCATCCGAACTTCGTGGTGCAGAACATGCCCGGCGCCGGCGGGCTGCGCTCCGCCAACCACCTGTACAACGTCGCCGCCAAGGACGGTGCGGTCATGGGCATTTTCGACCAGGCCGTGTTCCTCGACCAGCTTCTCGGCGCCGCGACGCTACGCGGCGACGTCACGAAATTCAACTGGATTGGTCGCCTGATCGGCAACAGCGCGGTGCTGTTCGCGTGGCATACCGCCAAAGTAAAGACCGCTGCCGACGCGCTCGTCCACGAATTGATCGTGGCGGCGCCCGGCTCCTCCTCGCGGCTCAACTGGACCGCACTCAACGCGCTCGCCGGCACCAGGCTCAAGCTCCTCACCGGCTACGAAGGGCCCGCAACCGCCAAGATCGCGATGGAGCGCGGCGAGGTCGAGGCGCTGAGCCTGCCCTGGTCGGTGCTGCAGGCCGAGAACCCCGAATGGCTGCGCGACAAGAAGATCAACCTCATCTTGCAGACCGGCATCGAGAAGAACCGCACCTTGCCCGACCTGCCGCGCATGGTCGATCTCGCCCGCAACGAGAACGATCGCAAGGTGCTGGAAATCTTCGCTACCTCCTCGGTCGTCGGGCGTTCATTCGTGGCGCCGCCGGGAGTGCCGAAGGAGCGGGTCGATGAGTTGCGCGCCGCCTTCGCGGCGATGGTGCAGGACGCCGATTTCCTGGCCGATATCGCGAAGCTGAATTTCGACCTCGAGGCGATGTCGGGTGAGGACCTGCAGGCCTTCATTGGCAAGGACTATCCGCCGGCACTGATCGAACGGGCGCGGGAGATCGCCCGCAAGACCGCGAACTAGGCGGGCGGACTTAAGGCCAGCAGGATTCTCCACCCGTCATCCTGAGGCGCAAGCACACAGCCAGTTGGCTGTATGCGAGCCTCGAAGAATGCAGCCCGGGCCCTAACAAGATGGGGCCGTCGCCCTTCGAGGCTCGGGCGCAGGCAACTGCCTGCGGCACCTCAGGCTGACGGGGATAGCCGGGCAACCCGGCCGGTCAAGAAATGGCCTTCGCGCGCCCACCGCTGCTTCGTGCGCGTCAGCTTGGTCGGCGGGGCGTTCACCGCGTCTTCGGCTTCGTCCGTCATCATTCGCCTTTCGCGCCGGCGGCCCTAAGGATCGGGCCCCACTTGGCGACCTCCGCCGTGAGATGGGCTTTCAATGCGGCGGGTGTTGCCAACTCGAGGGGAACCGGCTCGGTACCGAGCGCGGCAAGCCGTTCGATCACCTTTGGATCCTTGAGCGCCGCTTGGAGCGCCGCGTTGAGTTTGCCGACCACGTCAGCTGGCAGGCCGCGTGGCGCCCACATCGCGTGCCACGCGGTGACCTCAAAGCCCTTGAGACCGGCCTCGTCAAGCGTTGGCAAGTCAGGCAGGACGGACAGGCGAGCTTTTGTGGTCACCGCATAGCCTTTGATCGCGCCTGCCTTGATCTGGTTGGTGGTGGTCGTGGTTTGGTCGCACATCAGATCGAACACGCCGCCGAGGAGATCGGTCATCGCGGGTCCTGTGCCACGGTAGGACACGGCAGTCATCTTGACGTGGAGTGCGTCCATGAACAGGAGTGAGCACAGGTGCGCGGCCGAGCCGACGCCGGCGTGGGCATAGGTGGCGGTCTCCTGCTTCTGTTTGACCCAGGCGATCAGGTCGATGGCGGTCTTCGGCTCGAGGTTGGCCTTGCCGACGATGGTCATGGGCACGTCGGTGATGTGGCCGATCGAGTCGAAGTCGTCGATCACGTTGTAGCGCAGGTTGTCGTAGAGCGCCGGCGCGATCGCATGGGCGATGTGCCAGACCGCGAGCGTGTAGCCGTCCGACGGCGATTTCGCGACCCGCGCCATGGCAATGGTGCCGGCGGCGCCGCCGACATTCTCGACCACGACCTGCTGGCCGAGCGAGCGCGACATCGACTCGCCGATCATGCGCGCAACGGCGTCAGTCGGTCCGCCGGCGGCGGCCGGAACCACGATCGTGATCGGGCGCGCCGGATAAGACTGCTGCGCGGACGCAGGCGCGCTGATGGCAGCCACTGCGATGAGCGCGAGTCCAAGGCGGGTCGTTCGCATGGGCAACCTCCTTGCGTTATTCGTTGGCTCCGAGGAGCGCACTACATAGCGCGCCTGTCACCTGCGCGGTCGTTGCCTTGCCGCCAAGGTCGGGCGTGTGCAGCGAGGAGTCCGCAGTCACACGCTCGATTGCGCGCATCAGGCGGCCGGCCGCAGCGGTCTCGCCGAGATGGTCGAGCATCATGACGCTCGACCAGAAGGTGCCGATCGGATTGGCGATGCCCTTGCCCACGATGTCGAAGGCCGAGCCGTGGATCGGCTCGAACATCGAGGGAAACTTGCCCTCTGGATTGAGATTGGCGGTCGGCGCGATCCCGAGCGAGCCAGCGAGCGCTGCCGCGAGATCGGAGAGGATGTCGGCGTGCAGGTTGGTTGCCACGATCGTATCGAGCGTCTGCGGCTTGAGCGTCATCCGCATGGTCATGGCGTCGACCAGCATCTTGTCCCAGGTGACGTCGGCGTAATCGCGCGCGACCTCGGCCGCGATCTCATCCCACATCACCATGCCGTGCCGCAGCGCGTTCGACTTGGTGACGACGGTGAGGTGCTTGCGCGGCCGCGAGCGCGCGAGCGCGAAGGCGAAACTCATGATGCGCGTGACGCCGGCGCGCGTGAACATGGACACGTCGGTCGCGGCCTCCTCCGGCAGCCCGCGATGGACGCGGCCGCCGACGCCGGCATATTCGCCTTCCGAATTCTCGCGCACGATGACCCAGTCGAGCTCAGGTCCCGTCACGTTTCGGAGCGGGCTGACGATACCAGGCAGAATGCGCGTCGGCCGCACGTTGGCATATTGATCGAACGGCTGGCAAATCGCGAGCCGCAAGCCCCACAGCGTGACGTGGTCGGGGACGTCGGGCGCGCCGGCGGAGCCGAACAGGATCGCGTCGTGCCGCCGGATCAGATCGAGCCCGTTTGAGGGCATGAACGTTCCGGTCTTCTTGTAGCGGTCCGAGCCCCAGTCGAAGTGATCGATGGTCAATTCGAAGCCGCCGTCGCGCTTGGCACAGGCCGTGAGCGCCTCGACGCCGGCTGCGATCACCTCGGTTCCGATGCCGTCCCCCGGAATGGCCGCGATCCGATACTGGCGCATCGCAGCATCACTCCGCCGCGGCGCTTCGCACGAGCGACTTCACGCCCGGCAACTCGGTGATCTGCGGCAGCACCTCCTTGGCGAACAGCGTCATGCTGCGCACGGTGCGCTGATGATCGAGAAAGCCCGCCTGTTGCATCATCAACAAATGGTCGAAGCCACCCACCCGCTCGTAGAACCGCTTGATCTGCGCCGCCACCTGGTCCGGGGTACCGTACATGATCACGCCTTGCTCTTTCTGGTATGCGAGCGTCTGCGCGCGGATTGCGGCGGTGCGGCCGGCATAGGCGCCCTGCAGCGCCTTCACGTTGAGGGCGACCGAAACGTAGCCGGGCGGGTTGCGATATTGAGGGGCGACCTTCACGTTGATGTACCAGGAGAGTTCGCGCGCACCGCTCTCCGCGTCGGCCTCAGACTCGCCGGTGTAGACGAGCGGCATGAAAGCCATGCCGCCACCGCCCGGCAGCCCGCAGTCGCGGTAGGCGCTGCGGTAGGCGTCGAACATCTCCCTGACCTTGTCGTAGGGCTGCAGAAACGTCGCAAACACGTAGCCGCGGCTCGCCACTTTGCGGATGGCGTCGAAGTCGCTCGACCCGGTGATCCAGATCGGCGGATGCGGGCTCTGATAAGGGCGCGGCCAGATGTTGACGGCGCGGCGATGGGCGATGCGCCCTTCGTAGCGGAACGGACCGTCGTGGCTGGTCCAGGCCTTGACCACGAGATCGACTCCCTCCCACAGACGCTCGACGGTCTGGGTCGGGTTGTTGTTGGCGGCGTAGATCTCGTACGGCACGCCGCGCACGAAGCCTGACTCGAGGCGTCCGCGCGAGATCACATCGATCATCGCCATCTCCTCGGCGATGCGGATCGGATCGCCGCGGTTGGCGATCGGATTGCCGAGCACGCAGATTCGGCCGTGTTTGGTCTGCCGCGCCAGGATCGCCGCCGTGAGCGGCACCGCCGCGTTGAGGCAAGTCGCGGTCTGGTGGTGCTCGTTGACCATATGATTGAAGCCGAGCTCGTCGGCGATCATGTACTCGTCGAGATAGCGATTGTAGAGATCGGCCCCGATCGTCGGGTCGAACACGCTGTTTGGCATGTCGACCCACATGCTGCTCACCTGCTCGAGCGGCGGCAGATATGGGTAGGGCATCTCGGTGAAGTGCCAGACCTTCATGGGCGGTTCCGCATCGTCAGGTCGGCAGTTTACGCTAGTCGAGGAAGCTACGCAGGTGTTGCAGGGCCGCAGCCGGCTGCTCGATATGGGGGTAATGGCCCGCCTGTGGGATGGTGACCAGCCGCGCGCCCGGCACGAGCTCGGCGCAGGCGCGGCCATAGGCCGGCGTGACGATGCCGTCGTTCTCGCCCCAGATGAACAGC
>Ga0066903_100003987_pt1 | contig 12292 bp, 8 predicted proteins | sample PanSoiMetaGPlot1_FD_67491 | JGI IMG/M metagenome (GOLD analysis project Ga0066903, IMG submission 67491) | Tropical forest soil microbial communities from Panama analyzed to predict greenhouse gas emissions - Panama Soil - Plot 1 (version 2) | ecosystem: Environmental > Terrestrial > Soil >...
CCGCCTGTTCCCCGACACCGCCGAGGCGACCGCGCTCGAGCCGATGAGCAAGCGCAAGGGCCGGCGCGAGTTCAAGCGCGGCATCGTCGAGTGGCGCAACGGCCGCTGGGAGGCGCGGACCACCGGGCCCCAGGGCTCGGGCATCCTTTCCTCGATGGCCGCCGGCAACTGCCTGATCGTCCTCGAAGAAGAGCGCGGTGACGTCGCCGCCGGCGAGACCGTGCTGGTGGAGCCCTTCTGAGATGACGCGAATCTCCGTCGATCTCGTGGACACCGTCACGCCGCTCATCGAGGAGCGCGTGCACTCGGCCGCACGGGGGCTACCGCATCTCAAGTACGCCGACCTCCGGCTCGAGGTCACCGAGGCGAAGGGTGCCGGGGCGGAGAACGGCACGCCGAAGTTCTCGGGCGACGATCAGACGCTGGCGATCGGCATCCGCGTGCTGGCGGGCGACCGCATGAGCGCGCCCGGCTACGTCGGTCTCACGCTTGGGGTGGCGGACGTCCCGAACCTCGCGCGAATCGTGGGCGAGGCCCTCGAGCAGGCGTACCGGCGGGCCATGGTCAACGGCGAGATGAAGGCCGACGCGCGCGAGAAGTTCGGTGCCCTCGGCGAAGCCCTCGCCGACACGCGCCTGCATCCGATCGACGTGCGGCAGGACCGAGTGGCCGCCGTCTATCGCGTCGATCCGCGCGCGATGGACCTGTCCGAGATGGTGCGCTACGCCACCGACGTCTCGCACCAGGTCGGCGCCGTCGACGGCGCCGTCAAGTACAACTACATCGGCACCCTGACCGAGCTGGCGCGCGAGCTGTTCGTCTCGAGCGAGGGCGCCCGCATCGACCAGTCGTTCGCGCTCACTCAGGGCACGTGCGCCCTCGTCACGGTCAACGGCGAGGTGAGCCAGGATCTCTACGACGCGCTCGGTCACCAGCGCGGCTGGGAAATCCTGGAACACGGCGTCGACGAGATGTTCCTGCGCTTTCCGTCCTTCCGCGATTTCGCGCTCGGGCTGGCGCGCGAGAGCGTGGCGCTGGCGGCGGCGCCCGTGCTGCCGACGTCTGATCGCGAGGTCGTGGTGGTGACCGACCCGCACTACAACACGCTCGTCTCCCACGAGATCATCGGCCACCCGGTTGAGCTCGACCGCGCGCTCAAGATGGAGACCGCCTATGCCGGGCGCTCCTGGCTCCTCGGGGGGCTCACCGAGCATCAGGTCGGCCGCCGGGTGGCGTCGCCGCTTGTCACGACCTACTCGGACCCGTCGCTGCCGGGATTCGGGCACTACAAGTACGACCACGAGGGGACGCCCGCGCGGCGCGTGGTCCACATCGATCGTGGCATCTTCCGAGGCTTCATGAACAGCCGGCAGACCGCCGCGATCTTCGGCGGCGAGCCCAACGGTCACTGGAAGGCGACCGACGCCTCGCTGGTTCCCCTCATCCGCATGTCCAACACCGTCTTCGATGCCGGCTCGCGCCCGGCCGACGAGATCGTGAAGGAAGTCGATCACGGCTATTACATCGCCGCCCATCGGACGCCCTCGATCGCCGAGAGCCGCGAGAACTTCCGCATCTCGGCGCGGCGGGTCTACGAGATCCGGAACGGCGAGCTGGGCCGCCTCTACCGCGACGGCGGCATCGCCGCCGACTCGCGCGACTACCTCATGAACGTGGACGCGGTGGGCTCCGACTTCCAGCTCTTCCCGATCCCGAACTGCGGCAAGGGTCAGCCGATGCAGACCAAGCGTCTCGGCAACGGCGGGCCGACCATGCGGAGCCGCGCGCGGGTGGTCGGGGGCTGAGAGCGATGCGTTGGGCGCTGATGACGCTGGTCGCGTGCGGCGTGCTGCTGGCCGGCGCGGCCCCGGCGGCGCCACCCGAGTACCCGGTCACCTTCATCAAGGTGGACGAGCTGAAGGTGCTGCTCGATCTCGGCCAGAAGGTTGACATCATCGACGTCCGGCACTGGGATTCCTTCGCCGAGAGCCACATCCAGGGCGCGCGCTCCATGCCGCTGCGCACGGTCGCCGAGCGGGCGAAAGAGATCTCGAAGACGGCGCTCGCGGTCTTCTACTGAACGTGCCCGCACGCGCTGTCCCGGGGGGCCAGCGACATTCTCTATTCGATGGGATGGCGAAACCATCGCGTGCTCGAGGAAGGGCTGCCGGGGTGGATCGCCAAGGGCTATCCGGTCGAAGGCCGCAACCCTGGGGCCCCGCCGGCGCATTGAGATGAGGAACGTCGGCGAGCTGGCGAAAGCGGCGGAAGATGCGCTGGCGCTCGTCGCGCGCGAGCCGGCGGTCGTCGAGGCGGAAGTCTTCGCGGCCTCGAATTCCGCCCTGCTCACGCGGCTCAACTACACCTCCCACATTCCCTGCAACGGCGTCGAGGAACCGAAGTCGTCCGAGTCGTACGGGCTGGGAATCCAGGCGGTGTTCGAAGGGCCCGACGGCCGCCGCATCGGCTTTGGCAGCGAGCCGAGCGACCTCACGGCCGCCGGCGCCGAGCGCGCGCTTGCCAAGGCGCGAAAGGCCGCGGTCGCCGATCCCGAGTTCGTGTCGCTCCCGGCGGCCGCTGGCGTTCCACGATCACTCACGAACTATCACGATCCGCGATTGATGGATCTCGACGACGCCAGCCTCGTCGAGGCGGGCTGGAAGATCACCGGCGGCGCGCTCCGGACGTTTACCGCCTCGAGCCGGCTGGCCGAGCTGGCGGGGGACGACGAGGCGCTCCGGCGACTCGGTCTCATCCTGGGCGGCGACGTCACGATCTTGCGCGAGCGCATGGCGATCGCGTCGACTGCGATGCCCCGTGCCCAGACCGACGAGACGTCGCTGATCACTGCGTTCGCCACCGCCATGGTGGAGTCGCGGCGCGCCAAGGGCTCGGGCGCGTCCACCGGGACGAGACTCGACCACTTCACCGACGACGCCGGCGTGGAAGCCGCGCAGAACGCGATCAACGCCATCGACGGCGAGCGCGTGCCGTCCGGCACCTACACCGTGATCTTCGGCCGCCAGCCCGTGGCCGACCTCTTGAACAACATCGTGGTCCCGTCGTGCATGGCCAGCTCGTTCTACTCGTCCAGCACACCGTTCCTCGGCAAGCTCGGCCGGCCGGTCGCCTCCCCGCTCCTGAGCCTCTTCGACGACGGCGCCCGGCCGGGCCTGATGGGCTCCAAGGGCATCACGTGCGAAGGCCTGCCCACCGGCCGGACGGAGCTCATCAAGAGCGGGGTGCTCGTCGGCTGCCTCTCGAACTGGTACGAGACCCAGCGCCTGCTGCGCGATCCGGCCATTCAGGAAAAGCTCGGGGTCCGCGGCGCCGCCGCGGCTACGGCGCTCGTGCCGCGCAACGGCTTTCGCTTCGGCGCCGGCGGAGGACGGCAGTTCGACAGCCCGCCCGGTGTCGCGGCCTCGAACGTGGTGTTCGAGGGCGCCGAGTCGGTAACTCTGGAGGAGCTTCTGCGCCGGGTGGGCAACGGGCTCTACGTCGGGCGCATCTGGTACACGTACCCGATCAACGGGCTGCGCGCCGGTGATTTCACCTGTACCGTCGTCGCCGACTCCTATATCATTCGCGACGGACGGATCGCGGCGCCGCTCAAGGCCAACGCGATCCGGATCAACGACAACATCGCCACGTTCCTCAACAACATCGCCGGCACCACCCGGGACGTGAGGGGCACGATCGTCTGGGCCGCGGACGAGGTCGTGTACGCGCCCGACGTCGCCGTCACTGGCGTCCACGTCGACGAAATCGCGGGATTTATGGAGGAGCTCGACTGATGGCTGAAGTACGTCTCGAGTCGATCGCGCGCGAGTGTCGTGTTCAGATCCTTCGTATGCTCGCGCACGCGGGCTCCGGCCACCCCGGCGGCTCGCTCTCGGTGATCGACATCCTCGTCACGCTGTTCTTCGGGCGGCTGCGGCACGATCCCAAACGGCCGGACTGGGCCGACCGGGACCGGGTCGTGCTCTCCAAGGGGCACGCGGTCCCTGCGCTCTATACCGTCCTGGCGAGGTCCGGCTATTTCCCCGAGAAGCAGCTCGTCACGCTGCGCAAGCTCGGCTCGCCGCTCCAGGGGCATCCCGATCGGGCCGCGCTGCCCGGCATCGAGGCCGCGACCGGTTCGCTCGGCCAGGGGCTCTCGATCTCCCTCGGCCTGGCGCTCGGGCTCAAGCTCGCCGGCTCGGCCGCGCGTGTCTACTGCATCCTGGGCGACGGCGAGATTCAGGAAGGCCAGGTGTGGGAGGCCGCGATGTCGGCGCCGAAGCTCGGCCAGCCCGACCACGCCCTCGACAACCTGGTGGTCATTCTCGACGAGAACCAGATCCAGCTCGACAACTTCGTGAAGAAGGTGCTCGACATCGAACCGGTCATCACGAAGTGGCAGGCCTTCGGCTGGCCGGTCATCGAGATCGACGGCCACGACATCGGCCAGATCGAAAAGGCGCTCGATCAGGCGGAGGCCACCAAGGGCACGCCGACTTTCGTCGTGGCGCACACCGTAAAGGGCAAGGGCGTGTCCTTCATGGAGAACGATCCGGAGTGGCACGGCAAGGCGCCCAAGCCCGCCGAGGCGATCACCGCCATTCGCGAGGTGCTGGGCGTCAGCGCCAGCGCCTGGGCCGACTACTTGAAGACTGATACCACGGCACGGGCCATCGTGGACGAGCTCGCCGCCCTGGAGAAGAAGTGATGCCGGCCAAGGCCAGTCGCGCGGCGTTCGGCGAGGCGCTCCTCGACCTCGGCGCGCGGGACGAGCGCATCGTCACCCTCGACGCCGACCTGTCGAAGTCGACCATGACCGCGAACTTCGCCAAGAAGTATCCGGGGCGCGCGTTCAACCTGGGCATCGCGGAGTCGAACATGCTCGGCGTCGGCGCCGGGCTCGCACTCACCGGCCGCATCCCGTTCGCTTGCTCGTTCGCGTGCTTCGTGGTGGGCCGCTTCGAGACGATCCGCATCTCGGTGGCGTACACCAACGCCAACGTGAAGATCGTCGGCACCCACTCCGGGATCGCCATCGGCGAGGACGGCTACAGCCAGATGGGCATCGAGGACGTCGCGTGCATCCGCGCGCTCCCCAATATCGGCATCATCCAGCCGGCCGACGAGGTCGAGACCAAGCAGGTCATCGCCTACGCGGTCGAGCACGCCGGACCACTCTACCTGAGGCTCACCCGCCAGAACCTCGAGCCGGTGTGCCCGCCCGACTATCGCTTCCAGTACGGGCGCTGGCTGCTCCTGCGCCCGGGTCATCACGTGACGCTCATCGGTTCGGGCGGTGCCTTGTTCAACTGTCTCGAGGCGGCCAAGCGCCTGGAGGCCGACGGGATCTCTGCCGAGGTCATCAACGCCGCGTGCATCAAACCGCTCGACGAGGAGCTGCTGCTTCGCTCGGCCGGCAAGACGGGCCACGTCGTGACGGTCGAGGACCACTCGATCGCGGGCGGGCTCGGCGGCGCCGTCGCCGAGGCGCTGGCCGAGGTGATGCCGACCCCGGTGAAGCGCCTCGGAGTCCAGGGTTTCGGCGAATCCGGCGACGCCAAGGGCCTCTACGCCAAGCACGGCCTCGATCCGGCCGGCATCGCCGCGAGCGTCAGGAAGTTCCTGAACCGCTGAGGCGGCGGCGTCAGCCCGCGCGCCGGCCCCGGAGCGAGTGGGCCAGCACGTAGATCGCCGGCAGGGCGAACAGGGTCAGGAGCAGCGTCGAGGTGAGGCCGCCGATGACGACCGTCGCCAGCGGCCGCTGGATGTCCGAGCCGATGCCGCGCGCGATGGCCGCCGGGAGCATCCCGAGCATCGCCACGACGATCAGCAGCAGCATCGGACGGAACTGGACGGCCGCTGCCTCCAGCGTCACCTCGCGCAAATCGCCGCCGCCGGCGGCGCGCCGGCGGCGCACCTCCGCCACGTAGAGCACGCCGCTCATCACCGCCACGCCGAACAGCGAGATGAAACCGACCACCGCCGAGACGTTGAGGTGCATCCCGCGAAGATAGAGCGCCACCAGGCCGCCGGCGAGCGAGAACGGCACGTTCGTGAGGACGAGCAGTGCGTCGCGCGTCGAGCCGAAAGTCGTGAAGAGCAGCGCGAAGATGATGCCGACCGTGATCGGCAGGATGACGCCGAGCCGCCGCCGGGCCCGCTCGAAGTTCTCGAACTGCCCGCCCCAGCTCACGTCGTAACCCGGTGGTAGCTTGACGACTTCGGCGAAGCGGGCCTGCGCTTCCGCCACGAAGCCGCCCTGATCGCGACCCCGGATGTTGGTGCGCACGCTGGTCTGACGCCGATTCTCGCGGCGCGCGATGATCGTCGCCCCGTCCACGACCCGGATGCGGGCCAGCTGCGCCAGCGGCACGCGGGCGCCGTCGCGCGTGGGAATGAGGAGCCGACCGATCGCGTCGGGATCGGCGCGGGCCTCGGGGACGAACCGTCCGACCACGTCGAACCGGCGCTCACCCTCGAAGACCGCCGCGATCGGCGTGCCGCCGATGGCGAGATCGATCACGTCCTGGACGTCGGCGACGTTGATGCCGTAGCGCGCCACCTGCTGGCGATTGATGTCGATCTGCAGCTGCGCCTGGTCGGCCTCCTGCTCGATCGACGTGTCGGCGGCGCCGCGCACGGAGCGGACGACGACGAGCGTCTCTTGCGCCAGCGCGCGCAGACGCGCCAGGTCCGAGCCAGTGAGGATCACCGCCAGATCGGCCGACGAGCCGGTCGCGATCTCGGTCGAGGTGTCGATGATCGGCTGAGTGAAGTTGAAGCTGGCGCCGGGAATCTCCGACTCGAGCCGGCGCGCCAGCTCCTCGACGAGGTCGCTCTTCTGCTTGCCGCGGGGCCAGGTCTTGTACGGCTGCAGATCGAGCAGGAACTCGTTCCGGTTCGGCCCGAACGGGTCGGTGCCCGACTCGTTGCGGCCCGACTGCGACATGACCAGCTTGATCTCTCTCGATTGCCGGATGAGGTCACGGATGCGGCCCGCGACCTCCGCGGACTTCTCCAGCGAGATGCCGGCCGGCAGGTTAGCGCGGATCCAGATGACCCCCTCGTCGAGCTGAGGCATGAACTCGGTGCCCAGCCGTGCGCCGAGGAGCATGGCGCCCGCGACGACGACCGCGGCGCAGAGCGCCGTGACCGCGGGCGCCCCGAGCGCCGCGCGAAGGGTGCGGACGTACCCCACGCGAGCCCACTCGAGGACGGGGTGTCGGCGATGGGTCACGCCCTTCGCGAACACCAGCGTGACCAGCGCCGGGACGAGCGTAAGGCTCAGCAGTAAGGAGCCGAGCAGCGCATAGCAGACGGTCAGCGCCATCGGCGTGAAGAGCCTCCGCTCGACGCGCTCGAGCGTCAAGAGCGGGATGTACGCGGCGATGATGATGAGGAGCGAGAAGAGCACGGGCCGCTCGACCTCGTGGGCGGCGAGGCGGACGCGCTCGAGGACCGTCATCGACTGGAGCGGCTCGCCGCGCTCTGTCAGCCGGTGCAGAACGCGCTCGACCATGACGATCGTGGCATCGACGATGATGCCGAAGTCGAGGGCGCCGATCGAGAGCAGGCTCAGCGACACGCCCGAGAGATACATGCAGGCCAGCGCGAAGAGCAGCGAGATTGGGATCACCGCGGCGGTGAGCAGCGCCGCCCGCACGGAGAGCAGGAGCAGCAGGAGCGTACCGGCGACAATCACGAACCCGTCGAGCAGCACGCGCCCGACGGTGCGGAGCGTGTTGCGGACGAGGTCGGTCCGGTCGTAGATGGTCACGAGCCGGACGCCCTGCGGCAGCCGGCTCCGGTTCAGCTCCTCGACGGCCGCGTGCACGCCTGACAGCACCTCGCTCGGGTTCTGCCAGCGGCGAAGGAGCACGATGCCCTCGACCCCGCCCCCGGGGGTCACCTGCCCGTCGATGCCGAAATAGCCGGTCTGCGGCTTTGCGCCGATCCGTACGCGGCCGAGGTCGCGAACGAAGATGGGCACGCCCCGCGGAGCGTCGAGCACGATGTTCTCGATGTCCTCGGTCGACTGGATGAGGCCGGTGCCGCGGATCGGCAGCGACTGCTGGCCCAGCGTGAGCAGCGCGCCGCCGGCGTTGCGGGTATTGTTCTTCACGGCGTCGGCGATCTGCCGGACGCTCATCCGATACTTGTCGAGGTTTCGCGGATCGAGCTCGATCTGGTACTGGCGCACCAGGCCGCCGAAGGTCACGACGTCGGCGACGCCCTCCACCTGCAGGAGGCGCGGCGTAACCAGCCAGTCCTGGATCTCGCGAAGCTTCGTGGCGTCGAACGCGGGCCCCTCGACCACGTAGCGATAGAGCTCGCCGATCCCGCTCGAGAGCGGGCCGAGCGTCGGGGTGACGCCGTCCGGGAGCTCGGCGTCCCGGAGACGCTCGAGCACGAGCTGGCGGGCGAAGTAGTCGTTCGTCTCGTCCGAGAACGTCAGCTCCACGACCGAGAGACCGAAGATGGTTCGCGAGCGCCGCGCGATGACGTTCGGCGTGCTGTTCAGCGCGCGCTCGATAGGAACGGTGACCTGGCGCTCGACCTCCTCGGCGGCGAATCCGGGGTACGGGGTGACGACGACGACCCCCGGGTCGGAGATGTCGGGATACGCCTCGAGCTTCAGCTTCGCGAAGGCCCACGCGCCGGTGGCCACGACGACGAGGGCGCCGAGGACGGTGACCAGGCGATGGGTGAGCGCGAGGTCGAGAAGACGCGCCAGCAGATTATCGGTCCTTGAGCAGGATGGCGCCGTCCACGACGACGCGCTCGCCTGGCGTCATGCCCTCCAGCACCGCGACGCGATCGCCCTCACGCGCGCCCAGCACGATCTCGCGCCGCTCGAACCGTGCCGGCGCGCGCTCGACGAACACGACGGCGCGGCCGTACTGCTGGACCACCGACGCTAGCGGGACCACCGGGGCCCGCCGTCTCGACGCCACGTGGCGGAGCGTTCCGAACATGTCCGGGCGGAGCCGGCCGCCGGGATTGGGCAGCTCGACGTAGACCTTCACGGTTCTGGTCTGGGGATCGAGGACGTCGGCGACGCGGGCGACCTTGCCGGTGAAGACCTCCCCCGGAAAGGCGACGAGCGTGACGTCGACCTGCTCGCCGGCTCGAATCAGCGCGATGGCGGGCTCCGCCACGTCCGCGCTGAGCCAGACCCGGGTCAGGTCGGCGATGCTCATGAGCGGCGTCACGGTGTCGTTGCGGTACTCGCCGGGGGCCACGCCGACCTCCAGCACGGTACCGCTGATCGGCGCGCGGACCATCACGCGCTGGCGGGAGATCGTGGGTTCAAGACCGAGCAGCTCGAGCTTCCGGCGGGCCTGCTCGCGCGCGGCGTGCGCCGTATCGAGCGCCGCCTGCGCCTGGGCGCGGTCGTTCTGCGCCGCCAGCACGTCCTTCTGGGCTGCCGCGCCGTGCTCGAGCAGGTCGCGCACGCGGTCGTAGTCGGCCTCCGCCTTGGTCAGAGTCGCTGCCGCCTGCCGCTCGGCCGCCTCGGTCTGTCGCCAGGCCGAGACCGCGCCGTCGGCGTCCGGGCTCTCGACCGCCACGAGGGCCTGGCCTCGCTCGACGCGGTCGCCGAGCTTCGTCAGGACCTCGTCGATACGGCCCGGGACCGGCAGGAGCACCTTCGCGAGCCGGCTGGGATCGATACCGACGCGCGCCGGGGCGACGACCTCGCCGTTCGGCACGTCCGCGGCTTCGACGGCGGCAACCCGGATCTGATGGAGTTGCGGGGAGTCCGGCAGAAGAACGATCAAGCCGGGCTCGGCTGGCGGCGAGACGGCCCTTGGGGGTGGCGCCCCGGGGGCACTGGAAGACGCGTCGCTGCACCCTGCGAGTGTCAGGGCGAAGACAACCGCTACCGCGCCACGCACATCAGTGCGCCAGCGCATCGCCGACAGCGGCCTCGAGCTGGTACACCGCGTTCCAGTAGTTGCCGAGCGCCCTGACGTGCTCGAGAGCGGTCTCGCGGTACGTCCGCTGCGCATCGAGGAGGTCGAGCACGCTGAGCCCACCACGCCGGTACGCGAACTCCACGGTGGCGCGGACCCGCTCGGCGCGTGGTAGATAGACATCGCCGAGTCGCCGCACCTTCTCGCGCTCGGTGAGAACCGACGTCAGTGCCGTCTCGACCTCCGAGCGCGCCTGGCTGATGGCAGCGTCCCGGAGGTGGTCGGCGCGCTCGACCTCGGCGCGGGTCCGCTCGATCTCGCCCTGGTTACGGTCGAAGACCCGGATCGGGATGCTCACGCCCACGCCGAACGTGTTGTCCTGCCCGATCCGCTGGTACTGCACCAGGGGCGCGAAGTCCCACCACGTGTTCGCGCGCGCGAGCTCCACGTCGGCCCGCGCCTTGTCACGGCCGGCCTCCGTCGCTCGGACGTCGGCCCGGCTCTCCAGGACCCGCTGCACCAGGCGATCGCGGTCGAGAGGGACGTCCCGAAACGCGAGATCCCCGGCGACGTCGAACTCGCGAGCGAGCGCCTCCGGCCCCACGGCTTGCCGCAGGGCGATCTTCGCCGCCTGCACCGCCTGCCGGGCGTCGGCCAGGTCGCGCTCGAAAGCGAAGCGCTGAGTCTGGATGCGCAGGAGCTCCAGCTCGGCGATCTCCCCCTTGTCGGCCCTGAGGAGATTCAGCCGCTCGAGCTCGTCGACGTTGTGCAGATTGTCCGAGGCGAGCCTCACCGTGGCCTCCGCGGTGAGCACGTCGGTGAAGGCCTTCTTGACCTGCGCAGTCATCTGGCGCCGGACGTCGGCCAGCTCGAACTCGCTGACGCGCGTCGCGGCGCGCGCACTCTCGATGCGCCGTCCGCGCTTGCCGCCTGTCTCGATCGTCTGGGACAGCGCCACCGTGTACTGACGCTCGACTCCCGCGCTCCCGAGCTGCTCGGCCGAGTACGACGCGGTCGGGTTCGGGCGGAGTCCGGCGGTGGTCTCGCCCGCGCGCGTCGCGTCGTGCTCTCGCTGTTTTGCGCGCAGCAGCGGGTTCTTCTGGAGGGCAAGCTGCACCGCGTCCGGAAGCGTCAGCTGGGCCCACGCCGCAGGAGCGCTCGAGGCCGCCGAGACTGAAAGCGCGGTGAGCACCAGGATTCCGGTCGTCGATCGCGCCAGCATCGCTTCAGAATATCGGCAAGGTCCTGAAGAAAACCTGAAGCACCGAGAGCCGGGCGGTTCAGGCGCGGCGTAAATGGACGCTGAACGAGGCTCCCTTTTCCGAGGCCGTCTCCACCGAGATCCGCCCACCCTGGCGCTCGACGAGGGCTCGGGCGATGGCCAGACCGAGCCCGACGCCCGAGGCCTCGGTCGAACGAGCCGCGTGACCGCGGTAGAAGCGTTGGAAGAGCCGGGACAGCTCGTCGGGCGCCACGCCAGGTCCGGTGTCAGAGACAGTCACCACTGCCTCGCCCTGGGCCACGGTCACGACTGTCTTGACCCGACCGCCGGCCGGCGAGAACTTGACGGCGTTGTGGAGGATGTTAGCGAGCGCGACCTTTGCGGCGCCCGGCGCGGCGTTCACCAGAACTTCGGGAGGCACGGTCACCTCGAGCGCGACGCTCCGGCTCTCGGCCTCCGCCCTGACGACGTCGAGCGCCGCCTGGACGATCTCTCGAACGGGGATGGCTTCGGGGAGCTCGGGCTCCTGGCGCGCGTCGATGCGCGCGAGCCTGAGTAGCTCGTCAGTCAGCCTCTGGAGGCGATCGACCTCGTCGAGGCACGAGCGGAGCGTCTCCCCATACTCCTCCGCCGTCCGCGGGCGGCGGAGCGTCACCTCGAGCTCCGCCCTCAACCGAGAAAGCGGCGAGCGGAGCTCATGCGAGGCGTCGGCGGTGAACCGCCGCTGGGCGTCGAAGCTGCGGTCGAGCCGCCCGAGCATCTCGTTCAGCGTCTCGACGAGCCGGCCGATCTCGTCGGCCGTCCCCGGATGCGGCAGACGATCGGAGAGGTTCGCTTCACCGATGTGGCGCGCGCGGCTCACCAACCGGTCGATCGGGCCAAGGGCTTTGCGCGCGAGCAGGGCGCTGGTCACGCCTATCCCGAGCAGGATGATGATGGACATGCTGAGGAAGAGCCAGCGTCCCGCCCGCGTCACGGCGTACGCGTCGTCCAGGGACATGGCCACCTGGATCGCGTAGCGCGCCGAACCGACGTCGACGGGCAGCGACACCATCCGGATCGGCTCCTCACCAAAATCCGCAACGGTTCCGAAGACCGTCTCGCCCGCACGCAGGCGCATGAGGAGGCCCGGCGGCGTCGGCAGACGAGACCGGCC
>Ga0066903_100003988_pt1 | contig 12292 bp, 9 predicted proteins | sample PanSoiMetaGPlot1_FD_67491 | JGI IMG/M metagenome (GOLD analysis project Ga0066903, IMG submission 67491) | Tropical forest soil microbial communities from Panama analyzed to predict greenhouse gas emissions - Panama Soil - Plot 1 (version 2) | ecosystem: Environmental > Terrestrial > Soil >...
TCCGTTGGAATTGCGCTTTTGCTCCGCCTTTTTCGACGTCGGTGAGCTCAATGGAGATATTACGCAACTGAATTTCCATAAGGTGGTGAGCTAATTTCGTCGGATTCCTCGCATGTAGCAGTAGGACACTGGCCTAATCGCGGGCGACTCAGAGTTGGGGCCATTTAGGAATGAGCAGATTCTTATTGGTCGTGAGGTCAGTGTCCAACGTGTCTCCGCACCCCCTGAAGAGCCGCAGCGCAGGCCTTTGGGATGCGTGAGATTCTCACTTGCGATATCCAGCGGATACTTGACGACATCGCGCGGCCCGGAGCGCTCAGCGGCAATTCCCTGCGACACATCAAGAGCCAAATAAGCGGCATCTTCTCGTACGCGAAACAGCAATGCTACTTTGATGGAGAGAATCCAGCACGCAATACCGCCATTCCACCAGCACGGCTCTCGGAAGAAACATATGCCTATAGCCTTGAGGAGATCGGGCAGATTCTCTCGGTGATCCCAGAGCCAGCCGCAACAATTTTCGCGGTAGCTGCATTTACAGGGGCACGGCGCGGAGAGATTCGCGGGCTAATGTGGGAAAACTATCAAGACGGCGAAATCCAAATTACTAGGTCTATCTGGAAGGGCCACGTCACCGAACCCAAGACGCGGAAAAGCCAGGGGGCCATTCCAGTGATCGCTCCACGACCAAGCGCCTAGAGTTTCACCGTGCCAGCCGTGGCAATCGCACATCGGGGGTCATGTTCCCCAGCCTGAGCGGTTCCCCGATGGACTTAGGGAACCTTGCTAAACCGCGCCATCCTACCCGCTCTCAACCGCTGCGCCGTGTGCGGAAAGCCGAGAGAGCAATGCCGAAAACTCGGCAAAGGGAAGAACACCGCACCAGATCACGAATTTGAGCGAGACAAGATCCTTCCCGAGTGGCATGGCTGGCACGCGGCACGGCGGAGGACGAACTTGTACCGCCTAGGCGTACCCGAAAAGACAATCCAGGGCCATCCTTCGCCATGCAACCGTGTCCACAACCAACAACGTACTACATCAAGAACGCAGCAGATGACACCCGCGCAGCGATGGCGAAGCTAGAACGGCTTGTAAATTGGCAATGAGCCACCAACCGAAGCAAGAACAACGCGAAGATTTTTCCAGTGGCAACAAAGTGGCAACAGAAGCGGCAAACGCCAACCCTGTCGCAATTCAGTGAACACCCTGTTTACTGTCCTTTGAAATCTGGTGGCGGCGGTTGGACTCGAACCAACGACCTACGGATTATGAGACCGTCGCTCTAACCACCTGAGCTACACCGCCACTTTCCGATCCACGGAAACACAGCTGCTGGAGAGGGCGGAATTTATACCAAAATTCCGCTGACGCGGATGGCCGCATCCTGCTTGATTTTATCAGGGCGACTAGGGATCACGGAATAGCTCCCCGCGTCTTCATCCCGCATGCGAAACTAGCGTGCATGACAATTGTGGCTGTCATTCCGGCGCGGCTGGCCTCGACGCGACTGCCGCGTAAGATGCTGCGGGAGATCGCAGGAAAGCCCCTGCTCGAGCGCGTGTATGAAGCGGTACGCCGCTGCGGGTCGCTCGTTCATCCCCTTGTTGCGACAGATTCTGAAGAGATTCTCTCTTTCTGCCGCACTCACGGATATGAGGTCCATATGACTTCCCCGTTGCATCGATCAGGGACCGAGCGGGTGCATGAAGTCGCCACCTTCACTCCGGCCGATGTCTACCTGAACGTCCAAGGCGACGAGCCGCTGACAAGGCCCGAGCACATCGAAAGTCTGGTCCGCCTGATGCGGCAGCCGGAGGTGGAAGTTGGCACTCTGAAGACTCCGTGCGCAGAAGTTGACGTTGATAATCCAAGCGCGGTGAAGGTGGTCACGGATGCGGCCGGGAGGGCGCTGTATTTCTCCAGGGCCACGATTCCATTTGACCGCGACGGCACCCGGCCGCAGTACTTTAAGCACCTCGGATTCTACAGCTACCGCAAGACCGCCCTCGACCGGTTTGTGAGCTGGCCACAGTCAGCCATAGAGCGCAGTGAGCGCCTGGAGCAGCTCCGATTCCTGGAAAACGGTCTGCCAATCTACGTGGCGGAGACTCCCTTCGATACGATCGGCGTGGACACAGAAGAGGACCTGCGGCGGGTGGAAGAGATTCTGAAAAAATGAGACCAAGAAAACGGTTGCGCTCGAACTAATCTGGCAACTGGTTTTCAGCGCGCCTTCGCCCAGGCCTGGGCAGCAGCGATGCGCTTGGCGATGGCCGGATGAGAGTGGAATAACCACTCGACCCAGCGCGAAGGAGTTTTTTCGGCGAGGTTCTGGTCAGCCAACTTGGTCATGGCCGAGATGAACGGCTCGACCCCGGCCACCGACTGGAAACAATATCGATCCGCCTGCCGCTCATTGAATCGTGAATAGGCGTTCAGCGCGGGCATCAGTAGAAAGCTCAAGATCGTAGAGACCAGCACGAGCAGGGGCAGGTTGGCGAAATCCGACATGGTCTCGAACATGTTCCATCGTTCTACGGCATATCGGAGCACTTCATTCGCCAGCCAGAATCCGAACAGTGTAATCCCCGCTTGAACCAGAATGCTCTTCAGGATGTGGCGGTGCACATGATGGCCGAGTTCGTGCGCCAGCACGGCCTCGATCTCGTCATCGCTGTACTGGTCCAGCAGAGTATCAGCGAGAATGATGCGCCGCGTCGCCCCCAGCCCGGTCAGCGCTGCATTGGCCTTCTTGCTCTTTTCTGACAGTTTCCACTTGTAAACGCCTCGTACACGCGTTCCGGCGCGCTCGCTAAGGAGAACCAGTCGCCGCCGAAGTTCCTCGTTCTCCATCGGCTCGAACTTATAAAAGATGGGAAAAAGGACAACCGGTGCAAGCTGCGCCAGGAGTACAAACAATCCGAGAAACATAGCCCACGCGACAATCCACCAGTGTTGCACGTGCCGGATCAGCAGGTACAAAAGTTCGACCACAATTGTCGCCAGTACCAGGCCGATCAAGAGGCCTTTGAATTCGTCCCACAACCAGGAGCCAAGACGTTGGTTGGAAAGATGGTATTGGTGTTCCAGCCGGAACCCGTAGTACTCAAACGGTACGCCGACAATCTTGCTGAGAACAATCAGCATGAGCACGTAAAGAAAGACTGCGAATGAGTAATTCTGGCTGGCGCCGCGATAGGCCAGGTCCCGCAAAGTTGCGCTCCAATCGGTCGCCAGGAGCATGACAAGCAGCAACAGGCCGATGCCGAAATCAGCGATGCCGAGCCACCGCTTGATGCGGTTATAGCTCCGAGATTCGGCAGAATCGGTCGGAATGGCTGTGTTGTCCGCGGTCGTGATCATCCCCAGAAGTACCGTCATTATCCTATCGTGTCCGGGGCGCGGCCAGACGCGAAAGTGCTGCAACCAGTAGGAGCTAGTAGTCGGTGGTCAGTGAAAACTACCCTTGCCGCACGAAGCGTTCCGCGGATTCCAGGATCTCTTCAACAAGGTCCGGTGTGGCAGCCTCGGCGTAGACGCGCAATAACAGCTCCGTGCCGGAGGCGCGGAACAGCACCCACGCCTCGGCTCCGTTGCCATTTGTCGGGGCATCGAGAAACAATTTCACCCCGTCGAGATCTTCCTTCCGCAGGATCTTGTACTTTCCGAGCTGGATGGTGCCCTGCTCCGCGGCGCGATGGACTGCGCTATTCTTCATTTCGTCCGAAATGTGGAGATCCCGCCGCCCATAGTGGTGCGGCCCATACTCTTTCTGCAGGTCGTTCACGAGTTGGCCCAGGGGCTTGCTCTCTTCCGCCATCACATTGGCGAGAAGAAGTGCGTTGAGGACGCCGTCCCGTTCCGGCAGGAACCGGCCGTAGCCGATGCCACCCGACTCTTCGCCGCCGATCAGGACGTCGCGGGTCATCATGACGTCGGCCGCGTACTTGAACCCGATGCAGACCTCATGCAACCTGCGCCCATGCTTCGCGCAAATGCGGTCGATCATGCGCGTGGTATTGAAAGCGCGCACGAGATCGCCCGGCCACTGGCGGCGCTCGATCAGCCAGTTGGCGAGGACGGCAAAACATTTGTGGGCATCGACGAAGCTCCCATCTTCCGCAATAGCGCCGATGCGGTCGGCATCACCATCAGTGGCGAGACCGGCATGGCATTTCTCTTTCGTCACGGTCTCTTGCAGCATTCTGATGTGCGGCAGAATTGGTTCCGGATTGATGCCCGGGAAAAGTGGGTTCGCTTCCTGCCTGATTGCGACGTACTGGATTCCGTTCTTCTCGAAGATGCCGGGCAGCACGCCGCGTCCGGATCCGTACATCGAATCGATCGCGAATTTGAAATTGGCCTGGCGAATCAGTCGAAGATCGGCGAACTGGCAAACGGCGTCTACGTATGCGGGCTTGAGGTCGACTTCTTCAATCTTCGCAGCGGTACCACTCGGCGTCGCGCCGGAGCGAAGTTCGGCTTCGATCAGCTTGAGCATGGCGGGGGTGGCCGAGCCGCCGAACTTCCCTTTGAACTTCACCCCATTCCAGTTGAATGGATTGTGGCTGGAAGTGATCATCACACCCCCAGCCGTGCCCTGCTCTTTCACGTTGTATGACACGGCTGGCGTTGGCGTGTAGTCATTGGCGAGCAGCACGGGGATGCCCGCTCCCGCCAGCACGTGCGCTGTGGCGCGAGCGGCGCGGTCGGAGGCGTAGCGCGTGTCGTAGCCGACGATGATCTTTCGCCTTGGGTCCTCATGTTTCAGTACGTAAGAAGCGATCGCGCCCGCGACACGGCGCACGTTGTCGAAAGTGAAGTCGTCGGCGATGAAGCCGCGCCATCCGTCGGTGCCGAATTTGATTTGGGTCATCGGAAATCAGTCGTTCGTCGATAGCCGCTGCTGCAAAAGCTGTAAATACGAGCAACCAAGGGTCCTGCTAACGACTAATGGCCAGCGACCCACGACTGTCTCACACCAGCTTCTTCAGCTTCTTCTCATCCAGATGCTTCACCACTTTGCCCACATCCTGCGACTGCTCTAAGGTCGTGACCAGGAGGGCGTCGTCGGTTTCGACAATCACCAGATTACTCACGCCAACCGCGGCCACGTACTTTCCCGGCGCATGAACATAGTTGTTCTTCGCGTTCAGGCTGAAGCTGCCGCCGGCAGAGATCAGGTTCCGGTCGGGTGCGTTGTTCTTGCTCACGCTGTGCTCGTGCAGCGAGGTCCATGAGCCCAGATCATTCCAGCCGAAATCCGAGGCCAGACAGAAAATGCCCGATGAACTTTCTCCTTCGGCCGACCGTGGTTCGAGAACAGCATAATCAATGCTGATGTTTTCGCACTTCGGATACAGCCTGCGGAACGTCGTGGCGAACTTGCTGGTTCGGTAGGTCGCCGCGATCTTTTCCAGAAGCGTTGCCGTGATTGGCAGATGCTCGCGCAGCGCGTTCGCCAGGGTCGCAGCGCGCCAGAGAAACATGCCGCTGTTCCAATAGTAGTTACCGGCAGCGAGGAATTGCGCGGCCTTCGCCGTGTCGGGCTTTTCCGTGAAGCGGCGGACGCGGAGAGCACCGTTCCCATCCTGCGCTCCAGCCTCAATGTACCCATAGCCGGTTTCAATTCGCGTCGGCTTCACGCCGAGGACGACAATGTTTTCGCCCGCGGCCGCAATGGCAATGCCTTGGCGAAGTGTCTGGCGATATGAATCCGGATTGGCGATGACGTGGTCGGAGGGGAACAGGCCAAGAACTGCCTCCGGATCAATCCGCTGCAGCAGAAACGCCGCCAGGCCGATCGCCGGCGCCGTGTTGCGACCGACCGGTTCCGCGACGATTTGCTTCGGGTTGATCTTTGGGAGTTGCCGCAGGATCGCCGGCCGAAGGTCGTCGTTCGTGATGATCCACAAGCGTTTCCCTGATGCGGCCGGCGCCAAACGGGCAACGGTCTGCTGGATCATCGTCTGCTTGCCGTCGAGGGCCAGCAGTTGCTTGGCGCGGCGCTTGCGGCTCAGCGGCCAGAACCGTGTGCCGCGTCCGCCGGCAAGGATCACGGGATAGAAGTTCGGATTCACGGAGTACAAAGCGTAACACTTGGGCGGGGCGCTGAAAAAACTTTAACCACGGAGCACACAGCGAGTTGCGCGTGGAACCATTCAATAACGAGCAAGACGGGGGTTCTCACTGAAAACTACGGGACACAGGTGTCGTTTACTCCGTGTCCTCCGTGGTGAACGGTTTTCAGAGTCTCGTAGCCGGTTCGGGCAGCGTCTCGCCAGGGACGTGCGCAGCCAGAATTTCCAGCGCCCATTGCGGTCGCACATTGAATTCTCCGAGCGCTGCAGGAACCACTACAGCATCACCCTTGGCCAGGGTTACGGGCTCACAGCCGTCGATCTCTACAACGCCGCAGCCATCAATCGCCACCAAAATCTGCACCGACGTCTTTCGAGAGCCGTCGCCGCTTGCAAACTCATGCACTTTTTTCAATTCGTAGAGGTCCACACTGAAATATGGCGCACGAATGAGTGACGAGTGCCTGTTTTCGCTGCCGTCGATCGCCACCGCCGCTGGACGAACCACCTTGCCCGATCCCACACGCTCTTTCACCGAGGCCATCCCGCGCGCCAGGTGCAACGGCCGCGGCCTGCCATAGTCATACAACCTGTATGTCGTATCCGACTGTTGTTGTGTCTCGACGATCACCGCCCCCGGCCCAAGCGTGTGCACCGTCCCTCCAGCGACGTAGAACATCTCCCCGCGATGAACATCAACCCAATTCAACAGGTTCTCCGCGCGATTCTCTTCGATTGCCTGCTCGACGTCTTCTTTAGTGACGCCCGGTTTCAGGCCCAATCCGATCTGCGAACCTGCACGCGCGTGCGCGACGTACCAGCATTCGGTCTTGCCCCACGGCTCCCCGAAACTCTGGGCCGTGGCATCGTCTGGATGTACCTGAACCGAAAGCTTCTCTTCCGGGAACAGAAACTTCAGCAGGAGCGGGAAGCGCCGCGGGTCACGGGCCGCCGTGCCGACAAGTTCCGTACCGAACTGTTGGCTCAGGTCAGAGAGCGTTCGCTTCGCCAGTGGTCCGTTCTGCACCTGGCAGTTGTCGCCTGTGAGCCAAGCCTCGCCGATCTTCTCGTTGCACTTGTGATTGGGATAGATCGGCGACAGATCAAGCGTCCCCCAGGGCCGGGGGTCGAACGCCGGGGACATCAGGAGTGGGTAGAGTGGGAACATGCTAGACGCTGGGACGATGCTGGGGCCGGCGGTTACGCCCGCCCCGCACACTACAGGGATCCGAAGTACTTCTTCATCCTCTCCAGCGCCTTATCCAGGTTCTCCATCGTCGTCGCGTAGGAAATCCGGACATGTTCCGTCGTCCCGAAGCCTTCTCCGGCGACGGTCGCAACGTGTGCCTTATGAAGCAAGCCATGCGCGATGTCGACACCCGCCTTGATTCCGCTCTTGCCGACGAACGCCGACACATTCGGATACGCATAGAACGCGCCTTCCGGCATGGTGCATTTGATCCCCGGAATCGCGCGCAGGCCTCCGACAATGTGGTCGCGCAGCTTGATGTACTCGGCCCGCATTTCTGCTACGCACTGCTGCGAACCGTTCAGCGCTGCCACGGCTGCTTTCTGCACAATCGAGGTCGGATTGGACGTCTGCTGGCTCTGCAACTTGGTCACTGCGCCGACCACCGCCGCCGGGCCGAGCGTGTATCCCAGCCTCCAACCGGTCATCGCATACGTCTTCGACAGTGATCCGACTACCAGGAAGCGCTCGCGATATTCCGGGAGCGACCCAACCGAGAAGTTCTTCCCCGTGTAGTTCAGATACACGTAGCACTCGTCGGAAATGACCCAGATCCCGCGGTCGTGCGCCAGCGCGATAACTTCTTTCATGTCGGCGGGGCTCATGACCGCGCCCGACGGATTCGACGGCGAATTCAGGATGATCAGTTTCGTCTTCGGCGTGATCAAGCGCGCGATCGAGCTTGCCATGACTCGAAATCCCTGTGACTCGTCGGCATGCAGCAGCACACATTTGCCGCCCACATATCGGACCATATCCTTGAAGCTGACCCAGTACGGTACCGGCAGGATGACTTCGTCGCCGTGATCAACCAGCACCGAAATCACGTTGAACAATGCATGTTTGCCGCCCACGGCCGCGCACACTTCGTCGCGCTTGTAGGCAGAGCCGAAATCGGTCGCGTGCCGTTTAAGGATCGCGTCTTTGAGTTCGAGCGTGCCGCCGACGGCGGTGTACTTCGAGAAGTTACCGTTGATGGCGGCGATGGCCGCGTCTTTAATGTGCTGCGGCGTCGAGAAATGTGGCTCGCCGGCGGTGACGTCGACGACGTCAATTCCCTGTTGGCGCAGCTTGTCGGCCTCCGCCACGGCGGCCATGGTGGCCGAGGGTTCAATGCGGTTAATGCGCTCCGTCAGAACGACGGGGGTGGTCATGGGAGACAATAAAGTACTCATGATTTCTTCCTTCTGGACCTGGACTTCCTTTCTGAACTCTTTTCGCCCCGCTCGGCGATCTCGAACTTGTGTGCTGGATCCATTTTCGCATGAAGCTTCTGCGCCACCAGCTCTGGAACAAGGCAATCGATGTTGCCGCCGAGCGTGGCGATCTCCCGCACCAGGCGCGAACTCAAATACGAGTACTTCTCCGCCGGCATCATAAAAACCGTCTCCAGCCCCGGCTGGAGCTTGCGGTTCATGAGCGCCATCTGCAGCTCATATTCGTAGTCGCTGATTGCTCGAATACCACGCAGAATCGCCGAGGCCTCGACCCGCACGGCATAGTCGATCGTGAGCCCATCGAAGGTGTCCACCGACACGTTTTCGAATCCGCCGGTCATCGCTTCCAGCATGCTGCGCCGATCGGAAACGCTGAATAGAGGGTCTTTTTCCGGATTCCGCAGGATGGCGACGACGAGCTCGTCGAATATCTTGCTGCCACGCTCAATCAGGTCAAGATGACCGTTGGTCGGGGGATCGAACGATCCGGGATAGATAGCTTTCACACGTTTCAAAGTGTCCTCGCGTAGAGGCCTTTGATTGTATGCGGGCCCAATTCGGGCTGGCAATGACGGGGATCACGAACCTGCGGATGGATATTAGGCCCGGCCGGACTCGAACTTGAGCCGACTAGCAGACGTGAGCGGAGCGGGAGCCTGCTGGCGAAGTCCCGAGCGGGGCGAAGGGCCTGAAGCGAACCAGACGTTAGAAGAGGTCTGGTGGGCGCAGCGCGACATTCTGCGATTACTCAACCGATGCATGACTTGTCATCGGCCAGAAGGTGAATGCGACCAGAAGATCACACGCAAGAAGCGTGATCGATCGCTTCCAGAGTGGCACGGCTGGCAGGCTTGCCGGCGCGGGCTGGGCAGCAATCTCTATCAAGACGGCGGCAGATGATGTGAGAAACGCGATGGTGAAGTTCGAAAACAGCATCCCGAAAACCGACTTGGACACTGTTGGGACATCCGAGGGGCAGTCTTCCCGCCCTTATCCAGCTGAAAAGATTGGTAGGCCCGGCAGGGATCGAACCTGCAACCCTCGGATTAGAAATCCGATGCTCTATCCGATTGAGCTACGGGCCCGCAATTGCCGTTCTCATTCTTGCGGTCCAACTGAGTATCGCATAGCGTTTCTGCCCCTGCCAGTAAGCTGCACAAACACGATGCGACTGTCTTTTCCGACGTTTTCGGACTTGTTCACCGTTCCTTGCCCATCCGGCTCGCTATCGGATCGCCGCCGCCGCCGTCTAGATCACTGGCGCCGAGCGCTGACCGGGCGCAATCCGCAGCTCCGCCCAGGAGGGCCCAACATGCGTTTCACTAAACTTCCAGCTCTTGTATGGATCGGAATTCTTTCCATCAGCTTCGTTGTATCGGTTGATTGCAGCAAGTCCGACCAGCCCACCACGGCTTCGGCCGACGCCGGAAAAGTGCCGCTCACCACCAAGTCAGAGGAAGCCAGGAACGAATTTCTGCAAGGCCGCGGTCTGGCTGACAAACTGCGCGCTCAGGACTCGCTCGCGCATTTCGATAAGGCCATTTCTCTCGATCCCGACTTTGCGTCGGCTGAACTGGCCAGAGCGAACAGCTCTGCAACGGCCAAAGATTTCTTTGCGCACTTGAACCGCGCCGTGGCTCTCAGTGCTAAGGCGTCTGAGGGAGAGAGGTTGCTGATCCTTGCCAACGAGGCTGGAGCGAACGGACAGGTAGTCAAGCAAAAGGAATACCTGGACAATCTGATTGCACTCTATTCCAATGACGAACGCGCCCGGTTTGCTCTTGGCAATTACTACTTCGGGCAGCAGGAGTACGAACAGGCAGTCGCGCACTATAAGAAGGCTACAGAACTGGCCCCGCAATACTCTTCCGCCTACAACATTCTGGGATACACCTATCGGCAGCAGGGAAACTACGCCGAAGCAGAGCAGGCGTTTAAAAGATACATCGAGCTCATCCCCGACGACCCCAATCCTTACGATTCTTACGCTGAGCTGTTGTTGAAGATGGGCAGGTTCGAGGACTCGATCGCACAATACCGCGTGGCCCTGGCGAAGGACCCGCACTTCGCGCCCTCCCGGCTGGGCATCGCCGCCGACCTGACGTACCTGGGGAAATCTAAAGAGGCAATGTCCGAGCTGCAGCAATTAGCCGATCAGGCCCGAAATGACGGCGAGCTGCGCGCCGCATATTTCGCTATGGCTGTGGTGTCGGTCGATGGGGGCCAGATGGATAAGGCCGTTCAATTTATGGACCAGCAGTTTGCGCTGGCCGAGAAGAAGAATGATGCAGCGGCGATGGCCGGCGATCTCCAGGCCAAAGGGAATATCCTGGCCGAGATGCAGCGATACGACCTTGCTCAGCAGCAATTCGAACGCGCCATGCAAGTGATCGAAGCTTCCGGCCTGTCGCAGGCGATTAAAGATAACGCCAAGTTACAGCAGCACTTCAACCTGACGGTATTGGCGATCGGCAGGAAGGACTTGGCAGCAGCGAAGAGTCATGCCGAACAATATCGGGCCGGGGCAGAGGTCTCAAAAAATACCGGCCAGATCCGGCTTGCGCATGAACTCGCTGGTCGGATTGCGCTTGCCCAGAAGGACTACGATATGGCCATCAGCGAACTGGAACAGGCTAACGATCAGGATCCCCGAAACCTCTATCGCTTAAGCACGGCCTTCCAGGCTAAAGGCGACGGTGATAAGGCCCGCGAATACTGCAAGCGTGCCGCGGAGTTCAACTCGCTCCCCCAATTGAATTACGCCTTCATCCGCGCCAAGGCCGAGAAAGCGGCGGCAGGAGAACAGACGCAGAAGGGTGCCGGAATCTCCTGACTTGATCTAGTGAACAACAGTTGCCCCTTCCCGGGAGCCCCAATCAAGCCCGCTGTTGGACTGTGCGGGGATTTCAGGAAACGTCCGAGCGGCTGACGTAGAAGCTTGAGATCTGTCCGCATCGATTTCGGCCAGCAGTGAGGGCGGGAGGATGACCTCGTTCGGCTAGTGGTGCCAAAAGCGCAATGAATGAACGCCTACAGCCAGCGGCGAACACTGGCCTTGTAACTCGCATACTGCTCCTTGAAGTTGCGCTCGAGGAACCGTTCCTCCCGCGGAATCACAATCATCGCGATCACGCCGACAGCTGGAACGAGTGTTACGAGCATCCAAAGGTCATTTAGCCAAATTGACAGCCCGAGCACGAGCAGAATGAATGACACGTAGATCGGATTACGACTGAACCCGTAGGGACCAGCTCGCACAATCGTCGTGGTCCGCTCTGTTCCTCGTACCGACGTGCCCGCTTGTCGAAATTCTCGGAAGGAAAGCAAGAAGAGCAGTACGGCACAGCCCGTAAACGGGGGACCGAGCCACCAGGGAATCGGGGGCCTGAAGCGGAGTGGCCAAGTCCAGTTCAGGACGATTCCCGCGACAATGACGCCAAGAAAAACGATAGGCGGCCGCAGCCAGCCCGGGTTGGGTCCGACTTTCGTCGGCTGACTCCCGGCGGGTTCGCGCACAGTGTCCAGGATCGTCTCCTTTCGCTTGCCTCGGAGGGGCGGAAATTCTATTCTCCAACTTAAAGTCGGCTTGAGGTCAAGAGGGAGGACATGGATATAACCGAAGTAGCCCGCCGCTGCGGACTTCCTGCCTCTACGCTGCGTTTTTACGAGGAGAAGAGGTTGATCGCTTCGACCGGAAGGCGCGGGTTGCACCGTCAGTTCGATCCGGCCGTGCTGGAGAGGCT
>Ga0066903_100003989_pt1 | contig 12290 bp, 8 predicted proteins | sample PanSoiMetaGPlot1_FD_67491 | JGI IMG/M metagenome (GOLD analysis project Ga0066903, IMG submission 67491) | Tropical forest soil microbial communities from Panama analyzed to predict greenhouse gas emissions - Panama Soil - Plot 1 (version 2) | ecosystem: Environmental > Terrestrial > Soil >...
GACTACAGCATCTACGGCTTCTCGGGCCCGAACTCGGTGCCGTTCACCAGCTACACGGACATCCCGCAGAGCCGCCACACCTCGGTCGGCTACAGCTACCGCAACTTCCTCCAGGCCATCGAGTCGACCGGGAAGATCGTGTCGATGACGATCTGGGGCACCTCGGATGACAAGTCGTGGTTGACGTCGTCGACCAAGGTGGACGCGCCGCTGCTGTTCGACCCGTCGCTGAAGAAGAAGCCCGCCTACTGGGCCTTCGTCGATCCGTTGCAGCTCCCCGGCGCCGACCTGTCGAGCGCGATGAGCGCGGCGCCGATGACCGTGCCGGCCGGACAGGCGGTCGCCTACACCATCACGGTCACCAACAACGCCGACGTGAACCAGCCGTCCTTCGCCCCCACGGACGACGATCTTCCGGCGACGAACGTGTCGCTGACGACGGCGGTCCCGACCCACACGACGTTCCAGTCGCTGACCGCGCCCGCCGGCTGGTCGTGCGCCTCGCCGGTCCTGGGCGGCACGGGTGCGGTCCAGTGCACGAACCCGTCGCTGGCGGTCGGTGCGACGGCCACGTTCACGCTGACCGTCACGCTGGCCGATTGCGCGGCCGCCAACGGGTCGACGATCACGGCGTCGGCGAACGTCACGTCGTCGACCGCGGACCCGAACCCGGCGCCGAACAACGCGTCGTCGACGTCGATCCAGGTGTCGAACCCGGCGCCCGTGATCACGGCCAACGGCTCGCTCGACACCACCGTCGAATGCGCGACGTCGTACACCGACGCGGGCGCCACCGCCGCCGACATGTGCCAGGGCACCGTCGGCGTCACGTCGTCGAGCACGGTCGATGTCGGCCACGTGGGCAACTACGCGGTCACCTACAACGCGTCCGACGCAGCCGGCAGCCCGGCCACGCCGGTCGTGCGCTCCGTGCACGTGACCGACACGACCGCGCCGGTCGTCAGCGTGGCGGGCCCGAATCCCGCGACGCTGGAGTGCGGGACCGCCTTCGCCGATCTCGGCGCGACCGCCGCGGACAGCTGCGTCGGCGCCGTGTCGGTGTCGACGGCGGGGACCGTCGACGCGGGCACGCCCGGCAACTACACCCTCGGTTACACGGCCACTGACCCGTCCGGCAACACCGGCAGCGCCAGCCGCCTCGTCACCGTCAGCGACACGACCCCCCCGGTGGTCACGGTGCTGGGCGCGAACCCGGCCACCGTCGAGTGCGCGACCAGCTTCGCCGACCCGGGCGCGACCGCGGCCGACGTCTGCGCGGGCCCCGTCCCGGTCCTGGAGACCGGCGCGGTCGACGTCAGCACGCCCGGCAACTACACGCTCGGCTACCTGGCGACCGACCCATCCGGCAACACCGGCAGCGCCAGCCGCCTCGTGACGGTCAGCGACACCACCGCGCCGACGATCATCGTCGTCGATCCGATCACGCTCAGCCCGCCCAACCACAAGCTTCACAGCTTCGCGATCGCGGATCTGGTGCGCAGCGTGATCGACGCCTGCAGCCAGGGCCTCGGGATCGCCGACGTGGTGATCACCAAGGTGACCAGCGACGAGCCCGACGACGACGGTGCGTGTCGCAAGGACGACGACGACGACGACGACCACGACGCGGACGACGACGATGAATGCCACCACGGCCACGGCCACAGCCGCCGGCCCACGGAGCACGACATCGCCATCGGGTCGGACTGCCGGTCCGTCAAGCTGAGCGCCGAGCGCGACGGTTTCGGCAACGGCCGCGTCTACACCATCTACGTCCACGTCACCGACGTGGCCGGCAACCGCAGTGACGCCGTCGTCAAGGTGATGGTGCCCCGCAACCCGCACTTCCCGACCGCCATCGACGACGGTCCGCACTTCACGGCGCAGAGCGCCTGCCCGTAGGCGCTCCGCTCGGCATCTCTTCGGGGGCGGCGGGGGACGGGGCGCTTCCTGGCGTTGCGCCTCGACTCCGCTTCGGTGGGCTGCCCGGCGGTCCGATGGCCGGAATCAGCCGATGCTGACGGGGCGCTGGTCAGCGGGAAGGGCGATCAGGCGTCCGAGGAGGTCTTCCAGGCGCTCCTGATCCTGGTCGGTCTTCGGATCGATCACGATCCCGAAGCCGCCCGGGCTGAACGCCGTGCGGAACTCGATGCGGGCCACCCGCCCACGGCAAGCGATGTGGACCAGCTCGTCGCCGGCCTTGCCGGGCCCCGCCGCCGCGATGACGATCTCGATCTCGGCTCCGGGAACCAGATCGCCGTGATCCCTGGGCCGTCCGTCCAGGAACACGCCGGTCGCCGAGATGTTGCGGACCGCCAGCAGATGCGCCTCTCCGCCGGACACCAGCTTCGCCTGCGCGGCGACTTGGAAGCGCGGGGCGGCGCGGCGTTCAGCGGGATCGTTCCGTCCCTCCATCCTTATAGGAATCGGTCGTTTCGCGAACAGCTGAAGCTCGGCCGTCGTCGTGCCCAGGGACAGAGTCGAACTGTCTACACACGGATTTTCAGTCCGTTGCTCTACCAGTTGAGCTACCTGGGCGTTTGCTAAGTGAGTGCGGTACTTACGCCATCCCCGGCCGATCCGTCAACAGCCAGGGATTCCGCCTCAGTCGCTCTCGCAATCTCCGCGCGCTGCCCACGTTTCGCCGACGTCGAAGTCGAAGTCATGAACGTGCCCGAACTTGGGCAACCACGAAAGCCCATACGAGAAACCGGTTACCGGTTCTGAATCCGACGAGTAGGCCAGCGGCAAGTAAGCGAAACGCGCACCGAGTCGCAGGCCCACGTGGTTGCTCCGCGGCCCGATTGTGAAGACCGGCCCGGCGCTCCCGCCGAGGAGAAGTGCCTCGCAGCTAGACGTGAGCGGCCCGACGGCGCCGTTCAGCGTGCCGAAGAGGCGCACGACCGCGATCTCGCTGTGGGGCGAGACCTCGATTCCCGCGGTCAAGGACGCGATGGCCGCGTCGACCCGAGGCTCGGCCGCCACCACGGATTCGAACGAGGCGCCGAAGAAAAAGCGGCGCTCGGACGTGAACCCCACCTTGAGCCAGACGATGTGGGGGTGGTCAAGCGCCCCCGCGACATAGGTCTGGGCCCTCGTCGGCCTGGAGCCGAGCAGGAGAAAAATCGCTGCGCCAAGGCCGATCAGCCACGGCGTGCGTCGCGCTGTCCGCATCAGCGGCCCGGACGCGGGTCGATTTCGATGTGCGAACATTCTGCGCGGTGCAGTCAGCAAGCAACGTGCCGAGCGCGACTCAGCTCACCCATGGCGCAAACCGGCCGAGATCCGCGCCTGTCTCGCGTCAGCGCGCCTTCACGACGTGTGAGGATTGTCAGAACCTGGACAGTCTCGTCGGACCGCACGCGGGCCCGGACGCCGGATTCGGCTGCGACCGGCCGAAACGAAGCTGATACGGAGGGCCAGCTTGATGCGGCCCTGACCGTGGGGTAGCCTTCCAGGCGTTTTGCGCCCCCTGTGGGCGCTGCCCCCGAATGCTGAACCTCCTCGCGACCCTGGTCGTCACCGCGCTTCCGGCCTCGCCGGGTGGGCTGTCTGCCTGCCCGGATCCGACGCCGCCCAGCGCCGATGTGGCGTTCGGCGAGTGCGGCGAGGTCGCGCCGCTCGACCTGTGGTACCGCGTTTCGCGCTTCGCCGACGCCGATCCGGGTGGGGTCGGGGCGGGGCCGGCGCGGCGCAGCCAGGCGAACCGGGTCGCGTCGTGCGACGCGCCCCAGACGCCGGCGCAGGTGCCGTCGCCGCAAGCGCCGCCCGCGGCGCTGTTCGCGCTGCCGACGCTGCTCGACATCCAGATTCCTCTGCGCTTCGAAGCCGACGCGCACGCCCTGCCGGCACGCGCGCTCGCGCCCCCGGAACGTCCGCCCCGCGCCTAGCTGCAGGGAAGTGACGGTTTCGCGCGTGTGCGGGTGGGCCGCGCCACCCGCGCGCGTTCGGTTTTGAATTTGGCGCGCGGTGTGACCGGAATTTGAAAATGGAGTCGAACATGTCTGACACAAGCGTAAAGACTGAAAGCAAGAAGGGATTCGGAGCCGGGAGCGTGCTCGCCATCGCGATGACGACGCTGATCGGCGGTTACGCGCTGAGGGGCGCCACCGGGTGCGGCAAGAGCGGAAGCGCGTCGACCGGGTCGAACAAGAGCCCGACCACCGCGGCGATGCCGACCGGGCCCAGCGGCCCGGGTGACGGCGTCGATCGCGTCCGCGTGCCCGCGGACGGCCCGGCCAAGGGCCCGGCCAACGCGAAGGTGACGATCGTCGAGTTCTCCGACTTCCAGTGTCCGTTCTGCAGCCGCGTCGTCCCGACCGTCCAGCAGATCGAGAAGGAATACGGGAACAAGGTGCGGGTCATCTTCAAGCACAACCCGCTGCCGTTCCACGCCGACGCGCCGCTGGCCGCGGAAGCCGCCGTCGCCGCCCAGGCCCAGGGCAAGTTCTGGGAGATGCACGACAAGATGTTCGGCAACCAGCAGAACATCAAACGCCCCGACCTCGAGCGCTACGCGCAGGAGATCGGACTGGACGTCGGCAAGTTCAAGGCCGCCCTCGACAGCGGGGCCGGCAAGGCGCAGGTCGAGGCCGACAAGAAGCTGGCCGCCCAGATCGGCGCCAACGGAACGCCGAACTTTTACATCGACGGCCGCAACGTCGTGGGCGCGGTGCCGTTCGACGAGTTCAAGAAGGTGATCGACGACGACCTCGCGCGGGCCGACAAGCTGATCGCCAAGGGGACGCCGCAGGGCCAGGTCTACGCCGCCTTCATGCAGGGCGCGAAGGCCGGCCCCGCCGCGGCGCCGCAGCAGCCGCAGCAGCCCCAGAAGGGCCCGGGCGCCAGCACCGAGGTCTACAAGGTCGCCGTCGGCGACGCGCCGACCAAGGGCGGCAAGCAGCCCAAGGTGACGATCGTCGAGTTCTCCGACTTCCAGTGCCCGTTCTGCAGCCGCGTCAACGGCACGCTCGCGCAGCTGGAGAAGGACTACGGCCAGGACGTCAGCATCTCGTTCCGGCACAACCCCCTGCCCTTCCACAACAACGCCATGCCGGCGGCCCTGGCGGCCGAGGCGGCGCGCGAGCAGGGCAAGTTCTGGGAGATGCACGACAAGCTGTTCGCCAACCAGCAGGCGCTGGACCGGCCGAACCTGGACAAGTACGCCCAGGAGATCGGCCTCAACATGTCCAAGTTCAAGGCCGCCATGGACGGCGAGAAGGGCAAGCCGCGCATCAAGAAGGATCTCGACGACGCGGCCAACTTCGGCGCGCGCGGCACGCCGAACTTCTTCATCAACGGACGCAACTTCCGCGGCGCGCAGCCGATCGAATCGTTCAAAGAGGTCATCAACGACGAGATCAAGAAGGCCGACGCGAAGGTCGCCGCGGGCACGCCGCGCGGCAAGCTCTACGCGTCGTTCATCGAGAAGGGTCTGGACAAGGCCGCGGCGCCGCCGCCCCCGCCCGGACAGCCCGACGACAAGACGCGCTTCAAGGCCGAGGTGAAGGGCGCGCCGATCAAGGGCGCCAAGGACGCGCTGGTGACGATCGTGCAGTTCTCCGACTTCCAGTGTCCGTTCTGCAGCCGCGTCGAGCCGACCATCAACCAGGTGATGAAGGAGTACAACGGCAAGGTGCGCGTCGCGTGGCGCGATCTGCCGCTGCCCTTCCACCCGAACGCGATGCCGGCCGCGATCGCGGCGCGCGCCGCGGGCGACCAGGGCAAGTTCTGGGAGATGCACGACAAGATCTTCGCCGACCAGCAGCACATGGACCGCGCGACGTACGAGAAGTACGCCCAGGACCTCGGCCTCAACATGGCCAAGTTCAAGTCGGCCCTCGACTCCGAGAAGGGGAAGGAGTCCATCAAGGCCGACTCCGACGCGGGCGGGAAGATCGGCGCGCGCGGCACGCCGGCGTTCTTCATCAACGGCAAGTTCCTGTCGGGCGCGCAGCCGTTCGAGGCGTTCAAGGCCAAGATCGACGAGGAGCTGAAGACGGCCGAGGGGATGGTCGCCAAGGGGACGCCCAAGGCCCACGTCTACGAGGCGCTGCTCAAGGACGCCAAGAGCGAGGTGCCGGCGGCCCCCGCGGGCGCGCAGGGCGGCGAGGAGAAGGGTCCCGAGGCGGACACGAAGGTCTACGCCGTCAACGCGGGTGACTCGCCGTCGAAGGGGCCGAAGGGCGCGCCCCTGCAGGTGATCATCTTCTCCGACTTCCAGTGTCCGTTCTGCGGGCGCGTGGAGCCGACACTGTCGCAGATGGAGAAGGAGTACCAGGGCAAGGTCCGCTTCGTCTGGAAGAACTACCCGCTGCCGTTCCACAACAACGCCGAGCCGGCCGCCGAGGCGGCGATGGCGGCCAACGCCCAGGGGAAGTTCTGGCAGATGCACGACAAGCTGTTCCAGAACCAGCAGGCCCTGGACGCGGCGGCCCTCGAGAAGTACGCCCAGGAGGTGGGCCTCAACGTGGCCAAGTTCAAGGCCGACACCGACGCGAAGAAGTTCAAGGCGGCGATCGAATCGGAGACCAAGGAAGGCCAGGCGGTGGGCGTGAACGGTACGCCGGCGGTGTTCATCAACGGCCGCAAGATCTCGGGCGCCTACCCGTTCGAGACGTTCAAGAAGATCGCCGACGAAGAGCTGGCCAAGAAGACCGGCAAGAAGAAGGGCTAACCGCCCGACTGAATCGGCCGGGGAGTTTGGCGACTCCCCGGCCGGCCTGTACCATCACGACATGCTGATCGTCATGAAGGCCGGCGCGACGCGCGCCGACGTCGCCGCGGTCGAGGAGAAGATCCGCGCGCTCGGGTTCACGCCGAACGAGATCCCGGGCGCGACCCGGCTCGCCATCGGCATCACCGGCAACCAGGGCCCCGTCGATCCGGGGCACTTCACGACCATGGCCGGCGTCGCCGACGCGGTGCCGGTGTCGAAGCCGTGGAAGCTGGTGTCGCGCGAGGTGAAGCCGGACGACACCTTCATCGACATCGGCGGCGCGCGCATCGGCGGCGGACGCTTCGGCGTCATCGCCGGCCCGTGCGCGGTCGAGAGCAAGGAGCAGGTCGATCAAGCGGCGGCCGCGGTCAAGGCGGCGGGCGCCCACTTCCTGCGCGGCGGGGCGTTCAAGCCGCGCACCTCGCCCTACGCATTCCAGGGGATGAAGGAGGACGGCCTCAAGATCCTGGCCGACGCGCGCGAGAAGACCGGGCTGCCGATCGTGACGGAGGTGATGGACACGCGCGACGTCGAGCTGGTCGCGCGCTACGCCGACGTGTTGCAGGTCGGGGCGCGCAACATGCAGAACTTTTCGCTCCTCGAGGCGGTCGGCGAACAGCCCAAGGCGGTGATGCTGAAGCGCGGGCTGTCCGCGACCATCCAGGAATTCTTGATGGCCGCGGAATACATCGTCAAACAGGGCAATTACAAGGTCGTGCTGTGCGAGCGCGGCATCCGGACGTTCGAGACGATGACCCGCAACACGCTGGACCTCGGCTCGATCCCGCTCATCAAACGCCTCACCCATCTGCCGATCATCGTCGACCCGTCGCACGGGACCGGCGATCGCGCGTCGGTGCCCGCCATGGCGCGCGCCGCGGTCGCGCTGGGCGCCGACGGCCTGATGGTCGAGGTCCACCCCCAGCCCGAGAAGGCGCTTTCGGACGGCCCGCAGTCGCTGACGCCGGCCGGTTTCGCCAAGCTGATGGAATCGGTGCGCGCGATCGCGCCGGTCGTGGGCCTGAGCCTGTGATGGTCTGACGTGAAGGGCGGCGGCAAGACAGCGGGCAAGACCGAGGCGGCAACTGGCGCCAGCGCCGGCGCCGGCGCGGCCCCGCTCCGCCGCATCGCCCCTGCCGCGATCACCGCGCTCGCGATGGCGTTCATCGCGGTGCGCTTCGTGAGCGGCGCCCGCGACACGCTCGCGCGCACGCGCGACGGCGCCTGCGTCGCGCTGGCGCCCGATCCGGTGCCCGACTTCCTGAAGGGCACCTCGCCCGACTTCCAGCTGCCCGACGCAGCCGGCCGCACGGTCTCGCTCAGCCAGCAGCGCGGGCACGCCGTGCTGCTCAACTTCTGGGCGACCTGGTGTCCGCCCTGCGTCGACGAGGTGCCGTCGCTCGAGGATCTGGCGCAGCGGCTGGACGGAACCGACATGCGCATGCTGGCGGTCAGCGTCGACGACGACTGGGGCAAGGTCCGCAGCTTCTTCGCCAAGGGGACCAAGATGGGTGTCTTGCTCGACATCTCGCACGACGTGCCGAAGAAATTCGGCACCGAAAAGTACCCCGAGACGTTCCTGATCGATGCCGCCGGCCGCGTCCGCTACTACTTCATCAACAAGCGCGACTGGTCGCGCCCCGAAGCGGTCGCCTGCCTGGAAAGCCTGCGCTGACTGCGGCATTTGCGCCGGATTTGGTGATGTGGCGCAACATCGCTGTTGCGCAACTTTCATCGCATCTGCGGGCCTTTTCAGGGGTCCCACACCGTCGGAAATTGATAAACTCGTGGTCGATTTCCTGAGCCGGTTTCGTTAGCCCGAATTTTCTTTCGATGTGATTCGGCGGGCGGCGGGGACAGACGGATACCCGCAGATGGAAGGAGGCCGCGCATGATGTTGACCATCGGCCCGCGCAGGACCCCGCGCGCGCTCGGTTCCCTCCTGGGCGCTGCCCTCGCCTGCGCCGCGTGCAACGGCGCGATCAGCGGCCACGGCTCGGGCACGATCGGAGGCGCGGGCGGCAACAGCGGTGGCGGCGGCACGGGCGTCGTCGACCCGGGCAAGGTGACGGTGCCGTCGACGCCGTTCGACGCGAAGACGGCGTTCTACGCGACGTCGAAGGTGAAGAACCTGCTGACCGGCATGGCGGTCAGCGACGACGACGTCGCCAAGGTGACGGCGACCGGCGCGGCCGGCCTTCAGGACCTCATCAAGACCTGGATGACGACCGACCCGTATCAGGCCGGCGTCGCGGCCAAGATGATCGCCTTCTTCCGCAACGTCTTCCAGCAGTCGGGATTCGTCCCGACCGAGGACTTCAAGATCCAGCTCCTCCAGAACGGCGGCTTCGACTTTGGCGGCAGTACGCGCAACCTCGGCGACGACGCGTTCCCGCGCCTCGTGCAGAACCTGCAGGACAGCTTCGCGCTGACCGCCTGGGCGCTGGTGCAGGAGAACCGGCCGTTCACGGAGACGCTGACGACGACGCGCTTCCAGATGACGACCGCGCTCAAGAGCCTCTACGTCCAGATCGAGATGCCGTCGGACACCAATCAGCGGTCGACGTCGACGTCGGTGCTGAACTGGACCGTCGACTACTCGGGCAACGCCATCCCGATCGAGCAGGCGCTGACCAGCATGGTCTGGAGCGACGAGGCCCCCGCGCTGACCTCGGCGACCAACACCGGCATGTGCCGCGGCACCGGCACCGTCGCCACCGGCGCGTACAAGGGGACGTCGGTCCTGTTCCAGCGGCTGCTCGGGTTCACCAAGCAGCTCCAGGACTACTCGGTCAGCCCATCGACGACGATCTGCAACGACCACCCGTCGAAGCCGTACTTCACCAGCGACGACGTGTCGGACTGGCAGTGGGTGACGATCGCGCCCAAGGCCAGCCCGGCCGATCGCACGCCGGCGATCCAGCCCTACGACCTGCCGTCGCTGCGCGCGGCGACGACGCTGACACTGTCGCTGCCGCGCATCGGCTTCTACACGACGCCCGCCTTTCTGGCGCTCTGGAACACCAACGACAGCAACCAGCACCGCGTCACCGCCAACCAGACATTGCTGGTGGCGCTGGGACGGGCGTTCACCGCGGAGAACACGATCACGCCGTTCTCGGCGGCGGGGCTCGACAGTGGCCACGCGGTGGCGGGCAGCGAGTGCGTCGGCTGCCACGCCACGCTGGACCCGATGCGCCAGTTCTGGGCGAACCAGCTGGACTACAACGACCGCAACGACTTCCCCGCCGCCACGCGCACCAGCGCCGGCAACCCGCGCCCGACCGGCACGCTGGTCGACGAGTTCGCGTTCGGCGACGTGCGCGCCACCGGCTCCAGCATGACGGACCTGGGCGGCTACCTGTCCATGGTCACGGACGGAGCGGGGCTGCCGCGCTTCGGCATCGCGATCGTGCAGCAGCTCTGCTTCTACGCCAACTCGTCGCCGTGCAGCGAGAGCGACCCGGAGTTCCGCCGCGTCGTCGGCACCTTCCGCGACGGCAACTACAACTACGGCGCGCTGATGAAGGAGTTCTTCTCGTCGCCGCTGGTGACCGGCGCGACCGCGACCGGCACCTACGACGTCGGCCAGGTGCCGATCAGCATCTCGCGGCGCGACCACCTGTGCGCCGCGCTGTCGAACCGGCTCGGCAAGCCGGACCTGTGCGCGCAGGCGGTGGCGCTGCCGTCGACGGCGCAGGCGGCGACCGCCCGCATCGCGGCCAGCGTCGCCGCGGACGCCTTCAGCCGCGGCGCGCAGTCGCCGGTCACGCCGACCGAACCGACGCTGTTCTACCGCGCCGCCAGCGAAGAGCTGTGCGAGAACCTCGCGGTGCAGGTGGTGGACGCGGCGTCGGGTTCGGTCTACTCGAGCAGCGACGTCCCCGGTTCCATCAACGCCATGGTGGAGACGGTGATGGGCTACCCGCCCAGCCACCCGCTGCACGCGCAGGCGGCGCAGATCTTGATGGACCACGACACCGCGGTCGCCCAGGCGGCCAGCGGCTCTTCCGCGACCAAGGCGACCACCGGGCTTCGCTCGGCCTTCGTGCTCGCCTGTGAATCACCCCGCGCCGTCGGGATCGGACTCTAGAAAGGAGGCATGGCGATGACCAACAACACACGAATCTCTCGGCGCCAGGGTCTCCTCGGTCTGTTCGGCGGCAGCCTGGGCCTGCGCGCGTTCGTGACCGGGCTGCCGGCCTGGTACCTCATGAACCCGCGCCGGGCGACCGCGCAGGATCTGCAGTGCGCCATCAACGCGCGCGACAACCTCCAGTACCTGATCCTGAGCGTCTCGAGCAACGGCGATCCCCTCAACTGCAACGTCCCGGGGACGTACGAACAGACCGCGATCGTCCACCCGACCCAGACCGAGGTCGAGCAGGTGCCGCTGACGATCGGCGGCAACACCTACGGCGCGGCGCTGCCCTGGGCCGACCCGTCGGTGCTGAGCCCGACCGACATGGCGATGGGCGTCGCCACGCCCGCGACGGGCCAGCTGCCGTCGTCGGTTCTGGCGCGGACCGCGTTCTTCCACCACCGGACCGGCACCACCGTGCACGGCGATCAGCCGAAGGTGATGAAGCTGCTCGGCGACATGAGCGGCGGCGAGATGATCATCTCGGCCTACGCCAAGCACCTGTCGACCTGCTTCGGCACCGTGCAGGCCCCGCCCATCTCGGTCGGCGCGCGCGGCAACTCCAGCGAGCTGGTCAGCTTCGCGGGCCGCACCCTGCCGTCGATCTCGCCGACGCAGCTCAAGCAGCTGCTGACGGGATCGACGACCGATCCGCTGGTCAAGGCGCGGACCCTGCGCGATCAGGCGCTGGACCAGCTCAACCAGATGGCGAAGAGCGACGGCAGCGATCTGCAGAAGCAGTTCCTCGACAAGCTGGCGACCAGCCAGACCCAGGTGCGCGAGCTGGCGACCCAGCTCGGCACGACGCTGTCTGCGATCACCGCCGACGACGTCAAGGGCCAGGCCCTGGCCGCGGCGGCCCTGATCTCCGCCAATGTCACGCCGGTCGTCACGATCCACCTGTCGTTCGGCGGCGACAACCACACGGACACCAACCTGCAGGCCGAGGCCGACCAGCACGTCAGCGGCGTGAAGGGAATCCAGCAGGTGATGAGCGCGCTCGCCGGCCTGAGCGACGCGGCCGGCGTCAGCCTGACCGACCGGGTCACGTTCGCGACGCTGAACGTGTTCGGCCGCAACCTGAACGCCATCCAGAAGGTCACCGACCGCACCGGCCGCGACCACTTCGGCAACCACTCGGTCATGGTGATGATCGGCAAGAACATCAAGGCCGGCGTCATCGGCGGCGTCGTCGCGGCGTCGACCAGCGCCACCGCGGCCTTCCAGGCAGGCGACATCGATTCGGCGACGGGCGCGCAGGTGACGGGCGGCGACATCCCCGTCACCCAGAGCCAGGCTGCCGCCGTGCGCACGCTCGGCGCGGCGCTCGGGATCCCGGACAGCGTCGCGGCCGCGGACTACACGGCCGGCGCGGGCGGGAAGGTCGTCACGGCCGCGCTCACGAACCTGCCGACCGGCTGACCGCCACCC
>Ga0066903_100003990_pt1 | contig 12289 bp, 13 predicted proteins | sample PanSoiMetaGPlot1_FD_67491 | JGI IMG/M metagenome (GOLD analysis project Ga0066903, IMG submission 67491) | Tropical forest soil microbial communities from Panama analyzed to predict greenhouse gas emissions - Panama Soil - Plot 1 (version 2) | ecosystem: Environmental > Terrestrial > Soil >...
GCAAACCGCGATTAGCCACGTGTGCCGAAGAGCGCGGTCTGCAACGCACGAAATCATTTAATAATCGGCTAACGAATCCTCACCCTGCGGCAAAACGGTTATTACTCCGCCACGTTGAATCAGGCGTATAGGTGAGCGAGTTCAAAGAGCCGAGGTCACCTCGGGCTTCGATAGTAATCAAATTGTAGATTGTATGCGGAGCGAACACAAGTGATCTGACATAATCTGCTTGTTCAGTCCATTGCAGAAGAGGGCTCATAAGAGTTCTGGTATTGCTATCACCTTTGGTTGTCGAAAGCTCACGAGTGTCTCACGGTCTTGAGGTTTGAATTGAACGCCCACATATCACCCTTTCCCAAAACTCGTTGCGGCCGATACATAGAGCTTCATCCCATCACTGGTTAAGATGAACCCCCAATTGAGGGCAGCTTCACAAATTCAGGTCGGCGATGGGCTTTCGGTGGCGCGCCGCACGGCTTATTATCTAGCTCGGATCAATCGCTGATAGGCAGCAACATATTTAGCCCTTTCGCGCGCCCAATCGAAATGTTCATCGGCGAGGGCCTTCGCGGCCCGGCCACGTTCCGCCCGCTCGTCGTCGTCAATGATCAGTCTGAGGCAGGCGCGGGCAAGACCTGCGGGTGTTGCATCGTCTGCATATTCGGCGGTCGCACCCAGGAGTTGCCGAGTCTCCGATAGGTTGTAGGCAACTGTCGGCACGCCAAGCGCAGAATATTCGAAGACTTTATTCATGCTGATTTTGTCGTTGTACTCGTTGACCGGGTCCGGAATAATACCGATATCGAAGGTACTCAGCGCTGCGAGTAGATCATCGCCACGCAGATAACCGGTAAAGGTGATCTGTTTCTCCAAATTAAGGTCGCAGGCAAGCTGGCGCACACCGGGAAGAGCCGGGCCTTCGCCCACTATCACGGCGCCAATCCCTTGGCAGCTGTGATCCACCACAAGATGATGTAGCATTCGGACAAAGTGGTCCACGCCATCTTGGTCGGAGATAATTCCAATGTAACCCAGCACCACTCGCGCACCCTTGCGCAGTTCCTGATTGGGCAGCAGGCGCTTGATCTGCATTCGATCCGGAACGCTATATACTGTAATAACGTCTTGCGGCGATTTTCCGCATCGAGTGATGGCAATATTTCGAAAAGTCTCGTTGGCGGAAATTACAATGTCGGCACTCTTAATCGTGAGTCTCTCAGCAAGGAGCAAAATCCGGTGGAGCAGCCCCTTGCGGGCGAACTTGGCTGCGAAGAGTTCTGGACACAAATCATGATGATCAAACACTAGCCGCTTGCCGAATAGCTTATAGGGCAATGCGTTGACGAACAGTAAGTCGGGTGGATTGCAGACTTGTATAATGTCAAATCCACGAGTCAAAGCGATTTTGAACAATAAGCGTGCCTCATGAAACAGTGCGGCCCCGTATTCAAATAGAAATCCTAGCTTGTAGCGTGCCTCCATCGGCAGCGGGTGTCGGTAGATTGTTATTTCCTCGAGGAGTTCGTAGCGGCGGAGATTCTTCTGGTTCGTTGGGCAAATAACAGACACTTCCCAGCCTAAGCTACGAAGAGCCTGCGCCTCCTGCCATACGCGCCGATCAAATGGTACGGATAGATTCTCAACAATGATAACACAGGACGGCATGAAAACACCCTGAATTGCTTTGATGGTCAAATCGGGGGCAGTAACCCGCCTCGGCGTAAAGGGGGAGTGCTCGAGATGATTTGCCCCCGCTAAAATTACGAACGCGCTTTCCTGCGGCGTGCTCCCCGACTATAAGCGTTCCTGATAGATCGCATCGGCAGATCGGCGTGTCAAGGATGGCAATGCCTGCTGCTTGAGCCCGGCCCCAGTTCATCCTGAGAGAGCGAGCGGAAAAAGGTGTGATGCAGTGAGTAATTGCCGATTTCCATACGCAAGTGGGAAAGCTTCTTGATGACTTTGGAGTTCGTCGCGGTTCGGATATTCAAAAACCGCTAGAGTTGAGCGGTTTCTTATCTTAGGGTTTCACGTTTTTGATCTGGCTTAAGCTCATTAGGCACTTCGAAGGCCGCAAGCTTGACCTTTCCAATGCTATAATCGTGCATTCCGGCGGCTGGAAAAAAAGGTTATCAAGGCCGAAGACGGGCTGCTCTATCCACCGAATTTTGATCAGCCCCCGCTGAGTGGTCCAGGTGGAATGTTAGTTTAAGGTTGGGCTTGTTGTGCCCTTCGACAAAAGCAAGCACTTCGGCGTCGAGCATGTCATAGTGCGCGATCCGAAAACGTTCGCGCCGCTTCCTATCGACCAGACCGGCCTGCTTCAGGGCGTCTCGCTTATTCCCAAGTCATATCCGGGCCACTCGGGCCTGACCGAGGACCTTGGAGCGCGTGATTGGTCGGCTGCCCGCATCCCGGAGCTTCGAGGCTGCAGCGATGTCATTGCTGCAGCGGCAATCAAAGCCTATCTGGGCGGAGGAAGGTTCTTGGATGTGGACTTTGCCGACGTGCTCGCGCACGCGGAGCAATCGCGGTTGGCGCTCGCGCCCCCGTTTTCCGCGAACCGCACCGCTATTGTGACGGATGTTTCAGCTCGCTTACTCGCGACCAGGCGCATCGTCGATCGTCCTGCTACGGCGTATTTCGCACATTGGACCAGACGGGCCGCCATTCGCGATCTTGCAGCCCGTTTTGAAGCTTCGGCTATGCCGGGTACATTGGCGGCGCCGCGTACCCCGCAACGTTGAGACCATCTTTCTGTTTTCTTGGATCATGTCGTTCCTGGTTGGTAATTGCAACATCGTTCGCCTGCCCGCCAATGCTGGGAGCCCAGTTATGGAGGCCGTTGATCTTCTTATCGAGAGGTTAGCGCCGAGAGCAAACAAACGGAGCTCTTCATCCACTATCAGGTTGACCCCTCTATCAACGCCGCGCTCTCGAGGTTGGTTGACGTACGCATGGGTGTGGGGCGGCGATACAAAGATCAGAGCATTTGAGAACTTGGCGCTCCGCGATGACGGTAAGGCGATCTGGTTTGACGATCGGTACTCCTATGCGGTGCTCGCGGGCGCTGCGCTCAATGCCGCGAACGCCGAGGAGATTGTTACCGTCGCCCGCAACCTCTACGTCGACATTTTTACATTCGATCAGATGGGATGTAAGCACATGCTCCAAACCTAGTCGAAAATTGGCGGAGGACCGATTCATATATCGACTGATATATGGAGGATTCCAGCCGTGTAAACTAAGAAGAGACTGCCCTTGGTGTAACAGCAGAAATCAATTGTTTGCAAATCTAATCGCGCAAATTTAACTAATCGCAGCGCAGAAGTTCCGGAATATCGTGGAAGCAGCGGCGAAGCGGTATAAGGCGAAGCATCGTCCGGCGGGTTGATACCCCGTCAAGCGTAAGTGGCAAATCCCATTGCCAAGAACTTGTTGAATGCGGAGCGGTCACAACCGGTACGATGGTTTGCAACGCCGAAGATATATACCCAGATGCTGCCGAAGCGCTCGATTTTGTCTTCACCCAATTAATAAGTTGGGAAGCTTAGCAGAAGCATCATTATTGGCCTGGACCGGTGGAGGTTCCGTAGCATGAGCAAGCTGTATGGAAGGGTACGTCGATTGATCCATCGTGAAATCGTTGGCCGTCCTGAGGCATCGACCTCGGAAGTAATGCGCGATGTATTAGGCGAGGGCTGTCGCTATCTTATCGAGAGAGTCACGGCGACGGCTTTTTTGTTCCGGTGCGATAAGGTAGGAATCGGTGCCCGCAGCGTTGGCTGTCCTCGAATTGTCAATAAAGGAACTATTCGAATAGGTGACCACTTCGGAGTCCTGAACAGCTGGATCCCGACGGAGATCGTCGCGGGCCCTAATGGCCGAGTCGAGATTGGCTCTCACGTTGCGATTAATTACGGTTGCTCAATATTCGCGGCAAAGGGAGTGTATATTGGCGACCGGGTAAGAATCGGTAACTTGTCAATCATTTCTGATACCCGATCTGCTGGTTTAGTCCGGGACCGACTATGCACGTACGATCAACCAGAGCAGATACAAATCGGTCACGACGCCTGGCTCGCGTCGCGTGTAACCGTCCTTCCTGGAACGAAGATCGGGCCTGGGGCTGTGATTACGGCGGGCAGTATTGTTTCTGGAGAAATACCAGCCGATGTAATTGCGGGAGGAAATCCGGCTCGAGTACTGCGCCGATTACCTGCCAGCGTCGATAGTCCCTCCGTCTCGGTCACGCAGGGCTATGCTGATGCGCCCGCCGACATTCGCCATAAATCTTTCGCGCTCGACCCAAAGCCAGAGCTCCGTGGCACTATCGTCGCGGACTTTACGGCAAATGAATTGCGCGACCATCTTCGCAACACATTGGATGCCCCATTTGTGGATGTCGAGCTCGCACCGTTCGGACAAATTTTGCAGAGCCTGATCCAGGGTCCGTCGCCAGACTATGCAGACTTCGCGCTGGTATGGACGCGGCCGGAGTCTGCCGTGCCTGCCTTTGGGCGACTGCTTGCGGGCGAAACAGTAGGCGAGGACGAACTGCTCCTCGGAGTGGATTCTTTCTGCGATGCGGTCACGTCGGGCTCCAAACGATACCGCTACATGTTTGTGCCAAGTTGGGCGCTTGCGCATTGGCAACGTGGATTAGGCATGCTGGATGCGCGGGCTGGCGGCGCAATTCATGCCTTAACCATCATGAATCTTAGGTTGATGAACAGGTTCAGCGCTACTCCAAATACTTATGTTATGAACATGCAGCGGTGGATCGATTCGGCAGGACGCAACGCTTGGTCCGCCAAAGCTTGGTATCTCGGAAAGCTGGCGTTCAGCGGTTCAGTTTTCGAAGAAGCAGTTCGAGACATCAAGGCTGCAATTCGGGGTTTGTCAGGTCAGGCACGCAAGCTGCTGGTCCTCGACCTTGATGATTTGTTGTGGGGCGGGACTGTCGGCGATGTGGGCTGGGAAAATCTTCGCTTGGGGGGGCACGATCCTGAAGGCGAGGCGTTCGTCGAGCTTCAGAAACGTGTAAAGACGCTGGCCAAGAGAGGGGTGGTTCTCGGGTTAGTCAGCAAGAATACAGAGTCGGTCGCGTTGGAAGCAATTGAGAACCATCCTGAGATGGTGTTGCGGAAGACGGATTTCGTAGGCTGGCGAATCAATTGGAACGACAAGGCGCACAACGTGGTTGAGCTTGCTGCTGAACTGAACTTGGGCCTTCAGTCGGTGGTCTTTATCGATGATAATCCCCTCGAGCGCGCGCGAGTGCGCGAAGCGCTGCCTGAAGTGCTTGTTCCGGAATGGCCCGAGGATGTGTTGCTGTATCCAAGCGCTCTCGATTCGCTATCTTGCTTCGACGCGCCAACCGTCAGCGCGGAGGATTCAGCAAGGACTAGCTTTTACATCCGCGACCGTGAGAGGCAGGCGTCCCTGGTTAAGGTTGGCGACGTCGATGAATGGCTCCATAGCCTCAAGATTCGCGTCAAGGTTGAGCTACTCAACGGCGCGAACCGGCAGCGGGCGACGCAGTTGCTCAACAAAACCAACCAGATGAATCTTTCGACCAGGCGACTCACCGAACAAGAATTGCTAGCGTGGGCCGCAAGTCCAAACCGCAGGTTTTTGACTTTTGGCGTATCGGACAGGTTCGGTGAATCAGGCTTGACAGGGCTTCTATCCTTAGAAGTCGAGAATGATTTAACTCGAATTGTCGACTTTGTCCTAAGCTGTCGTGTTATGGGCCGCAAGATCGAACATGCCATGGTGCATCTCGCGGTCGAATACGCCCGCGAAAGGAAGGCAAAACAAGTGGAGGCGCGCTTCATCGAGACCTCGAAAAACAAGCCCTGTCACGAGTTTTGGATCCATTCGGGATTTGCCAGCGATGGCGAGCGCTTTCTGTGGAATTGCGACGTTCCATATGAATTGCCTTCGTTCATCAAAGTCGAGGGGAGGCCCAATTGAGCATTCTTAGCTCCCGACGTTGGCTGCGTGGAGTTGATAGATTCGGGATTGGAATTGTATTCCATGGCAAGCCATACATATCGAACCTCGGCAAATTGGAGATAGGCAACGATGTCTTTGTCAGCTCTTTACCGGTTCAAACTCATCTCATTGCGGCGTCACGCGGTCTCCTGCTGATAGGAGATCGCGTAAGCATTGGCCACGGCGTTGCTATAGCAGCCCATAGCGTAATCAAAATCGGAGACGATGTGCAAATTTCGCCATACGTGATCATTATGGATAGTGATTATCGCGTGGCCGGACGACCAGGTGCACAACCTGAAAGAACTCCTGTTTACATTGGACCACGCACTCGTATAGGCGCACATTCGACGATAATGCGTGGCTCAAACTTGGGAGAGGACGTGGAGGTTGCGCCGGGAAGCGTCGTGTCCGGACGCACGTCAGCAGGGCAATATATTGCCGGTAATCCTGCGCGCGTTCTCAATCGGAATACTGGGCGGGAACGCGCCCTAGGAATTGAAGCTCAAACGATAGATGCAGTTGTGCGTGCGCTCGATCTCGAACGAAGGAGCATTGATGTGGATCAAAGTCTGCAAAGCCTACCTCAGTGGGACTCCCTCGGCGTTCTGCGGGTATTACTCATGCTGGAGGAACAATTCGAGATCACATTGCAACAAGATGAGATCTCATCTGTTGATCGTCTCTCAGAGCTAGTAGCGATTGTGGAAGACGCTTCAGTTCGAACTCGGGAGCATCCCTTAGAAGCGTAGAGAGTGGCGATTCCGAGTTGTTGAGCCGAAAGCGGGTTCCTCCTCCTGCGAAAGGGTCCTCAACGATGCTCAACCTGACAACATGATTGCCGCGATACCTCATCACATTGGTTGTGCTGTCAAGCAGCTTGAGGACAGCTGCGCGACCTACGCTGCCGCACTCGGCCTGAACCGAAGATCACGTTCGTTTGACGTTGTAAGTCAGCAGGTCCGGGTCTGCTTCGTAGAGCTGGGGAGTGGTTTCTATCTGGAGCTGATCTCCCCTTTGAACGAGAGGGCAAAACTCGCCTCTTTTTTGCAGACCGGCTTTTATCATCTTTGCTTCTTGGTGGAAGATTTGGGGAGGGCGCGGGAACACCTGAGAAGCCACCGATACGTGGCCCTTCCAGCATTTGACTCCGAAGCTTTCGCAGGAAATATCTGCCAGTTCTTTTTAAGTCCTCAGAAGCATCTCATCGAACTCGCTCAGATGTCGACAGGAGAGTTCAATAGCTTCTTTTCTGAAAATCTCGACGGGTAATACGTTGATGGAGGGCCGATGATCGCGCATCTGCATCGGTCCCGTGCGATCTCGTCAATAGCTTCCCGCTCTCGGACTCGGTAAACGCAATCCTTGGGGAGAACGTTCAATGCAATCAATTTGGCTCATCTCTCCATTGGCGGGCGCAAGGCCGGCCTTTCCTGACTGGATTTCCCGCATGATTTTTGGAGTTCCATTGCTTTTCGGGGCGTTAGGGTTGCAACTCCTCACTTTCCTGTTTGTTGCTAGAGGGCTCGGGCCGGCCGACTATGGTAAACTAAGCGTGTGGGCTCGTTTGGCGGAGTCAGGGTCTGTTGAACTTTACTCCAACTTGATGTCTTTCAAGTTGATGTTCTGAGGAAATTGGCATGCAGCGTGAAAATGCGGATCCTGGTTTGTTGAGCATGCTTCGCTCGGATACCTTTCGACAATATGGGCGTTGGTCTGCGGGGGGATTGTGCAAGGCATTTTTGGTCAAGCGCTGTTTTCGACCGATACTGACGCTCCGGCTTTGTCAATGGGCGGCGCATTCCCATGGGGCCCGAAAGATCTTACTCCCTTTTGCTACGATTTTGCATCGGTTCACCACCCACACCGCTGGGATGGATCTTTCTTGGAAGGCACAAATCGGTCCCGGCTTATGCATCGTTCACGGTTGGGGCCTTGTCGTGACACCGGGGGCGCGAATAGGCAGTAACGTGACACTCTTCCACGGTGTCACCCTCGGTCGACGTGATCGAATTGATGCCGGAGGAGGTCGTAGCAATTCCGAGTACCCGGTGATTGAGGATGAGGTTTGGATTGGGCCGCACGCAATTATCGTTGGTGGTGCTACAATTGGACGAGGCTCCCGGATAGCTGGCGGAGCATTTGTGACAGCAAGTGTGCCGGCGCATAGTGTCGTTGGGGGTAATCCAGCGGTTGTGCTGAAGAAGGATTGTCCATCGGACGTTTTCAATCGGTCACCTTACCTTTGATCGGCTCGATTAGTTCGGGGGCGAAGGAATTGCGATTTGAAAGGCAAACGACTGGTATCCGTTAGAAAAACAACACGGACTCGTCAACGCCGATGGTCAGCCGCTCGCGCTTCTGCCCTTAGGAATCGAGCGACGCCAGGGGATTCGGATTCTACAGTTTCTCGACGGCGGCGTCTGTGATTACAACGCGCCCATTCTATTTCCTGCTGTGCGAAGCTGGGACGCCCGTAAGATCCGTGCTGTGTGGCGCGCTCTAGTGAAAGCTTTGCCTCCGTTCGACCTCGCTATCCTCGAAAAGATGCCGGTCGGCGACCTCCCGAATCCGTTGACGCACCTTGCTACGTCGATTCTTCCGACCTCGGGCCATGCAATCTCGTTGTCTGGAACGTGGACTGAATTCTTAAAGACCGGCTTCCGAACGCGCGCGACTCGCGTCGCAGTTATCGCCGACTTTCTGAGAAAGGCACGCCAAAATTCGAGATCGCAAGCACACCGGAACAACGTAACGTCGCCTAAGCATGGGGGGCCTGTTCATATTTCAGCACTGCGACTAGATGAAGCGATTATTGCTTTACCTAGTTCTGAGGCGCTCGTCCTCGGAAACTGCCCTGGCTCAAGAAAGAAAGAAATCGAGGCAGGAGTGAGAGCTCGGCTGCGAACCGGCTTACTGAGCAGTTGTCGTCGATCGTCAGCGCTTTCAAACGAAAAGGATCTACATTTTCGTCATTCCAGCCGAGGTCGAGACTGCGCGCAGAGCTATACCCATCAGCTTTCAACATCGTTATCTCACGTTCTCTATAGTTGCCATTTGGATAAGCAAAATGCACGCACTTGCTCCCCACCAAAGCCTCGATCTCACGACGTGATTCACTGATCTCGAATTGACATTCGGCATCGTCGCACTGCGTCAGAATCGGATGAAATCGGCCGTGCGATTGAAAATCAACCCACCGTTTAAGAGCCGCGATATCTTGTACGGACAGGGCGACTTGCTGCTCTGCCTCAGCGTCTTGCCGAAACCCATGAGCGCCGAGCAACAACAATCGCTCGCGGTTCGACAACCGCTTTAATCTCTGGATACCTTCGGTACGCGCAGCTGGATGCATCCACCAAAACTGCCGGTTGGTATTAACTATCTGGCTGCAGATGTAAATAGTTGGACGAACTTCATATTTCAAAAAGACATCTAGTAATTTTGCATTACCCAAATGTCCGTCGTCCAACGTTATTAAAGCTCGGGGACGACGCCTTAACCGCGGAGGTTGCCATAGATTAGCTAAACTTATTAGGTCAGCAATTCGAGTAAGGTAGTGTAGATGCCGATCCAGGACTTCCGGTCGGGGATCATGATAAAGTAGAATCAAAACACGATCTCGCCAAAGCAGTAGTCTGCTCGCTAGAGCAATCCCGCTCCACAAGATAAAATATGCTAATACTGTCTTGAGTACCAATCTTAGTCGAGCCATGTTTGCTGAATGCTCAATAGGCATAGACCGGTGTGATCCAATCACCCATAGAACGTGATTTGCCTTCTTCGCAAGGCTGCGACGCGTCCTAAACTCTGGGCGATGCGAATTTCACCCGCGAGTCGCACGGTTCGGTTGGAAAACGCCAGCAATCGCACTAAACCAAAAACCAAGCCCCTCGTGATCAAAATTAGTTGGGCCAGATAGGCATAAAATCTTGGACGGTACTTCATCGAAATCATTACTTCAGAAAAGCCGACGGAATGCATTCTTTTCAATATCCAATCCCGTGAAATTCGCTCGAGGGGTACCATCTCGAAAACTAACGCATCAGCGGCCCATGCAGACACCGCCCCAAGTCTTGCACACCTCTCAAAGAAGTCGACATCCTCACTACCCGTCAACCCAAACGCATCATCGAAAGGTCGGGGCATTATCTTTTGAAGCAGCGATCTCGTAAGCAGGCAATTTCCTGACCCGCGCAATCGTTTGATGTGGCCCGTCTTGTATTCGGCTGTACGAAACGTCGGCGCCGACCTAAGCCACTCAGGCGAGCCTCCTGGAAACCTGTATATCACGGGTCCTCCAACCAAATCGGCGCGGAATTCGGATTGCGCGGTAATTAAATTGCGGAGCCATGTTGATGCAGCTTGTGCATCGTCATCTATCATTGCTATAAGCAGCACGGATGGGTACAGGCTTATGATAGAGGAAATCCCCTTGTTGCGACATTGACTAATCCCGCGTTCTGGCACAACCACTGTCAATAACTTCTCGACAAATCCGCGAGCCTCAGCCCAAGATTTTGCCGCTGCTTCCCCCTCAAGACAGTCCGCATCATTATCAGCGACGGTTATTAGAAAAGGTTCATCAATCTGCTGGTTAGCAAGACTTTCCAGGGTCTGAACCAACCTATCCGGTCGTCGAAAGGTCGGCACAAGAATTGACACTCTCGGTTCCATTGCTACTACTCATCTAACTGCTGGTCGTGGTTATCGCCTAGCCATCGCGCGAAAAGGGATGAGAAAGAGCCGCATGCTCGACTCCGCCAATTGCCGATGGTATACTACTGTCCTCAATTTTTATCCACCTCTGTTCCGGATAAATTTTATTACTGCCCCAATACATGGAACATACCTATAGGCGTGCGTGATCAACCTGAGCCAAATTTGCTCTAAACGCTTGAGATCAATCGAACACAACTACCGTCAACCGCTGGCGTCGACTTATAAATTGATCTTTCGACATGGGAGTTGTTGAATAAGGAGTGAAGTGGACCCCGTCGGTAGGGCCACCTGAGGGGTCTTCTCTTCTTAATTGGAATCTCGGCCATCTCCGTCTCTCCCTTCTGTGATGTCATTCTACCATAGCAAAGCGCCGGTGTTGCTGTTCCCGCTGTCGGCATGTGGGCAGCGGTCTTGCGTTGTCCATCATGTCCACAGCATTGTCGGTGAGCGCGCCGGTCGTGCCGTCACGCCACACCGCCATCGGCGTCCTGTTGCCAAGCGCCTGAGGTCGGCGCCTTGTATTGTAAAACGCGAACCACGCTGCGTGCCGCTGTGGGCGTATCGGCGGTCAGCTTAGCCCTTCAGGTAGATGTCCTCGTGTTTGAGCGAGCGCCATCCGTTCGATGAACACCTTATCCATCCAGCGCCCCCGCCCGTCCATGGAGATGCGCACTCCCGCGCAATCAGCATGCCAGTGAACGTCTGGTATTGGGCCAGTGGCAATCATCGCCTGCTCATCTTCATTGCGCGCCACCGCCTTGCCGGCGACGCCACCACCAAGTGCGAAGAGCTTGTCGCCGACGGCAGCAGCAGCGACCTCGCCGCGCACCGCCGGCATCGGCGCTTTCTGCGTCCATGTCCCAGCAGGAGTTTGAGACTGCGCGACGGCGCCGAGCGGCGCGACGATCAGTTCGGCGGCGAAGAGAGCGCAATATAGTCGGCGCCGGCCTTGAGATCATCGTCGCCGATGAGCCAGGACGGACGCAACCTATTCGTTCGATCCGGCACCGGCACATAATGTCCGTGCGCCATCGCGATCTGCCACCGGGTCGAGCGCGGCCGCAGCCGCTCGAACGGGATCATGTCGTCGTAATCGCGATGTGCGCGGCCCCAAATCTCGAGATCGAGATCGGCGAAGCAAACGGCCTCCTCGTGGGTGACGCCGAGGACACGAAGATTCTCAACCGCGGCCAAGGGCCCGTTGTGATAGACCGCGTCGGGCACTGCAGGATCGTGTTTGCCAGGCAAGAGCACCACGGGCAGCGCCGCCGTTGAGATGATCGCGGCCGCTCGCTCGAGCAAATCAATCGGCACCCGGTGACAATCGAACGTATCGCTGGCGAGCACTACGACGTGCGCGGCCGCATCGCGCGCTGTATTGAGGACGCCGGAAAGTCCTGCCGCCCCGTCGCCCCCATGCAGCCGTGCAGTATAGTCATGATCGATGTGCAGGTCGGAGCTGTGAACGACCACGATATCAGGCGGATACGGCATGACCGGCGAAAATAGCTATTGGCCTCATTGGCAATCAAGGCGAGGGTCCGAGCGTAAGCGTGCGCACAACCCA
>Ga0066903_100003991_pt1 | contig 12288 bp, 18 predicted proteins | sample PanSoiMetaGPlot1_FD_67491 | JGI IMG/M metagenome (GOLD analysis project Ga0066903, IMG submission 67491) | Tropical forest soil microbial communities from Panama analyzed to predict greenhouse gas emissions - Panama Soil - Plot 1 (version 2) | ecosystem: Environmental > Terrestrial > Soil >...
GCCGTGCTCAGTCGCCATTCGCCTTCGACGTTGCGCTCAAAATCAATGTCGATTGAGAGCACGCGCTCGAAGAGCGTGAGCCACTTGGGGTCGCGCAGCAGGCGGTTTTCTACGATCTCGGTGTAGCGGTCGATCCGCTCGGCGACGCGCGCGTCGGTGCTGTCCTCGGTCACCACTTGAACGACCAGATGCGCGGTGGTGCGGAAATCGGGAATGTTGATGGAAAGCGAGGTGTGGCTCGCGCGGTTGGTCGAGACGCGCACGCACGGCAACAGCTCGCGCTTGAGCTGGGGCAGCCGCGAATCAAAGACGTGCTTGAAGACCGGCAAGTCGGCGAGGCGGTTGACCGTCTCGTGACGCAAGTTCGTCAGGAAAGGCAGCGGCCGCGGCATGGCGGCGTTCTAGCTAGCACCGCCCGCGCGCCCGAAAATCAACTCGATATTCGCAAAACATTTATAGTTTCGAGTTTCGACTCGCGCCGAAAAAAGACAAACCGCCGCACTTTTGACGCTGACGCGCTTGAACCGGCCTCCGCGATTCGGCCTTTGCCGAAGCCGACCAGCTTGAACCAAGCGATTTTTTTTGGAGTGCCGGCGCGGCTAAAACGCTGACCCGCTTGCAGCGAGTCGGGTGCTCGGCGCGCCTGCGGCCAATTTCGAGAAGGCGGTTTGCTAAAATGCTCCCGCACGCGCGCACTTGCGCGAGCGCGGTTCCATTCGCCGCTCGTTCTATCAATCGTTCATCAACTGACAGAAAAGGGCGGCGCCGCAAACGCCGCCCCAAAGGAGACTACTATGGCAAAGACGAAGAAGACTATGACCAAGCTCGCTATCCCACAAGCCGGCGCCGAGCAGGCGCCACGCCGCCGGCGACGGCGGCGGCGGCGGGCCAACCATCTGCTCAGCCAGCGGCTGGTGACCGAGGTCAACCAGAAGAAGCGGCAATTCCTGCGCGAGGTCAGCGGCATGCTGAGCGACGCGCTAGGATTCGAGGTCCGCGTCACGCTGGTGCGGCCAAAGATCGAGATGTCGGTCGACATGCGGCGCGCGAGCCGTATGACCAAGGCGCAAGCCCGCCGGCAGATCGCGGACTCGATGAGTCTGCCGGTCGTGCCGGGCAAGCCGAAGCTCGACGACAAGCCGCAGTGGGTGATGCCCAACGGCGCGGCCGGGCCGAAGCTCTTGGAAAAGATGCTCAACGAGCCTTTCGAGCGCCACCGCAGGCGCAAGGCCGGCAAAAGCCAGCTCGACGACGACGTCGGGCTATAGACCGAGAGAAGCCGAGTCCTTCATGGGCTCGGCTTTTTTTGCGCTAAGATGGTCCCGAGGGAGATAGCACATGAACGGTCCACCGAGGCCAACCGACACGGCATCGCCGGCCACCGAACGCATATGCCTCCATTGCGGCCAGCCGGAATCGGGCAATGAGCAATCCGTCTGTCCGGCGCGTGAGGGCGCGCCCCACCAGTTTGCTAGTGCGACTCAAGAGGCCGCTTGCGAGGAATAGCTCATGACGCCCGCCATCATCTTGCGTGACGCCATTGCCGTCGACGACAGCAGTTTCCCCAAGGGCTTGATCATGCCGTGGCCCCACGACATGGAGCTGCCACTCGGCATGGTGTGGCTGCGCGAATTGGTGTTCGTTCCCGACCCGGCGGGCAACCCGCAGATGGCGTGGGGCGACTTCACGCCCGAGGCCAAGCTAGTCATGCAAGAGATTGCGAGGAAGCTCTAGCGCACCGTCTGCTTGTAGCCGTTGTCGCATGTCAGCGAATTGCCGACCTGCTCGCAGCGCGTTGCGTCCTTGAATCGCTGCCAGCCGCCTTGCACCGCCGGCTGGTAGCGCACGGCCGGCTTTGGCGCATTGGGATCATAGGCAGGCTTCGGCGCCGGGCGCATCGGCGTCGGCGACGGTGTCTGCGCCAGCGCGGCCGGCACGAGCAAGAGCGTCAGCAAAAGAACGGCGTATTTCATTGCAGCACCCATCGCGACAACAGGACGACCAGCATGGCGCCGGCGTAGAACGCGACACCGAGTTCGAGGCCGTGGACGACGCACCTACGCATGGCGGCGCTCGCGCACCAGATCGCCGACGATCTTCAAGAGCGTCTTGTCCTTGAGCCCTTGGCCGTTGCCGATGCGTGGCCGCATGGCGTGGACGATTTCCAGCAGCGGCTGTGTCGGCTCGATCTCGCCGGCCGCCAGCGCGTCCTCGAAAGCCGACACGATCTCGGGCCGCCGTGTCGGCCGCCCCGGCCCATGATGCTCGGCCGGTCGGGTGAGGCCGCCCTCGCTGGTCACGTGCGAAAGTCCGAGCTGTTCTTTGGCCAGCCGGAACGACAGCTCGCCAATGTCGTCCCGGCCGCACTCGACGATGTCGTAGACCTGACCGCGGATGGTGAGCTGGTCGCCGACCGTCGGCCATGGCTGCGGGCAGGTGGTGCGGTCCATGTAATATGTGTTCTGTTCCGTGCCCAGGCCGGGCTCGACCGGCGGCAGCGCCACCTCGTGCGGATCCTCAAAGAACCGGCCGGGCACTCTGACGCCGCGCCAATAGGCCCACTGTCCGAGATGGCTCGCGAGGTCGCCGAGCAGGAAGCGATGAGTGGTCGGACCAAATTCGGAAATCATGGGCTTAATCGCACCGGCGGGCCGAACACTTGCCAGCCGAGCAGCACCAGAAGCAGGAACGGCACCACCATGAGCCCGGCTGTCGCGACCACGGGATAGAACGAGAAATGCCACGCGGCGCTAAGCACGATCCACAGCAGCATCAGAATCCAGAACGCCAGCCCGCGGGTCATGGTGGCGTCTCCTCGGGAATTTCCTCGTCGGGTTCCTCCTCGGGGATTTCCTCGACCACGATGTTGAGCGGGTCCTCCGCGGCCACGCGCGCGACCGCCCGCAAGACGAAGAACTCGGTGAGCGGATTGAGCGCCGCGCGCTGTCGAGCGAATTCCTCGGCGCTGTCATAGGACAGATACCGGCCGCCTTCGTCGGCAAAGACCAGCCAGAACGGCGCCGGCGGTTCCGGCTCGACAGCCGGGGTGTCGGGCGTATCGCTCATGCTTCAGCGGCGGTGCTTGCTGTCGACGTTGTGCGAGATGGCGGCACAGGTCGATTGCTTGCCACCGCCCGCGCGGCACTCGGCATAGGCGCGCTTGCCTTTGCCGCTCGTTACACCACGCGGTGCAATGTAGTGCCCGCCGCTCGACGCCTTGACGACGTTGCGCACCGGGATGCCCACGCGCTTGGCGTGGGCGCGCGCCTGCGTTCTGGTTTCCGGCATGATGCCTCCTAGGCTCGGCGTCGTGCGGCTGCGGCCTCGGCACCGCCGTTGCCGCCGCCGGGTCCGGCGCTTGCCGGCGCCTGCGTGACCTTGACGGTGAACAGCGTGCGCGGTGCGGTGCAGATCGGCAGCACGTTCATCTGCGCCTCGATCTCGACGCCCTTGTCCCAGTCGAGCGGCCACATCTTGCTGTAGCGCATGAGCGCCAGACGGTTGACCGCATCCATGTAGTCGGCCGGGGCATACAGCTCTAGGAACAGCCCCGGCACGCCGACCGGGAAGAAATGGATTTCATCCGGCTCGACGAAGAGGATGTTGCCGTCCCGCCCGCGATACTCGTCGATGGTGAGGTCGCGGAAGCTCAGGCGGTTGGCGCCGGCTGGCGCCAGCATGCCGCGCGTCAGCGGCCCGCTCTCGGTGGCGAGATAGGGCGCGCGCGCCTCGGGATGCATGGCGAAGGCGTCATAGGCGACGCTGCCGGCGATGCCGTGGATGCGCTGGTACATGCCGCCCGAGATCGAATCGGCCATCAGGCGGCCCAGACTCATGATCAGCCCGGTAAGCTGGCCGGACCAGAAGGCGTCCATGCCGGCAGCACCGGCGCCAATGATCGGCCATTCGATCACCGGCTGGCGCGCGACATGGAACTGGTCGAACGTATCGACCACGGTCATTGGCGCGCCGGTTTCGCGATCGGCCTCGGTGACGATAACGCCTTTGACCGCGCCCAGCCTGAGATACTCCTGTGTGAGGTCGAGCCGCTCGCCGAGCGACGCCTCGTGCTCGTCGACCACGCTTTGCACCGCCTCAAGCTCGTTTTCGCTGCCGAAAGCGCGCACGTTCTGCACGCTGTCGGCCATGACGGTGCTGCGGATTGGAAAGTGCGGGATGCCGAACGCGACCGCGGCACGCCGGTCATGAACGTCGGGCGGCGGCGGCGCGCCGCGTGCCCGCTCGGGCACCAGCGCCAGTCGATGGCCGCGCGTCTCGACCCACGTCATGGTGGTCGCCAGAAATCGCGGGCTGAACAGACCGAGCTGACCGATCAAACCGGGAATGAACGGTCGGTTGTTGATCGAGGTCGTCAGGCTCCACACCTGAAAGGCGGGGTTGGCGAAAACTTCGAGCATTACGGATTCTCCCCTCGCGGTGGCCGCGGCGCGCGAGGTGGCGTGCCGGTGCCAGATGGCGGTGTGCTGCGCGGCGGGGCGGCAGCGCGCTGCTGCTCAAGCCGCTGGCGGTTTTCCTGCTGGCGCTCAGCCGAGACGCGGCCGTGATCGTCGGCCTTCTCGGCGGGGTCGGCCGCTTCCAGCGTGTCGGGTGTCCAGCTCGCGCCGCTGGTGCCCGGCGGAATGCCCGAGATGATGTCGCCGGGCGCGTTGGGATCGAAGCTGCCGCCCGCCACGTTGGCGAGCACGCCCTGGCGAACGATGATGCCGCGCGTCTCGAGTTGCGTGTTGACCGCGGCCACGTCCATCGTGCCGTACTGCAAGAACGGATCGCCGACCTCGCAATCGCGCACCGCGGCGTTGGTGCCTTTCGGGCCGTTGGCGGTGCTCATGTGCAGGCAGTTGATGCCGATGATCGAGCCGGGCGAGGTTGCCAGCGCACCGGCGGCGGTGATGAAGTCGCCGGGCAGCCATGGCCGGTCGCTCTGGACCAGAGTGATCTGGTCGTAGGCGCGATACGAATTCGCCGGATGCAGCATGAAGCAGTAGTTCCACGGCGCTTCTTTCACCAGCGCGCTGCCGGCGGCGGCACTCAGCTTGGCGTTTGCGATATCTCGCTGTTCGAGACTCTCGGGCATGATCAGCTCCTCTGTGGTGGGGGTCCGCCGGTTGGCGCCATCGGCGCGGCTGGCGGCGGCATCGGCGGCTGCGGCGGCAGCGGCGGCATGGGCGGCGGCACCATGCGCGCCACTTCCATCAGCGCATTGAAGATTGCGCTGGCGGCGACGCGAAGCTGGCGAGCCAGCGCGTCGTCCTCGGGCTTGTGCTTGGCGGCGTCGACCGACGCATACTCGCCAACTTGGCTAAGCAACTGCGCGGCGGAATCGCAGAAGGTTTTGACCAGACCTGAATCCATGATCAGCCCCTGTAGGTGGGATACATGTCGCGCAAGCGCTTATCGTGCGCTTTGCGCAGCTCGGCGCTCGCGTTGAACGGCGGCGTGCTGGTATCGATGGCGACGACGCCGTGCTTGGCCGATTCCGCGGCCCGTGCGGCTTGGAGCTTTTGCATCACCGCTTTGACGTTGAGCCCTTCGGCGATGTAGCTGCTGGTGAGATGGGGCAGGCCAGCGAGATCGCACAGAGCGGCAATCTCGACGGCCTCGGCCTTGGCCGCGGCGCGCGCATCGTCGATGCGCATCTGCACGACGTTGTCGCTGATCGGCGTGGGCTGCACGTTGTTGTGCATGCCGTCATTGTTCAGTTCGCCGCTGGGCGGCGGCACTGTCGGGGTTTCCATGCGTGATCCTTTTGGTTGAACGTGCTGGGCAAGCGCGGCATGCGCCTCGTCTCTGGTGCCTATCTGGTCGACCAGCCCTTGCGCCTGGGCTCGTTCGCCAAAGTAGACTCCGGCCTCGGTGCCGCGGATGCGGGCCGGTTCCATGGCTCGATGATCGGCGACGATGGCGACGAGCTTGTCGTAGAGCCGATCTACTTCGCCTTGGATAGCGATTTGGGCTTCCGCTGAGAGGTGGCTGTGCGGGTTGGCGTCGATCTTGCGCGCGCCGCGATAGACGTAGGTGTATTTGATGCCCTCTTCGGCATCGAGGGCGGACTGGTCGGCATGGAGCGCGACCACGCCCAACGATCCCAATGCGGCGGTTTGCGTAGCCCAGATTCGATGGCTGGCGGCTGCCAGCACATAGGCAGCAGACAGCGAATCGTCGTTGGCGATGGCCCAGATGGGCTTGAGCTGTGCGGCACGACGGATCTCCCCGGCGAGGTCGAAGACGCCGCCGGCTTCGCCACCGGGGCTGTCGATGTCGAGCAAGGTGCCGCGTACTCGACTGTCGCGCTGGGCGCTGGCGATGACTCGACTGAGGTTTTCGTAGGACTGCAAGGGCGTGGAGTCCGGTGCCACCTGCCCAGACCGACGCACCAAGACGCCACGGATCGGCACAGTCGCCACGCCGTGGTCAATGCGGTAGCCGCGCGGCCGTTCGTCAACTGGCGTCTCCACTGTCACGCCGGCTTCGCCACGAAAGTCGGGAAGGTTGAAGCCGGGCGCTTCGATCACCGAACCGCGATGGCGCATCGCGGCTTGCAAGCCGAGCAGGAATCCATCGAGCGAGAAGCTGCTGGTTGGAACATGGGATATGAGCAGCGGTGGCCCGAATACGCGGGCGAGGATGAGGGGCAAGGCGCGGTACATCAGGCGGCCTCCGAATCTGATTCGGTTGGCGCGGTATCAGTCGGTTGGGTGTCGGTCGGTCTGGCGCCGCCGCCGAAACCGAGGCGGCTGCCCCAGCCATGCGGCGGGTCGCTGATGCCGTACTTGCGGCGCAGCTCTTGCGCCTCGGCAATACGCTTGTAGACCGTCTCGATGTCGTAACCCTCGGCCTCGATGGCGTCCTGTGGCGCGATGACCTGGCTGTCCATCGCGAGCTTGACCGCTTGGCGGTCTTTCAAGGGGTCGACCCACGGCGCCCGCGGGGTGATCGCCTGCATCTCGCGGTAGCGTTCCAGATTGGCGTTGTAGAGTGTCGCCGTGAGTCCCGGTATGGCGCCCGCGAGCACCGCGGCATCCATCCAGCGACGCCAGACTCGGCGCAGGAATTGATGGACCAGCACGGCGTGCTGGAAGGCCTCGACCTCGGTGCGGAACGCCAGCAGGCCGGCGCGCGAGCTGGCGTAGCTGGTCCTCGTAAGGTCGGCGGTCAGCTCGGCATAGGGGATGCCGAGCGCGGCGCAAAGCTGCAACAGCGTGCGGAACTGGAACGGCTCGTAGCCGCCGCCGACGCTGGCCGGCGCGGCGAACTTCACCGTCTCGCCGGGGAACAGATGCACGGTGGCGCCCGGCCCCCACACCGCCGGATCGTCGTCGGGCCGCGGGTTGAGCGGGTTGCCGGTGCTGTCGTCGAGCTGCTCGGGCGTCTCGACGAAGGTGGCGTAGCGACTTTGTTGTTTCTGGCGCTCAAGCTCGGCGTCGTCGTACATGTCGAGCTGGAAAAGCTTGACCACCGCCGCGGCATAGCCGGTGAGCCCGCGCAACTGGCCGGCCTCGACCGGGTCGAAAATGTGGATGACCTCCTCGGCCGGCACGCGCACGAGCTGCTGGCTCGCTAGCGCGTCCATGAACGACAGGGTTGGGTCGGTCGGATTGGTGCGCAGGAACCAGTAGGCCATGCGGCGGTCGCGCAAGTTGCGGTCGAACTCGATGCCGAGCCGAATCGCGCCGCCGGCATTGGGTCCGTCCGGCACGGTTTCGAGCCGCCAGCCCGGCAGTTGCTCGGTCGGCAAGAGCTGCAATTGCAATGGCACCGACAGCCCGTCTTGCGGAAAGCGCGGGCGGAATCGCACAAAGCACTCGCCGGCCAGGAACGCCTCGCGGCTGATGCGCCGGGTCAGGCCGTAGAAGTCGGTGACGTCCTCGGCGTCTGACTCGTCGGTCCAGCGCGTCCATGCCTGCTGGATCGCCTCGCGCATAGTGGCGTCCTCGACCAGCGAGGACGGCTTGATGCCGGCGCCAACCGTGGCGGCGCTCCAGCTTCGCAGCGCCGCCTTGGCATAACCGTTGTTGCGCACCAGCCAGCGCGCGCGGGCGACCACGGTGGGGCCGGCCTCGCGCATCAGCGCGTTGATATGCACGGCGGCGGGCTGCCACGTCGCGAGCCGGCGCCGCATCGAACCGGCCTCTAGGCCGGACGGCGGGTTGTTGCCCCAAAGCGAGCTAAACGGGTTGGGCGGAAGGCCTGACGTGAACCAGTTGAGGAGGCCGCCGGCCATGGCTCACAGCCCCTTGTTCTGGTCGACATAGCCAAGACGCGGCGGCCGGCGCCATCCAGCACAGAGGCCGATCTCGTTCTGCAACTGGGCGATGATCGCCTTGAGTTCGTCGGGCGAGCCGTAGGAAACCGAGCGGCCGCGATCAGCAACCGATCGCACGCCGCTGCGCCGCTTGGCCATCAATTCAGCGAGCTGGCGCTTGCGTTCGTCCTGGGCCTCGTCGGAACAGTCGAGCCACGGCGGTATGCAGCGACCACAAGACATAGAGGGGGCACCCTTGACCGCAACAAGGAAACGCCGCAGATTGCGGGTGCCGGAACGAGGTGTGGTTCGCTAAGGGTTGGGCCGTCTGATTGGGCGGCCCGATTTTTTTGCGCTGTGGTGCGCCCAGGGGGTCAGTTTTGTCGGCGAACAGCCGCTGCAATACGCCTCGCCAATGCTCTTTGCAAGCGCTCCTCCATTGCCTCCTTGACCACGCCTTGCACTTCCGGTGTCGCGAAAGTGCCGCCAATGGTCGGCCCCCACAGCTTCTGGATGGGGAATCGGGCGCGGCCGACGCGGCGGAAAGCATTGCCGCCGAACCGCTCGATGGTGAAAGCCGACTTGATGACTTGCTCTTTGCCCCAAGCGCGCGTGCGCACGCCGCTGGCGATCTGGCGGGTGCCGGCGAAGTCCGCCAGCGGGATCGGCCGCTTGCTGCTTTTCACCACGACCTCGTAGTCGCCGACGTCGACCCGGTCGTAGAAGATGCGGTCCTTGACCGTGGCCGAGGGCAGGCCGGTGCGCTGGCGGATCGTCTGGGCAGCCTTGACGATGGCGGTCTTCGCCGTATCGACCAGCGCCAGCGCCACCGGCTGGTCAAGCGCCGGGCGCGAGAGGTTGCGCAGCGAGTTTATGAAGCCTTCGGCTTCGACGGTGATGCCGACTTCGGTGGCCATGGCTTGTTTCCTTTTTCGCGCTTGTGCTGTTCCTCCTGCCGCTTGAGCAGCCGGGCGACATCGCGCGGCGTCCAGCCGTTCAGCTTGCGGCCGCCGAGGCGAACGGTGTTCTTGGCGTGATAGCGCTGGTTGATGCCGCTCATGCCGTCCTCACAGTTGGATCAAGCCGACGCCCCACATCAGCACGACCAGCACCGCGGCGAGGGCGAGCCACACGAGCGTTGCGAAAATCAGCGTCTGTTTCACGGGAAACTGCCATGGCCTATGACCCTTGCCAGTAAGCGACGCGGCGGCGCCGGAACCCCGTCGGGCGAGGCGCCCGAATGTTGCCGGCCGTGGCGGCCGCCGGCAAGGCGGCCGCCGCCGCCGCCGTGGACGGCGCGGTGCCAGCCGGCGGGCTGGCAACCGGCGGCGGCTTGCGGGGCGGCGGCTCGGCAAGCCCGAGCTGTTCCTCTAGGGCGCGCCAGCGCGCGTCTGACCAGCGGTCGGCGCCCGCCAGCCAGACCGCGGCGCGGGCGTAGGTGCGGCAGTCGAGCGCCTCGTTGCGCTGCCGCATCAGACGCCATTCGGTGCGCGCGTTGAAGCCATGGCGCGAGCGCACGATGACTTGCTGCTCGGCGGTGAGCTGCTTGATCCATTCGTCGCCCACGACATCGCTGAGATGCACGTAGCCGGCGGGGTAGGTGAAGCCCTCGGCCAACTGTTCGTCGGTCGGCTTGTCGAGATTGAGCAGCTTGTAGAGTTCCTTTTTGAAATAGCTCACCGACACGGTCCAGAGGTTGAGCCCGCGCTTGATCTTCTTGCCGTTGGCCATGACCTCGACCTTGGTCGGGCCGGCGACCGGCACGACGCGGTCGTACTGCCCGACGCCGCGCACCGGCAGCACGGTCGCGCGGTCCTGCAGGCGCGCCCATTGATAGACGCTCTGCGTCGTGAAGCCGGTATCGACGGCCAGCCGCTGCAACGCCATGCGCGCGCCCGTCTCGTGCTCCCATGTGCGCGACAGCAGCTCGGTCATGACCGCCCAGACCTCGGCGCGGCCGGGATCGCCGGGCACCACGATGTGCTCGATGAGCCACGATTCCAGCCCGCGGCCCCACGCCCACACGTCGATTTCGATGCGGTCGATCTGCACGTCGGCGCCCGCGGTCAGGAACAGGCCGCGTGCCGGCACGATCTGGTAGGGCCAGGACTCGCGCCGGTCGTAGAGGCGCTGCCAGTCGGGCACGGCGTCGGCCTCCTCTTCCCAGTCCTCGCCAAGCACGGTGTTGACGAACGTCTTGCGCGCGTCGGCGTCGGTGACGGCCTCTTCCCATTGCCGGGCGATGTCCACCCAGCTCAGCCAGCCGATTGGACTGTACAGGCCGGATAGCTGGTAGCCATGCGTCTGGAGGTCGACCGGCACCGCGGTGGCGCGCCACGCCCCGGCCGCCAGCATGGCGGTCTTGTGATGCTCGCCAAAGGTGCGCTCACACGCCTTGCACTGGTACTGGACCGTCGCCGGCTTGCCGGGCTGCCAGCGCATGCGGGCGAACTCGAGGACCTGCATCTCGCCGCACAGCGGGCAGGGCACGAAATACTTGCGCTGGTCCGAGCGCTCGTACTCGCGGCTGATGCGCGAGCTGCCTTTGATCAGCGGCGTCGAGGCCAGGAACTTTTTGGCGCGGAAGGCGAACGTGCGGGCGCGCGCCTCGGCCAGCGCCACCGGGTCGCCCTCGCCCTCGACATCGCCGGGATAGGCGTCGATCTCGTCCAGCATCAGGTAGCGCACCGGCATCGAGCGCAAGCCGACGGCCGAGTTGGCGCCGGTGATCACCAGCACGCCGCCTTGGAATTCCTTCATCAGCATGGTGTTGCCGGAATCGCGCGCGCGGGCCGGCTGGACCTTGGCGCGCATGCGCTCGCTTTCGTCGAACAGCGGGTCAATGCGCTGCTTGCTGTAGCGCTTGGCCAGCTCGACGGTCGGCTGTACCAGCATCATCGGGCCGGGCGCCTGGTCGACGAGGTAGCCGATCCAGCAGTTGCCGAGTTCGCTGGCGCCGATCTGGGCGCATTTCTTCATGACGACGCGCTGGACGGTCGAATCACCCGAGAGGTCGTTCATGATGGTTCGCAGATAGGGCGTGCGCGCGGTACGATAGGGGCCGGGTTCGGCCGCGCTGCGCGAGGTCAGCACGCGATAGGTGTCAGCCCACGCCGCCAGACTGTAGCTCGTGTCGGGGCGCAAGTGCTCGAAGAGGGAGGTTGCCATGGATTCCGATCATATCATGTCGATTTCCGAATACGCCCGCACGCGCGGCGTTCATCGGCAGGCGGTCCAGCACCAGATCAGGATCGGCGTCATCGTGCTGGTCGACGGCAAGATCGACCCCGAACAGGCCGACGCCTCGTGGGGCCGCGTGCGCAACGCCCGCATAACCGCACAGGACGACGACGACGGCAAGCGCAGCGCGCGCGCCAAGATCGCGATGGCGGTTGCCAAGCTGCGGGCGGCGCAAGAGCGCTTCCAGCAGTCGCGCGACCGCTATGGCGACCGCGAGGAGGCGGTGCGCGTCGCCGCCGCCGAGGCCGACTATGTGCTGGCCGCGCTTGCCACCATGCCGGCCCGGCATGCCGCGGCCTTTGCTGCCGCGCTTGGCATCGACTCGGCTGTGGCGCGCGACATCCTCGACAATTTCACGGCGCTGGTGATCGCCGAGCTGGGCGACTTGCGCGCTCAAGCGATCCGCGCCGCTGAGGCCGCCTGAGTGCTCAACGACCCGCGGCGCTGGCTGGACATCGCCCCGCAATTCTCGCGGGCAACGACAGCGCGCGCCTCGGTGACGATCCTGCGCGACGACTTGCTGGAGGGCGGCTCGAAATTGCGGGTGATTCCTTTCGCGGTAGGCGATGCCAGCGAGGTGGTGTTCGGCGGGCCGTTCTGCGGCGGCGCCCCGCACGCTTTGTCAGTCTGGGGCCGCGAGGCGCAGCGGCGCGTAACGCTGTTCTTCGCCAAGCGCACCGGCTTGCACGCGCGCCAGCGCGCCGCCCTGGCCAACGGTGCCAGTCTGCAATTCGTGTCGCCCGGCTACATGACGGTGGTGCAAAAGCGGGCGCGCGACTACGCCC
>Ga0066903_100003992_pt1 | contig 12288 bp, 10 predicted proteins | sample PanSoiMetaGPlot1_FD_67491 | JGI IMG/M metagenome (GOLD analysis project Ga0066903, IMG submission 67491) | Tropical forest soil microbial communities from Panama analyzed to predict greenhouse gas emissions - Panama Soil - Plot 1 (version 2) | ecosystem: Environmental > Terrestrial > Soil >...
GGCGGCGGTCGCGGCGAGCGCCAGCGCAGCGAGCGCGGCGGTGCGAATGCTCTGACGTCGCTGCACAATCACGGGCGGGCGCGCACTCTACGCGCCTCGCCCGTGACGTGCCAAACGAATGGCCTAGCTCGCTGCTCCCGCGAGGATCTCGCCGGCGACGCGGTCGGTCGCCCCTGCGTGACCACCGAGCAGGCGGCGCGAGAGCTGCGCGCGGCGGTAGTACCACGGCGCGTCGTGCTCCCACGTGGCGCCGATACCGCCGTGGACGGTGATCATCTCGCGCGTCGAGTAGTCGAGCGCGTTGCCCGCGGCCGAGCGTGCCGCGCTCGCCGCGAGCGCGAACTCGTCGGGCTTGCTGTCGCCGGCCCAGCCCGCGTACAGCAGCAGCGATCGGCCGATCTCCTGCAGCCGCAGGATCTCGACGAGGCCGTGCTTGATCGCCTGGTAGGAGCCGATCGGGCGCCCGAACGTGAACCGCTCCTTCGCGTAGGCAACGCTGATCTCGAGCACCTTCTCGACCGTGCCGACCGACTCGGCGGCCAGCAGCGCCTGGGCGACGTACCACGCCCGCTCGATCTCCTCGCGGCCGACGTCGAGCCTGGTGCCCGTGACGCCGTCGAGCTTCACGTGCCCGAGCGAGCGGGTCAGGTCGTAGCGGCGGGTCTCCTCGACCTCGGCGCCCTCGACCGCGAGGGCGACCGGGTCGCCGGATTCGTCGACCGCCACGACGACGATCACGTCGGCGCCCGGGGCGTCCGGCACCCAGGACACCTCGCCCGACAGCGTGCCGTCGGCATCCACCTGCGGCGCGACGGCGCGGTGCAGGCCGCTCGCGGGGTCGGTCGTCCAGCGTTCCTCGACCTCGCTCGGCGGCTGCGCACCGGCGAACGCGGCCCGCAGGTCGCCACTGGCGATATCGGCGATCTTGTCGTAGCCGCCGAGATCGAGCAGCAGCGACGCGGGCACGTGGCCGAGCAGCTCGACGCCGGCCAGCGCGCGGCCGGCCTCCTGGCTGACGAGCATCGCGTCGAACACGCCGAGCCCGGCGCCTCCGGACTCGTCGCGCACCAGTAGCCCGGGCCAGCCGGCCTCCTTGGCGGTCGGCCACAGGTCGGGCAGGGCCGACGGGCCCTCGTCGCCGGCCTCACGGGCCGCGGCGACGGTGTCGAATCGGGAGAGCGCCCCGCGGGCGGCCTCGCGCAGGAATTCCTGCTCGTCGGAGAGTGAGACGTTCATCTACGCGTTCACCGCCTCGCGCTCCTTGGCCCGCAGCTCGCTGAACGGGATGCCCTTGTCCAGGCGCGGCTCCGGCGGCAGGCCGAGCACGCGCTCGCCGACCGTGTTGCGCAGGATCTCGTCCGTGCCGCCCGCCGACTTCAGGCCGGGCAGGAACGAGATCATGTAGCCCCACCGGTTGTCGTTGTCGAGCGCCTCAGGGCCGAGCACGTCGCCGATCAGGTCGCCGGCCGCGATCGCCGAGTTGACGATCGTGATCTTCGCAAGGCCCGACTCGGGGCCGGGGATCTGGCCCTTCTGGAGCATCGTCAGCGTGCGGTAGCTCATGAAGCGGATCGAGATCAGGTCGGCCGCCAGGCGCCCGAGGCGCTGACGGACGTCGGGATCGCGGCGCGCGTACTCGTCGGCGGCGAGCGCCTCGGCGAAGTCCGACTCGCGGTAGCCCGAGCCCGAGCCGATCGTCAGGCGCTCGAACATCAGCGTCGTCAGGGCCGTGCCCCAGCCGCCGTTGACGGGGCCGACGACCGCGTCGGCGTCGAGCTTGACGTCGTCGAAGAAGACCTCGTTGAACTCGGCCTCGCCCGAGATCTGGCGCAGCCCGCGGACCGTGACGCCGTCGGCGTTCATCGGGACGATGAACATCGTCAGGCCGTTGTGCTTGGTCACGGTCGGATCAGTGCGCGCGAGCAGCAGGCCGAACGAGGCGAACTGGGCGTTGGTCGTCCACACCTTCTGGCCGTTGAGGACCCACGAACCGTCGTCCTGCTGGGCGGCGCGGCTCTGGATGCCGGCGAGATCGGAGCCGGCGGCCGGCTCGGAGAACAGCTGGCACCAGACCTCGTCGCCGTGCAGCATCGGGCCGAGGTAGCGCGTCTTCTGCTCCTCGGTGCCGTGGGCGATGATCGTCGGGCCGAGCATGCCGATGCCGATCACGTCGAGGATCCCGGGGACCCCCGCGCGGGTGATCTCCTGGCTGACGGTGACCGACTCGATCGGGCCGAGGCCCTGGCCGCCGTACTCCTTGGGCCAGGTCACACCGGCCAACCCGCCCTCGGCGAGCTTGCCCTGCCACGCGCGGCGCTTGGCGAGCAGGTCAGGGTCTTCGTCGCGTGCGCCGCGACCGGGAAGGGTGGGCGCCTGCGCCTTGTGCTCATCGAGCCATGCGCGCACCGTGGCGCGGTATTCCGCCTGTTCTGGGGTGTCGTCGAGATCCACAAAAACTCCTTGGCTGACTGGCCAGTCGGTTGCGGTGACTATAGCTCCGAGCGGTGATTCTCAGCGCACACCCAGCGCTGCGAATCCCCGGTCGAGCAGCACGCGGGCCTGCTTGCCGATGTTCGGCGAGTGCAGCAGCACGACTCCGAGCCGGTGCCCGCCGCGCTGCGCCGCTCCCACGAGGCTGTGCCCGGCGGCGTCGGTGTAGCCGGTCTTGACGCCGATCGTGCCGGGGTAGCCGGTGCGCAGCAGCGGGTTGTTGTTGTAGAGGTAGAGCTTGCCGCCCTTGATCGGGAACTTCAGGACGGCCTTCTCGGTCTTGACGATCTTGGCCAGCCGCGGCTCGTCGAGCATCGCGCGGGCGAGCGCGGCGAGGTCGACCGCGCACGAGTGATTGCCGTCGTCGACGATCCCGCTCGGGCTCATGAAATGGGTGCACGAGAGGTTGAGCTGCTGGGCGCGCTGGTTCATCAGCGCGATGAACTTCTTCTGCGTGCCGGACACGCGCTGGGCGAGCGCGACCGCGGCGTCGTTGCCCGACGGCAGCAGCAGTCCGTAGAGCATCGTCTCGAGACGGATGTGCTTGTGGAACGGCAGCACGCCGACCTTGGACCCGGCGGCGTGGCGCGCGGCGCGCGTGATCAGCACCCGCGCGCTGGGCGGCAGGTGCTCGACCACCAGCAGCGCGGTCATCATCTTCGTCAGCGACGCGATCGGCAGCACGCGCGTCGGGTGTTGCTGCCACAGGACACGGCCGGTGTCGAGGTCGAACAGCACGCCGCCGCGGGGCCGCGTCGTGAAGTTGGGGTGGACCGGCGTCGGACCGGTCGCGAGCTGGACCGCCAGCGGCAGCGGGCCGATCTCGGGCGCAGTCGGTCCGTTGATCGACTGCAGCGAGGCGCGGGTCTGCGGGGCGGTCGTGGTGGGCCGCGGCGGGGTCGTGGGGCCGTCGGCGCCGCAACCCGCGAGCACGACCGCGGCGAGCAGCGCTGCTGTGCCGGTGCGGATCACGTGACCGGCGCGGGCGGCGGCGGCACGAGCCGGCCGGCGGTGAACAGTTTGATCGCCGCGAGGCCGAACGCGAAGCCGCCGATGTGGGCGAAGTAGGCGACGCCACCGCCGGTCGGGTTGCTCAGGCCGGCGATGCCGAATACGACCTGCTGGGCGATCCAGACGCCGAGGAACACGATCGCGGGCACCTCGACGAGCGTGAAGAAGAAGATCAGGAAGATGATGCTCAGGACCCGCGCCCGCGGGAACAGGATCAGGTAGCCCGCCAGCACCCCGGCGATCGCCCCCGAGGCGCCGATCGTCGGCGCGGTCGAGCCGGGGTCGATCAGCACCTGGAGCGCCATCGCGGCGAGCCCGGCGAGGACGTAGAAGATCGGGAAGCGGATCCGGCCGAGCGCGTTCTCGACGTTCGCGCCGAAGATCCACAGGAACAGCATGTTGCCGCCGAGGTGCAGCAGTCCGCCGTGCATGAACATCGAGGTGAACGGCGTGATCCACGTCGCGGGTTGCGTGAGCGGATAGCGCGCCCCGCTGCACACGACCTGTCCGGTGTCGACCTCGTGCGGCCCGACGATCGCGTACGCGCAGTGGGTCCCGGGATGGGCGATCTCGTTCGGGATCGCCCCGAACTTGATCAGGTTGAGCATGTAGTGATCCGAGCTCGGATCGCCGAGCGTGATCCCACCCCGCTGCCAGAAGAAGTAGGCGATCACGTTGGCCGCGATCAGGATCAGCGTGATGATCGGCAGGCGGCCCGTGGGCAGGTTGTCTTTGAGCGGGAACACCTCCGCCGCAGGGTACGGGCCGCGTCAGCGGCGAGCGTCAGCCGACTGCGGCCAGCGGACCGGCGCCGGGCTCGTCCTGTGGGACGTGCTGGTCGGCGTGGTAGGACGAGCGGACGAGTGGCCCGGCGGCGATGTGGTCGAACCCGAGCTCGTAGGCCGCGATCTCGAGCGCCTTGAACTCGTCGGGGTGCCAGTAGCGCACGACCGGCAGGTGGCGCTCGGTCGGGCGCAGGTACTGGCCGACCGTGAGCACCTGGACGCCGGCCTCGCGCAGGTCGGCGAACGCGGCGACCATCTCGTCGTGGGTCTCGCCGAGGCCGACCATCAGGCCCGACTTCGTCACGAGGGTGGGCGGGCTCATTTCCCGCGCGTTGGCCAGCACGCGCAGCGAGCGCCGCCACGTCGAGCCGCGCCGTGCGAGCGGGTACAGCCGCGGCACCACCTCGACGTTGTGGTTGAAGACGTCGGGGTGCTCGGCGAGCACGGTCGCCAGCGGCATCTCCTGGCCCTGGAAGTCGGGCGTCAGGACCTCGACCTTGCAGCGCGGCGCCTGGCGGCGGACCTGGCGGATCACCGCGGCCCAGATCCGCGCGCCCTTGTCGGGCAGGTCGTCGCGGTCGACGCTCGTGATCACCGCGTGGCGCAAGCCCATGCGGGCGATCGTGCGCGCCACGCGCGCCGGCTCGAGCGGGTCGTTCCACGTCGGCTTGCCGGTCTTGACGTTGCAGAAGCCGCAGCGTCGCGTGCACGTGTCGCCGAGGATCATGAACGTCGCCGTGCCGCGCTCCCAGCACTCGCCGACGTTCGGGCACGCGGCCTCCTGGCAGACCGTGTGCAGGTTCTCGGAGCGGATCAGCTCCGTCAGCTCGCGGTAGCGCTCGCCGCCCGGCGGTGGGACCTTGAACCACGGCGGCTTGCGGCCGCGGACCGGCTGGACGTCGGGGCCGAGCACCGCGAGCACGTCCATGCCGCCGGGATTGGCCCGCGAGCGGGTCGAGTGCGTGCGCTGCGGGTTGTCGTAGGGCACCGCCTCAGACGTTAGCGCGCGGCCGCGAGGACGCCCTGCAATGCGGCCGGATCGACAGGCCTGGCGGTCGCGCCGAGCTCGGCCGCGAACGCGGCGGCGAAGCGCTCGCGCAGGGCCGGAAGCGTGTCGGTGCGGCCGGTCTCGGCTGCGATCGACGTCATCTGCACGTCGGGCAGGCCGCACGGGACCACCCACGTAAACGGGGTCAGGTCGTTGTCGGCGTTGATCGCGATCCCATGGGCGCTGACGCCGCGGCTGACATGAACGCCGATCGACGCGATCTTGCGGTCATCGACCCACACGCCGGTGTAGTCGGCGCCTTCGTCGGGCCGCGCTCGCGCGGCGATCCCCTCGGCGGCCAGCGCGGCGATCGCAGCGCGCTCGAACAGCCGCACGAACGCCACGACGTCGTCGATCTGCGCGATCGCATAGCCCACGAGCTGCCCCGGCCCGTGGTAGGTGACGCGCCCGCCGCGGCGCACATCGACGATCTCGATCCCCTGGTCGGCGTACCACTGCTCGCCGAGCGGCAGCTCGCCGTCGCGCGTCCGGCGGCCACGCGTGTAGACCGGCGGGTGCTCGAGCGCCAACAGCACGTCGGGGATCGCGCCCTCCTGGCGCGCGACGCGCAGGCCCTCCTGGAGCTCGAGCGCGTCGCGGTAGGGGACGACACCGAGATCGCAGGTCCAGAGTTCGGACATGCCCCCATGGTGGCACCCTGTGAGGGTGGACGCGATCGATACCGGGGCGTGGCGCCGGCGGATGCGCTGGCGGCTGCGCGGCGCGTGGACGTGGCCGTTGTTCGTCGCACTGACGGCGATCGAGGCGCTGCTCATCCACCTCTACCCGATCGCCGGCGACCGCACGTCACCGGTCGCCGCGCTGCTGATCGCCGGTTTCGCCAACTGGCTCGTCGTCGCGGTCGCCGCACCGTTGTGGGCGCGCTGGCGTCGCCACCGCGCCGCACAGACCGCGCCGCTCGACGTCGTCACCGACCGCGCCGCGGTGACGCTGCTGCTCGCGGTCGGAGTGCTGTTCGTCACTCTCGCTGCGCTCAACCACGCGAGCGTCGCGGCCAGCGAGCGCGACGACGACGCGATGCGCGCCGCCGTCGTACGCACCGTCCACGCCCACTTCCGGGCCTACAGCGGAGGCCTCAACCGCCTCGACATCGACCGCCCCGCGCCGCACCTCTACCGCACCTGCGTCCCGGGCCTCGACCCCCGCCGTCCGCTGTGCATGTACGTCAAGACCGACCAGTCGCCCCCGAACGTCCACATCGACCCCGATCGTCGGCCCAACGCGCTGGTGTTCGGCCCGGGGCCGGCGGACCGGTGAGCTGGGCCCCCTAAACCGGAACTATTGCGGTTGCCGGAGCCCAAGCCTGGATGTGGGCTCCAAACAGCATCGTTGAGGGAGGTGGGAGGTCGACCGCGAGCGGCGGTCCCTCATTCTCCTCAGTGATGCAGTTTCGGGCCGCCGCCAACCGTGGGCCCTCCTAGCCGGAACCATTCCGGTTACCGGGGCCCACCCGTCAGCCCGCGACGCTGCGTGCGCGGCCCGACTCCTTCGCCGCGTACAGCGCCGCGTCGGCGCGGGAGACGACCTCGGGTGCGGCCTCGTCGCCGTCCCACTCCACGATCCCGACCGAGCAGCCGACGCCGGCCGGCGTCGCCAGCCGCAGGCGCTCGATCAGGGCCCGGCCGCCGTCGAGCGTGCAGTCGGGGAGCAGGACCGCGAACTCGTCGCCGCCGACGCGTGCCATCAGGTCGCCGCTGCGCAGCTCGCTCGTCCACGCCGCGGTGGCGGCCGACAGCAGGCGGTCGCCGGCCTGGTGGCCGTAGGTGTCGTTGTAGGGCTTGAAGTGGTCGAGGTCGACGACCGCAACGCACACGGGGTTGCCGAGGCGCTTGGCGTGGGTCAGCTCGATCTCGATCCGCTCGTCCCACACGCGCCGGTTCGCAAGCCCGGTCAGCGGGTCGGTGCGCGCGAGTTCGCGCAGCTGCGCGGTCAGGCGCGCGCGCTCGACGATCGTCGCCATCTCGGCGGCGAGCAGGCGGATGACCGAGCTCTCGCGCGGGGTCAGCGCCTGGCGCGTCTCCGACCACGCGATCGACAGCACGCCGAGCAGCTCCGATCCGCGCATGATCGGCTCGTAGACCGCCGAACGCGCGTCGCAGTGCGGGCCCCAGTTCTGCGACAGCACGTCCCCGAGGTCGCCGATGAACAGGCGCTCGTGCGACGACGCGGCAAGGCCGGCCGTCAGCGACACGTCCGTGAACTTCTTCTCCAGCCCCAGCGGCGCGTACGGGTCGACGGCCGCCGTCATGACCAGCCGGTCCGAGCCGCGTGCCTCGAGCAGCCCGACGTCGACCGCGCCGACGATCTGTGCCGCGACCTCGCAGACCTCGTGGGCCGGGTTGTCGGCCCCGCCGGCATCGCGCGCCACGCGCGCGATCGTGAGCATGTCGACCTGCTGGCGCTGGAGCTCGTGTTCGGCGCGCTTGCGCTGCGTGATGTCGAGGACGTGGATCAGCCCCCAGAGCGGCCGCCCGGAATGGTCGCGCGCGACGTCGACGCAGCTCAGCACCCAGATCACCGAGCCGTCGTTGCGCATGACGCGCTTCTCGCGCGTCAGCGTCCCGCCGTTGCGCAGCAGTTGGGCGACGCGTCGTTCGTCCTCCTCGCGGTCCTCGGGATGGGTGAACTCGCTGAAGGAGCGGTCGAGCAGCTCGGTGCGGTCGTAGCCGAGCAGATCAGCCATCGCGTTGTTGACGTTGAGCCACGACCCATCGGGCCGAGCGAGGATCATGCCGACCGGCGCGTCGTCGAACGCGCGGCGGAAGCGGTCCTCGATCTCACGGCGCTCGGTGGTGTCGTCGGCCATCCCGCAGATCCCGATCGGCTCGCCGTCGGCGTCGTAGACCGGGAAGGAGACCGCGTCGATGCGACGCTGCCCCACCGCCGTCATGAACTCGTCCTCGAACTCGAGCGGCTCTCCGCTGGTCAGCACGGTCAGGTCGCGCTCGCGGATCATCGACTCGAACTCGGTCGCGAGCAGGTCGTCGCCGGTCGCGCCCAGGCACTCGGAGGGCTCGCGGCCGACGAACGCGCAGAACTGGGGGTTGACATACGCGTAGCGGCCGTCGAGGTCCTTGAACCACATCAACGAAGGCGCGTGCTCGAAGATCGCGCTGAGCTGGGCCCGGGTCGTGCGCTCGCGCTGCTGCACCGCGCGCTGCTCGGTGACGTCGCGCAGCGCGCCCACCACGCCGATGACCTTGCCGTCGCGGTCTTTGACGCTCGCGCAGCGGGAGTCGAGCCAGCGGACCTCGCCGTCGGGGCCGACCATGCGATGCTCGAGCTGGACCGGCTCGCCCGCGCGCAGCCGCTCGAGGCCGGCGAAGACCGTCGGGAGGTCCTCCTTGGGGACCGTCCGCAGCGCCCTGCGGAAGCTGTCGGGGTCGTTCTCCACCAGCCCGAACAGCTCGTAACAGCGCTGGTTGACGTAGGTCGGGACCAGGTCGGCGTCGAGCTCGTAGTGTGCGATCGGGGCGAGGTCGCGGCGCGCCGCGTCGCGTCGCTCGGCGCGCTCGGCGCGGCGGCGCGTCGCCTGAAGCTCGGTCGCCTGGCGCACGGCACGCACGATCCCGAGCCTGTCGCCCGCGACGACCGCGTCGAACGCGCCGCGGCGCATTGCGTCGAGCGCCGTGTCGGCGTCGGGGGCCACGACCACGATCGGCGGCACGCCGGAGTCGGCAAGCCACTCGTCGAGCAGCGGCGCGCCGGCGCTCACGACGACGCAGTCGAACTCGTCGCTCGATAGCGCGCTGCGCGCCTCGTCGTCGTCATGAACCTCCCGGACGCCCGCTTCGGCGTCCTGAAGCGCGGCACGGAGGGGCGCCAATGTGTCCAGCTCGCGGTCGGCGAGCAGAACGAGGCGGCCTGCTCTGCTCGGGTTCATTGCGGGTGGTATCGACAATGCCCCGCAAAACTTGAGTTGCCCTCACTCCGGCGCCCGGAGTGTGCGGTTTAAAGCGCGAGCGAGAACGGCTGCTCGAGCAGTTCGCGCACCCGCGCAGCGAAGCGGGCGGCGTCGGCGCCGTAGAGGATGCGGTGGTCGCACGACAGCGTTGCGTCGAGCGTGTGGCGGGCCACGATCTGGCCGTCGAAAACTACGGCTCGCTGCTCGAGGGCGCCGACGGCGAGGATCGCCGCCTGGGGTGGGTTGATGACGGCCGTGAAACGCGTCACGCCGAACATGCCCAGGTTCGAGACGGTGAACGTCGCGCCGCTCAGCTCGGGCGGCGTGATCGTCCCGTCGCGGACCTTGCCCGCCAGCGCGCGGCTGTCGCGGGCGATCTCGCCGAGCGAGCGGCGGTCGGCGTCGAACACCGTCGGCACGATCAGGCTGTCCTGCGCGGCGACCGCGATCCCGACGTTGACGCGCGAGTGCAGCTCGAAGTGGCCGTCGCGATAGGCGCCGTTGGCGCGCGGCATCTCCCGCAGGGCGAGCGCGCAGGCCTTGACGATCATGTCGTTGTAGGACGGGACGACGGCGTCGGGCCCAGCCGTCGCCTTGAGCTGCTCGCGCATCGCCACGCACGACTCCATGTCGATCGTGACGGTCAGCGTGAAGTCGGGAACGGTGGCGCGCGACTCGGCCATCCGCCGCGCCACGAGCTGCTGGGTCCGGGTCAGTTCGACGACCTCGACCTCGCCCTTGGCGGTGGCGATCGCGGGCTCGGGGGCCGGGGCCGGTGTTGTCGGTGCGGGCGCCGCCGGAGCGGCCGGGGCGGGCGCGGCCGGGGCGGGCGCGGGAGCGGCGACCGGCTCGGGCGCAGCCACCGGCGCGGCGCCAGCGGCCGCGGCCTCGACGTCGGCCTTCACGATCCGTCCGCCGGGACCCGTGCCGACGAGCGCGGCGAGGTCGACGCCGCGGTCGGCGGCGAGCCGGCGCGCGAGCGGCGAGGCCTTGGCGCGGGTGCCGGTTCCGGCAGGCGCCGCGGGAGCCGCAGCAGCAACCGCCGCGGCCGCGGGAGCGGCGGCGGAACCGTCGCCGTTGCCCGACGCACTGGTGGCGGCTGGTGCGGCCGGCGCCGCCTGCGCGGGCGGCGCATCCCCGATCGTGGCGATCAGCGCGCCGATCGGCAGCGTGTCGCCCTCCGCGGCGACGATGTGCAGCGGCCCGTCGGCGTCGGCTTCGTATGTCATCGTCGCCTTGTCGGTCTCGATCTCGACGATCTCCTCGCCGCGGGCGACGGTCTCCCCGTCGGCCTTCAGCCACTTGAGGATCGTTCCCTCCTCCATCGAGTCCGACAGGCGGGGCATCACGACGTCCGGCATGCCGTGAAGCCTAGCTGGACAAGTCTGTCGCCATAGGATCCGTGTCATGCCGCTCGCCGAGCTCGGAGACGTGATGCTCCACTACGAGTCGCGCGGCGACGGCCCCCCGGTGCTGCTGATCTGCGGAATCCCGGCGATCGTGAGCGACTGGGAGCCGGTCGCGGCCGGGCTCGCCGGCGCGGGCTACCGTGCGATCGCCTACGACAACCGCGGCGGCGGCGGCAGCAGCGTGACCCCCGGCCCGTACACGACGACCCAGCTCGCCGCCGACGCCGACGCGCTGCTCGGCGAGCTGCAGATCGATCGCGCCCACGTCTTCGGCATCTCGCTCGGCGGGATGATCGCCCAGGAGCTCGCGATCAACCACCCCGACCGCGTCGACCGCCTTGTCCTCGGCTGCACCCACGCCGGGGTCGCCCACGCGGCGCGGATGCCACGCGAGACGGCCCGCGCGTTCGCGATGGAGACCGACGACTGGGCGCAGCGGATGGCGGCGCTCGCGCCGAAGGCATTCGCTCCCGACGCCGAGCCCGACCTCGTCGCCGGGTTCGTCGCCAAGAAGGCGAAGGACGTGCAGGACCCGGTCGGCTACGACGCCCAGGTCCAGGCCGCCCTCACCCACGACGCCGCCGATCGCCTGCACGAGATCGGCGCTCCGACGCTCGTCATGACCGGCGACCACGACCAGGTCATCCCCGGCGAGAGCAGCACGTTGCTCGCCGAGCGGATCCCCGACGCGCGCCTGGAGATCATCGACGGCACGGGCCACCTGTTCTTCGTCGAGCGCCCGATCCAGACGCTGATGCTGATCACCGAGTTCCTCGCGCCGCGCGACGACTAGGCGGGCGTCAGCCGCCGCCCGACCAGCTCGGCCGCCTCGGCGCCCGGTCGCGGGCGCGCGAACAGGAAGCCCTGGGCGACGTCGCACCCAAGCCGCGCCAGCAGCTCGAGCTGCTCCGCGGTCTCGATTCCCTCGGCGATCGTCTCGAGCCCCAGCGCGTGCGCGAGCGAGATGATCGCCGCCGCGATCGACGCGTCCTGCGGCGTCCGGCCGAGCCCGGCGACGAACGTTCGGTCGATCTTCAGCACGTCGATCGGGAAGCCGCGCAGATGGGCGAGCGACGAGTAGCCGGTCCCGAAATCGTCGATCGCCAGCCGCACACCGAGCTGCTTGAGCCGCCGCAGCATCTCCCACGCGTCCGCGCCCGATTCCATCATCGCGCTCTCGGTGATCTCCAGACAGACCGTCGCCGGGTCGGTCTGGGTCTCCTCGAGCACCGAGCGCACCGAGGAGACGATGTCGTGCTTGCCGAACTGCCGCACCGACAGGTTGACCGACAACGTCACCGGCTGGCCGCGCAGCGACGGCCAGCGCGCCGCGTCGCGGCACGCCTCGCGCAGCACCCACTCGCCGATCGGGACGATCAGGCCCGTCTCCTCGGCCAGCGGGATGAACTCCTTGGGCGCCAGCAGGCCGCGCGTCGGGTGCTGCCAGCGCACCAGCGCCTCGAACCCGATCACGCGCTGCGCGACGACGTCGATCTCGGGCTGGTAGTAGAGGCGCAGCTCGCCGCGGTCCAGCGCCCGGCGCAGCGCGCTCTCAGTGTGCAGCCGCGCGACGACGTCGGCGCGCATCTGGTCGTCGAAGATCTCGTAGCGGCCCTTGCC
>Ga0066903_100003993_pt1 | contig 12285 bp, 8 predicted proteins | sample PanSoiMetaGPlot1_FD_67491 | JGI IMG/M metagenome (GOLD analysis project Ga0066903, IMG submission 67491) | Tropical forest soil microbial communities from Panama analyzed to predict greenhouse gas emissions - Panama Soil - Plot 1 (version 2) | ecosystem: Environmental > Terrestrial > Soil >...
TCGGCTGGCGACACAAGACGAGCTTTGACAAGCTGGTGGCAGAGATGGTGCAAGCGGACATGGTTACGATCCGGAACGAGCGGGAACGGCGTAACCGCTACGGCTGAGGGTGCGGGTACTGCGCAAAGTCGATGTGATGCTCGCCAAGATCTTCGATCTCACCGGCAAACGGATTTACGTTACGGGTCACCGCGGCATGGTCGGCTCCGCGATCGTGCGGCGTCTCGCTACCTGCAGCTGCGACGTGATTACGGCCAGCCGCGATGAGGTCGATCTCGAACGGCAGGAGCAAGCGGAAGCATTTTTGGCTGCGACCAAGCCCGACGTGGTTGTTGTTGCCGCGGGCAAGGTCGGCGGCATTCATGCCAACAACGTTTATCCCGCCGAATTCATCGCCAAAAACCTCGCGATTGCGCTCAATACCGTTCAGGGTAGCTACAAGGCCAGCGTGAAAAAACTTCTGTACCTCGGGTCCTCTTGCATCTATCCGAAATTCGCCCGCCAGCCGATGAGCGAGGAGGAATTGCTCACCGGGCCGCTCGAGCCGACGAACGAATGGTATGCCGTTGCCAAGATTGCGGGGATCAAGTTATGTCAAGCCTATCGCCGCCAATATGGTGTCGATTTCATTTCGGTGATGCCTACAAACCTCTACGGGCCCGGCGATAATTATCACCCGGATAACAGTCATGTGGTAGCATCTTTGATTCGGCGTCTCCATCAGTCGAAACAGGATGGCGCCTCAACGGTGACGGTGTGGGGCACAGGCACGCCGCGCCGCGAATTCCTTTTCGTGGATGATCTCGCCGATGCCTGCGTGTTCGTTTTAGAACACTATACAGGCGAATCACACCTCAACGTTGGCAGCGGCCAGGAGGTGACAATCGCGGAGTTTGCCAAGCTCGTCGCCGAGGTGGTTGATTACAAGGGCAAGCTCGTCTTTGATACATCTCGTCCCGACGGTACGCCCCGCAAGCTCCTCGATAGTTCTAAGCTCCTTGAAATGGGATGGCGGCCGCGCACTTCATTCCGCAAAGGGCTTGAGCGGACTTATGCAGAATTCATTGCCGGCAATTATCGCGTGTCGTGATAGCCGGCCGCGCCGCTGGACAGGACGCTGATCTGCTGATAGCAGTCACAATCTTCGCGGAACATTGATTGGTCGGCATCACTGATGCGCGTTGGTCTGGAGATGCGGTACATTTCCGAGGGCGCATGCGGCGGAATCACGCCGCTCTTGGCCCAGACGTTATCCCGAGTTTTCGACCTTGCGCCGCGCGACGAGTTTTATTTCTTTGGGACCATGTTCAATCAGGATCTGTTTTCGAATCAGTTCCCGAATTTGCGGAAATACTCTCTTCCTCTTGCCGCATATTGGGAAAGACTCGAATCACTTCTGGGAACTACAAAAATCGACGTATTGTTTCGAGGCTTTCCGGTCGATGATGAGCTCAGCTTCCCGCTACACAAACAGGTGACTCTGGTTCCCGACCTGCAACACGAGCTGTATCCGGAGTTCTTCAGCGCGGAGGTCCTGGCGGCGCGGCGCAAGGACTTCCCGCGTCTTATCCGCGGCAGTGGTGCTGTCGGAACCATCTCGGAGTACACCCGTTCCGTGATCACAACGCATTATCACAACCAGTTCGATGACATTTTTCTGATGCCGCCCGCGAGCCAGTTCAATATAGGGAGCACACGCGAGAATGTGCGTCCCGGGTTCAGCGAGAGGATCAAGTCCTTGCAGCCTTATTTCTTTTTCCCCGCAAATATGTGGCCACACAAAAACCACGCGCTGCTCCTGCGGGCATTCAAGCAATTCCGGACAAGTCGTTCCGCGCATGGCAAGTTTTCTCTAATCCTTTCCGGCCATTCTCAGGGCTGGGAGGCGCTGTCGGCGCAGCAAGACGCGGCGGCCGTCACGCACCTTGGTTTTGTGTCCCGGGATGAACTTTCGTTGGTGTACCGGAATGCAGAAGCGTTGGTCTTTATGTCGCTATGCGAGGGATTTGGCATGCCGGTGCTCGAAGCCTTCGGCTTCGAATGTCCGGTGCTTTGCAGTAACACGACCAGCCTACCCGAGATTGCGGGAGATGCTGCGCTCCTTGTTGAGCCGAACGATGCAGATGCGGTAGTGCGGGCGATGACTGCAATCGTCAGCGACGAAATGCTTCGCGCCTCGCTGGTTGAAAAAGGGAAAGGACGATTCAAACAATATTCGTGGGAAAGGCCCGCGATGGCCCTGCACAAGGCATTGGCGCGCGTGCATGAGCGCAAGGCGCAGACGGCCATTACCCTCGGCCGCGTTGTGGGCCCGCTGGCCTCGATCGTTACGCCGTCGCGCAATCAAGGACGGTTCATCGCCCGCACCATCGATAGCGTGCTCGCACAAACGTATCCGAACATCGAATATCGCGTCGTCGATGGTGGCTCGACCGACGCGACTTTGGACGTGCTGCGTTCATACGGAACAAAAATCGAATGGCATTCGGAACCAGATCGAGGTCAGGCTTACGCGATTAACAAGGGTTTCGTTCGAAGCGGCGGCGAAATCCTGACCTATCTGAATTCTGGCGACGTGCTACTTCCGGACGCTGTCGAAACCGTCGTTGATCTATTTTCCCACAATCCCGACATAAGTATGTATTACGGTGATGCAAATTACATCGACGCCGAGGACAGGATAACGGGACGATATGCGACCGGGGAATATTCGTTCGAGCGCTTAATGGACGATTGCTGCGTTTGCCAACCCGCCGCTTTCTGGACCGCGAAGATCGCGCAGAAGGTCGGGCCTTTCGACGAGACCCTCAACTATATCATCCACTATGATTATTGGTTACGCATTGATCGGGCCGGCGGATTGATCCGCCATGTCCCCATTGTTTTCGCTAATTCCAGGCTCCATCCTGCGAGCCAGACGCTCTCCGAACGCAGAAAGACCTATGACGAGATATTCGCCGTCTGCAAACGACACGGCGGATATGTCAGCTACCAGCACGTTAAAGAGTATTGGCATCACAGGTTTCACGAGCAATCCGGCTGGCTGTTTAAGCTCATGGGCCTGCTCCCCCATTTGGAGAGAGCTCTCGTCCGATATCAAGCGCTTCGGGTTGGAAAGCCAAGCCTTCTTCCCGCCGAGGCGGCCCGCGAGGCCTTTCGGCAGGTGATCGGCCGCCGCGTCCCGCGAATGAACCGGACACCGAACCCGGCACCCACGCTGACGTCGCGGAAACCGGCTCCCATGCTCACGCCGCCGTCGTGGAGGTGTGTACGGGGGTTTTGGTTGGACGGATGGCTCGCGCCCGTCGCACATTTCGCATCGGCGGCTGTCCGATCAGGTCAACTGCTCCGGCTACGTGGCTCGCCGGCGGTCGATTGCCGCTTGAAAATCGAGAGCGGCACCAAGTGCGTTTTCGCGGAAATGCTGGAGGGCGGCGTCGAGGCGACCATTGAATTCACCGGTGGGAGTAATGATGGTGTCACGCTCACATTTGATGCGTTTGAGGTCGACGCGGTGAGTCGAGCGATCGCATTCTTCATTACTGGCACGAATCTATTTTCCGAGGACGAACTGTAATCCCCAAGCTTCATACAACCCCTAGTCACAACTCTAGCCCTATTGGGGGACGGAGCAGACCGAAGTCGCCGTTCGGGCAAAGGTGGCCATTAGCGGAAGGTTCAATCACTGCGGGGATTGGTATATTGGACAGGCTGAAGCGTGCACGAAGGAATCGGAATCAGTGTCGTTGTTCCGTCGTACAATCATGGTCGGTTCATCGACGCGGCCATCAGGAGTCTGCTCGATCAGGAATATCCCAATCTGGAGGTCGACGGCTCGATGGACGGTACCGTTGAGAGACTGCGCGCTTACGGCGACCAAATCTCCTGGACCAGCGAACGGGATCAGGGTCAGTGCGATGCGATTATCAAGGGCTTCGCGCGCGCGAGCAAGACCGTACGATCAAGCGTGCCTGCCGAGCGTGAACTTTAATGATGGCCAAATCATCGGACAGGGTGGCCCTTATCGCCGGCATAACCGGGCAGGACGGCGCTTACCTCGCGCGCTTTCTTCTTGGCAAAGGCTATGTCGTCCACGGCACCTCGCGCGACGCAGCGCTTGCCCGGCGGGATGGTCTGATTGCGCTTGGCATCTGCGACAAGGTGGCACTCCATTCGATGTCACCAACCGACTCCCAGTCGGTGGCCCAGGTGATCGAAGGTGTCGCACCTGATGAGATTTACAATTTCTCGGGGCAATCCTCGGTTTCGCTATCCTTTACCCAACCTGGAGAGACATTGGCAGGCATAGTGCTCGGCACGCTCAATATGCTCGAGACGCTGCGCCGTCTGCGGGGGCAGGTCCGTTTTTACAACGCCGGTTCTTCCGAGTGCTTTGGCGATACCGGACCGCGCGCGGCGAACGAGCAGACGGCATTCCGGCCGAAGAGCCCTTATGGCGTGGCCAAGGCGGCGGCCATCTCCCTGGTGGCTAATTACCGCGAGTCTTATCGACTTTTTGCCTGTTCCGGTATCCTCTTCAATCATGAATCACCCCTTCGGCCGAGCCGCTTCGTGACCCGCAAGATCGCCGCGGCAGCTGCGAGGATTGGTGCCGGCAGCCGAGAGCGGCTTGCTCTTGGTAACCTCTCAATCCGCCGCGATTGGGGCTGGGCTCCCGATTACGTCGAAGCGATGTGGAGAATGCTTCAGTGCGACCAACCCGATGACTTCGTTGTTGCTTCGGGCGTCGACCATTCGCTTGAAGAATTCGTAGCGACAGCATTCCTCGAAGTTGGACTCGATTGGCGAGATCACGTTGATTACGACTCGTCCCTTGTTCGTCCCAGCGATATCATGTACTCGCTGGGTGATCCTAAAAAGGCGGCACAAGTTCTCGACTGGCGTACGACTGTCAAATTGCCCGAGATAGTGGCGCGGATGATTCGCGCAGAGCGCGAAGGTGCAGACAGCATATAGGGGGCAGCCATGAAAATCATACCGGTAGTCACAAAAGTGCAGCGATGCGTGATCGAATGAATCTCGCCGAGATCTTTTCACCAACCTCAGTTCTAGATCCTGAGAATATCGTTGATTCTGGTTGGCTCGAGCATGGTCCGTTTGCGCTCTTCCTGATGGAGGCTCTCAGACCCAAGGTATTTGTTGAATTGGGTACTCACAATGGCTTTTCATATTTTTGTTTTTGTCAATCGGTGAAGCAATTTGACATTGGAACGCGGTGCTACGCTGTTGATACTTGGAAAGGCGATGAGTTTTCCGGATATTACGGCGAAGAAGTTTTCAATAGTGTTCAGGCAATGAATCAAAAATATTCGGAATTTTCGCAACTCTTTCGCATGACTTTTGACGATGCACTTAACTATTTTCCTGACGGATCCATTGATCTTCTTCATATTGATGGTCGCCATTTCTACGAAGACGTGAAGCACGACTTTGAAAGCTGGCGCCAGAAGCTATCAGGCCGCGCAATCGTTTTGTTCCACGACACGAACGTTCGCGAGCGAAACTTTGGTGTCTGGCGGCTGTTTGAGGAGTTGAAGGCCGACCATCCCGCGTTCGAGTTCAAGCATGGTTATGGCTTAGGCGTGCTGGCGCTCGGCGAGGTTCCACTGGTGCTTGCTCGGTTCTTCAGCGCCAATGCCGTGCAGACGGATTTGATCCGGCTGATCTATGCGCGTCTTGGCGCTCATATTTCGAGGGCTTGGCTGGGGCAACGCGAGCTTCGGGCAATTGGTGAAGCTCTGGACCGTACTAAAACCGAGCTTGCTGGGACCGCCGTTAAATTGGCGAGCGAAAGAGCGGCACGACAAAGGATGGAAGCTAAGGCTCAGCAAAAGCAGCAACAATTTCTCACCGAGCGAACCCGTTACACCGAGGAGCTGGTCGCTCTGCGTAACGAATTGGCCCAATTGCAGCAAAGCACTTTCTGGCGCGCCACCGGCCCGATGCGTGCCGGGCTGAACAAAGTGCCGATTCCGCTGCGCAATACCCTGCGGCGGGGCGCCAAGGCGGTGTACTGGGCGTTGACGCCTCATCGAATGCCGGCACGCGTGGCCTTTTTGCGTGCTCGCGAGCGGGGAGTGATCTCGCACGATCCCGAGCCTCTCGCGCGGGCCGAGGATCGCGATGCGTCGCAGCCCCTCGATGCAAAGGCTCAAGTGGCCGCTCAAGCCAAAGCGGAGTTGGCGAACTTCCTCGCCTCGGGCACCCGCCTCGCATTCTTCGATGGTGAAGCACCCGAGATCACTGCGCTAATTATGCTCTGGAACCAAGCGCACCTGACGCTGCGCTGTTTGCAGGCGCTCGATAAGGAACGCAAGAGCGCCGGCGCGCCGTCGCTCGAAATTGTGCTGGTCGACAATGCGTCGTCAGACGAAACCGGCGAGTTGCTGTCCCGGCTCGATGGCGCAAGGATCATACGCAATATGGAGAACGTCGGTTTCGTGCACGCCTGCAATCAGGCGGCGGCCATCGCGCGCGGGCCGACCCTGCTTTTCCTTAACAACGACGCCTTTGTCCGGCTCGGAGCCCTTTCGGCAGCGCATGCCGCCTTGAACCGAGCCCCCGATGTTGGCGCTGTCGGTGGGCGCCTGATCATGCCCTCGGGACTGCTCCAGGAGGCTGGCTGCATCGTCTGGTCTGACGGCTCTACAGTCAGTTACGGACGCGGCTTGGCCGCGGATGCAGGCGAAGTGATGTTCCGCCGCGATGTCGACTACTGTTCGGGTGCCTTTCTTTTGACCCCGCGTGTCCTGTGGGAAAAGCTCGGTGGGTTCGACGAGAGCTATGCTCCCGCCTATTACGAGGAGGTGGACTATTGCATGCGCGTTTGGGAGGCCGGTTTGCGCGTGGTGTACGAACCCGCCGCCGCTGTCGATCATTACGAGTACGGCAGTTCGAACTCCGACGAAGCTGTCGCGACCGTGCTGATCAACCACAAGCGCTTCCGCGCCCGGCATGCCGAGGTCCTGCACCGCTCACACCTACCCGCCGGGGCAGCTAACGTCTTGGCAGCGCGCGTGCATCGCGTCCCAGGCCGGCGCCGGCTGCTCGTGCTCGATAACGAAGTGCCGCTACGGGCGCTTGGCGGCGGATGCCCGCGTATGCGAGAAATGCTGGTCGAGGCCGCCGCAGCCGGTTGGCTAGTGTCGTTCTATCCCCTGCAGAACCCGAAGGTGGACTGGGCGGCAGCACGAGCCGACGTTCCGTGCGAAATCGAAATACTCTCGGATCGTGGCGCTGCAAATCTCGGAGCGTTTTTGGAGGAGCGACGCGGATCCTACGACCTAATCCTCGTCAGCCGCCCGGACAACATGGCCCTCGTTTGCGCGGCTTTACGTGAGCGCCCCTATCTCATTTATGGGACACGGCTGATCTACGATGCGGAAGCGCTATTTGCCACGCGAGCTATTGCCGAAGCAGCTTTCGAAGGTCATCCATTGCCGACTGAGGAAGTCGATCGAATCTTGCATGATGAAATCGGCTTGGTTGAAGCCGCAGATGCAATCATATGCGTAACCGAGGTGGAGGCGAAAGCATTTCGAGACCGTCATCTAGCACCGGTGTACATCTTAGGCCATTCGACTCAGCCCCGGTTCGATGCACCTGGATTCGAAGGTCGCCACGGTTTTCTTTTCGTCGGCCGTTTGCTGGAACAGCAGGCGCCGAATTGGCGCGGCCTGAAGTGGTTCATTCGGGAAGTGTGGCCTTTGATCCGTAGCAAGTTGCCGGACGCCACGTTGATCGTGGCAGGGCATTTGCATCCCGATTGCCCCGAGCTGGGAGCACTCGGCGTGCGGCTTGTCGGTCCGGTCGCGGGTCTTCATCCGCTTTACGACGCAGCGCGGGTGTTCGTCGCGCCAGTCCAATTTGCAACTGGAGTGCCGATCGAAATTCTCGAAGCAACGGCGGCCGGCCTCCCGACTGCTGCGACCAGTCTGATGGCACGCCAACTCGGCTGGGCGCCAAGCGTCGAGATCGCCACCGGGGACGAGCCGATGTCGCTTGCGGCCGCTGCAGTCACCCTGCACGAGGAGAGCTCGGCTTGGGGGGCCGTGCGCGTCGCAGCACAACAGCGCATAGCGCGCGAATACAGCGCGGAAGCCTTCTGCAGTCGGCTGCGTGAGCTACTCGATGGAAGGCTGCCTTTTCAGAGACCGGATGGCAGCCAGGGGCCAGAACACGGTGGACGCAATCCGCCAGATCGGCGTGAGCGAGGTGACGTATTATCGGTGGCGCGACGAGTTCGGTGGGCTGAAGACCGAGCAGGTGAAGCGCTTGAAGGACCTTGAGCTCGAGAACAGCCGGCTGCGCAAGGCGGTTCCCGATCTGACGCTGGCTAAGCTCATTCTGCAGGAGGCTGCTCGGGGAAACTTCTAAGTCCCGCGTGTCGCCGATCTTCGCCCGACCTATCCGGCAGTTGTCCCGGTGTGGCGTGCTGCTAACAATTAGCCCATCCGAGCGCAAGATACGACGAACCTCTTTAAGAAACTTTCCTGCTCCGCGTGCTGAAGCTCACCAAGCTGGGTCTGTCGATCAGAGGTTGCTGACGACACTCCAGCAGTTGTTGTTGTACGAGGGGCATGGACCTGTTCTGCGCGTTCACTTGAGCCGCTGAAGCAAGAGCTCGATTCCGAGAAATCATGGGCTGCAAGCTCGATGGCAGAGTTGCGGCGGCAGCTGGAATGCTCTAACAGCTATTCGCCAGCAGAAACTCCTGCAAACCCGCATCTCGGCGGCAAATGGATGAGCAACGTCCCAGAGCGCATCGGGGTCGCACTCTGCAAGGCGTACCCTGCCTTGTGCTAGGCGCTGGCGGCTTTGTTGGCACTAACTTGTGCCGTGCGCTTCAGGCGCAGGGTGCGGGCGTACACGGTTTCGGGCGCCGGCAAAGTTACCCGGAAGCGTTGGGGAGAATACCCTGGACACAGGGCGATTTCTCGGACCGTGCCGCACTCGCACGAGTCGTAGATGGGCACGAGGTTATTTTTCATCTTGTCGGTGGCAGCCTGCCTGATAGTTCGAACAAGGACCCGGTCGCCGACGTGATGGACTGCATTGTTGCGTCGCTGCATCTGTTGGAGATCTGTCGCGCCTCGGGCGTGCGCAAAATTGTTTTCCTCTCCTCGGGCGGCACAGTCTACGGCGCACCCTCAAAGATTCCGATCCCTGAGACAGCACAAACGGATCCCATCTCCGCCTACGGTATCAGTAAACTCGCCGTAGAAAAGTATCTTAATCTATACCGGCATTTGCACGGGTTGGACTACGTCGCGTTACGCGTATCCAATCCATATGGCCCATATCAAAGCCCAACTCGCCGCCAGGGCATCGTCGCCGCAGTGTTGCAAAAGGTCCTTGATAGGCAAGAGGTTGAAATATGGGGCACTGGCGAGGTGGTGCGAGACTTTATCTTCATCGATGACGTCGTAGATGCGATAATCGCTGCCGCAGGTTACAACGGTCCACATCAGGTCTTCAACGTTGGTTCCGGCGTCGGCCGTACAATGCTTCAGATAGTTGAGGACATCCGTCTTATTCTCGACTGCCGACACATTGAGATTGTGTACAGGCCCGCGCGTGCGGTTGATGTCCCAGTGAACGTACTCGACACTACCTTGATTCACGAGCAAATCGGCTGGGCGCCGCGGATCGGCTGGATCGATGGGCTGCGCGCCACCTCCTCGTGGCTCTTGAGCGTGATCGACAGCCCCTCTCATACTGCACTGCTGGCGACAGAATCATGACTGACGATAGCCGCCTCTTTGATCAACTTTTATCAACTTGTCACCTGGCCCGCACTACGAGCCCGACGTCGAAGCCCCGCCGTGACCGCTGGATGCGGCTGTCCGGCTAATCGTCTACTACCCCCTCAGTTCCATCCGATTCCAGACAACGACCTCCTATCAACAAGCTTGAAGGCAAGGGGTCATCTTTGCTGTCACCACGTCACACGAGATGTGGATGATATTGTGGCACTGGCCTACTGATTGGGGATAAGTTGGGAGTTCACCGCCATTGTAGATATTGCTATACAGGCCCTCCCACGACGCGTTGTCATCTGCCCGCGGTACCATGCAGCACAATGGTAATGTCGTTATGCGCGCCGAGGGTCAGTCATGAAGGTATTGATTTTGTGCGGTGGTCACGGCGTACGCAGCTTCCCCTTCACCCAATATATGCCCAAGCCGATGCTGCCAATTGGTGGCACGCCAGTGGTCGTTCACGTCATCAAGAGCTTTATACAGCAGGGGTATACAAAATTCGTGCTGTCGGCGGGATATCGCCAGACGGTGTTACGCGACTATTTCCACGGCAAGCAGTTCGGCGCGGAGATCGAGATCATTGACACTGGCGAGGACAGCGATACCGGCGAGCGCGTGCGTCGCTGTCTCGATCAGCTCGACGAGCGCTTCATGGTGACGTACGCGGACGGCCTGTGCGACGTGCCACTGGCGCGGCTGGTCGAATTCCATGCCTCTCATGGCGGACTTGCCACCGTCACCTCCGTGTTGATGCGCAGCCCGTATGGCATCCTCCAATTGCGCCCGGACGGGCTGGTGCAGGAAATCCAGGAGAAGCCGCTGATGCGCGACCAGTGGATCAATGCCGGCTTCATCGTGTTCGAGCGCGCGGCCTTCAACGGAAATGACGGGCAAAGCCTCGAGCGCGACGTGCTGGCCCACCTCGCAGCGCGCAAGGTCGCGTACGCCTACCGGCACCACGGATTCTTCAAGTCGGTGGACACCTACAAAGAGGCGATGGAGATCGAGGAATTGATCGAGGCCGGCAACATGCCCTGGATCGTGCGGAGCTAAACCCGGTGGCGTTCTGGAACGGACGCAAGGTCCTGGTGACGGGCTGCACCGGCTTTCTTGGCGGCTGGCTCACGGCGGAGCTGGTGGAGCGCGGCGCTGACGTGACCGGGCTGGTGCGGGACGGCGTCTGGCGCTCGCCGTTCTATGCCGACGGCATCTCCAATCGGGTGACGGTGGTGCGCGGCGCGGTCGAAGATTTGGCCGTGATCGAGCGCGCCATTAACGAGCAAGAAATCGACACGGTGATTCATCTGGCCGCGCAGGCGATTGTCGGCACGGCCAACCGCAACCCACTCTCGACGTTTGAGGCCAACATCAAGGGAACGTGGGTGGTGCTCGAGGCCTGCCGCTACAGTCCGCTGGTGACCCGCGTGGTCATCGCTTCGAGCGACAAGGCCTATGGCGAGCACGAACACCTCCCTTACGAGGAAGACTTCCCTGTGCAAGGGCGGCATCCCTACGACGTGTCGAAAAGCTGCGCCGACATGATCGCGATGGCCTATCACGCCACCTACGACACGCCGGTCTGCATCACGCGCTGCGGCAACCTGTTCGGACCTGGCGACACGAACTTCAATCGCATAGTCCCAGGTACCATCCGCGCCGCTCTGCGCGGCGAGCGGCCGGTGATCCGCAGCGACGGCTCGCCGGTGCGCGACTACGTCTATGTCAAGGATGCGGCAGCCGCTTATCTGCTGCTGGCCGAAAAAATGGACGACAAGACCATTCACGGCCGCGCGTTCAACTTCAGCACTGGCGAGCCGATCTCGGTGCTCGATCTGACTCGCAAGGTGCTGGCCGCAGCCGGCCGGACCGATCTCGAACCCGACGTGCAGAATACCGCGCGGGGAGAGATTTTGCGGCAGTACCTGTCGTCAGACCTGGCGCGCAAGGTTCTAGGCTGGACCGCGGGCGGAACGCTGGATCAGCGATTGCGCGAAACGGTATCGTGGTACCGCGCCCAAGCCAGCAGCCTTTGAGACGCCCGGGCCGCGAGTCGCGTCAAAATCCCAACAATCGCCCAGCTTACGACCATGGCTGCTCCATTGAGAGGGCTGCTTCGTATGTTACTTTACCGCAAGCTAGGCCTTTTCTTCCAACCTCCGATGGCAGCCATGGGTCGAGACCAGGACAAGGTCTGGGATCATTATCAGACCGAGGGGTTGTGGATCTTCAATTTTGCCGTACCGCGCCTGCACTACTTGTTCCGGCGCGCGAAAAGGTTCGCGGCCGGGCGCAAGTTGCGCGTGCTCAACATCGGTATTGGCAATGGCTACCTGGAGCAGCGCTGTCACGAGGAAGGCTGGGAGAGCTATGGGCTCGATCCCAACGCTGCGGCTGTCAAGGCGCTGAAAGAAAAAGGTGTCAGTGGCGCCGTCGGAGCAATCGAAGCACTGCCGTTCGAGCGAGGTTCATTTGATGTGGTGTTCTCCTCAGAAGTATTCGAACA
>Ga0066903_100003994_pt1 | contig 12284 bp, 10 predicted proteins | sample PanSoiMetaGPlot1_FD_67491 | JGI IMG/M metagenome (GOLD analysis project Ga0066903, IMG submission 67491) | Tropical forest soil microbial communities from Panama analyzed to predict greenhouse gas emissions - Panama Soil - Plot 1 (version 2) | ecosystem: Environmental > Terrestrial > Soil >...
GGCGCTGCTCGAGCAGCATTTCGAAGAGCTGGCCCGGACGGTGACGACCGAGCACGGCAAGACGCTCGACGAAGCGCGCGGCAGCGTGAGGCGCGGCATCGAATGCGTCGAGGTCGCGTGCGGCGCGCCGTCGCTGATGCAGGGTTTCGGTCTGGAGGACATTTCCGCCGGCATCGACTGCCACGTCGTTCGCCAGCCGCTCGGCGTCGTCGCCGCCATCGCGCCCTTCAACTTTCCGGCGATGGTGCCGATGTGGTTCCTGCCGTTCGCCATCGTCACCGGCAACACGTTCGTGCTGAAGCCGTCCGAGCAGGTGCCGCTGTCGCAGCGCCGGATGATCGATCTCCTGCAGCGCTGCGATCTGCCCTCCGGCGTCGTCAACCTCGTCAACGGCGGCAAAGACGTGGTCAACGCGATCTGCGATCACCCGGGCATTCGTGCCGTGTCATTCGTCGGCTCGACGCCGGTCGCGAAGCACGTGTATCAGCGCGCGACGTCGGCGGGCAAGCGCGCGCAGGCGCTCGGCGGCGCGAAAAACTTCGTCGTCGTCATGCCGGACGCCGATCTCGATCGCTCGATCGGCGTCATCACGGAGTCGTTCTACGGCTGCGCGGGCGAGCGCTGCCTGGCCGGCAGCATGCTCGTGCCGGTCGGCGACGCGCACGGACCTTCGCGCGAGCGGCTCGTCGACGCGGTGAAGGCGTTGAAGGTCGGTGACGGCGCAACGCCCGGGGTCACCATGGGGCCGGTGATCAGCGCGCCCCATCGCGAGCGTGTCCTCGGATATATCGAGAAGGGCGTGAGGGAAGGCGCGAAGCTCGTCGTCGACGGTCGAACGACGCGCGTCGAGGATCGGCCGAACGGCTACTTCGTCGGCCCGACGGTGTTCGACGAGGTGTCCGGCGCGATGGCGATCGGGCGCGAAGAAATCTTCGGTCCCGTGGCGTCGATCTGTCCGGTGAAGACGCTGGAGGAGGCCATCGCGCTGATGCGGTCGCACCCCAACGCGAACGCCACATCGATCTTCACGTCGAGCGGAAAGGCGGCGCGCGAGTTCGCCAAGCACGCGACGGCGTCGATGGTCGGCGTCAACATCGGCGTCGCGGCGCCGATGGCCTATTTCCCCTTCGGCGGCGCGAAGGACAGCTTCTTCGGCGACCTGAAGGCCCACGGCCGCGACGGCATCGAGTTCTACACCGACAAGAAGGTCACGATCTCTCGGTGGTTCTGAGCGTGTTGACTGTTGAGTGGCGATTGTTGATCAATCAACAATCAACATTCACCACTCAACAATCTCAAGGACGCTGATGCGCACCCTGATCAAAAACGGCACCGTCGTTACCGCGACGGACACATACAAAGGTGACGTGCTCGTCGAGGACGAGAAGATCTCGACCATCGGCTCGTCGCTCGACATCGCGGCGGACAAGACGATCGACGCGTCGGGCAAGTACGTGCTGCCCGGCGGGATCGACGTCCACACCCACATGGACATGCCGTTCGGCGGCTCGAAGTCGTCGGACGACTTCGAGACCGGCACGAAAGCCGCGGCGTTCGGTGGGACGACGACGATCGTCGACTTCGCGATTCAGTATCGCGGTCAGACGCTGCACCACGCGTGGGAAACCTGGGCGAAGAAAGCGGAGGGCAAGGCCGTCTGCGACTACGGCTTCCACATGATCATCACCGAGCTGAGCGATCAGGTGGAATGCGAGATGGATGCCCTCGTCCGCCAGGGGATCACGTCGTTCAAGCTGTTCATGGCGTACCCGGGCGTCTTCATGCTCGACGATGCGAGCATCTTCAAGGCGCTGCTGCGGACGGGAAAAAACGGCGGCTCGATCTGCATGCACGCTGAAAATGGCGGCGTCATCGACGTGCTCGTGCAGCGTGCGCTGGCGGAAGGAAAGACCGCGCCGAAATACCACGCGCTGACGCGGCCGGCGCGCGCGGAAGCCGAAGCGACGCATCGGGCGATCGCGCTCGCCGAGATCGCCGACGTGCCGATCTACATCGTCCACCTGTCGGCCGCCGAAGCGCTCGAGATGGTGACCGAGGCGCGCGACCGCGGGCTGCCGGCGTACGCCGAAACGTGCCCACAGTACCTGTTCCTCTCGTCCGACAACTACGAAGAGCCAGGGTTTGGCGGCGCGAAGTACGTCATGAGCCCGCCGCTGCGCGACAAGGCGAAGCAAGATCAGCTGTGGCGCGGCCTGGCGTTCAACGACCTGCAGGTCGTCTCGACGGACCATTGTCCGTTCTGCATGAAGGAGCAGAAGGAGCTCGGCGTCAACGATTTCTCCAAGATCCCCAACGGCGCGCCGGGCGTCGAGACGCGCATGAGCCTCGTCTACGACGGCGGCGTCCGCCGGGGCCGCATCTCGCTGAACCGGTTCGTCGAGCTGACATCGACGTCGCCCGCCAAAATCTTCGGCATGTTTCCGCGTAAGGGTACGATTGCGCCCGGCTCCGACGCCGATATCGTCGTCTTCGATCCGAACCGCGCCGTCACGTTGGCGGCGAAGACGCTGCACATGAACGTCGACTACAACCCGTACGAGGGCCGTCAGGTGACTGGCGCCACCGACACCGTGCTGTCGCGCGGCCGGCTCGTGATCGAGGACGGCACGTTCGTCGGCCGCGCCGGCGCCGGATCGTTCATCAAAAGGGCATCGCGCAGCTGATGCGAGCGTTCAGCCAGAGCGAAGGACACGTTCTCTTCGTGTCCGTTGCGTTCCTGGCGGTGACTTGGCGTTGGTGATAACAAGCCGCCGGGTTGTGTTTCCAGACGGGGTGCGCCCTGCGTCCATCCACATCGACAACGGGAAGATCGCGCTGATCGACGCGGACACCGCAGGCGACGAGCACGTCGTCGACTTCGGCGATCTCGTCATCATGCCCGGCCTCGTCGATACGCACGTCCACGTCAACGAGCCGGGCCGCACCGACTGGGAAGGCTTCGACACGGCGACGCGCGCCGCTGCGGCCGGCGGCATCACGACCATCGTCGACATGCCGCTCAATTGCGTTCCGGCGACGACGACGATGGCGGCACTCGAGGCGAAACGCCGGGCGGCGCGCGGCCAGATCCATGTCGACGTCGCGTTCTGGGGCGGCGTGGTTCCGGGCAACGCCGCGGAGCTCGACGCTCTTGTCGATGCCGGCGTGCGCGGCTTCAAATGCTTCCTCGTTCCCTCCGGCGTGGACGAGTTTCCGATGGTCGGCGAGCGCGACCTGCGCGAGGCGATGTCCGTTCTCGCGCGACGGAACGTTCCAATCCTGGTGCACGCGGAGTCGCCGGAACATCTCGGCTCGCGAGCCTTTCGGGCGAGCGCGTACCGCGACTACCTGGCAACCAGGCCCGTCGAGGCCGAGCGCGCCGCGATCGTGATGATGATTCGCTTGTCACGCGAGTTCGACGTCCATGTGCACATCGTTCACGTCGCGTGCGCTGAAGGCGTGGACGAAATCGCGCGCGCGAAGCGCGACGGCGTCCGGATCACCGCCGAGACGTGTCCGCATTACCTGACCTTCGCCGCCGAAGAGATCCCGGATGGCCGAACGGAGTTCAAGTGCGCGCCGCCGATTCGCGAAGCGCGCCATCGCGACGCCTTGTGGGCGGGGTTGCGCTCCGGTGCGCTCGATCTCGTGGCGACCGATCATTCGCCCGCGCCGCCGTCGATGAAATGTCCCGGCGATTTCACCAAGGCCTGGGGCGGAATCTCGTCGCTCGAGATGAGTCTCGCGATCACGTGGACGATGGCACGGCGACCGCCGCATCCCTACGAGGTCGCGCCCACGTTCGTCCCATGGGATGAGTCATCGACGATCGTCGCTCACAGTCGCTGGATGAGCGCGACGCCGGCACGGCTGGCCGGACTCGGCGACCGAAAGGGCCGCATTGCGATCGGACATGACGCCGACCTCGTCGTCTGGGATCCCGACACGGAGCGGACCGTCGATCCCTCGAAGCTTCAGCAACGACACAAGCTGACGCCGTACGCGGGACGCACGTTGCGCGGGGCGGTTCGCGCGACCTTCCTGCGCGGCGTCCGCGTCTGGGAGGGCGGCGAGGTGCGGCAGGCGGGGACGGGACGGCTGCTATGACGTCGACGTTTCTGGATCTGGTGGATTTGGCGGCCGAGCGGCTCGGCGGGGCGGTCGTCGATGCGAACGACGAGTTCTTCGCGCCGAAGGAAAACCTGATCAAGGCCGCGGCCGCCGTCTGGCGCGCGGGCGACTACACCGAGCGCGGCAAGTGGATGGACGGCTGGGAAACCAGGCGACGCCGCGACGACGGCGAGTACGACTGGTGCATCATCCGGCTCGGCGTCCGCGGCATCGTCCGCGGCGTCGACGTCGACACGTCGTTTTTCAAGGGTAACTATCCGGAATCGTGCGCAATCGACGCGTGCGATCTGCGCGGGCTGCCGTCGCCTGACGAGCTGCGGCGCGCCGTCTGGCGCGACGGGCTCGTGCGGACGAGGCTCAACGGCGATTCGCACAACACGATCGCGATCGACGGCGCGGAGGCGGCGACGCACCTGCGGCTCCGCATTTTTCCCGACGGGGGCGTCGCTCGGCTGCGCGCGTACGGCGAGGTCGTCGTCGACTGGGCTCGGCTCCGCCGGCACGGCGACGTCGATCTGGCGGCGGTCGAGCACGGCGGCGTCGTCGTCGCCTGCAGCGACATGTTCTTCGGCTCGCGCCACAATCTGATCATGCCTGGCGACGCGACGCACATGGGCGACGGGTGGGAAACGAAACGGCGCCGAGGCCCCGGCCACGACTGGACGATCGTCCGGCTCGGCGTGGAAGGCACGATTCGGCGCATCGAGGTAGACACGCGCCACTTCAAGGGAAACGCACCGGGCGCGTGCAGCCTCGAGAGCTCCGTCGATCAGCGAGGCTGGGCCGAGCTGCTGCCGAAGACTCAACTGCAACCGCACGCGCGGCACGTGTTCGAGGAAGAGCTGCGCGCCACGGGGGTTGTCTCGTACGTGCGGTTCAACATTTTTCCCGACGGCGGCGTAGGACGCCTGCGCCTCTTCGGCCGGCCAAACTAGTGCGGCTCGGCGAGCTGAACGCGCTCGACACCGTTGCCGCGCGGCGCGAGCTGCTGCGGTGCTGCGGATCGAGGCGATGGGCGAGAGCGATGGCGGCGTCGCGCCCGTTTCGAACGACGGGCGACCTCCTGGACGCCGCCGATCGCATCTGGAACGCGGCGGGCCGCTCGGACTGGCTGGAGGCCTTCGCGGCGCACCCGAAGATCGGCGCCGGTCATCCGGGTCGGGTACGTCGGGCGAGTCGGGCAGGTCGGGTGGGTACGGCGACCAAGACAACGGAGTGGTCGGCTCAGGAACAGTCGGGCGCGCTTCGCGCGAGCGACGACGTCCGCGAGCGGCTGGCGGCTGGAAATCGAGCCTACACGGCGCGGTTCGGTTACATTTTCATTGTCTGCGCTACAGGAAAGGCAGCCGGCGAGATGCTCGCCGCGCTGGAGCACCGCCTGCGGAACGCTCCCGATCGCGAGCTCGAGATCGCCGCGGATGAGCAGCGTCAGATTACGCGACTGCGGCTTCTGAAGCTGCTGAGCAACGCACAGAAAGCACATCGATGATTACGACGCACGTGCTCGACGTCGCGCGCGGCGGACCGGCGGTCGGCGTGACGGTGATCCTGGAATTGCGGCATGCAAGCGAATGGACGCCCGTCGGTCGGGGCACGACCGACGAGAAGGGGCGCGTCATGACGCTGACCGAGGGGCCGATCTCGCCCGGCGCCTATCGGCTGACGTTCGACGTCGGAGACTACCAGCGCGGGATGGGATTCCACAACAATTTCTTTCCCGAGGTGCGGATCACCTTCAACGTGAAGGACACTGAAGAGCACTACCACATTCCGCTGCTGCTCAGCCCGTTCGGCTACACGACGTATCGGGGTGCGTAGCGTGCTGTCGTGGAATCGGTACGGCAAATCGCGCGTGCGTCTCGTCAAGGTGCGACGCTCGCGCGACCCGCACGAGATCGTCGACCTGACAATCGACGTGCAGCTCGAAGGCCAGGCAGACGCGGTCTATGTCGACGGCGACAACAGCTCGTGTCTGGCAACAGACACGATGAAGAACACGGTCTATGCAAAGGCGCGGCAGCATCCACTCGATCATGTCGAGATATTCGCGCTCGATCTGGCGGACTACTTCCTTCTCGAGGGCGGCGTCGCGCGCGTCCATATCAACGTCGTCGAGCAGCCGTGGAACCGCCTTTCCGTAGCCGGTCGTCCGCATCCGCACGCGTTCGTTCGGGGCGCGTCGGAACAATGGACGACGAACATCGTCACCGATTCAGACGGCAGCACGGTCAGATCGGGCCTGACGAACCTCGTCGTGCTCAAGACAACCGACTCCGCGTTCAGCGGATTTCCGCACGACAGGTTCACGACGCTCGCTGACACCGACGACCGGATTCTGGCGACGTCGATTACTGCCAGCTGGAGATACCGGGTTCGTGATACCGACTTCGGAGCGCGTGCCGGCATCCGCGCGGCGCTGGTCGAAACCTTCGCCGCCCACGCGAGCCGGTCGGTCCAGCACACGTTGTACGCGATGGGCGAGGCGGCGCTCGCGGCGTGTTCCGACGTGATTGAAATCACGCTGACGCTGCCGAATCGGCACCATCTGCTCGTCGATCTGGAGCCGTTCGGCCTCGACAACCCGAACGAGATTTTCGTCGCCACTGATCAGCCGTTCGGTCTTATCGAGGCTACCGTCAGGCGATAGGGTTCGCTCGCCTGAAGACTTCGCGCTACGATCGCAGGGGACGGCTTCAGACGAGCCAGGAGACACCATGAGCGCAGATCTGTCGACGACGTTCACCGGCGTGCGATTCAAGAATCCGTTCCTGCTGTCGTCTGCACCGCCGACCGAATCGGAGTCGAACATCGTGCGCGCGTTCGAGGCCGGGTGGGGCGGCGTCGTCACGAAGACGATCGGGCTCCATCCCGTCGTCAACGTCGTCGGGCCGAAGACGAAGTTTCTCCGCGCCGACGCCGACTCGCCGCACCTCTCGATGAAGAAGCGGCCCGGCGCGGCGCTGCACTCGTCGTGGAACTGGGAGCTCATCTCCGACAAGACGCTCGATTGGTGGGTGCCGCGCCTGGGCCGCATCAAGAAGGCGTTCCCCGACCACATGCTCGTCGCGTCGATCATGGCCGGCTCGGGCAACGACACCGAGCTGCGGCACTGGCAGGAGCTCGCGGTCGCGTGCCAGGAGCAGGGCTGCGACGCGCTCGAGCTGAACCTCTCGTGCCCGCACATGGATCGGCCCGACATGGGATCGAACGTCGGCAAGGACAAGGAGCTCGTTTCGATCGTCACGAAGGTCGTGAAGGAGACTGCAAGGATCCCCGTCTGGGCCAAGCTGACGCCGTCGACCACCGACATCGTGGTCGAGGCGCGCGGCGCGTTTCTGGGGGGCGCCGATGCGATCGTCTCGTCCAATACGTTCACGTCGCTGCCGCTGATCGACCCGGACACGCTCGACTTCGAGGTGCACGTCGACGGGCTGGTGTCGACCGGCGGCCTGGGCGGTCCGGCGATTCTTCCGCTGTCGCTCGCCAAGATGTCGCAGCTCACGCAGGCGTTTCCCGAGAGGAGCTTTTCGGGAATCGGCGGCATCTCCACGTTCGACCACGCGCTGAACTACTTCCTGCTCGGGTGCGGCACGGTGCAGGTCTGCACCGCGGCGATGCTGGATCACGCGATCGGACCGAACGTGATCCGCGCGCTCACCGACGGACTCACACGCTTCCTCGAGGCCAACGCCGCCAGGGGCTGGCGGTGCGTCTCCGATTTCATCGGGATCCGGCGCGACCGCGTCGTCGCCCAGTCGAAGATCCGACGCCCGACGGAAAAGGACTATCGCGGCGGCTACGAAGCGGAAGGCTACGCCGTCGAAGAGCCGGTCATGAAGCAGCGGTAATTGCCGCAGCTCTCATGGCGTCTTCGTGTTTGCGAGTCCCGCCTGCGCGCACTCGTCGACGACGGTCAGGTAGCGCTGAACGCCGCCCTGTCCGATCACGTATGGATTGGGATCGCCGGGATTGCGCCGCTCGAGCGCGGGAATCTTCACCTTCGAACCGTCGAAGATCGTGTGGTTCGAGATGAGCACGTCGGCGCCCGCCTTCGCCGCGATGTCCTTGAACCGGCGTGCCGACGCGCTGTAGGTCTCGAACCAGAAGCCGATGGGCCGCTCGGGCGTGACGTACGCGGCGCGGTTCGCCATCCAGTTGAACGCCGTGCCGCCCCACGAGACGGCGACGTGCGGCGTTCCATTGTCCTTCACGGGAAACACCGTCGACAGCGTGCCGAGGGTGTGCCCCGGCGTGTTGTAGAGCGTGATCGTCGTGTCGCCGAGCGTCAGCTTCTGACCGTCGGTCGCCATCATGTCGCGTCGTGGTTTGGCGCCGCTGCTTCGGTCGAGCAGATCCCAGTCGGCCGCTGCCAGGATCACGTGCGCGTTGAAGCGATCCTGAATGTAGCGCGCGCCGCCCGAATGATCGCTGTGGCCGTGGCTGACAATCACGTACTTGATCGTCGACGGATCGAGGCCGAGCTTCTTCATCCCGCCGACGACCTCGTCGTCGATCGAGTAGTCGAAGATCGAGTCGATCAGGATGACGCCCGCGGACGTCGTGACCGCCCAGACGGAATACTCGGTCTGGCCGAGAAAGTAGAGGTTGTCGAACACCTTGACCGGCTCGGCGTGCCAGGTGTCGCGAGGCGGCGGTCCTGCCGGGCGCGGCGAGCCGGCACCGCGGCCACGCTGCGGAGCGGCCGCCGTGTCTCGCGGAACCGCCTCGGTGCAGATGCGGTCGAGCACGCCTGTGAAGTCGGTTCCGGCCGCCGCCTTGGCCGCCGCCACGTGGGCCTGCACCGAACTGCTCTGTGCACGTGCGGCGGCGCCGCCGAGGCTGAGCGCGACCAACGAGCACGTCATCATCGTCATCGTCGTTTTCATGTTCTTCACGAGCGACCTCCACGGCGTGAGTTGAGAATTTTCACGAACGATCGGCTGCGGAGCTCGTCGAGCGTCAAGCTGCTCTTGTCGACGGCTTCCTGCTCGGTGATCGCGCCGCAGTTCATCGCCCGCAGGAAGTAGTTCAGCAGTCCCTGGCCGGTCGCGGCATCGTCGAAGACGTCGCCGACGAGCGTGGCCTGCGCGGCCTTCGCGATGAAGTTGCGCAGCCGCTCCGACGCGGCATCGAGTCCGTCGAGGAAAAACGCGAAGACCGACGCGTAGCGCGGCGGCAACTGAGCTGGATGCAAGTCCCACCCCTGATAGAAGCCGCCGACGAGCGAATGCCGTACGTGCTCGGCGTGCAGCCGCCACGCGCGGTGCACCACGTCGCGCGATCCGATCGGCATCACGTTCGTCGCACCGTCGGACAGCCAGATGCCGGTGCCGGCGAGCGTCACCTGCATGACGCGCTTGGCGAAATCGCAGACAGGATGGCGCATGTGCTGGTGCGCGGCGGTAATGCTGCAGGCGGCCGTGTAATCGTATGTGCCGAAATGGGCCGCCACGATTCGTCCGCCGCCCTCGGCGACCAGCCGCGGCAGCGCGACGCTGCCGTCCGGCCCGAAGACCGACTGCGTGGTCTCGACCATCAGCTCGAACTTCAGCGTGCCGGCCGGGAGCTCGCGCCAGTACTCGAACGCGTCGCACGCCGAGGCGAGCGCGGCGACCTGCTCGGGCGCGGTGATTTTCGGCAGCGTGACGACGAAGTTGTCCGGCAGCCGTCCCCCCGAGCGCTCGAGCAGCCGCGTCAGGAACATGTCGAACGTGCGCAGGCTGCGGCGCTTCAGCTCTTCGTTCAGCGGTTTGATCCGGATGCCGATCGACGGCGGCAGCGTACGGTTGTGCAGTCCGGCGGCGACCTCGTTGGCCGCGAGCTGGGCGTGGCCGTCCTCTTCCGGATCGGGCCGGTTGCCGAACCCGTCCTCGAAATCGATGCGGAAGTCCTCGACCGGTTCGACGGTCAGCTTCTCTACCACGCGCAGGTAGATGCGGTCGGCGAACGCCGGATCGAGGCCGATGGCGGCGGCAAGCGTCGCCGCATCCGGCGCGTGATCCTGCAGCGCTTTCAGCGCGTGCGCGCCGAGCCGCTGCGCCGCGTCGGCTTTGAACAGATGCGCGCCGCCGTAGACGACATGCACCGGCTGGCGGCGCGGCGAATCCCCGGGAAACTGCCGCGCCGCGCGCACGTTCGCCTTGTCGAGCGCATCGACGAGCGCGGTGAGCGCGTTCTCGGGGATTGACGTCTCGCTCATACGGTCGACACGGCCGCGGACGGCTCGTCGCCGAACAGATCCTCGTAAGCGACCGCGATGGCTGCTCCCGCGATCGGCGCCGTGATGAGGAGACCGACGACGATCGCGAGGACGCCCAGCGCGGCGATGAGGGCGGCGACGATGAACAGTCCGAGGGCCGAGAACCAGTGCTTCGTCACGACCTTCCGGCTCACCTCCATCGCGGGCCAGAAGTCGAGCTGTTTGTCGGCGACGAGGGGGATCGTGAAGAGGTAGGCGACCGCCAGATAGATGCCGGGCAAGATCAGCACGAACATTCCAATCGACACGAGGATGCCAGTGAGAAGGCTGGCCAGCGCGAGATTGAGCATCGCGTTGTTGAAGAACATGAAGATGTCGCCGACGACCGCCGTCTGGCCGCGAAGCCTCTTCAGGAGAATCATGTAGAGTCCCGCGAGGAGCGCCGGATCGATGAAGAACGACGCAATCCAGCCGAGGATGGGCACCAGCTTGATGCCAACGGTGATGACGATCGCAAGCAGCACGCTTCCGACGAAGAGCCCCAGGTTGCTCGTTACCAGGTTGACGCCGCGGCTGATGCACCGGCCGATGTCGATCGTGACATTCCGCGCGAGGTACCGCGCCGCGAGAGTCTCTGCCGATTCCATCGTGTCCTCCTCGGTGTGCGGGAAGTATAGTCAAACTGGACCGAGGCGCAGGCACAGAGCGGCAGCCGGCTATTCAATCCGGCACGTTCCGCGATAACCGCCAGCGGTTTTCCCGATCGCTCTTTAGTCGACAGTCGCGCTTGCTTATAATCCGCGCCAATGGCCAACCTGCGACAGCTCGAAGATGGACGGGTGGAGCTCGTCGACCTGCGCGCGGTCGAAGCGAGCCCACTCTACAACCACGATCTCGCGCCGGTGCCGGCGGTGCGTCGCACGTGGTCGACCTACAACTACGCCGCGCTCTGGGTGAGCATGGCGCACTGCATTCCGACCTATATGCTCGCGTCGGGCCTGCTCGCGTCGGGCATGAACTGGTCGCAGGCGCTCGTGACGATCCTGCTCGGCAACACGATCGTCCTGATTCCGATTCTCCTGAACTCGCATCCCGGCACGAAGTACGGCATCCCGTTTCCCGTGTTTGCGCGTGCGGCCTACGGGACGCTCGGCTCGAACGTCCCCGCGCTCATGCGCGCGCTCGTCGCGTGCGGCTGGTTCGGCATCCAGGCCTGGATCGGCGGGGAAGCGCTGCACACGTTCTTGAAAGCCGTGATTCCCGGCTGGCAGACGCTGCTTGGCGCCGGCTTCGGCGGCCACACGACGACCGAGTGGCTCGCGTTCCTGATGTTCTGGGGATTGAACGTCTTCATCATCTACCGCGGCATGGACCTGGTGCGCGAGGTCGAGAACTGGGCGGCGCCGTTCGTCCTCGTGATGACGACGATTCTCCTCTGGTGGGCCATCGATCGCGCCAACGGCCTCGGCCCGCTGCTCGCTCAGCCGGGCAAGTTCCGATCGTTCGGCGAGTTCTGGCCGGTCTTCGTGCCGTCGCTCACCGCGATGATCGGCTTCTGGGCGACGCTCTCGCTGAACATGCCCGACTTCACGCGCTTCGGCAGGAGCCAGCGCGAGCAGATGGTCGGCCAGGTCGTCGCGCTGCCGACGACGATGTCGGTGTTCGCGGCGATGGGGGTGATGATCACGAGCGCCACGGCGATCATTTACGGCGAGGCGATCTGGGATCCCGTTCAGCTCGTCGGACGCTTTACCTCGCCCGTCATCGTCGCCATCGCGATGTTCACCGTCGTCGTGGCGACGGTTGCCGTGAACATCGCGGCGAATGTCGTGTCGCCGGCCAACGACTTCGCGAACGCGTTTCCGCGGCTCATCAGCTTCAAGACCGGCGGCCTGATCACGGGCCTCCTCGGCATCGCGATCCAGCCGTGGAAGCTGCTCGCCGATCCGTCGGG
>Ga0066903_100003995_pt1 | contig 12284 bp, 15 predicted proteins | sample PanSoiMetaGPlot1_FD_67491 | JGI IMG/M metagenome (GOLD analysis project Ga0066903, IMG submission 67491) | Tropical forest soil microbial communities from Panama analyzed to predict greenhouse gas emissions - Panama Soil - Plot 1 (version 2) | ecosystem: Environmental > Terrestrial > Soil >...
GGTCGAGCCCCCGCGAGAGCGTAAAGGCGTCCTCCGGCTCCAGTGGCGTGACGAACGCAGCGCGCAGTGACTCGAGGACGTCTCGCTTCGCGGCTTCCGACTCGCCCCGCGCCTCGCGAAGCTTCTCCGCCGCCCCGTCCTCCCCGCCCGACCATGCGGCGAACGCCTCCATGCCCGCGACCATCGCAGCGCTCTCGCGCCGCAGCTGGCCGATCACGTCGGGCGTCTCCGGGAGGAACCACCGCCCTCCCTTCATGAGAGAAGGCTCCAGATCCCGAACGCCCCGGCGGCGAGGACCGCCGTCACGGGCAGGGTGACCAGCCATGCGAATCCCATGCGCCGCACGATCAACCAGTGGACGTGATGCAGCCGTCCCCGCCCGGCCCCGATGCCCACCAGTGACGAAGCGACCACCTGCGTGGTCGACGTAGGGGCTCCCAGCAGCGACGCGCCGAGGATCACGCCCGCCGACGCGGTCTGCGAGGAGAGGCCTTCAATCGGTTGAATTCGGTAGATCCGCCGGCCCACGGTGCGAATGATCCGCCATCCGCCGAGCGAAGTGCCGATCGTCAGCGCGGCGGCGCAGGCGAGGGTGGTCCAGGTGGGCGCGCTCAGGCTGTTGATCTCACCGGCCGCCAGGAGCAGCGCCACGATGACGCCGACCGACTTCTGGGCGTCGTTCGCGCCATGGCTGAACGCGAGGGCGGCCGACATCACCCACTGGCCGCCGTTGACCGGGCCATGAAAGCGCCGCGTCGCTCGCCGCGCCGCACGCCTGAGACCCCGGATCACGAGGAACGCCGCCAGGCCTCCCAGCACCGGCGAGATCGCGAGCGCCACGAGGACGCCGATGACGCCGTCCGGGCGAAACCCGTTGAACCCGCCCCAGTTGACCGCATCGACACCGCCCTGAACGAGCGCCGCGCCCACCAGCCCGCCGACGAGGGCGTTTCCCGAGCTCGACGGAAGGCCCCAGTACCACGTGATCAGGTTCCAGCCGACCGCCGCGGCGAGCCCGGCGCCGATCACCGCCGTGGCCTCGTCCGCCGGCACGGTGACGATCCCGGCGATCGTGTCGGCGACCGCGGCGCCGATGAGAAACGGCCCGAGCAGGTTGAAGACGGCTGCCAGGACGATCGCCTGCGACGGCGTCGCGGCTCGCGTCGCGACCAGCGTCGCGATCGCGTTCGAGGCATCGTGCAGTCCGTTGGTCGCCGCGAAGGCGATCGCCAGCAGGACCGCGAGTACGAGCCCCGTGTCCACCCGCCGACTCTATGCCGCCTTGGCTACTGAGCCGAGGTGAGGTCGGTGCGAAGCTGCTGGGCCTCGCCCAGATAGGTGTGGGCCGGCGAGCGTCCCTCCGGCGCGTAGTAGTGGACCAGCACGCGAATGACGCTGCGCATCGCGCCGGGGACGTCGAGCTCGCGCATGCACAGCAGCGGCACCTTGTCGAGCCCGAGGCGGCGGGCCGCCACGGCCGGGAACTCGGCGTTCAGGTCGTCGGTGGACGTGAACAGGCAGCTCACCATCCGCTCGGGCTGAAGGTCGTTGCGGGCCATCAGCTCTCGCAGCAGCTCCTCGGTGGCGTCGATGATCGCGTCGACGTCGTTGCTCTCGGAGTTGATGGCCCCCCGGACCGCGTACAGGCGCTCGAAACCAGCCGCGCCCGTTCCGGACTGGCGCCGGGGCTCGTTTCTCGCATCACTCGCCTTCCCGGCTCGTTGACTCATGACGCGGCATCCTTCCAGAGCCGCCTGACCTCTGGGACTCGCAGCCTGCGCGCCTTGCCCTCGGGCAGCGTCCCGAGGGCCAGCGGGCCGAACCGAATGCGCGCCAGCGCCACCACCTGGTTGCCGACCGCCTCGACCATTCGGCGAACCTGGCGGTTCCGGCCCTCGGCGATGGTCATCTCGATCACCCGCGGGGACGTCCGGCGCACCTTCGCCGGGCGCGTCGGCCCGTCCTCGAGATTGACGCCGCTCCGTAGCCGCCGGAGCTGTGACTCCGTCACCTGCCGGCGCAGCCTGACCCGGTAGGTGCGCTCCACGCCGTAGCGGGGATGGGTCAGGCGGTTCGCGAGCTCGCCGTCGTTGGTCAGGAGGATGAGGCCGGTCGAGTCGGCGTCGAGGCGGCCGACGGGATAGAGACGCCGCTTCGAGTCGACGAGCTCGACCACCGCACGCCGGCGTCCCGGCTCCTTCGCCGTCGAGACGACGCCCGCGGGCTTGTTGAGCATCCAGACCTCGTGCGGCTCAGGCCGCACCGGCCTGCCGCCCAGGGCCACGCCGCTCGAGTGGTCCACGTCCCGGGCGGGATCCGTGACCTTCTCCCCCGCGACCGTCACCCGGCCGGCGGCGATCAGCTCCTCGGCACGGCGGCGCGAGGCGACGCCACAGTGAGCGAGGTACTTGGCGAGGCGCATCGAGTGAACGTAGCGGCGGGCCGTCGGCGGAAAGCGCCCCCGCTACTCGGCGGAACGGGCGGCTTCGAGCGCGCCCTGCCTCGACTGGTACATCGTCAGCTCGCCCGCTGCTCGCCCGCCTTCAGCAGGCGCTCGCGGAGCTCGCGCTCGTCCTCCGGGGTCGGGTCGAAGCGCGAGGGGTCCGGCAGTTGTTCGAGGCCGGAGAGACCGAAGAGCTTCTCGAACAGCGGCGTCGTCCGGTAGACCATCGCGCCGAAGCGCGAGCGGCCCGACTCCTCGATCAGGCCGCGTTCGGTGAGCGTCGCCACGGCCGATTCGGACGCGACGCCGCGGATGCGGGCGATCTCCGGTCGCGAGACGGGCTGCAGGTAGGACACGATCGCGAGCGTCTCGGCCTGGGCCTGCGTCAGCGGCGGCGTGCGCGGCGTCGACAGCAGACGGCGCGCCGCATCCTCGGCCACCGGATCCGCGGCCAGGGTGTGGCCGCCGGCCACCTGGCGCAGCACCACGCCGCGCGAGCCCTCGGCGAACTGGGCCTGGAGCGCATCGAGCGCGCGATCGACCTCCGCCTCGCTGGCGTTGCACGCCTGCGCGAGCTCCGCTGTCGACACCGGCTGCGGCGACAGGAACAGCAGCGCCTCGACCGTGCGCTCGAGAACAGTCATTGCACCTCCACCTCGATGGGTCCGAACAGGTCCTTCTGCGTCCACGTGGCCTCGCCGCGCTTGTGCATCTCGAGCAGGGCGAAGAGCGTCACCGCCTGGGTCAGGCGGTCCTCGTCCGCGAACACGTCGTCGAAGTCGAACCGGCCGCGACGCGAGAGCAGCTCGCGGAGCACCTCGAGCCGGCGCTCGAGCGAGACCGTCGGCCGGATGTGGCTGGTGTCCGGCTCCGGCGGGATGCGCAGCAGGTCGCCGAGCGCCTCCCCGAGTTGGGTCGGGTCGTAGACCTGGCTCGCGGCCTCGAGCGAGGCCCGGCGCAGCTCGGGCGGGAGCGGCGCGGCGCGGTAGAGGTAGCGGCGGCCGTCGGTGAACAGGCCGGAGAGATGGGCGGCCGCCTCGCGGTAGCGGCGGTACTCGAGCATCCTGGCCAGGAGCTCGTCGGCGGCCTGCTCGGGCCCGAGCTCGATCTGCTCCTCGTCCTCGGTCGGCAGCAGCAGGCGCGACTTGAGCTCGAGGAGCGAGGCGATCAGGACGAGGAACTCGGTCGCGGAGTCCAGGTCGAGGTCGCCCGTGGCCTCGAGATGCTCGAGGTAGGCGACGACGATGTCGCCGAGCGACACCTCCGACAGCGGGATCTCCTCGCGAAGGACGACCGCCATCAGGAGGTCGAACGGCCCGGCGAAGACGTCGAGATCGAGGTCGAGCTCGGCGGCTCTCATCAGGCGCGCAAGGCGGATGCCGTACAGCGCCGGCAGCAGCAGGTGCCGTTCATGAGTTGGAGCGTAGAAGGTGGCTCGGCCGCCTCAGGCGGCGGGAGGCCCGATGCCCATGGCATCGCGGACGTCGGCCACGGTCACCGACGCGATCTCGCGCGCCTTCTCGGCGCCGGCGGCAAGGATCGACTCGATCGCCGCCTCGTCGGGCCGGAGCTCCGCATACCGCTCCCGGACGGGCGCCAGATAGTCCACCACCGCGTCCGCGACGGCGCCCTTGAAGTCTCCGTAGCCGGAGCCCTCGAACTCGCGCTCGATCTCGGAGGGGTCGACCCCCCGGACCACTGACAGGATGTCGATCAGGTTCGTGACCCCTTCCTTGTCGGGCGCGCGCCGCACCTCCGTGCCAGAGTCGGTGACGGCGCTCCGCACCTTCTTCCGCACGGCGTCGGCCTCGTCGAGGATGTAGACGGTTCCCTGCTCGGAGCCGTAGGTCGTGGACATCCGCGAGGTGGGCTCCTGCAGATTCATGATCCGCGCCCCGACCTCCGGATACCGGCCCTCGGGCACCTGGAGGATGTCCCCGAAGCGGGCGTTGAAGCGCTCGGCGATATCGCGCATGAGCTCGATGTGCTGGCGCTGGTCGTCGCCGACGGGGACCACGGTCGCACGGTAGGCGAGCACGTCGGCCGCCATCAGCACCGGGTAGAAGAAGAGCCCGGCGGAGACCAGCTCGCGCTGCTGCTCGGACTTCTCCTTGAACTGGTGCATCCGGTTGAGGTCACCCCAGGCGGTCACCGCGCTGAGCAGCCAGGTGAGCTCGGTGTGCTCCCGCACGTCGGACTGGCGAAAGAGGATGCAGCGCTCGGCGTCGAGCCCGGCGGCGATCAGGATCGCCGTCGTGTCGTAGAGACGCTCGCGGAGCTCGGCCGGCTCGTACGGCACGGTGGTCGCGTGCAGGTCGACGATGCAGTAGATGCCCTCTCCCCGGTCCTGCCACTCGACGTACTGGCTGATCGCCCCGATGTAGTTGCCCAGGTGCTTTCGCCCCGTCGGCTGGATGCCGCTGAAGATCCGCTCGGACTCGGCCATGACGGGCGCGGACTATAGGGTCCCCGTATGGCGAAGGCCAAGAAGGACCTGGCACGCGAGGTCGTCCGTGAGTACTTCGAAGCGCTGAAGGACAAGGACCTCGACCGCGCGGTGGCGACCTGGAAGCCAGGGAGCCATGACCGCCTCTACGGCTTCGCCGACATGATCGCTCCGCACGGCATCCGCGATTACTTCGGGAGCATGTTCGCCGCGATCCCGGACTTCAACATCGAGGTCGATTCGATGGTCGCCGAGGGCGACCGGGTCGCGGTGCGCTGGCACGCGGCCGGCACCTTCGACGGAGCGCAGAAGTTCCAGGGGCTCGTCCCGAACGGGCGCCGGGTAGAGCTCGAGGGCATCGACCTGTTCACCGTCGAAGAGGGCAAAATCGTCAACAACGACGCCTACACGAACGGGATGGAGTTCGCGCGCCAGGTGGGTGCGCTGCCTCCCCAGGACTCCGGCCCCGAGCGCGCCATGGCCGCGGCCTTCAACGCGAAGACCGCGATCGAGAAGAAGATCCGCAACCGCTGACCGCTACGGCTCCGGCTGCTCGCGCAGCTGGTGCGCCGACGTGAAGAAGTTCCGGTAGGCGAGCGTCACCGCGATCAGCCCGGCGAGTGCCACGCTGCCAAGGAGCGTCCACAGCAGGATCAGCTGCAGCCGCACGGCGTCGGTGGGGCTCGCCCCGGCGAGCAGCATTCCCACCATCGTCCCCGGGAAGAAGATCAGCCCGGTGGTCTTGGTCGAGTCGATCAAGGTGATCATCCCGGAGCGCAGGCTTCGCCGAACGATCGGCGCAGCCGCCTGCGTTGAGGTCGCGCCGAGCGCCAGCGTCGCCTCCACCTCCCGCGCATGGTGGGTCATGTCGTCGCCGAGCCGGTTCAGCGTGACCGCGGCGGCCGTCATCGCGTTCCCGACGACCATGCCGCCCACCGGGACCAGGTATCGCGGCTGCGCCTTGAAGATCCCGAGCGCGACGACGAGCCCCAGGGTCGCGGCGCCGGCGATCGCCAGGGCCACGAGGAGCGGCCAGAACGCGTTCGGCACCAGCTTCGCCCGCTGCTTGGCTGTGAAGGCGCCGAACACCACCATGATCGCGATCAGGGCGAAGACGAACCACAGGCTGTCCTGGTCGAAGATGAACTTGATCACGTAGCCGATCGCCGTCAGCTGGATCGCCGACCGCACGATCGCGACGCCGATGTCCTTCTCCAGATCGGCCTTGCGCCAAAACGAAACCGCAACCGCGATCCCGACGAGGACGAGGGTCGCGGCGACCTCGCCGAGGCTGACGTGGATCGAGGTGCCCATCCCGGTGGATTATCGACCTCGATCGGCGACGCGGTGCACCAGTCGCAGCCCCGACCACGTCTCGTCGATCGCGCAGACCTTGTTGTCGACCAGGCCGCGCTCGAGAGCGATCTCGCGCACCACGTCCTCCGTCAGGTCGGTCTCGACCCCGGAGGCCCGCTTGGGCCACGCGATCCACAGGCCGCCGTCGGGGAAGATCGCCCGCTTCGGCGGGTCGAACCGCCGCTCGAGCCCGGCGCGCGAGGTCGTGAAGAACACAACCACGTCCGCCGAGCCACGTGCGCTCGTCCGCGTCTCGACTCCGTCCGGCAGCTCTCCGAGCGTCCGGTCGAAGCGTTCGGGCGCGCCGAGAAGCGCGAGCCGATGACCCTCCTTGATCCCTAGCTTCTTCGGCAGCGGGGTCAGCTAGCGGGCCAGCTTCAGTTCGATGCGCAGCTTGCCCAGACGCATGCCCTTCTGGAAGAAGTCGGTCGCGAACGCCTGGTTGAGGGCCTTCGCAGCCTTCCGGGTGAAAGACGCGTGGATCCCGCGAACGGTGATGTTGCGTCCTCGGGAGGTGGTCCGCGCGCCCTCGAGGGACAGGAACGACATGCGCTGACCGCCGACCGATGCGATGAGCTCGGAACCGTCCGGGTTGAGGCTCACCTTGAGCCGCTTGAGCTTGACCTGTGCGTTGTCACCGACGAACGCCAACCCCCCGCCATGGTTGATCCGTGCCGTGGTGGCGTCACTGCTTATCCGGCCGCCTTTGATCGGGAACTGCTCACCCCCACTGATCGCCTCGGCCGGCGCCGTCGGCAACATTCCTATGCCAAGGGGATCCAGGCCCGAGAAGATGTTCTGGTCGAAGATCAGGCTCGTGTGCCCCCGTTTGATTGGGGCCGCCGCCGCCGGTGAAGCACCCACGGCGACGAGCGCGATGGTTGCCAGGACTGCGATCGCCGCGAGTGCCCACGGCCGACTGCGTCTTGCTGAAGTCTGCATTTTGGTTCCCTCCGGATCCGATTCTGCGACCGGCCATGCTCAGACGGCCAGGTGCTCCTTGACCAGACCCTCCCCCACCATTCGGCCCTCGTCAAGCCGCACCACCCAGTCGGCCATCCGCCGCGCCTGGTCGAGGTCATGGGTGACGAGAACGGTCGAGACGCTGACGCGCTCTCGCAGATGGAGCAGCGTCGCCTCCACCGCGCCGCGAGCCTCCGCGTCGAGCGCCGACGTGGGCTCGTCCAGCAGCAGCACGCGGGGCTCGAGCGCGAGGGATCGCGCCAGCATCACGCGCTGCTGCTCGCCCACCGAGAGCCGGCTCGCCGGCCGCTCCGCGAACGACGCGTTGAGGCCGGCCAGATCGAGCAGACGCGGAACGTCCGGATCGCTGCCGGCGAGGTCGGACGCGAAGCGGATGTTGTCCTCCACGGTCCCCTCCAGCAGGGCGGGCAGCTGCGGGACCAGGCACACCTCACGCCGCAGCTCGAGCGGGTCCCGCTCGCGGACGTCGGCGCCGTCGTAGCGCACCGTCCCGGACTGCGGATCGGCGAGCCGGTTCAGGAGCCGCAGCAGCGTCGACTTCCCGCTCCCGGAGGGCCCCGCGATGCAGCTCGCCCCCTTGGGCAGCGAGGCGCTCACCTCCTGGAGGACGGTCTTGCCGCCCCGCTCCAGGGTCACTCGATCGAGCTCGAAGAGCACGGCCGGATTATCCCGAGACCGCTCGCGCACGCGAGCCGGAGGCGCAAGATTCGTTCCGGGCAACCCCGGGTACCGAGGAAGTGGCGCTAAGTTGCGAAACTGGTTAGGCCGATTACTTTCGGCACGCAACGCGGTCTGGATGGTTGAGGACGATGGCTAGAGCTATTTGGAGTGGATCGATCAGCTTCGGGCTACTGAACGTGCCCGTGAAGCTGTACAGCGCCGTTTCGCGCAAGAACGTGAGCTTCCGCGAGCTTCGCGAGAGCGACGGCTCCCGCATCCGCCACAAGCGGGTGGCCGAGGCCGACGGCGAGGAGGTGCCCTACGAGGACATCGTCAAGGGCTACGAGGTGGCGCCAGAGCAGTACATCGTGGTGACCCGGGACGAGCTCGAGGAGATCGACCCGAAGAAGACGCGGGCGATCGAGATCCAGGACTTCGTCGACCTCGACGACATCGACCCGATCTACTTCGACCACCCCTACTACCTCGGCCCCGACAAGGGAGCAGAGAAGGCCTACGCGCTCCTCGTCAAGGCGATGAGCGACGCGAAGAAGGTCGCGGTCGCCCGCTTCGTGCTCCGCAACCGCGAGAATCTCGCCGCGATCCGCCCGGCGAACAACGTCCTGACGATGGCCACGATGCGCTTCGCCGACGAGGTCGTCGCCCCCGACGAGCTGGGCGAGGACGTCGTCCCCGAGAACGGCCGCAAGCTCGACAAGCGCGAGGTCGACATGGCCAAGCAGCTGATCGACTCGCTCACCGCGGACTTCGATCCGTCCAAGTACCACGACGAGTACCGCGAGGAGCTTCTGTCGCTGATCGACCGCAAGGCCCAGGGCAAGTCCGTGGTGCAACCCGTCTCCGAGGAGCCGAAAGCGACCAAGGCGCCCGACCTGATGGCCGCTCTCGAGGAGAGCCTGGCGGCCGTCCGCGGCGAGCCGCTCGCCGGCGGCGACGGTGACGGTGACGGCGCGGCCAAGAAGAGCACCAAGCGCTCGACGACCAAGAAGTCTTCCTCCCGCTCGAAGTCCTCGCAGTCCAAGACCAAGTCGCGATCGCGAAGCAAGGCCAAAGCCGCCAAGTAGACGTCGACGGGCACCAGCTCGAGCTGACGAATCTCGACAAGGTGCTCTGGCCCGAGGTCGGCTTCACCAAGGGCGAGATGATCGACTACTACGCCCGGATCGCGGATGTGATCCTGCCGCACATCCAGGGGCGCCCGATGACGCTCAAGCGCTACCCGAACGGCGTCGCGGAGAAGTACTTCTACGAGAAGCGGTGCCCCAAGCACCGCCCCGACTGGGTCGAGACCGCGCCGATCTGGAGCGGCCGCAACGAGGGCGAGATCGACTACTGCGTGTGCGACGATCGCGCGACGCTCATCTGGATGGCCCAGCTGGCGTCGCTGGAGCTGCACCCGTCGCTCTCCCACTCGAAGGAGATCGAGCGGCCCACGGTCCTGGCCTTCGACCTCGATCCCGGGGCGCCGGCGACGATCGTCGAGTGCTGCACGATCGCGCTGCGTCTGCGCGACCTGTTCGCCGACCTCGGCCTCGAGAGCTTCCCCAAGTCGTCGGGCTCCAAGGGCATCCAGGTCTACGTCCCGCTGAACACGAATGTCACCTACGAGGAGACGAAGCCGTTCGCGCACGCGGTCGCCCAGGTCCTGGAGCGCCAGGACCCGGACCTCGTGGTCTCGCGGATGGCGAAGAACCTCCGCAAGGGGAAGGTGCTCGTCGACTGGAGCCAGAACGACGAGCACAAGACGACGGTCTCGGTCTACTCGCTTCGGGCCAAGGAGCGCCCGACGGTCTCGACGCCGGTCGAGTGGAAGGAGGTCGAGCGGGCGCTGCGGCGCGAGGCCCCCGAGCTGCTGAGCTTCGAGGTGGGCGACGTGCTGAAGCGCGTGAAGAAGTCCGGCGACCTCTTCGCACCGGTGGCCAAGCTCGAGCAGAAGCTGCCGGACCTCGAGCGAGCAGCGGGCGCTAAGTGATCGGCAGGGCTTCGCGCCGCGGGCGCGGGCGCACGGCCCGGATCGCCACCGCCAGGCGGCGCACTCCCTCGGCGAGCTCGTCCGGCTCCAGGAAGCCGAAGGACAGCCGGATGTGGGTCGCGCGCGGGCGCTCGGCCATCATCGCTCCGCCCGGGAGGAAGGTCACGCCCTGGCGCACGGCCTCGTCGTAGAGGTCGCGCTCGTCGAGGGCGTCGCGGAACGTCAGCCACAGGTGCCCGCCGCCGCTCGGCCGCGAGACGGTCGCGACGGGCTCGAGGTGGCTCTCGACCGCTGCGAGGAGAGCGTCACGACGCTCGCGGTAGAACGGGATCGCCCGTTCCATCTGCTCCGCGTAGCCGCCGTCCGAGAGGAAGCGCGCGGCCACGAGCTGGGTGACGGTCGAGCTGTGGATGTCGTCGTTCCGCTTCTCGCGGACGATCCGCTCGAGCACCGGGCCGCTTGCCGCGATCCAGCCCGTTCGCAGCCCGGGGCTGGCCGTCTTGGACAGCGACGACATGTAGATCACGTGACTGGGGAGCATCGCCCGCAGCGGCGGGTCCTCCTCACCATCGAAGCGCAGGGAGGCGTAGGCCCCGTCCTCGACGATGAAGAACCCGTAGCGGGCCGCCAGCTCGCAGAGGCGCTCGCGCCGCTCCGGCGCGAGATCGCAGCCGGTTGGGTTGTGCATCCGCGGCTGGAGTGCCAGAAGCCGGATGTCGCGGCGCCGAAGCAGCAACTCGAGCCCGTCCACGTCAAGGCCGCCCTCGTCCACGCGCACGGGGAGCACCGACGCACCCGTGTTCCGCAGCGCCTCGATCGAGCCCGGGAAGGTCGGCGACTCGCACGCCGCCGCGTCGCCCGGCCGCAGGATCGCCCGTGCGGTCACGGTCATGGCCTGGTGCACGCCGGTGGTGACGACGATCTCGTCGGGGCGGTCCTCGAGCCCGTCGGCGCGGTGAATCGCGGCGAGGCTCTGGCGAAGCTCGGGCAACCCCTCGATATCGGTGTACTGGTGCGCGCGCGTCCCGCTCTCGGCGAGCACGTCCGCGCTGATCTCCGCGAGCCGCTCCGCCGGGAGCAGCCGGTCCGCCGGGTACCCGACCATCAGCGGGATCACGTCGTCGCGCCCAGCCTGCCGGAACATCTCGGCGAGGATCCGGTCGCCGTAGGTCTCGAGCTGCTCGGGAAGCGCGTAGAGCTGCCAGTCGGTGTTCTCACGATCCCCGAGGGGCGGCCCCCCGTCACCGCCGGCCGCGCCGACACGCACGAAGGTCCCCTGGCCGACGCGGGCCGTGACGAGCCCCTCCTCGGCGAGCCGGCGGTACGCGCGCGCCGCCGTCAGGTGGTTGACGCCGGCCAGCTCCGCCAGAGCACGCGTCGGCGGGAGCTTGTCGTCGGGCGCCAGCTCCCCGTTCGCGATGGCGTCGGCGAAGACGTCGACGATCTGGCTGGTGAGCGAGCTCTCGGCTCCGCGGTCTAGGTCAGACAATCTCTCTTTGTACGACATTGAACTTCTCCCTCGTCCCTGTACTCTGCCGTGTGGGGCTGATTGTATGACATACAGCAGTGCTTTGCAGCCCTCGGCCTGGCGACACCATCTAATTGATTTCGATAGTGTTTCAAGCACCGGATTGGACGTTTCTGACCGCGAATCGTTGAGGCACAGATGGCACGACAGTCACACAACAGAACTGGATCAGGCGCGACATCGGTGACCATTCGCCGTGCGTGCACCGAGGACGAGCCGGCGCTCCGGCGCCTGGCCCACCTCGACTCGACCAAGGTCCCGGATGGCCCGTTGCTCGTCGCGGAGGTCGAGGGTCAGCTGGTGGCAGGCGTGTCGCTGGTCACCCACGAGTCCATGGCGGACCCGTTCACGCGGACGATCGAGATCCGCGTGCTGCTCGAGCTCAGGGCTGCTCAGCTGGACGAGCCCGAATCCGACGGCGACGCACGCACCCGCCGGGGGGCGCCCTACAGCGCCTCGCGCACGATGGGCCGCCGGCTGGCGCTTGCCTCGTCGAGCCGTCGCACGGGCGTCGTATAGGGCGCGTTGAGAGCGATCTCCGGATCGCTCTCAGCCTCGGCCAGGATCTCGTCGAAGGCGTCGGCGAGCGCGTCCAGCGCCTCCCGGGTCTCGGTCTCGGTGGGCTCCACCATCAGGGCCTCGTCCACGAGCAGCGGGAAGTAGATCGTCGGCGGGTGGAAGCCGAAGTCCAGCAACCGCTTGGCGACGTCGAGCGTCTTGACACCGAGCTCCCGCTTCGCGGGCGCCCCGGAGAGGACGAACTCGTGCATGCAGGTCCGGTCGAACGCGATCGGCAGGTAGCGCCCGGCGCGCCCCTCGCGTAGCCGCGCGAGCAGGTAATTGGCGTTCAGCACCGCCGTCTCCGAGGCCTCGG
>Ga0066903_100003996_pt1 | contig 12281 bp, 8 predicted proteins | sample PanSoiMetaGPlot1_FD_67491 | JGI IMG/M metagenome (GOLD analysis project Ga0066903, IMG submission 67491) | Tropical forest soil microbial communities from Panama analyzed to predict greenhouse gas emissions - Panama Soil - Plot 1 (version 2) | ecosystem: Environmental > Terrestrial > Soil >...
TTCTGTCTATGCGTCCTTCCAGCGGACGAACGCTTCCAGGGCATAAAACTCCGGTAGCCCGAGTGCGTCATAAGCCGTTGCCGTGGAACGATTTCGCTCTTCCGCCCGCTGCCAGAACTCGCGCTTGTCCCGACCGCCCGGGAACATCGCTTTATCCTTTTGGGATTGATGGCGAAAGATCGCGAGTCTCTTCCTTTCTACCGTTTCAGGGCTGAGCGGAACCGCCATCTCAATCTGGTGCGGCTCCCATTCTTCCCAGGCCCCGCGATACAGCCAAACCTCAAAGTTCTGCCCCTTCTTGCGCACCCGACGTACCGCATCGTAGATCGCCTCGGCGCAGGTCCGGTGCGTGCCGTGCGGGTCCGACAACTCGCCGGCCACATATATCTGAGACGGTTGTAGACGGTCAAAAAGATTCACAATGTCGTTTACGTCTTCGGGATGGATCGGTGCCTTGGCAACTGTCCCGGTGCGGTAGAAACGCAGGTCCATGAATTCCAGCTGCCCCGGCGGGATGCCGCAGGCCAGAGCCGCCGCTCGCGCTTCGGTCTCGCGGATCAATCCCTTGATCTTCAAGACCTCCGGTGAATCCGGCTGGCCGGGGGTCTTCGAATCGAGGAACGCCTGCACGCGGTCGCGAACGGCGGTGGTGCTCTTCGCCTCGACTCCGAAGAGCCGGTTGAACCCCTCAACGAAGTCCGCGAACCTTCGGGCGTCGTGGTCGAAGACGGCGATGTTGCCGCTTGTCATGTAGGCCACGTGCACCGCGTGTCCTTGCTCCACTAGGCGGATGAGCGTACCGCCCATCGAGATCACGTCGTCGTCCGGGTGCGGACTGAACACCAGCACCGTCTTCGGTTCTTTTCCGGCCGGTTGATGCTGAATCGTCGTCAGCCGATCCTGGAAGATCTTCTCGCCCAAACTCTCCGCGGGCCCGTGTTCCCGCAGCAGGTCGTACAGGTGATGGTTTCGGAAGTCGTGCTCGGATAACTTGAGCAACGCTTTCTTGACCTCCAGGCTGAGCCAGACGACCGCTTGCCGGATCCGGTCCCGCGTCCACTCGACCGTGGTCACTTCCCACGGCCGTTGCACGACGGTCAGCTCGCCCGCGGCCGCCTCGTCCAGCAAGACAACCGCCTCGCCGTGCGTCTGCAAGAAGGACGCGGAGATCGCCTCGGTTTGCGGCAACTCGATCGCTTTCAGGACGATCGGCGCCTTGTGCTCGCCGAACGCCATCAGCACGACCTTGCGCGCTTCCAGGATCGTGCCGACACCCATCGTGATCGCCTGCTGCGGGACGTTCTGTTCGCCGAAGAAGTCCCCCGCGGCGTCGCGTCGCGTGACCGGGTCGAGCGTGATCAGCCGAGTCCGGCTATTTCGCGTCGAGCCCGGCTCGTTGAAACCGATGTGCCCGGTGCGGCCAATGCCCAGGATCTGCAAGTCGATCCCGCCGGCCTTGCGGATCGCCGCCTCGTAGCGCTGGCAATAGTCGTCCACTTCGGCTGGATCGAGCGTGCCGTCCGGGATGTGGATGTTCTGCGGCTTGATGTTGACGTGGGCGAAGAACGTCTCGTGCATCCACCGGCGGTACGAGTGCGGGTCGTCCCCCGCCATCGGGAAGTACTCGTCCAGGTTGAACGTCACCACGGAAGATAGGTCGAGCCCTTCCTCCTTGTGCATGCGGATGAGTTCGCGATACATCCCGACCGGCGTGGACCCGGTCGCGAGGCCGAGCACAGTCGGCTTGCCGGCGGCGGAGTTGGCCCGGACCAGCTTGTCGATGAACTGGGCGGCGTGTTTGGAAGCTTCCGCGGAGGTCTGGAAAACCAGCGAGCGGGTGCGAGCGTTCGGAACCAGGTGCGACGACATCGATGCAACGCCAATTCGTCCCCGAAACGGAAGGGACTTTGTATATCCCGTCCGGACCGAATCAACCCGGGCGATCGGCGTCAGCGTTCCTTGCGTCATGGTGTCCCTAACTTCGGGTCGGGCGAGTGGGCGAGTGTTGGAGCGGGCCGGATCGACCCACTCGCCTTTGGCTCGTAAGACGAGTCTCACTGAAACGTAGCACACGCTCGAACTTTTGCGTTCGAAAGAAGTTGCCATGACCGCGGGCCTCGAGATCTTGCCGGCCGACCCGTTTGGCCCGGAGGCCACACTCCTGATCGCGCGCCTCTCGGCGGAACTGGCCGCGATGTACCCGGAATACTCGGACTCGGGTGCTGGTGCTTTTCAACTCGCTGACGCGGTCGCTCCGCGCAGCGCATTTCTCATTGCCTGGCTGGGCGGGAAACCTGTTGCGTGCGCCGCGGTGCGGCCAATGGACCCCGGAGTCGCCGAATTCAAGCGGCTTTACGTCGAACCAGATGTCCGCCGCCGCGGCATCGCCGGACGGCTACTGGCGGCGCTCGAGGAGAAGGCCCGGGAGTTCGGCTACGTGGCTGTGAGATTGGAAACCGGCGTCCGGCAGCCAGGCTCGATCCGCGTCTCTGAATCAGCGGGCTACCAGCGCATCGCGAACTACGGCATCTATGCCGGCAATCCGCTCAGCGTCTGTTTTGAAAAGCGCCTGACGTAGTTGGGTCCATAGCCTGGCGGACCCGGTCCGCCACCACATCGAGTAGCAGCGGGTGCCGGCCCAAGGGGTCCGCGAGCAGGAACTCGACGTCCGTGTGAAGTCTGGTCAGCTCATCGCGGGCCGCGGTCAGGTCTTCGGTCACGTGCATGCCGGCCGAAAGGAAATAGGGCAGCAGCACCACGCGGCGGGCACCGGCCGCGACACATTTCCCCGCGCCAGCGACGATGTCCGGGTCGCATAGTTCCAGATACGCGGGCTGGACGTGAACAAACTGCCCGCGACCCTGCAAAACCTCCGCCACATGCTCCAGATCGGCATTCGCCTCCGCCCGGCGGCTGCCATGGGCGATCAGTAACACGGCGGTCGGGGTCATCGTTTCACTCACGCGACGTGGGCGACGTGGTCCCTATCCTGATGAGTATGATCGGCGAGCGTGTCGGCGACTGGGTGATTGATTCGGAAGGGGCCCGCGACCACAAGGGCCGATCCTACCGCGCGCATGCCTTCGACGACCCGAAGAAACTTGCGACAATCAAGGTCCTGTCCGGCGGTCAATCGGCCGAGTTCCACGACCTGTTCCGCGGCCGGCTCCTCGTCCTCCGCAAACTGTCGCACCCCAACCTGGTCGCCTATCTGGGCGGCGGGGTCGTCCACAACGATCCCTACTACATCGCTGAACACGTCCCGGGTCCGGACTTCCAGACGCTCCTGCGCGACGGCAAACGGCCTGCGTGGCCCGAAGTCCTCGCCATTGCCCTTCAAGTTGTCTCGGCGCTGCGGCATGCGCACCGGCGAAGCGTCCTGCACGGGGACCCGAAGCCCGCCAACCTCATTCGCGCCGGCGAAGGGCAGGTGAAGCTCGCGGAGTGCGGCATCGCCCGACTGTTCGGAGCCGACGTCCCTTGGCAGGGCGATAATCCGCTCGCGTCTGCCGCGTTCATTTCGCCCGAACAGGCCGCGGGGAAGCAGGCCACCAAGCGCAGCGACTTCTATTCCCTCGGCTGCCTGTTGTACGCCCTCCTGACCGGCCGGCCGCCATTCACCGCGGCCAACCGCGGCGAGTTGATGCACAAGCACTGCTTCGTCATGCCTGAACGGCCCGCCCGCTACCTGCCGGAACTCCCGGATGAGTTCGATTCGCTGGTGATGAAGCTACTGGCCAAGGACCCCCAGGCTCGGCCCGGAAGTGGGACACTACTGCTGGCCGAGTTCGAGCGAGTCTGGGCAACACTCGAAACACGCGGCCGGCTCTCGAAGCGGCCGGCTCTCCCAGCCGACGAGCCGCTGCCAACTCCAACTCCCGAGGAACAGCCCGCTCTGCGGAAGAAGGTCGAGGTCGCCGAAAGGCCCCCGCGGCCAGTGATGAGCCGGCCCGCGGTCGTCATTCCGCTCTTTTTGCTCTGCGTCGGGGCCCTGGTCGCGGGCTTCTACTTATCGCGGACCGATCCCGACGATTTGTACGCCCGCGCTCAGCCGCTCATGCGCTCCGACGACCCCGCCGACTGGGAAAAGGCATGGACCGACTACCTGGAGCCGTTGTCGCGGGAGTACCCCGACAAGTACGCGGACGAAATCAAGGCCTTCCGCGCCCGGACCGAGCCGCTCGCCGAGTTACGCAAGGCGCAGGCCGAGGGCCGGGCCGCGAAGTACACTTCCGAAGCCGAGCGCTTCTACCACGAAGGCGTGCGCCTCAGCCAGGCGGGGAATTTCGCCGCGGCCCGCCGGGTCTGGGAGCGACTGGTCGTCGCATACGCCGGGATTGAATCGGAAGCGCGTTGGGTGGAACTGGCTCGCGTCGCTGTCGCCCGTTTGCCGACCCAGGAAGGGACCTTGCACCGCCCGGCCGCAGCGAACGCGCTGCGCGCCAGCCTCGACCGTGCCAAGGCTCTGCGGGCCGACGGAAAGACCGCAGAGGCCAACGCGATCTGGGACGCGCTCGAAGCCCTTTACCGCGACGACCCGGACGCTGCTGAGATCCTGGCTATGATTCGCAGAGAACGATCGCCGTAAGCGCCTTCTTTGTGGCTCTTTGTGTGATCATTGTGCCTTTGTCGTGAATGGCTTTTGAAGACAGAACCACAAAGACACAAAGATCACACAAAGAGGCATAAAGAAGCAGTCGAAACAGATCAGTAATCGGAAAACCGCCTGATGCCTGCCGCGCCCGCCAACTTGAAAGACCTCTCCGCCCTCATCGTCCGGTCCAAGCTGCTGTCGGCCGACGATGTGACCGCGGCACTGCGTACACTCAAGCCCACGGGCAAAGAAGCGGGCGACGTCGAGGCAGCGCGCAAGCTCCTCGTTGCGGGCAAGCACCTCACCGAATACCAGGCGGCCCTTCTGCTGCGCGGGCTTTCGGAAGGCTTCTTCCTCGGCCCGTACAAGGTGCTGGAGCTTATCGCCAAGGGCCGGATGGCCGGAGTCTACAAGGCGGTGCACGAGTCCGGACAGGTGGTCGCGATCAAGGTCCTCCCCGCGTCCAAGGCGAAAGACCCGGACGTCCTCGCCCGCTTCCGACGTGAAGGCCGGCTACTCACTCAACTCGACCACCCAAACATCGTCCAGGCGTTCCAGGTCGGTGAGTCCGACGGCAAGCACTACCTCGTCCTCGAATACCTCGAGGGCGACACGCTCGAAGACGTGTTGGCAAAGCGCAAGAAGCTTCCGCCCGCGGAGGCTGTACGGATCATTCATCAGGCGATGCTCGGGCTGCAGCACCTGCACGAGCGGGGTATGATCCATCGCGACCTGAAACCTGCCAACCTGATGCTCGTGGAGACGCCGGGCAAGAAGGGGGACGACACGCTCGAGAGGGCAGTCAAGATCCTCGACATCGGACTGGGCAAGGCCGTGTTTGAAGATGCAGCCGCTCCGGCCGGGGACGCGAACAAGATCACCGCCGACGGCACCTTGATAGGCACGCCGGACTATTTGGCCCCAGAACAGGCCCGAAGCGCCAAAAACGTGGACATCCGGGCGGACATCTACTCCGCCGGGTGCGTCCTCTACCACACGTTGACTGGTCAGCCGCCGTTTCCGGACAAGAGCGTCCTCAACCAGGTGATGCGTCACGCGACCGAGGCCCCGCGGCCCCTCTCCGACTTCCTCCCCGAAGTGCCGGACGGGTTGCAGAACGTGATGAACTGGTTGATGGCCAAGGACCCGGCCCAGCGTTACGCGACGCCCGAGCGCGCGGCGCAAGCGCTCAACCTGTTCCTACGAAACACGCCGCCGGCCAAGCCAGTCGCGGCGCCTCTGCCGGCTTTCGTCCAATGGCTGGAAAAGGACGCTCCAGCCACGCCCACCAAACCAAACACCAGCATCCCGGTCGGTAAACTCGAATCATCGAGCCGAAGGCCGGAGGTCGCGCGCTCCGCCGAACTGCGTAAGCCCCCGCCGGCCCCGGCGCAATCGCCCACGCCCGCGGCACCAGCGGCGGGCGCAGCGCCCACGTCGCCCACGATTGATGTCGAGCTGATCCCGATCCCCGACCCGGTCGCTTCGAAAAGACGTGGCGACGAGCCCCGCGGGCTCATGGAGTTGAACCGCCGCGATGTGCTGATGCTCTGTTCCGGTGGCGGCCTGGTGCTGGCCGCGGTCGCCGTCGGCTGGGGTCTTTACCGAGTCTTACGCCGCGAACCGGCGCCGGAGCAAACCCCGCCGGCGCCGAAGGAGGAGTGATCGCGTGCCGACTCCGCTTGCCGACGAACTCCGCGGCTTCGACCCGACCCGTCCGCTCAGCACGGCCCGGACGATTCCGAATACCTGGTACACGTGCCCGGAAGTCGCCGCGGCCGAACGGCGGAACGTCTTCGGCTCGACCTGGCAGATGGTCGGCCGTGAGGATCAGGTCGCGGGTCCGGGTTCCTTCCTGACCGCGGACGTCGCTGGCGAACCGATCCTGGTGGTGCGGGCCGAGGACGGCGTCTTGCGAGCGTTCTTCAATGTCTGCCGCCACCGCGCCGCACCGATCTTGAACGAACCGTGCGGAGCAGCGACCAAGCTCCGCTGCCGCTATCACGGCTGGACGTACGATCTGGCCGGCAAACTCCGCGGCACCCCGGAGTTCGACGGCGTCCAGGAGTTTCGCAAGGAGGACAACGGCCTCGTCCCGGTCGCAGTCGCAGCCTGGGGCCCGTTCGTCTGGGTCCAGCTCGATGCGCCGAAGCAATCGGTCGAAGACTACCTCGCGCCGCTTCCGGTGTGGTCAATGGGAAAGATCGACGGACTCAAGTTCGCCCGCCGGGTCGAGTACGAGCTGGCGTGTAACTGGAAGGTGTACGTCGACAACTACCTCGACGGCGGCTACCACGTCAACACGGTGCATCCCGCTCTCGCGGGGGTGCTCGACTACTCCGGTTACAAGACGACGGTGCACGCCCACTCGAGCGTGCAGACCAGCCCGATGAAGCCGGGCGACCCGAACGACCCGGCAACGCGCACCCGCACCGGATCCGAGGCCGCGTACTGGTGGGTGTTCCCGAACTTCATGCTCAACGCCTACGCGGGCGTGATGGACACGAACCTGGTTCTCCCCCTGGGCCCCGATCGGTGCAAGGTGATCTTCGACTACTACTTCGCGGTCGGAACGCCCGCCGACTTCATCGACCAGAGCGTCGCGGTCGCGCATCAGGTCCAGATCGAAGACGTCGGAATCTGCGAAGAAGTGCAACGAGGGCTACACAGCCGGTCGTACACGGTCGGCCGTTTTAGCGTGAAGCGGGAGGCGGGGGGGTATCACTTCCATCAGTTGTTGGCCCGGTATCTTGCCCTACCGTAGCCGCAAGCTGCCAGCTTGCGGCGCGAACCGCAAGCTGGCAGCTTGCGGCTACGACTCCCAGACTGTATCGCGATTGCAACATTTCCCCATCTCGGGCGAACCTCACGGAGCCTGTCCTTCGTAGGCAATTCCAACGGTTTGGCCTCAGGGCTCATTCATGTCAGGTCACTTCCAGCCGATCGGATTGCTCGTGCTCAGCTGCCTCGGGCTTATCAGTGAAGCGGCGCGGGCCGACCCGCGACGCGACCTCTCCGGCGACCCGCTCCCACCCGACGCCATCGCCCGCATGGGCACGATCCGCTGGCGGCACATTGATCAGATTGGCGCTTTCATCGAAGTCGTCCCCTCGCCGACTGGCGAATTGGTCGCCACCGTGGACCGCGGAGACTCCGCAAAGGTGGTCCGCGTCTGGGACCTTTCCGACGGCCGTCCGATGTGTGAACTGCCCTGGCCGGACACCGTTTCCGGCCGTGGCCTGCTGTTCACCGCCGACAGCGCGCAACTGATGATTCTCGGGCCCCGCGGCGTCGTCAAGTTCTACGATTCGCGGACCGGCAAACTCCTGGCCGAATCAAAGCCGGCCGTCGAGAAGGACGACGTGAAGGACGGCGTGCCGCCGGCATCGAAGAGAAGCGAGCGCTGGAGTGAGACTCAACACACTCTGACGAACGACGGCCGGTGGGTCGTGACGAAGCAGGGGCAGAAGAATAGCCCTCTGATGCTCACCGAAATCGTCGCCGATCACGCGGCCAAACCGCGACAGGTCGCACTGGATCGCCCGACCGGCGATCTCGCGTTCCACTTCATCGGCGACGGGAACATGTTGATCGGTAGCCGTCACAGCGGGCAGAAATTTGAAATACTCCGTTGGGACGTTCGAACCGGAAAGCTCATCCGAACGACCCCGATCCAGGCGAAGATCTGGAGGCTGGCGGACTGGACCCGAGACGGCAAACGAGTGGCCCTCTGGCTGGACGATGCGCCCCCCAACGAAGTGCTGCGCGTCTGGGACACCGAGACCGGTAACAAGGTCATCGAACTCGACGGCCTGGTGTTCAATTGGGGGTCAACTCGATTCTCACCCGACGGCAAACATCTCATCGCCAATCCAGAGCGAAACGAAGAAACCTCGACGGTCGCCGTGTGGGATGTCGAGCGTGGCAAGGTGATTGGTCGGCAAGCATTGCCCGTGTGGTGCAATGATCTCCGCTTGCTCCCCGACGGCAAAACGATCCTGGCCGTCGATTCCGTGGGAATGATGTTTGGCACCTGGGAAATCGCCACCGGTCGACGCCTGAACCCGGTCGTCGGTCACGAGAGCAAGATCCAACACCTCGGGTTTAGCGCCGACGGGAAGTCCTTATGGACCGCATCCGTCAATCCCGCGGAACCGATCATGGAATGGCAGACGGGGACCGGCAAGAAACTCCAGAAGTCGTCTGTCTCGCACGGGCTCCCGCGGCGCGACTGGACGTTGAGGCATGGGTCCCCGTCATTTGTGTTGAGTCTTGATGGCACGGTCGTGACGACCAGCGATGGGACATTGGTCTGGACTGACACGAAGACCGGCCGCGAGCTGAGACGCATCTCGACAAAGCGCTATTCGCCGAAGGACGAATACACGGTGCAGGAGGAGAGCGTGTCCCTGGTGATCGACGCACACACCGGGAGGCTCGCGGTTGTCGGCCTGCACACGTTCGGACATTCACCGTATGCGTCCGTGTCGGCCGAGGACGGGTGGAAGGACGTGGTCACGGTTTGGGACGTTGACTCCGGTCAGTTGATCGCCCGCCGCGTCGCTCCGCGGTCCTTTCCCAATCCGCCCGCACTTGTATCGCCGGACGGCCGGCTGCTCGCCCGGCAGTTCTACGAATACTTGGGCAGTCAAGCCCCAACCGGAAAGACGATTCTGATTGAACCCGCATTCGCCGGTCGCGGCGGCATCAAGCTGCACCCGCCGGACGACCTGTCTCCGCACTACGAATTCATGCCGGACAGCCAGACGCTCATCACGGTGACGACCAAGCGCCCGCCCGGGAACGAGTCTGGCGACCCGGCGGGCCCAAGTAGCATCCGCCTGTGGGAAGCGCGGACGGGGAGGCAACGACTGAAGTTCACTCTCCCGTTCACGGTCCCGGCGCTCGGAAAAGCCGCCCGGTTCGAAGCGCTGAGTCTCGCGGTTTCGCCCGACGGCCGGTTCCTCGCGAGCGCCTGGAGCGACAACGTCATCCGCCTCTGGGAACTGGCAACAGGCACCGAGGTCGCAACCCGGAGCGGCTACTGGGTGCGGGCCGAGACGCTGGCGTTTCGCCCGGACGGCAAGGCGCTCGCATCCGGCCACGCGGACGGGACGGCGCTGGTTTGGGAATTGTCTGGTTTGCCCGCGGCGAAGGTCGCGGCCACCGATCGTGGCGTGGCCTGGAAAGACCTCGCCTCCGCGGATGCGGAGAAAGCGTACCAGGCGATTCTTGCGTTTGCAGCTGATCCGGACGGCGCTTCGTTCCTGCGCGACCGGATCAAGCCGGCCGCTGCGATTTCGGGCGACGAGTTTCAGAAACTCGTCAAGGATCTCGACCACGACAAATACGCAACCCGCGAAGCCGCGACCGCGGCGCTCAAGAAGTTGGGCGAACTGGTCGAGGCGGAGTTGCAAACGCGGTTGCGGGGAGACCTGACAGCCGAGCAGCGCCGGCGCATCGTGGAAGTGCTCGAAAGCGGGCAATTCATGGCGGAGTCGGACCCCGACCGACTGCGAGCGCTTCGGTGCGTCGAGGTGCTGGAACGGAACGGAACCGCGGACGCTCGCGCGTTGCTGGCGGAGCTTGCGAAGGGCGCGCCCGGCGCGCGACTGACGCACGATGCGGCCATGGCGATTCGACGCCTCCACACCCCGTTACGATGAGACGCTCGGCCCGAGCACGCACTTCGCAATACATCTCAGATTCCGTCATGCTCTCTGTGGCTCTCTGTGTGACCTTTGTGCCTCTGTGGTTCTGTCTTCTAAAGCAGCAACCACAGAGGCACAAATGTCACACAGAGGGCCACAGAGAAAGAGGAAGCACAGACCGTCGTTCGTGCCGACTATACTTCCCTCATGTGGCCGAACAATGACGAAACCAAACGGCTGCTCGACGATGTTAAGACCGGGGACGCCTCCGCGGTCGATCGGCTGCTCGGCGAGTTTCGCGAGCCGCTGCGGCAGGTCATCAACCTGCGGCTCGACCCGGTGCTCGCCCGCCGCGTGGATGCCAGCGACATCGTCCAGGACGTCCTCATCGAGGCCAACCAGCGACTGACCGAGTACCTCAAGAACCCGGCCATGCCGTTTCACCTCTGGCTCAGGCATCTGGCGCAAGACCGAATCATCGATACTCACCGCCGGCACCGGCAGGCCCAGCGGCGGAGCATTGACCGCGAACAGGCAATCCAGAGGCCGGCATGGTCCGATCAGTCGAGCGTCCAGCTCGTCGCCCAGCTCGTGGACGGCGAACACACCCCCGCCTCGGCCGCGATCCACCAGGAGCTGCAGCGCCGATTGACGGACGCGCTCGCGCAGCTCGACGAGGACGACCGCGAGATCATCCTGATGCGTCACCACGAACAGCTTTCCAACCAGGACGTCGCGGCCGGACTCGGGCTGACAGAAGCGGCGGCCAGCATGCGTTATCTGCGGGCCGTGCGGAAGCTTCGCTCTGTCCTCTTACCGGACGGCGAGAGTCAGCGATCCGATTGACGCGCCCGCTCTGTCTTCCGCCCCAACGGGGCAGCCGATAATTGCCAGGGGCGAAGGCCCCTGGGCGGCGACGCCGCCACCAGAATGTCCTCCGCCCCAAACGGGGCGGCGCTTCGAGCGCCGCCCCGTTGGGGCGGAACAGGGTTTGAGATTACGCCGTCCTTCCAGGGGCTTCCGCCCCTGGCTATTGTCGACCGCCCCGTTGGGGCGGAAGGCCGCGACTTCGTCTACATTTCAACATGTCAACACTCACCCTCGCCGCCAAAGACTTCCGTCTCCTGAGGCGCGACTACCGCTCGGCCGTCATCCTGCTCACGACCCCGCTCGTCTTCGTCGCCGTCCTGAGCGTCGTCGTCGGCGAGGGGTTTGGGCAAAAGCCGGACGATCGGCTCCGCGTGTCGGTCGTGAACCTCGATGAGGGGCTGCCGCCCGAGGCGGGTCCGTTTCCGCCGAAGCCGTGGAACGAAGTCGTCCTCGACGACCTGGCCGCGTCCACGGACATCCGCATTGAACTGATCGGCTCACGCGAAGAAGCCGAACGCCTGATCCGCGACGGCAAGCGGTCGGCCGTCCTGATATTCGAGAAAGACTTCAGCGCCCGCATGCACCGCTGCTCGTTCCTGACAAAGGCCGACCCGGAGCCGCTCAATCCGCTCTATCGCGACGGCATCAACCCGGCCGAGGTCGGGCTCACCATCAAGAAAGACCCCACCCAGCAGGCGTCCGCGTCGATCATCGAGCAGGTCGCCCAGGTGACACTCTTCCGTGTCGTCATCCCGTGGATGATTGGCAAGGCGTTCGAGCGTGTCGGCGACGAGGAATTCATGCGGCTGGTGGGCAAAAAGCTCATGGTGAAGGATTCGGTCGACCGCCCGGAGCTGAATCCGATCCCCGGGCCGGTGCTGAAGGAGCTAGACCCGGTCCTCGAGCATCTGCTCAAGAACGTCTTCGCGGACAAGAGGTTTGAGGAGTTGCTGCAAAAGAAGTTCGGTGGGCTGTCGGGCGTGTTCAAGACGCAACTGCCGAAGTTTCAGGAGATGATCCACGAGTTGTTCCAGGACGACGAGTTCGTCGCCCGCGTGGGGAAGGACATCCCGTTCGGCGAAGTGCTGCAGCCGAGCGTTCAGCGGGAGATCGGGCCGAAGGTTCAGGACGCGGTGGCCTACACCTTCAGCAACTACAACTTCCGC
>Ga0066903_100003997_pt1 | contig 12281 bp, 8 predicted proteins | sample PanSoiMetaGPlot1_FD_67491 | JGI IMG/M metagenome (GOLD analysis project Ga0066903, IMG submission 67491) | Tropical forest soil microbial communities from Panama analyzed to predict greenhouse gas emissions - Panama Soil - Plot 1 (version 2) | ecosystem: Environmental > Terrestrial > Soil >...
CGCGCCGTTTCGATCTGCGCCTTCGCGGAAGCCATCCGCGCGACGTTGGCGTCGTAGGTGGCCTGCGCGCCATCGAGATCCGGCTTGGTCAGCGCCTGTTCGGCAAACAGGAACCTCGCGCGTTCGAGATCGAGCGAGGCCTTGGCCTGTGCGGCCTGGAGTTCCTGGAGCGAGCCGGTCGCCTGATTGACACGTTCGCGGTAGTCGGCCTCGCGCACGCGCGCAAGGACGTCGCCGCTCGTCACCCAGTCGCCCGCCTGGAGCGCGCGCCGCACGCCGTCGGCGCCGCGCCGCTGCAGGACGTCGTCGACATACCCGGACGCCTTGAACGCCAGGGGAATCTGCTCGGCCGGCACGATGCTCACCGCGTACCGCGCCGAAGCCGGCGCGTCTGGCGCGCGCGCCTCCGTGATTTTCACCGGCCGCGGCACAGGCCGCGCCTCGCCGTGGACGTCATGGCAGCCGGTGAGCACTAGTGACGCGGCGAACGCCACGCCACATCCGGTGAGCGCGCGCACCGAAGTTCGAACGCAATTGATGCTTGTCATCGGGTTTCTTCTCCACGGGCGCGCGCGAAGTCGGCGCGCGCGGTCCAGAACGAGACGAGCGCCTGCTGGTATTGATCGTCCGAATCGGCAAGCGACGATTGCGTCTGGAGCACGTCGGTCAACAGCGCCGCCTCGACGGTGTACTGCGTGGTCCTGACACGGACGTTCTCGCGCGCTGAGTCCTGCGCTGCGCGGGCGGCGCGCAGCCCGAACCGGGCTTCCTGCAGGCGCCGGAAGCCGCTGTTGATCTCGACGAGTGCACGCTGTTCGACGTCGGTCAGGTTGTTGTGCGCCTGTGTGACGGCGACGGCCTTGCTCGCGACCGTGCGACGCCGGCGTCCCCAGTCCCACGGCTCCCACTGAGCCTGAACCGCGGCGGTCGCAATCTGCCGCGGCGCGCCGTCGATGTTGATCGGCGACAGATACGAGACGACGAGTCCGACGTCGGGAATGGCGTCGGTCGCAGCGATCTTGCGGGCGATGTCCGCCTGCTGAACCTTGATGCGCGCTTCCTTCACATCGGGCCGCTCTGCCAGCGCCCGCGCCTGCGCCACCTCGAGATCGATCTCCTCGAATGAGGGCGCCGGGACGGCCTCCACGTCGAACGCGGTTCGAAGGTCGCGCCCGAGCAGCTGGTTCAGCTGCTCCTTCTGGGTTGCGAGCCGGTGACGAAGCGTGAGCTCGGTGAGCTCCGCCTGCGCGATCCGCGACTGCACGGTCAGGCCGTCGGCGCTGAGCGCGATCTGCTGCGACACCTTCCGGGCCACGACCCGATCGATCTCGTGCAGCATCGCCAATGTCTGCGTATTGGCGTCGAGCGCGCTGCCCGTCTGCGACATGGCGTAGTAGACCCGGCGAATCTGGTCGACGAGGCCGAGCCGCGTGTCTCGAAGCTGTTCGCGATCCATCTCGCGGGTCGCTTCGGTCAGCTTGACGTTCAGATTGATCTTGAAGAGCTGCGTCAGCGGCTGCTGGACCTGCGCATCGAAGACGAAACTGAATCGGGCAGGCGTCGTGATGTTCGTGTCCGTCGCCGGGACAGGGCCGATGCCGGCAAACGTGCCGAAGGCGCCGCGCGCAAAGGTGACGTCGACGGGCCGGAGCAGCTGCGAGCCTTGCGCCTGGATCTTGAAGCTGGGCAGCCGGTGCGATCGCGCAATCGCGATGTCCTCGTCGGCCTTGTTCGTCTCCAGTGCCGCGTTGGCGACCGTCCGGTTGTGCGCCAGGCCCAGGGCGATCGCGTCGTCCAGGGTCAGGACGTCCTGCGCGGACGCGAGTGCCGCGAAGGAGAGCGTGGTGAGGAGGGCGAGTGTCAGGTGTTTGGTCATAGCCATCACAGTGGCCGGCAGGGGCAATGCCCGCGCCAGGCGGGAATGTGACCGTGGATCGAACGCAACGGGTTGCCAACGCGCGAGTTACGAGCGAGTCAGTGATGTCGCGGTGCGCGCGGGTCGGCGACGCGGGATTTCAAGTTGTCGATGGATCGACAACCTGCTCTCGGCGGAGCAACCGCCCTCCGGACGCATCGAGCAGCACGCGGTCTCCGGTTCGCAGCACCTTCGTGGCGTGCTTGACGTTGGCCAGGGCCGGGAGCCCGTACTCGCGGGCGATCGTCGAGGCGTGCGACAGCATGCCACCCACTTCGACCACGACGCCCGAGGCCAACGTAAAGAGCGGCGTCCACGAGGGGTCGGTGGCGGGCGCCACGAGGATGGCGCCCCGCTTCATCGCCGCGAACTCACTCGGATCGCGCAGCACCACGACCTCCGCCTCGACCGCGCCGGGGCTGACGCACAGGCCCGTCAGTTCGTCGCTATCAGCGCCGGCCGCTGTCGTCGCCGCCCGCAGGAGGGACGGCAACTCGGCCTCGCGCATGAAGAGCGGCATCGCCAGATCGCGCTCGGCCAGGCGCTCGGCCGTCCGGCGAGCGGCGATGGCACGCAGGTCGTGACCGCATTCCGGTTCGCGGCAGACCTGCTCGACCTCGGACAGCAGGAGCAGGAAGTAGTCGTCGCAGCGATCGAGCCAGCCGCGCTGGACGAACCGGTTCGCCAGCTCCAGGTGCCACGGACGCAGCGCCGCGAGGACTTTCGTCAAATCCGATCGCACCTGCTCGCGCCACACGTACTGCTGTTTCAACTGTCGGAGCGTCATCCGCACGCGCGGCAGCAGTGTCTTCTTCTGCCACCACGTGAGGCGCGCCTCGAACCGGCGCCACGCGGCGTCGGCTTCCGCCGCCTGCCGACCAGCCACCGCCGACGCGTCCTGGGGGGCCGCACTCAACTGCTCGCGGATCGCGAAGAGGACCGGGGCGGGGTTCTCACGCATGCGAGGGATCGCCCAGTCGGATTCGTGCACGCCGCGATGTCCGTATTTGTCGAGGAACTCGAGGAAGGCACACAGGAACCGCGTGCCCGACAACGCCTCGCGGAAATCGGCGAACCGGCCGTCGTTGCCCGCGAGGTACGTCCTCGCGCGCGTGTCTTCACGCGCGACACCGGCCAGCGCGACGAGATCGAACGCCTGCTGCGAGCTCACCGAACGCGCGCCTGCGGCCAGGTGGGCGTAGGCGAGATCCTCGTAGGCAACGCCCACGCGTTGGCAGGCATTGCTGACGACCTTCTCGCGGAACTGGACGCTGCTCATCACGAACACAGGGAACATCGCCTCGCAGCAGCTATCCAGCCACCAGGCAATCGCCGCCCAGATTTCCCGATCGCCGAGCGCCGCCGGATCCTCGGCGGTGAGCCGCGCCAGTCCTTCGGCAGTTCTCGCCTCGTGTTGTTCGAACACGTGCTTCATCCTCAGGTCGCAGATGGCCACCCTGGCGATGTCGGGCAACGCGCGCAACAGCCGCTTGAGAGGCACCTTCGGCTTTCGCTCGTCCTCGGGACGAATCCGCTCGGCATGGCCGAGCGACCGGAGCGTGTCGGCAAATGCCGCGCCGACGAGCCCCGTGGCATGACGAAACTGCGCGAGATTGAAGTACGGGCGGCCGCGAAACGCCTTGATGATCGGTCCGACCTCGGACTTCGGCGCCAGCATGCGGCCGAAGAACGCGTCCTGCGACCGGATGAGCAGGTCACAGTAGAAGTCGAGCGCCTGCGGCGACGGCTGATCGGGAAAGATCTCGGCCAGGTTCGCGCGGGTCCATTCGACGTCGGGCCCGGCGCAACCGGAGTCGGCGATGGGCGGATTCGGCGCACGCCCGGTGGTCGCCGTCGTGATCGGCCGCGACTGAACGATCCAGTACTGCGCTCCGTCGAAGCACCACTCGATGTCCTGAGGCGTTCCGTAGTGCATTTCGATGCCGACAAAGAGCGTCGCCAGCTCGGACGGGTCGGTCTTCGCCAGCCGCAGTTCCTCCGGATCCACGAGGCCGCTCACGAGCGCTTCGCCGAGCCCATCGACGACGTTGACGACGAGCTCGTCGGCGCCCGTGACGGGATTGATCGTGAAGGTCACACCGGATCTGACGGCCGGCACCATGCACTGCACCAGCACCGCTATCCGCGCGGCGTCTTCCGACACGTGGCGCGCCGCACGGTACGCGCGCGCCTGCGTCGAGTGGACCGACCGGCGGCAATACCGCACCGCGTCGACGAGCCCGCCGCGGTCGACGTTCAGCAGCGTCTCGTGGATGCCCGCGAACGAGTCGTCCGCGCCGTCCTCGGCCACGCCGGATGAACGCACGGCGAACAGCGTCGCGGACGGGATTTGCTGAAGCCAGTCGGCGTCGAGGAGTCCGACGATGTCCTCGTCACTGGCGTCCGCGGGAACCACCAGGCCGTCGGGCACCGGGAAGCCGGCCTGCTTCATCCGCGCGCAGTTGTACGCCTTGCCGCCAACGAGCGGTCGATCGCCTTCGGTGATGTCGTCGAGCGCCTTGAAGATTCGCACAGTCGCCATCGTCAGCATCGTCATCTGATCCTCTGAATCGCAGCCGCACCTGACGGGAAGCGGCACTCGATCGGTTGCGATCGAGCGCCGTCACAGGCAGAGCGGCGGCGGGATGGGGGCGCGACGTTCGGCAAGGACTGCCGACAGTCGGCGCCGCGGCAGGCGGACCGGCGGGACGCGTGTCAGGCCTTCAGACTGGCCTTCTGAAGGCGTTGATCCACCTGGTCGGCGACTCGCTCCCAGAGCGACGACTCCGTCGCGATGAGGGCGGCGATTTCCGCGTGAGTGAGGTGCGTGCCCCGCTCGAGCAGGTCTCCCAGCGCCTGATGGGGATCCTTCAGAAAGGTCTGGCGGAACTCTTCGTCGGTCACCAGACGGCCAATCACCATTTCTATAGATCGTTGCGTCACCGTTCCTCCGCCCGCGCTAGAAGGCAAGGCACGCGCCACGTGCGGCCGACCGGGCGGGGTTGCAGTAACTGGTTGAGGGTGATGAACTTCAGGCAGCCGCGGCGAACGGAGAACGGATGGACCGGATCGGCGTCGACTGCGTGGGAATCGACAAGTTGCTCATGGTGCGGCAGGGTGCAACCGGAACGGGCGTAAAGCCCGTTCCCTGCCAGCGGCTCGGGAGGGGCGGCCTTCAGGCCGCCCCGAACGATCTATTCCAATCCGTGCTTCCGCATGCGCACGTACAGCTGCGCGCGGGTCAATCCCAGGGCGGCGGCGGCCTTCGACTTGTTGAAGCGCGCCGTCTGCAGTGCCTGCTCGATCATCGTGCGCTCCACGGCGGCAAGGTCGCCCAATGGCGGTGCCGGGACGGACGGAGACGCAGGCGGGCTGGACGCGGCCGCGACCGGCGGTTCCGCGGGGGAAGGCCGGGGCTCCGGCACGATGGCGAACGCCAGATGTTCGGACGTGATCAGGCCGCCGTCACACAGGATGGCGGCGCGTTCCAGGATGTTGCGCAGCTCGCGCACGTTGCCCGGCCAGTGATACTCCATCAGCTGCCGCCGGGCGTCCTTCGAGATGCCCGAGGGCGGACGGCCGAGGCTCTGCGCGTATTCGGTCAGGAACGCTTCGCTGAGCGGCAGCACATCGTCCGGCCGTTCGCGCAGCGGCGGCAACCGGATCGCGAAGACGTTCAGGCGGTAGAACAGATCCTCGCGAAACTGGCCGTGGCTCATCGCGAGCTGGAGATCGCGGTTGGTGGCCGCCACCACGCGGGTGTCGGTCTTCAGAATGCGCGTGCCGCCGAGCCGCTGGAACTCGCGTTCCTGGAGCACGCGCAGGAACTTCGCCTGCACTTGCGGGCTCATCTCGCCGACTTCGTCGAGGAACAGCGTGCCGCCACTCGCTTGCTCGAGCTGACCGGGCTTGCTCTGGGTGGCGCCCGTGAACGCTCCGCGTTCGTACCCGAAGAGCTCAGCTTCGAGCAGCTGCTCCGGCAGGGCGGCGCAGTTCAGCGCGACGAACCCGCCGTCCTTCCGTGACGACGCACGATGAATGAGACGCGCGACGACTTCCTTGCCGGTGCCCGACTCGCCCAGCAGCAGCACGGTGGTATCCGTGGGCGCGACCTGCGCAGCCTGTGTGACGACCTGCTTCCAGGGCACCGATCCACCGATGACGCGCCGATAGCCGTTCCTGGCATCGAGCTCTTCGGTCAGCGCACGCACGCGCGCTTCGAGCTGCGCCGCACGCGCGGACGCCTCGTCAGCCCGTCTGGTTGCGGCGGCCCCGCGGTCGCGCGCCAGCACGAGCGCGATGCGGTCGGCAATTCGGCGAGCGACCGGAAGATCGGCGGCGCTGTAGACGGAGGGTTCGGTCGACAAAAACGCGAGGGCGGCCGCGAACTTCCCATCGATTCGGATCGGCAGCCGGAGCACGGAGCGGCATCCCAGCCTGACGGCGTGCGCATCGCGCGAACCTGAGCGCGCCTGCACGTCATCCCGCAGGTCGTATTCCCACGTATCAGGATGGACATCAGCGGGTAGCTCGATTTCGTCCGGCACCTGACGCGCCGCGCCGGGACTGCGCGCGTACACCTTCGCGCGGCTGGGGTCGACTGGCACGGCGAGCGCGAGGATCTCGTGCGGCAGCGCGCGCCCGGCCACGCCGGCGATCTCGTCGAAAACATCCGACAGCCCACCAGAGCCACTGAGCTTCGTCAGGAGCTCGTCCACCAGCGCCGCGTTGGCGGTGCGCGCGCGCAGGGCGGCGCCGTCGCGCGCCTCGTCGGCGAGCCGCTGATGCGAGACCGCCAGCGAGACGTAATCGGCGATGCGGCGGGCAATCGGCACATCCGCGGCCGTGTACTGCCGCGGCTGGCGAGAGCTGAAATTGAGTGAGTGCGTAATGCGTGTCCCTTCGTCTTGCCTGAGCGGAATCCGGATTGACGAACGTATGCCGAGGCTCGCGGCCGGCCTCGTGCGCTCGAGCGGATGCTCGAGCAAGTCGTGGTGCACGGCCCAGTTCAATCCGTCCGTCAGCGCATAGGCATAGGGATTCGGGCTTTCTTCGGGCAGCGACTCTCCGGGGGGCAGGCTCAATGCGTGGATCCGTACGCGCTCGCGATCGGGGCTGACGGTAAAGATCGTCGCGAAATCGTGCGGGATGACGCGGCGCGCGATCGCCGCCAGCTGCCCGAAGACATCGCGGATATCGAGAGCCGCGCTGATCGTGCCCAGCACTTCCGCCACCGATTCGATGCGGGCGAGCCGATCGTCGCGAACCGCATCCGGTTCCCCGGCGGCGAAGATCGCGTCGACGCGCCGGCCGAGTTCACGCAGCGTTTTCTCCTCGTCCGGCCCGACAGACTGGCTGTCACCCGGCAATCCGGCGAAGAGTTCGGCCCCCTCTGATCCCAGCGGCACTCGCGAGAGCGCGCCGATACCCCACATCGCGCGCAGGCGTTCGACGACCCCGCCCGGCCCGAAGTCGTCTTCCGCATTGACATAGGACGCCATCGTGGCGCGCGTGTGGAACTCGAACCGCGCGCGGCCGTGGGCCAGCGGCTCGACGAGTCCGACTGCGCCAAAGCGAGTGCCCGACCAGATTTCCGCTTCGACGGCCGACAGCGCCATCGTTCGCGGCCAGTGGGACGACATCAGGGCTTCATCGTCTATTCAAGACCGTGCTTCCGCATCCGGACGTACAACTGCGCGCGCGTGAGGCCGAGGGCGGCGGCCGCCTTCGACTTGTTGAACCGCGCCGTGTGGAGCGCCTGTTCGATCATGGCGCGCTCGACGGCCGCCAGATCGCCGGAGAGTGGCGGCGGGAGCATGCCTGGCACCGGCTGGCCAACGGCCTCGGCGGCGGCCTGCGGACGCTCGACCACCGGGGGCGGGACTGCGGGCGCCGCGACGATCGCCAGATGTTCGGGGGTGATCAGGCCGCCGTCGCAGAGGATGGCCGCACGCTCGAGGATGTTGCGCAGTTCTCGCACGTTGCCGGGCCAGCGATAGTCCTTCAGGCGCGTGCGTGCCTCTTTCGAAATGCCCGAGGGAGGCCGTCCGAGGCTGCGGCCGTATTCAGCCAGGAAGACCTCGCTCAACGGCAGCACATCGTCCGATCGATCGCGCAGGGGCGGGAGCCGGATCGCGAACACGTTGAGACGATAGTAGAGATCCTCGCGGAACTGGCCGCGGCTCATGGCCTGCTGCAGATCGCGGTTGGTCGCGGCCACGACGCGGACATCGGTGCGCAGCACGCGCGTGCCGCCGAGGCGCTGGAATTCCTTTTCCTGGAGGACTCGAAGAAACTTGGCCTGCACCTGCGGGCTCATCTCGCCCACTTCATCGAGAAACAGCGTGCCGCCGCCGGCCTGTTCGAGCTGACCCGGCTTGCTCTGCGCCGCGCCGGTGAACGCGCCGCGTTCGTACCCGAAGAGCTCGGCTTCGAGCAGCTGCTCGGGCAAGGCCGCGCAGTTCAGCGCGACGAATGGTCCGTCGGCCCGTGCCGAGCCGCGATGAATCAAGCGCGCGACGACTTCCTTGCCAGTGCCCGACTCTCCGAGCAGCAGCACCGTCGTGTCCGTCGGCGCCACTTGCGCCGCCTGCGTGACAACCTGCTTCCACACCGGTGAGGCCCCGACGACCCGGCGGTACCCGGTGCGGGCGTCGAGCTCCTCGGTGAGCGCGCGCACGCGCGCTTCGAGCTTCGCCGCGCGCGCGGCCGCCTCGTCTGCGCGTCTCAGCGCCGCAAGGCCTCGCTCACGTGCGAGCAGCAGGGCAATCCGATCGGCCATGCGGCGCGCGATGGGCACGTCGGCCTGGCTGTAGACCGCCGGCGCCATCGACAGAAACGCCAGCGCCGCCGCGAACTTCCCCTCGATCCGTACCGGTACGCGAAGCACCGAACGGCACCCGAGCTTCGCCACCTGCTCGTCGCGCGGTCCCGGATGCACCTGGATGTCGTCATTCAGATCGAACTCCCAGCCGGCGCCGTACGCGTCGAGGCTCAAATCGAATTCATCGGGCACCGGCAGCGCGTTACCGCCGCTGCGGGCGTAGATGCGCGCGCGCGTCCCGCCCGGCAGCAGCACCGGCAGGCCGAGGATGTCGTGCGGCAGCACGCGCTGGGCGATGGCGGAAATGCCGTCGAAAATGTCCGGCAACTCGCCGGCGTCGCTGAGCTTCGTGAGCAACTGGTCGAGCAGCTCGGTATTGGCGGCACGGACGCGCAGCGAGGCCGCGTCGCGCGCGTCTTCGGCCAGCCGCTGGTGCGAGAGCGCCAGGGTGATGTAATCCGCGATTCTGCGCGCAACGGGCACATCGGCGGTCGTGTACTGATTTGGCTCGAACGCACTGAAATTGACGCCAGCGCTGACGACGCCATCGAGCACGATCGGGATTCGGATCGACGATCGGAGGCCGAGCGCGGCGGTGATCCCCACGTACTCGACCGGGTGCAGGCTCAGATCGTGGTGAATGGCGAAGATCCATCCCTCCGTCATCGCGGTCGGATACGGGTTGTCGACTTCGTCCGGAACGGTCACGCCCGCCGGCAGACTGAGCGCATGCATCCGGACCCGGCGCCGATCCCCGAAAATGGCGAACACGGTCGCGAAATCGTGTGGCAGAACACGCCGGGCCGTGGCCGACAGCTGTCCGAACACCTCGCGGATGTCGAGCGATGCGCTCAGCGTCGGCAGCGCCTCGGCGACCGATTCGGCGCGGGTCAGGCGATGGACTCGATCGGCCGGCGGTTCCCCATCCTTCCAGACGTCCTCGACGCGCCGGGCGAGGCCTACCAGCGCACGCACATCGTCGCTCTCGAGCGGCGCCTGTCGCCGCGCCGCGTACAGTTCGGCACCCTCGATTCCCACCGGTGTGCGTTCCACCGGACCGAGCTGCCACATGCTCCGGAGGCGTTCGAGCGCACCACCCGGCTGCAGTTGCGCGACGTCGAGCACACTCGAGGCGATCGCGGCGGGTGTGTGGATGTCGAAACGCACGCGCCCCTCGCGCTCCGGCTGCAGGAGGCCGACGGCACCAAATCGAGTGCCCGACCAGGCCTCCGCGTCGACGGCCGACAGCGCGTCCGTGAGCGTCCATTGGGAAGACATCAGAGTTTCATAAGTCTACGCCCGCCGCTGGGAACCTGATCACGGTACGAGCCACAGGGCTACGTACGTCAGCGAACACAGCGGATACGAGCGCGTTACGCGGCGGCCTGAAGGCGCCAGCCCAGTTCCTCGGCCACTCGATCCCAGGTCCCGGGTTTCACGTCGAGCAGCAGCTGGATCTCGCTGTCGGCCAGGGGCAAGCCCCACTCCTGCGCCGTCCGCAGCGCCCGTCGGGGACTCCTGAGGAACGAGTCCCGGAAGTCTTCGTTGATGACCAGTTCGTCGATGAAAAGGTTCAATGCCGTTTCCATGGCCGGTCTCCTTCACCCTCGCTGACCTGGCGTCTGGCCGGTCGCGAGCGTCCAGTTGCTGATCCGCACAGGCTCGCCGGACTGCGCGTCGTCGTGGTGCGGGGCGTCGAGGTGGTCTGAAGTGCGCATGTCGTCGCCTCCTGCACATCCGGCAAGGCAAGTGGCGCGCCGCGTTCGGGCCGGCACTGCGCGCCAGCGGCGTTCTCCCTTTCGACTGAGTCAATTAGCGGCGATTCAGGGCCACGGGCTGCCGGGGCGCACCTGCCGGTGCATTGCCGATCGACAGGCGGGTTGTCGATCGGTGAGCAATGTGTACGCGGCCGTGCGCCGGCGCCGAGTTGATCTTGAAGAGATATGGCGCGATCTGGTGGCCCCTGGGCCGGCACCGCCTTTGCCTCACGGTGCGGGCATGATGACGACACACGACACCAAGCCACGGACCGTCGCAATCGTCGCGCGCGGCGGACACGAAAGTGAACTCGCGGCCCTCACCGACGTGGGCGACTTCGACGTCGTGCGGATCGAGCCGCCGCACCGCGCCTACTCGAACATCAGGCGCGCAGCACCCGACGCCGTCATCGTCTGCCTCGAGTTCGACGACGCGGAATGCATGCAGGTGCTGTCGATGCTGAAACTCGACGGCGCCACGTCGCAGATCCCTGTCATCACCTACCTCGCCGATCACACGGCGCCGGTGCCAGTCGCCATCAACTGAGCACGTCTACTTCCTTCAACCGCTTTCATCACGACGTCACGACGAGTTCGAAGACACGAAGTCATCTTGATCAAGAGGCTTCGTGTTCTTCGTGTGTACGACGTGTCTTCGTGAAGAAGAGATTTGAAAGCGCCAGACCCGCTTGCAGACACTTTGCACATTCTTCGACAGCGTGCACGTGCGTGTGCAGCGTGCCCTCCGCATCACGCACGCAAACTGCGCGCGCATCGCACCGCCTAACTGATTGACCGCTCGATTGAAATCGAGGTTCGTGACGTCTCGCTCGATCGATTGGCGCCGCCATTGCTCAATGCGCGCGCCGGAGGACGAGCGACATGAACCGAATTCGATATCACGTGATCGCGACGACAACCGCCGTCGCGCTGATGGTCTCGGCCGCCGTGCTCGCGAACGAGCCGGCCGCCCGCGCCGCGCTCTCCGGCGTCGCGACTGATGCCTCGGGCGCCGCGTTGCCCGGCGTGACCGTCACAGCCACGAGTGCTGCCTCGGCCGTCGACGCGCAGGAGCAGGTCACCGACGGAACGGGCCGCTTCACCTTCGACGATCTCAAGCCCGGCACCTACCGCGTCGTGCTGACGCTGTCCGGATTCGAAGATCGGATGTTCGACGCCGTCGTGGTGCCATGCGTCGACGATCTCAAAGCCATCCTGCAGATTGCAGGCTTCACTGACTCCGTGGTCGTACGGCCTGCGGAAAACCACACGGTGATGCCCATCTCACCGACAGGTGAAGCGGTCATCCCGCAGGAAGTCCTCAACCAGGTGCCGCTCGCCACGGAGCGCTTCGAAGATGCGCTGCCGCTGTTGCCCGGCGTCGTCCGCGGTCCGGACGGCCTGCTGAACATGAACGGCACGCGCGCGGATCAAAGCGCCTTTCTGATGAATGGCGTGAACATGACCGATCCGGTCACCGGACACTTCGCCGTGCGCCTGCCTCTCGAAGCAATCGAGGCGCTCAACGTGCAGGCCGGCGGACATTCGGCCGCCGTCGGCAATGCCACGGGCGGCGTGACCGACGTCGTCATTCGCCCCGGCGAGGACACGCTCAAGTTCCAGGTGCAGAACTTCCTGCCTCGTCCGCGGTTCGCCGACGGCGGCTTGCGAGGCATCGACTCGTTCACGCCGCGGTTCCGGGTTTCCGGTCCCATCGAGCAGGGACGCATCTGGTTCTCGCAGGCAGCCAGCTACCTGTTCGTGCGGTCGCGTATCGACGAACTCG